>SXGS01704919.1_pt1 | contig 23580 bp, 23 predicted proteins | sample 3174681 | NCBI WGS metagenome assembly SXGS01 (sample SAMN11356861, study PRJNA531348) | freshwater metagenome | isolation source: freshwater sample F1-80 | place: China: Fuxian Lake, Yuxi | collected 2017-12-25
ATCCACGCGACGGCAGCCGACGTGTCGAGCCCACCAGAGAACGCAATTCCGATGCGCTCGCCGATCCGGAGGGAGGTGAGGACAGTAGCCATTACGCCGAACGCTACCGGGGATTACGGTCGCCGAGCGGCGGCAGCATGCCCGGCAACTCGACCTCATGGATAAAGCGCGTTCGTGCGTGTTCGACGATCGCCACAGCCACGAGGGTGTCAGGATGCCCACGATCTGCACGAGCGACAGCAACTAGCCGAGGATCACCCACGCAGCGATCGAGCCCACGACCGGCTCCGTCATGCCAAGTATGCTTGCCGCGCCCAAGCCGACGCAGGCATTGCCCGCAAGCACCAACGAGAACGGCACGACCGAGCCGAGCACCACGATCCAGACAAGCGTGGTCCAAAGCGGCACCTCAAGCTGGAAGCGCCCAGCCAGCATGACGACGTCGTCGAGCTTGCCGTAGGGAAAGGCCCATGGCGGCACCACGATCAGATACAGCACAGCCGCGACGATCATCTGCGCGCCGGCGCGACCCATCGGACCGAGCTGGGCTGGCTGACGCGCACTGAGAATCACCATGGCGGCGAACGTAATCATCGTCGCCAAGCCGAAGCATACGCCAATGACCGAGACAGCACCAACGCCGCCGCCACCACCAAGCACCGACAGCGTGACGCCCCCTATCGCCACCAGCATCACGCCATACGCATAGTGGGGCAGGCGCTCCCCACAGCGCACGTGCTGGTAAATCGCGATCGGCAAGGGTGCGATGTACGAGAGCACCAGCGCCAACGCGATGTCGAGATAGCTGAGCGTCTGGAAGTACAACGACTGCGAGGCGAAGATGCCAATCGCGGCATAGGCGATGATCGGCAGCAACATTGCCCGCGTGAACCGCTTCCACACGAGCGCCACGAATGGCAGCAGACAGAGTGCGCCACCGACGGTACGTACAGCAGCGACGCTGATCGGCGAGAGGCCGCCGTCGATCGCAATCCGCGCGACGATGCCATTGAGGGCGAAGAACGTGCAGGCGATGATCACGAGGAGCGCACCTGTTCGATACGCACCAAGCATCCTGATCAGAACTCGGCGAGAGAATCGAACTCGGTGGCGCGGGTCGAACGCACGCGGGCACGCTCGACGACGATGATGCCGGCCACCGCGATCGCGATACCAATGCTCTGCGTCGCGGCGAGGTGTTGGCCTAAGAGGCCCCACGCGAAGACCGCTCCGAGTACCGGCTCGGCCATCCCGACCATGCTCGACGCGCCCGCCCCCACCAGCGCCGTGCCACCCACCCAGGTGGCGTACACGCCGATAGAGCCGACCAGGATCACAAACAGCACTGCGACCCAGACGGGGAGCGAGAACCCGAAGCGCCCCGCAAACGTCGTCGTCTCACCAAGCTTGTCGAAGGGCAGCGTCCACGGCGGCACGATGAAGACCCAGATCACCGCGGCGACCACCATGCACGCTCCCGTGCGGGCAAGCGGTGGAAAGACAGTTGGCAGGCGCGCCGCGAGGATCACCGAAACGGCGTAGGCGATCATTGCAACCAGCGCGAAGAGAAATCCGACGAGCGAGATCGCAGGCATGCCGCCCTGCCCGAAAATCGCCAGCGTCACGCCGCCAACGGAGACGATTATCGCGCACCACGCGTACCGAGGGAGCATCTCCTTGAGGTGCACGCGCTCGTAGACCGCAACGACGAGCGGCGCAGTAAAAATAATCACCAAGACCAAGGCAACGTCGGCGTGCGAGATCGCCTCGAAGTACGCGCCCTGCCCGAGCACGAGCCCGATTAGACCAAACAGTGCGAGTGGCAGCACGTGCCCCCTCCGCAATTTTCGGATGTGCGGCAAGAAGAAAAAGATCAGGATCGCTCCCGCGCCATAAATCCGAGTCGCCGCCAGTGCCAAGGGGCCCACACCCGTATCAATAATCAGGCTCGCGAAGACGCCATTGCCCGCCGCAAACGTCGCCGAGGCCGCGACCATCAGATATCCAAGCCAGATCAGATTGCCACGCTGCGTCGAAGGGGTCGTCGCCACACGCGCACCGTAGCGCGGCAATAGCGTGCAGTTGGACGACTACGCTGCTGCCATGACCACCGAAAAGACTTTGTTCCTCGAGGACCTACCTGTCGGCACTGTCCTCACCTCCGCCAGCCGCACAATCTCGGCACAAGACATCGCCGAGTTCTGCGATCTGTCGGGCGACCACAATCCACTGCACAAGGACGATGAGTGGGTGCGTGCCAACACGCCCTTCGAGCAGCGCATCGCGCACGGCCTGTTGGTGCTCGGCGTGTCTTCGGGCACACCCTGCCCGGAGATGGACTCGCTGCTGATCGTCGCCTACCTGTCCGAGTCGCGCAACTTCAAGGCGCCGACGTACCCGGGTGAATCGATCGTGACCGAGTGGAAGGTGATCGAGAACCGCGAGTCGAAGTCGAAACCCGACCAGGGCCTCGTGCGCATGGCCGTGACGTGCACGAAACAAGATGGCACCGTCGCGCAAGAGGGCGAAGACCTCCTGCTGGTGGCCAAGCGGCCGTAGGTACGAGGGGCGGACACTACAACCGCGCGGATGTGGTGTCCGCCCCCGACTACCAGTCGCCGAGCACGCTCTCTCACGAGAAAGAGCAACCCCGCGGTTTCCCTGTCCGCCTCTGGGGCGGACAGGGGGTTACGCAATAACTGGCAGACCCTCGAGCGTCAACGCCGAGGCATCGAGATCGGCCTGCGACAGTTCGATGTCGACCATCGACCCGTCGAAGAACGCGTCGTAGGCGGCAAGGTCGAAGTTGCCGTGGCCACAGAGGTTGAACAGGATCGTCTTGGAGACGCCCTCCTCCTTGGCGCGTGCGACCTCGTCGACGACTGCCTTGATGGCGTGGGTCGGCTCGGGTGCGGGGATGATGCCCTCGGTGCGCGCGAAACGCACAGCCTCGGTAAAGCACTCACGCTGCTTGTAGGCACGAGCCTCGATCAGGCCGAGCTGCAACAGGTGCGAAACCATTGGCGCGGCACCGTGGTAGCGGAGACCACCAGAGTGGATCGTGTCGGGAATGAAGCCGTGACCAAGCGAATGCATCGGCATGAGCGGCGTCAGCTGTGCCGTGTCGCCGAAGTCGTAGCCGTAGTGGCCGCGCGTTAGGGTCGGACAGGCAGCTGGCTCGACGGCGATGACACGAATGTCCTTGCCGGCAATCTTGTCGGCCAAGAATGGGAAGGCAATGCCGGAGAAGTTCGAGCCGCCACCGACGCAACCGATCACGACGTCCGGATAGGCACCCGCGGCCTTCATCTGCTCCTGGGCCTCCTGACCAATCACCGTCTGGTGCAGCAGCACGTGGTTGAGCACCGAGCCGAGCGCGTACTTTGTGTCCTCGCGCGTGGCGGCATCCTCGACGGCCTCAGAGATGGCGATACCAAGCGAACCTGGGCAGTTCGGATCCGTCTCGAGAATCGCACGTCCCGCATTCGTGTCCATCGATGGGCTGGCGACGATCGAACCACCCCACGTCTCGATCATCGAGCGGCGAAACGGCTTGGCGTCGTACGAGGCACGCACCTGGTAGACCTTGACCTCAAGGCCAAACTGAGCGCCTGAAAACGCAAGGGCGGAGCCCCACTGGCCCGCACCCGTCTCGGTCGCGATGCGCTCGACACCCTCCTGCTTGTTGTACCAGGCCTGGGGAATGGCGGTGTTCGGCTTGTGCGAGCCGGCCGGCGAGGTGCCTTCGTACTTGTAGAAGATCTTGCAGTCCGTGCCGAGCGCGGCCTCAAGATTGTCGGCGCGAAAGAGCGGCGTCGGGCGCCACATCGCGAGAACGTCGCGAATCGGCTCCGGAATCTCAATGTATCGCTCCGTCGAGACTTCCTGACCGATTAGCGCCATCGGAAACAGCGGCGCCAAGTCGTCGGGACCAATCGGCTGGCCAGTACCCGGGTGCAGCGGCGGCGGCGGCATGCTCGGAAGGTCGGCGGCAATGTTGTACCAGGAGCGCGGAATCCGATCGTCCTGGAGGGAGTACTTGTGCGACATGGTTTCCTCTCGCGGAAATCCGGCAGCGCCGGTAATGGAGGGATGCTACCCGCAACTCACATCGTATGTTGGTGTCAGGCGACCGTAGCTCCAGCAGCGTGGTGCAAAGGAGGACATGACAAGTGCGCACTTGTAATGTCCTCACCTTGCTTACGCGTCGACGTGGAGCACGAGCGCTTGGCCAAGGCCAACGCCGATACAGACCGCGACGACACCGATGCCGCCGCCACGACGCCGCAACTCGGACACACAATCGAGAATCAGCCGTGGAGCCGAGGCGCCGAGCGGGTGCCCGTACGCGATCGCGCCACCATGCACGTTGACTCGCTCCTCCGCGATGCTGGGCAGCTCGTGCAGTACGGCAAGCGGAACGGCTGCGAAGGCCTCCTGCACCTCCCAGACGTCGACCTGCTCGACCGTGAGGCCCACGCGATCGAGCACCGCTCGAATAGCGGGGATCGGTGCGTAGCCAAAATCCTGCGGCTCAACGCCGACCGTCGCGCTGGCGCCCATCCGAGCCAGCGGAGTCCAACCGTGCGAGCCACAGGCTGCCTCGCTGGCAATCAGCATCGCGAGTGCGCCGTCGTTGATCGGTGAGGAGTTGCCAGCCGTGATCGTGCCGTCGCGACTGAAGGCCGACTTGAGACCCTTCAACGACTCTGCACTCGTATCGGTCCGAATGCTCTCGTCACGCGTGACGCCCTCGACTTCCAAGACGTGGTCGGCATGGAGGCCGGCCGTCCACGCCGCGGCTGCCCGCGTATGGCTGCGCAGTGCCCAAGCGTCCATCTCGTCGCGGGTGATACCCAGCCGCGCGGCCACCTGCTCCATCGCCGCACCCAACGACAGCGTCCACTCGTCCGAAAATACGGGGTTGATCATGCGCCAACCCACAGCGGTCCCGTGCAGCTTCATGTCACGCGGCAGCACCTCGTCAGGCTTCTGCAAGATAAACGGCGCGCGGCTCATGCCCTCGACACCGCCCGCAATCACCACCTCGGCATCGCCACAACGCACCATCCGCGAGCCCTGCAGAATCGCCTCACCACCCGAGCCACAGAGGCGATTGATTGTGACGCCGGGCACCGAGACGGGCAGACCCGCCAGCAAAAGCGCCATCCGCGCCACGTTACGATTGTCCTCACCCGCCTGATTCGTGTCTCCCAAAAGAACCTCGGCAATCGTTGCCGGATCGAGCTCAGGGTGGCGCTCTACGAGCGCGCGGAGGGGGATTGCCGCAAGGTCGTCAACGCGCAGGCCACTGAGGCCACCACGATTCTTGCCAAACGGCGTGCGAACCGCATCGACGATGAAGGCGTCCATTGGGGGAGCCTAGCGATTCTCTGAGGCCATCGATCGCGCCAGACCCGGCCGGGCGGTACGATCCCTGCAGATGAAACGCCCTCTGCCCGCCGACGCCTTTCTTCGCGAGGACACATACGCCAAGACGCGCCTGCCCGTCGACTTTGCGTCCACGCTGATCCCCGACGCCTACGTGTCGCCCGAGTTCCACGCGCTCGAGCAGGAACGCGTCTTCGCCAAGAGCTGGGTTCCGGTCTGTGTGCCAGATGAGGTGCGTGAGCCCGGCCAGTTCCTCGTCGTCGAGGTAGCTGGCCGCTCAATCATCGTCACGCGCAACGAGGCTGGCGAGCTACGCGCGCACCACAACGTCTGTCGCCATCGTGGTGCGCGTCTGTGTGAGGGCACCGGCAAGGTCAAGCGATTCTTTTCGTGCCCGTACCACGCCTGGGCCTACGACCTCGATGGCACCTGCCTCGGTACGCCGCTCTTTACGCCAGAGAGCGAAGTGCCCGTCGATCAGCGCGCGGCATTTGACATGGCCGATATCAAGGCTTTCGATATCGGTGAGATGGGATTGTACTCAGTGCGGGTTGCTAAGTGGGGCTGTCTCGTTTTCGTCTGCCTCGACCCCGACACGCCGTCGATCGAGCACGAGCTCGGCGACCTCGTCGAGCAGCTCGCTGGGTACCGCCTCGACGAGTACGGCTTGGCGCGCCGGGTCGAGTACGACATCAACGCCGACTGGAAGCTGATTGGCGAGAACTTTATGGAGTACTACCACCTGCCGTGGGTCCACCCCGGGCTGGTCAAGGTCTCCCCGATGGACTCGCACTATCGCTGGCAGGGTGCCGGCATGTACGTCGGCTTCTGCACGTGGCCGATTGCCGCCAACACGGAGGACGGTGGTTGGAAGGGACTCCCACCCGTCACCTTCGTCGAAGGTCAAGATGCTGAGGCCGCGCGGTTTATCTGGCTGTTCCCCAACGTGGCTATCAACGTAATGCCAAACCACGTCGTGTTGCTCTTGGCCGTACCGGATGGCCCTGGCCGAACTGCCGAGGTCGTGTATCTCCTGACGCACCCCGAATCGATTGCGCAGAGCACGGACCCCGAGGCCGAGATCGACTCGCTGATGAACTTCTGGGACGAGGTCAACAAGGAAGACATCGGCATCGTCGAGCGGGTCCAGGATGGGCTACGCAACCCTGCCTACGAAGGCGGACGCATGTGTTACCGCTTCGAGGAGTCGTGCCACCGCTTCCAGAACATGCTGATTGACCGTCTGCTTGGCATCCCCGATGTGCCGCCGGGTGACGACGAGGAAACGGTGCGCATGTTTGGCCCCCGCGACCGCAGCGAGCAGACGTAGTTGAGCGACAAGCACGGCATTGCAAAAGAGCTCGAGGTGTCGAAGCGCCAGTGGCTCAAATTGACGCGCGATGATCAGGTCTTCGTGGCACCATTCTTGTCGTTCACCTCATTCACGCTGCTGGCGATCGACAGCAAATCGCTCATCACGCACGTCCTCGCGCTCGTGCTGATGCTCCTGCTGTTTCAGATCGTGGTGACCTCACACATCCAGCGACCGCGCTTTAAGCGCGTGATGATGATCGCCGGACCTGTCGTGGTGGTCGCAGTTCTGGCGTCGGTGGGCGCGCTGTCCCGCGTGGATCACTCCGACGATGGTCTCGGCATGACGACGTTGTTTTGCGTCCTGCTGACAGCGGGTGTGATCCTGCGGATGTTCGGTCACATCGCCCGGGCACGCGTGATCAACATGACTGTCGTCGTCAATGCAATCAGTGTCTACTTGCTGATCGGCCTCCTGTTTACCTACCTCAACCTGACCTTGGCGACGTTCTCGAGCGAGCCATTTTTCGTGCAGGGACAACAGTCTGTCGCGACATTCCTGTACTTCTCATTCATCACACTTGTGACGATCGGGTACGGCGATTTCACGCCGGCGCTGACCGCCGGGCGCTTTAGCGCGGTTGCCGAGGGGCTGATCGGCCAGCTCTATCTCGTCACGTTCCTCGCGATGATCGTGGCCAACCTTGGCCGGACACGCGACACGTTGCCACACCGCATCAAGTCTGACGACTCGTCGCCGGACGATCAGCCTGACGGTTAGGCGCGGTTCGGGCCGAAGCCCGAACCGCAACGCGTAGACCTAGACGCCGATTTTGCGATTACGACGCTTGTGACGCGGCTTGGCCGCCTCATGACTCTTGGCATTCGGGGTAGCCGGCTTCGGCGTCCCCGTCTCGTGCACCGAGCGGTTCGACTGCTGATGCTTGGTGTGCTCGCGCTTGGAGCGATCCTCGTGCTTCTGGCGGGTTAGGCGCTCGCTGCGGGCGGGGCGCTCGGGGCGCTCTGCACGCTCGTGGTGACTGGGACGCTCGGCCTTGACGGGCTGACGCTCGTCGGTCGTCGGTCGCTTGTGATCAACACGGACCTGCTTGACTTCACCAATCGCGTCAAGGTCGACGCGGCCAATCTCTTCACGCATCTTCAGTTGGCTGATGATCTTGCGCACCGGATGCTCATCGGCCTTGCCGACGAACGATACGACGAGACCGTCCTCGCCCGCACGGCCGGTACGGCCCGAACGATGGACGTAGTCGGAACTATCGGCTGGAGGATCGAAGTGCACGACACAAGCAACCTGGTCGACGTGGATGCCACGGGCAGCGACGTCCGTCGCCACGAGGACCGGCATGCGGCCCGTGGTGAAGGCGCGCAGTGCGTTCTCGCGCTGGGACTGCGAGCGACCACCGTGGAGGTTGGCTGCGCCAACGCCCGCCTGTGTCAGCTTCTTGGCAAGGCGATCGACGCCATGCCGCGTGCGGCAGAACGCGATGACGGTGCCGCTGCGCAACACGAGGTCGATCAGGACCTCGAGGCGCTCGTCGGGCTTGATCTTCCAGAACATGTGGTTGACGTCGCCGACCGAGTTGGATTCGGCTTCGGCCTCATGACGCACCGGATCGTTCTGGTACTGACGAGCAACCTTCTCGACCTCGCCGTCAAGCGTGGCGGAGAAGAGCAGCGTCTGACGATTCGGCTGAGCCTGGTCGAGGATGCGACGGACGACGGGTAGGAAGCCCATGTCGGCCATGCGGTCGGCCTCGTCGATCACGACGATGCTGACATCGCCGAGGTTGACATTGCGACGCTGGATCAGATCCTCGAGCCGGCCGGGGCAGGCGACGAGGACGTCGACGCCACGACGAAGCGCATTGATCTGCGCGCCATAGCCAGTGCCGCCGTAGACGGCAGCGACCTTACGGCCACGGGCTTCGGCGAGCGGCTCCACTTCACGGCGGATCTGATCGGCAAGCTCGCGCGTTGGCGCGAGGATGAGTGCGGTGGGACGGCCCGGCTTGGCGGCCGGCACACGAGCGGCAACGGCGAGGCCGAAAGCGATCGTCTTGCCGGAGCCCGTGGGGGCTCGGCCAGTCACGTCGCGACCCGCGATTGCGTCCGGAACGGTCGCAGTCTGGATCGGGAACGGCGACTCGATTCCCTTGCGCGCCAGCACGGCTGCAAGGTCGGCGGGCACGCCGAGGTCAATAAACGAACTAGTCATGAAACTCCATTCGAGCAGAGAGCCTGCTCGAGGTAATTCCAGAGCGGGCGCATCCAGCGGGACGCCGACGAAGTTCGCCGACAGCGCTTGACGTCCTTCTACGGTATCAGCGGTTTGCCGCACCGGCGGCAGGTGGCGCGTTTAGGCCCAGTCTTCCCAGGGGAAGTGATCGAGCCGCTCGTAGCCCGTGTCTGTGATCACAAACTGCGCCTCGAGCTTAACGCCCTCGTGGCCGCCGACCTCACCGACGTAGCTCTCAACACTCAAAACCGTGCCCGGCAAAAGCACGAGATCCTCGCGATCGCAGGGGCTGCCGTCGAAGAAAGGATGGGTCGCCAACCATGGCGATTCGTCGGCGAGACCGACGCCATGGAACATGCAGCCGTAGTTCTGTGCGAGGAAGCGCTCGGGGATTTGCCACGAGCGGGCATTCATCTCGCGATAGCCAATCCCGGGGATCAGGAGTTCGGTGTTGTGCTCGATCTGCTCGAGCGCCTGCAGGTAGAGATCGCGCTGGGCGGGGGTCGGCGGCACGTGCCCAACGGTCCAGGCGCGCGAGACGTCGGCGCAGTAGCCGTACGGGCCGATCATGTCCGTATCGAAGGAGAACATGTCACCGAGTTCGGTCCGGCGATGCGAGGCCTCTTGGAACCAGGGGTTCGTGCGTGGCCCCGAGGCCAACAGTCGCGTCTCGATCCACTCGCCACCGTTGCGGATGTTCTCGTGGTGCAGCTCAGCCCAGATCTCGAGCTCAGTGCGACCCGGCTCGGCCGAGCGGTCGTAGAGGCGCTGGATGCCCGCGTCGCAGACCTTCATCGTCCAGCGCAGCATTTCGAGCTCGGCGGCCGATTTGATTTGGCGGGCCGTCTCAGTGATCGGATAGCCATCAACGACGGTCAGGCCCCGGCTCTCGAGTGCGCGGATGCCGGTCGGCTCGCAGGTGTCGACGGCAATGCGGCGGTGGCCCGAGCCGTGCGCCACGATCAGTTCGTCGAGCTCGGCGGCCCAGCGCACGAGTCGCTCGTCACTCGTGTCGCGATCCATCGCATCCTGAAACGTCCAGGCGATCGCAGTGTGCGACTCGGTCACGCCTTCGAGCCCAACCGATAGGTGCTCCGAGCCGCCGTAGGCGAAATCGTAGGCAGAGCCGTCGGCGCAAATCAGGGCGTAATGAAAGGCGTTGTGCATCATCCAGATGGTCATGTTGCTGACGTCGAGGACGTAGCGAATATTGATCGGGTCGTAGAGCAGGAGCGCATCGCAGTCGTTGACCACGATCTGCTCAACCATGCGCGCCTTGCGGTAGCGCCGTGCCGCCGCGATCGTCTCGTCGGAGACGGGGCTCGTCAGCGGCGAGTCCGCAGCCGCCACGTTGAGGTACGTGAGCTTGCGCTCGTCGGAGAAAACGGGTGGTGCCTGCGACGGTTCCATGGCGGGATGGTAGCGACTGTCGACACGTCGTACCTGGGCGCCAGTGCCGCCATCAAGGTCCACTGTGGGTGGATCCAAGGGAGGACATGACAACCGCGCGGATGTGGTGTCCTCCCGTGGGAGTGACGCGTGGGGGACAGGTGGCGTTGAGTGGGGGTTTGACACCACAGCCGCGCGGTTGTCATGTCCTCCCTGTCGAGCGAGTCGACCCTGATCGCCCCCGGTCCTACGCTCAACCCGATACCCTCCGCGCATGGAACGCCACCCCGAGACCGCGATGGTGCAGGGCGGCCGGCCGACGGGGCCGAGCGCGATGCTCAATACGCCGCTGGTATTGAACAGCACGTTTCGCGCGGGCGGCGAGTCGGGTTACGGACGCTCCGGCAACGACACGTGGGCGGCCTTCGAAGACGTGATGGGCGAGCTTGAGGGTGGTGAGGCGATAGCCTTCTCGAGTGGGATCGCCGCCGCCTCCGCCGTCCTCGACCTGGTGCCGATCGGCGGCACAATCGTTGCACCCGCCTCGTTTTATATGGGTCTCTGGAGCCAACTCGGCGAGCGCGCCGAGAGTGGTCGCGCCAACATTCACTTCGTCGACCAGACCGACACCGCTGCCGTCCTCAATGCAGCGCAGGGTGCCGACCTCGTCTGGATCGAGACGCCCAGCAACCCACTGATGCAGATCGCAGATATCGCTGCGATTGCCGAGGGCCTCGATCGGGCAACGCTGCTCGCCGTCGATGGCACGTTTACGACCCCGCTCCTTCAGCAACCACTCGCACTAGGCGCCGACATCGTCGTCCACAGTGCAACCAAGTTGATCGGTGGGCATGCTGATCTCTTAATGGGTGTCGTCTGTACCAACGGCCCGACCGCCGAACGCCTGCGCGACCACCGCTACACCTACGGCGCAACGCCCGGCTCGCTCGAGGCGTTCCTCGCATTGCGTGGGCTGCGCACCCTGTCGGTACGACTTGAGCGCGCGCAGGCAAATGCGCTCGCGCTTGCCGAACTGCTCGGCGACAGCGACTACGTCAAGTACGTCCTCTACCCCGGCCTGACCTGGCACCCCGGCCACGCGCTCGCCAAGCGGCAGATGCGTGGCTTCGGGACGATGCTGTCGTTCGAGGTCGCTGGCGGCGAGCGTGCTGCAACCCGCCTCTGCGAGGCGACACAGGTCTTCGCGCATGCGACAAGCCTCGGCGGCGTCGAGTCGCTGATAGAGGTTCGTGGCAATCGCGAATCGGAGCACGCGATGGGTACGCCCCCGGGGCTGATTCGCCTGTCGGCCGGCATCGAGCATGTCGACGATCTGCTCGCCGACCTGCAGCAGGCGCTGACCATCGCGCATTCGGGTTAGGTTGGACTGGCCCGATGGCCAAGGATCTGCCAATCGACAAGCTGCTCCGCGAGTGTGGCTTCGCGACCGATTCTGCCCAAGCCGCGGCCCGTCAAGCCCTGTTTGAGGCCGGCATTCTCAATCCCCGCAAGGTGCGGATCGTCGAGTGGAAACGCGGCGAAGTCGAGGCCTGTCTGAAGGCGCGTCTGACGCTGCTCTGCGAAGCCTGTCGCGGTGGCGGTCTCGGTGAGGCCTATCCCGATGCGATCGTCGCCGGCCAAGGCGACCGCTGCATCGTCTGCGAGGGCAGCTCGAACCGTCGTGGTGCACTACTCCTGATCGACGCCTGTCGGCGGGCGAACTTTCGCCGCGTGATCATCGTCGGTGGTAGCGCCGACATTCGCCAGCAGGTCCCACTCTTGCTCGACCAGGATCTCGATGTGCGGATGGTCGATGGCACGGTCGCTCGTCCCGGCCGAGATGTGCAGCGGGAGGTCGATGGTGCCGACGTCGTCATTCTGCTGGGGTCGACCGAGCTCAACCATACGGTCTCGGCGACCTGGGCTGGCCCGAAAATGGTCGCGACGAACTCGCGTGGCCTCAGCGCCTTCCTCACTGAGGCTGCAGAGAAAATCCGTGCCCGCTCAACCCGCACCGGGCACTAACTTCCGGACCTCAACTGCTGGTCGTGGTGGAAAGCCCACGATTTGACTGGTAGCCTGACGACATAGTCAGGACTGTCTGAGGAGGCGGAGATGCACGACGTCATCGTGATTGGTGCGGGGTTTGCGGGCTGCTCTGCTGCGCGCGAAGTACGACGAGCAGGCTTGAAGCCGCTGGTTCTTGAGGCGCGCGATCGCATCGGCGGCCGCACGTGGACCTCGGACTGGGATGGACAGCGTTTCGAACGAGGCGGCAACTACTTTCATTGGTTCCAGCCCCACCTCTGGACCGAGGTCATGGCCGCGGGCGTAACGCCACTCGCCCCGCCCGTCGGCGAGACCGGGCACTGGACCGTCAATGAGCAGATCCGCACGGGCACCCGCCACCAGCGCGAGGCCATCAACGAGTCTGCCTGGAACAAATACAACGCAGGCTCGTGGGAGATCCTCCCTGAGCCGCACGCACCCCTGCGCCACCCTGACCGCATCGCCCGACTCGACGCCATGACGATCCAGCAACGGATCGACGAGCTCGACCTGACCGACGATGAGCGCGCGCTCCTGATGGTCGAGTGTGGAGGCGTGGCCAGCGGGCACCTCGACGATGCCGGGGCTCTTTCGGTGATGCGCTGGAGTGCGCTGTCCGGGCATACGCTGGCTGGCACGCAAGAGGCAGTAGGCGGTTACACGATCGCAGAGGGCACGCTCGCCTTCCTGCAGCCGATCCTCGATGCCGCCGACTGCGACCTGCGACTCGAATCGCCCGTCGCAGCCGTCGAGCAGGAGGCCGACCGCGTGCTAGTCACGTTGCGCTCGGGCGAGGCCCTGGCGGCACGCGCGTGCGTCGTCACCGTGCCACTCAACACACTGGGAGCAATCCACTTCGAGCCGAGCCTTTCGGAGCTGAAGCGGTCCGCCATCGCCCTCGGCCAGGCAGGCATCGGCAGCAAGGTGATGCTCAAGGTGCGTACGCCCGACGGCCCTGTGTCGGGCATGCACCCGAACCACCCCTTCGGCTTCCTCGGCACGATGTTCGACCTGCCCGGGGATGAGCAGATCCTCGTCTGCTTCGGTCAAGACGGCGACGAGATCGTCGACGGCGACCTTGCCTGGGCGCAGCGCGAGCTCGACCGGGCGATCCCTGGCTGCGAGGTGATCGGCATGAACTGGCACGACTGGAAGTCCGATGAGTTTGCCCAGGGCACGTGGGCCGCGCACCGCCCGGGTTGGTACACCACCCACCACGCCGAGATGCAGCGCCCTGAGGGGCGTGTGATCCTGTCGAACTCCGACTGGGCCGAAGGCTGGGCCGGCTTTGTTGACGGGGCGATTGAGTCCGGCACGCGCGGGGGGCGCATCGCGGCTGGCATGGTCCACTAACCAGACCAGAGCAGACCGATAGGCGGAAATTTATAGACCGATTTGCAATTTGGTCTACTAATAGGTACAGTTGCGGCGTCGAGCGAGAAAGGCGTCGTATGTACGACTACGGATTCTTCTCTTACGAGTCGAAAGAGGACATGCTGGAGCGCTCGCGTGCGTTCTGGAATCCCAACAAGACTGACTTCTGGCAGGACGCCGGCATCGATCTCGTGATCGATCGCCGCGAGGGCTACTACCTCTGGGACATGGCCGGCCGACGGCTGATCGACGTTCATCTCAACGGCGGTACGTACAACCTCGGCCATCGCAACCCCGAGCTGATCTCGACGCTCGAACAGGCCATGCAGCACTTCGACATGGGCAACCACCACTTTCCGGCCTTGGCACGCACCGCGCTTGCCGAGGCGCTGGTCAAGACCTGCGCCCCCAACATGCAGCGCGTGATCTACGGCGCAGCCGGCGGCGAGGCAATCGACATCGCGATCAAGACGGCGCGCCACACCAAGCAGCGCCGCAAGATCGTCTCGCTCGTCAAGGCGTACCACGGCCACACCGGTCTCGCCGTCGGCACGGGTGACGACCGCTTTTCGAAGCTGTTCCTCGCCGACCATCCCGAGGAGTTCATCAACGTACCGTTCAACGATCTGAACGCGATGGAAGATGCCCTCAAGGGGCGCGACGTCGCCGCGGTGATCATCGAGTCGATCCCCGCCACGTACGGTTTCCCGCTCCCCGAGCCCGGCTATCTGCGAGCAGTCAAGCGCCTCTGTGAGGACTACGACGCGCTCTACATCGCCGACGAAGTCCAGACCGGACTGATGCGCACAGGCGAGATGTGGTGCGTCTCGAAGTCGGGCGTCGAGCCAGACATCATGGTTATCGGTAAGGGCATCACCGGCGGCATGTACCCGATTTCGTGCACGATCGTCTCTGAGGAGTGCTCCGGCTGGCTCAAGGAAGACGGCTTCGGGCACATCACCACCGCCGGTGGCTCCGAGCTCGGCTGTATCGTCGGCCTGAAGGTGCTCGAGATCTGCGGTCGCCCCGAGGTTCGCTCGATGGTGCACTACATGGCCGAGCGCTTCCAGCAGGGCCTGCGCCAGATCCAAGAGATCTACCCCGACTGGTTTGTCGGCATTCGCCAGGACGGGGTCGTGATGGGCCTCGAGTTCAACCACCCGACCGGCGCGAAGATCGTCATGAAGCACCTCTACGCGCACGGCATCTGGGCGATCTTCTCGACGCTCGATGCACGCATCCTGCAGTACAAGCCCGGCATTTTGCTCAGCCCCGAGCTGGTCGACGAGATCCTCGACCGCACCGAGATCGCAATCGGTAAGGCTTACGCCGAGTGGAAAGCAATGTCCCGCCAGGAGGTGACGGCATGATCGAACTCGAACGCCACGATCCTCCGGGCGCCGCCCGTGCCGCGATGATGCTCCAGCGCGCCCACTGGGCCGCCGAGGTCTTTGCTCGCTACGACCGGGAGCGCGTCGTGCAGATTCTCGATGCTGTTGCCGAGGCAGCGGAGGCCCACGCCGACCGCTACGCCGAAGAGGCCGTTGCCGAAACAGGCATGGGCGTCGTCGAGCACAAGGTCCTCAAGAACCGCATGCTTTCGCGTGGCCTCTGGGACCACTACCGCGACCACGACTTCGTCAGCCCACGGATCGATCACGACGCCAAAATCCTCGAGCTGCCCCGCCCCGCCGGCGTGATCTTCGCGCTGACACCCGTCACGAACCCGATCGCGACCGTGTACTTCAAGATCATGCTCGCGCTGATGACGCGCAACGCGATCGTCGTGAGCCCGCATCCCGGCGCCAAGGTCGTCTGCGCCGACGCGGTGCGCATGCTGTCGGACGCCGCCGTCCACGCCGGTGCTCCCGATGGCTGCATCCAGATTGTCGAAGAGCCCTCGATCCCGCTGATCGAGGCGCTGATGACGGACCCGACCACCGATGTGGTTGTCGCGACCGGAGGCACCGGAGTGGTGCGCGCCGCCTATCGCTCCGGTAATCCTGCAATCGGTGTGGGGCCCGGCAACGTGCCGTCCTTCGTCGACTCGACTGCCGATATCGCCGCTACTGCACGCCACATCATTGACTCGAAGTCGTTTGATAACTCGATTCTCTGCACCAATGAGTCGGTCGTGATCGTCGAGGAAGAGGTCGCCGACCAGCTGGAGCGCGAACTGCGCAAGCAGGGTGGCCACGTGCTTGATCAGGCCGAGGTCGAACTCGTCCGCGAGCACCTCTTCCCCGAGGGCCGCATGCGCCTCGACCTGATTGGCAAGAGCGCGCTGGCGCTCGCCGAGGTAGCGCACGTGAAGGTGCCGGCCAACACGCGCGTGCTCGTGGCGCCGTTCTCGCTGGTCGTACCCGAGGAGCCGCTGGCGCACGAGAAGCTGTTACCGCTGCTTGGCCTCGTGCGCGTTCCCAATACGCGCTCCGGCATCTCGGCAGCCCAGGCGATTCTCCGCATCACCGGCGCCGGACACTCCGCGTCGATCCACTCGCGCGACGCGCGGACGATCATGGCCTACGGCGCTGCCATCAAGGTGCTGCGCGTGTCCGTCAATGTTGGCAACAGCCTTGGCTCGGCCGGTGCGCTGACGAATCTCGCACCCACGATGACGATCGGCACTGGCTTCTACGGCCGTTCATCGCTCGGCGAAAACCTCGAGCCGCGGCACCTGATCAACCTGATGCGCGTCGCCTACAACGCCGATGCGTCCGTGCCCTTCGACGACTTTACTGGCCTCGAGCCGTGGGTCCTAGACGCCGCAACCCCCGCTGTCTCTGCGCCCAGTGAGGCCCTATCCGCATCACCCGAAACTGACCCGCTTCGCGAGGAGATCCGCAAGGTCATCCTCGAGGAGCTCAAGGAGCTGACCCGCCAGTGAGCAATACAACCGCCGTCGAGCTCCGCTCCTGCATCTACCTCGACCAACTGCAGCCGCAGACGATGTGTTATCTCGGCTCGTGGATCAAGGGCCGCCTGCCGCGCGCTGGCATGGCCGCGCAGATCATCGAGGTTGCACCAGGCCTCGACATCGAGGCACTGACCGACGTCGCGCTCAAGCACGACCGCGTCGACGCTGGCATCCTCTTCGTTGAGCGCCAGTTCGGCTACCTCGAGATACACTCGCTCTCGCCCGCCGCGATTCGCTCGGCCACCAGCGCCATCCTCGATGCGCTCGATGTCTCTGGCCAGGACACGATCAAGCCGAAGATCCTCGCCAAGAAGGTCGTCTCGCGCGTCGACGGCCAGCACGCCTTCCTAATCAATCGCAACAAAATTGGCTCGATGCTGCTGCCCGGCGAATCGCTCTTCGTGCTCGAGTGCCAGCCGGCGTCCTACGCGATCCTCGCGACGAACGAGGCCGAGAAGGCCGCTGACATCAAGGTGATCGACTACCGCATGATCGGCGCCACGGGCCGCGTCTACCTGTCGGGCGAAGAGGCCAACGTCCGCGCTGCGGGCGAGGCTGCCGTCGCCGCACTGGAGGCAATCGCGTGAGTGACGCACCCGCCAATGGAACCGGCGAGATGCACAACGCGTTGAAAACCGCGCTCGCCGAGATGCTGCCCGACATGCTGCGCGACCACGCCAGCGCACCCATCGCCCAAGTGCCGGCACCGCCCGTCGCGCAGACGCTGCGCCCGAGCACGTGGCACCCATCGCAGCAGGCTCCCGATCCTGCCGGCGACACGGCTCCCGCTGTGGCCCCCGCCGCTGGTGGTACCGAGCACGTGCGCATCAAGGATGACCGCGACCTCGACGCCTTCGTGCGCTCGCTGGCCCGTCGCCTCGAGCATCCCAGCGAGCGCGCCGCCGTCTTGGCTGGCCGCGTCCGCTTCTCGCTGTCGGCCTCGGCCGCCTCTAGTTCGCCGGCGCCCGCCGCCGGGGGCTCTCATCGCATCGACCGGGGCGCAGTGACCGAACGGGTCATCGAGCGCGCCGCCGCCGAAGGGTCCGCGCTCGTGCTCGGACCGAAAGCAGTACTCACACCGTTGGGGCGCGATCGCGCACGCGCGCTCGGCGTCACCATCCAGAGGGAGGCAGCATGCTGAAAGGCACTGTGACCGGATCCGTGTGGTCCACCAAGCACGTTGACGACATGCCGCACGGCGCGTTTCTCGAAGTCGAGTTGGAGGCGGGCGGCTCGCTCGTCGCCTTCGACGTACTCGGATCGGGGGTTGGCGAGCGGGTCCTCGTTGCCACCGGATCTGTTGCGGCGGCGCGTTTTGCGCCGGCACACCCGCCCATTGACGCCCTGATCGTCGGGCTGATCGATTCCACCAACTAGCTCACCACCCGATTCACCACCTGACCCAAAACCTGTTCAGCGCGTCGATCCAAGGAGGGATCTAATGTCCGAAGCACTAGGAATGATCGAGACCAAGGGGTACGTCGCAGCACTCGCCGCAGCGGACGCCATGGTCAAGGCTGCCAACGTCACCATCGTTGGTCGCGAAGAAGTCGGTGACGGCCTCGTGGCCGTCGTCATCCAGGGCGACGTCGGAGCCGTCAAGGCTGCCACGGAGGCCGGAGCAGAGACCGCCGCAACAGTTGGCGAACTCGTCTCCGTCCACGTCATCCCGCGTCCGCATGCCGAGCTCGGCAAGCACTTCGCCGCGGGCAAGTAGGAACACACACGATGGCTGGACCAGAAATCGAACTGCGCGTCTATCTCCCAATCCCGCAACTGCGTCGTCAGTTCGCGGCGTACATGGGAACACCGACGCGGGCTCGAGGCTACCCACCGATGGAGGGCGAACACGCCCTGATCGTTGAGGTCGCCCCTGGTCTAGCCATCGAGCGTGTGATCGACCTCGCACTGAAGGCCGTGCCCGAAGTCGAGCCTGGCATCCTCTTTGTCGAGCGCCAGTTTGGCGTCCTCGAATTGCATGCCAAGGACGCCGCAGCCGTCGAGCGGGCGGGCGAGGCGATCCTGAAGGGGATCAACGCCGAGCCCTCGCACCAGTTGAAGCCGCGGATTCTCTACTCCGACATCATCGAGAACATCACCGACCAGCACGCGGTGATCGTCAATCGCAACCGACAGGCCTCGATGGTGCTGCCAGGCGAGACGCTGTTGGTCTACGAAATGACGCCCGCACTGTTCGCCGCGATGGCCGCCAACGAGGCCGAGCGCGTTGCGCCCGACGTCACGGTCGTCGACATCGCGATGATCGGCGCAACCGGTCGCATCTACATGAGTGGCAAGACCGAGAGCATCATCAAGGCGCGCGACGAGATTACCCGCGTGTTGGAAGCGGTCATCGGCCGCGAACAAAAGTAGTCTGGTTCAGTTTTGCTTTGGGTCATGCCTTGGGGTCAGACCCCTAAGCAAAGTTTGTCCCGCAGGAAACGCATATACTCCTGCACCTGAGAAGGGAGGAGACCATGGCGGAGGTCGTGGAACAAGCAGAGGTCGATCGGCTCGCTCAGGCGGCGCTCGCGCAGTACGACGTCTCGCCGCGCTCGACGCTACGCCTCGTCAACCTCTCCGAGAACTGGACGTACCGCGTCGAGGACCCCGACTCGGACATCGCCTACGCGCTCCGAGTTCATCGGATTGGGTACCACACGACGCAGGAGATCGTCTCCGAGCTGCTCTGGATCGACGCGCTTCAACACGACGCCGTCGTCGGCACCGTCACCGCACTCCCGGCCAAGTCGGGCGAACGCGTCATCCAACTCGCAACCGACGTCTTGCCCGAACGCAGCGTGGTGCTGTTTGCGTGGGAGGACGGCGCACCGCCCGATCCCGATCAGGATCTCGTGCCGGTCTACCACACGCTCGGCGCGATGAGCGCAGGGATGCACGCGCACTCTCGCGCGTGGCAGAGCCCCGCTGACTTCACGCGCTTTGCTTGGGACTTCGAGACAGCCCTTGGCCCGAATGGGCACTGGGGGCCTTGGCAGGATGCTGTTGGCCTTGACGATGCAACTCGCGATCTGTTCCAGCGCATCGTCGATGTTATTGATCGACGACTGCAGGCCTACGGCAAAGGTCCCGAGCGCTACGGCCTGATCCACGCCGACATGCGGCCTGCCAACGTGCTCGTGCTCGGCAACGACGTGCGCGCGATCGACTTTGACGACTGTGGCAGCGGCTGGTTTATGTACGACTTCGCGACGACGATCTCGTTTATCGAAGACCACCCGATGGTGCCCGAGTGGCGCGCCTCGTGGCTTGAGGGCTACCGCTCGGTAGGCACACTGAGTGCCGAGGACGAGGCCGAACTCGACACGTTCGTCATGCTCCGTCGCCTGATGCTCGTCTGCTGGATTGGCTCGCACTTTGCCCACGCCACTGAGGCGCAAGAACTCGGTGCGGGCTTTACTGTCGCTACCTGTCCGCTCGCAGAAACCTATCTCTCGCAGTACGCCTGACCTGGAGGTCATCTGATGTCGAAGATGTTTAACTCGCTCGAGGGCCGCAGCGTCCTCGTCACCGGTGGCACCAAGGGCATTGGCCTTGGCATCGCGAAAGTGTTCGTGGAGGCCGGCTGCAAGGTCGTGGTCTCGGGACGCCACGAGGCGACTGGCACCGATGCAGTGGCGACGCTCGGCGGCGAGACCTCCTACGTCAAGGGCGACGTCGGTGTTGCCGCCGACTGCAAGCACGTCGTCGAAGAGACGGTCCGTCGTCACGGAGGTCTCGACGTGGTCTGTGCGAATGCTGGTGTGTTTCCTGAGTGCCGCCTCGAGGACATGACGGAAGAGACGCTCGATCAGATCATCAACACGAACCTCAAGGGCAACATCCTGACCGTGACGCACGCGATTTCCGCGCTCGCTAAATCGGGCCACGGACGCATCGTGCTGACCTCCTCGATCACAGGCCCGCTCACGGCAATTCCGGCGCTCTCGCACTATGCCGCCACCAAGGCAGGCCAGCTCGGCTTCATGCGCACCGCAGCGATGGAACTAGCACCCAAGAAGATCACGATCAACGCCGTGCTGCCCGGCAATGTCATGACCGATGGTCTCGTCGGACTCGGCCAGGAATACCTCGACTCGGCCGCCGCCTCAATCCCGCTCGGCAAGCTCGGCGACCTTGAAGACATTGGCTATGCCGCCTTGTTCCTCGCGACAGACGAGGCGAAATTCATCACCGGCCAGACGATCGTCGTCGACGGTGGCCAGACGCTGCCCGAGGCTCCCTCTGCGATGGAGGCGATCTGAGCAGCACGCGCACGGCGGGTGATGGAGCAGGTCGGATTGGACCAGCGGCCGTCACCGTGCGCGACCGCATCCTCGACGAGATCGCGAGCGGCCAACTCGCCGCTGGTGAGCGCCTGGGTGGTGAGCGCGATCTGGCGGAGCACTACGCCGTCAGCCGCACGACGCTGCGTGCTGCGCTCGACGCGCTCGAGACGATGGGTGCCGTGCGACGTGCGCCGGGACGAACCGGTGGCACCTTTGTCGCTGCCCGCAAGGTCGAGCGCGACCTAACCAGCCTCGCGGGTCTTCCCGCCTACCTGCGCCGACAGGGCTTCTCGGCCGATGCGCGCGTGCTCTCGACGGCCACGATCGAGGCCGACGCCGAGACGGCCGAGGCATTGGCCATCCCAATCGGTGCGCTCGTGCTCGAGATCGTGCGTGTCCGGCTCGCCGATGGTGAGCCAATCTCGCTCGAACGCGCGCAACTCCCCGCCGGGCGCTTCGTCGGCCTGCTCGACAACTCGCTTGGAGGCTCGCTCTACGAGCTGCTGCAGTCCGAGTACGCGGTCAAGCCCGGCGAGGCCGTCGAGCGGATCCAGATCGTTGGCGCCGGCGCGATGGAGGCGAAGGTCCTCGAGGTCCGCCGCTCGACCCCACTGGTCGCGATCATCCGGACCGCCTGGGACCGCGACGGCAAACCGTTCGAGCACTCTCACGACCTCTTCCGCTCCGACCGCGTCCAGATCGTCGTGCGCACCCCAGCCGGTGCAGACTCCCCCGCGGGGATCGCCAGCACGATCCAAGTCGTCGGCTAGCGCCCGTGGCCGAGCACCGGATCCCACGCAGCGCACCAACGCACCGTCGTTGGGACGTCACGATCCCGCCCGTGGTCTTCGCCCAGCCCAGCGATCTGGTGATCGCCGAGACCAACGATTTTGCTGCCGGACAGATCCAACGCGACTCACCTGCCAGCGCGCTGCTCGACGTCGACTTCGATCTGATCTACCCGCTTGCAGGCCCCATCCACGTGGCGGGTGCCAAGCCGGGCGATGCAGTCGCGATCGAGATCGTCGGTTTCGACCTGCCCGACTGGGGCTGGTCCTGCATCATCCCTGGCTTTGGCCTCTTGCCACCCGGCGAATTTACCGAACCCGTCTTGCGGATCTTCGACCTCACAGAAGGCGACACCACCGAGCTCTGCCCGGGTGTGCGCATTCCGATCGAGCCATTCTGTGGCACGACCGGCGTGCCCGGTGCTGGCATGCACGATGTGCCAATCCCACCACCGCATGCCGGCGGCGGCAACATCGATTGCCGACACCTAACCGCTGGCACCACGCTCTATCTCCCTGTCGGCGTCGAAGGTGGACTGATCTCGCTGGGCGACGCTCATGCGGCCCAGGGCGACGGCGAAGTTGCGATCTCGGGCATCGAGTGCGCGATGACGACCACGTTGCGTGTCGATGTCGTGAAGGGCATGACGATTCCGGCACCGCAGCTACGGCGTCCCACTGGCTCGCTGACACCCCGCGTCGACGCTGGCGGCTGGTTTGCAACGACCGGCGTCGAGACCGACCTGATGGAGGCCTCGCGCAGCGCATTACGCGCCATGATCGACCATCTCGTGCGCGAACGCGGCCTGTCCCGCGAGGACGCCTACATCCTCTGCTCACTGGCGGGCGACCTCAAGATCACCGAGGTTGTGGACGCGCCGATGTGGATGGTCGGATGTTTTGTGCCCGACGCCGTCTTTTTCACATAACGCACAAATACGACCGGTCGATCTGGTTCAATCGCGTTTTAGGAGACCAGTATCCCCCGGTATTGGAGAAGATAAGGAGGACGCTATGTCGGATCACCACCACGACGTGAGCGTTGGGCGGCAGGGCACTGTCGAGACAGTCTCGATTAGTGAGACGGAGGCTGGGCGCCTGAAGCCCGGCGCAATCGGACTAATGGGCGTGATCTTCGTCGCCGTCACCGGTGCCGCGCCGATCTCAGCCATGCTGTTCAACGTACCGTTCGCCACTGGCTTCGGCACGGGCTACTACACGCCCGCCGCCTTCCTCTTCGCGGCGATCATCCTGACGATCTTCTCGATCGGGTATGTCGCGATGGCCAAGGAAATTAGTGCAGCCGGCGGCTTCTACTCGTTCATCTCGCACGGCCTCGGCCAGGCGCTCGGCCTCGCTACAGGTATATGTGGCGTTGTGGCGTACGCACTGTTCGAGATCTCGCTGCTCGGCGGCTTCGCGTATTTCTTCTCGACGAACTTCAACTCGTGGTTTGGGTGGGAAATCCCCTGGGTCTTGCCGGCCGTGATCGCCGCGATGCTGATAGCGGTGCTCTGCTGGTTCGACGTCGAGCTGTCGGTCAAGGTGCTCGGCATCGCGCTCGTCGGCGAGATCATCATCTTGGTCATCTTCGACGTCCTGGTCTTCGGCCAGGGCGGCAGCTCGACCGGCATCGCGTACGACTCCGTCAACGTGTTCAAGCTGACAGATCCGGGCGTCGGTCTCGCCGCCGGCGTCGGCGTGTTCCTCGCGTTCTGGTCGTGGGTTGGCTTCGAGGCGATTCCGAACTACGCCGAGGAATCGAAGGACCCCAAGCGCAACGTAGTACGCGCCACGATGATCGCCGTGATC
>SXGS01018419.1_pt1 | contig 23574 bp, 17 predicted proteins | sample 3174681 | NCBI WGS metagenome assembly SXGS01 (sample SAMN11356861, study PRJNA531348) | freshwater metagenome | isolation source: freshwater sample F1-80 | place: China: Fuxian Lake, Yuxi | collected 2017-12-25
TTCAGCAGCGCGCTTTGGATTTGCTTGGAGTGACGCTACGGACTGTCTGAGCTGGCTGTAGGCAGCAGCACGGTCAGAGGATTCTCCTAATGCATTGGTGCGGATTGACTTATGCGTTTTGACCCCAAGAACTTCGGTTTAGGCCCCCGGCAAGGTTCTGCACTTGTGAGGCAGTCGCGTTCGAAGACATGTGGCGTGAAGCGTGGCCCCCTGTCCCGCCCGCTCCACGTAGGGGGTAGCATGAAATATGCTCGCTAACATACTCGTCACACTCCTCCTTCTTGCGGCTGTCGACTGGCCGCAATGGCGCGGCCCCTCGCGCGACGGCGCCACCGCCGGAACGGAGGAACCGCCAGTCTGGCCTGAGAAACTACAGCGCAAATGGGTTATGCGGGTTGGCGAGGGGCACTCCTCCCCTGTGCTGGCTGGAGGGCGCGTCTACCTCCACTCCCGCGAAGGCTCTCTCGAAGTCGTGAGGAGCATTCGTCTCGACAGCGGCCAGGAGCTTTGGAAGCAAACATACGACGCGCCCTACACTGTCAATCCCGCCGCCACAAATCACGGCAAGGGCGTGAAATCGACGCCGCTCGTGCACGTGGGTAGGGTGTACACGCTCGGCATCGGCGGCGTCCTCTCCTGCTTCGACGCTGCGTCGGGCAAACTCGAATGGCGTCACGATTTCAAGAACCAGTTCAAGAGTACATCACCCGAATTCGGCGTGGCGATGTCGCCAGTTGCCGATGGCGGCGCGGTGATTGCGCACGTGGGCGGCGAAGAGGGCGCGCTTACCGCCTTTGACGCCGCAACGGGAAAAGTGAAGTGGTCCTGGACCGGCGATGGCCCCGCTTACGCCTCGCCGGTGCTCGCCGAGTTTAATGGCGTTCGCCAGGTGATTACTCATACGCGAAAGAATGTTGTGGGCCTGCGGGCATCCACCGGCGAATTGCTCTGGAAGATTCCGTTTACGACGCCATACGTCCAGAATTCCGTGACGCCGCTCGCTGTTGATGGCAAGCTGATTATCTCCGGTCTGAGCAACGGGGCCTTCGCGTTGGCCGTTGTGAAACGCGGCGCGCAATGGACGACGGAAAAGGTCTGGCACAGCGACGAGGCTTCCATGTACATGAGTTCGCCGGTAGCCTTCGGCAGCCGCCTGTACGCGTTTTCCAACAAAAACAAGGGTCAACTGGTTTGTTTGAGTGCCGCGAATGGGAAGACGATCTGGACCAGCCCGCCGCGCCTCGGCGACAATGCGGCCCTGGTCCGCACCGGCAAGCATTTGCTGATGCTGACCGACAACGCCGAGCTCACCGTGCTCCGCGGCGACGCGGCCACGTTTGAAATCGCGCGAAAGTACGCGGTCGCGGCGAGCTCAACCTGGGCGCACCCGGTTCCCGCGGGGAAAGGGCTGCTGATCAAGGACGTGAGCTCCCTGGCCCTCTGGTCCTGGGAATAGTCTGCAGGACGGGGCATCCGCCGTCTTTGCAGGTGTAAGTCTGGAGAATAGTCGCATCGAGGAGGTTCAAGCCGGGAGGTTCGGCCTCTTCGGCAGGAGGTCCGGAAAATCCCCGGCCACATGACCGCTTTTTCGAGAACGCGGCTGCGAACGTCGGTCAGTCGTCAAAGCCGTGAACCAGTGATTGGTGCCGTTGATCAAGCGCGCCTGATCCCCGCCCAGCGCCTCAGATCCGAACGAGCCGCCCCGGGTTGATTTTGATTGATCTTTTGCAGAACTCAGCTTCAGTTCCTGACGCTCGCGCGAGACCGACGCTGTCAGCCGGGTTCGCTGCGCGCCGCACAAATGCATCGGGAATGAAGGCGGCGGTCGACCGGGCCCGACCTTTCGACTGCGGCTGCGGCGATGCTGATGGTCCAGGCGATACCGGGCGTGCGAGCCTGTACTTTAAACGGACCGGGCACGCGGTCCAGAGCCTTTCGCACATCCAGTAGAGCGGCCGCACCCACCACGCGGCTCCCCTTCTCAAGCCCCTGGATGCGCAGCTTCGCGGCCTCCGATGTCTGGTATCAGTACCGACTTTCCCGATTGCCATTGACGCACAGTCTCAAGCGCCAGGTTCGCTTCCGTGAGCGCGAACTTGTGCGTCACTTCGGCGGCGAATAACTCCTTGAACCGCGCCCCTTCAAGGAGTGTGAGCGCGCGGTCCACATGACGCGGCTCGAAGCCCCAGGACCCGATGAGTTGCAATTGCTTTCGAGTGATCGTGTGTGGATTGAAACTGATATTACCGGCGTCGGCGTACTGTCCAAGGACGAGATACCGCGCTCCGTCGCGGCAAAGATCGATACCTTCGTTGACGGCTGCCGGATGGCCCACGCACTCGACAACGTAATCGGCGCCGAAGGGTCCGGTTTCCTCCAGAACCGCGCGGCGGCGGTCGGCGGCATCGGGAATCGCCGCGACGTCGATGGTCGCGTCCGCGCCAAAGTTCCGTGCGAGTTCCAGGCGGTGCGGCGGTCCGCCTATCGCGATGACGCGTGCCGCGCCTGCATGCTTCGCGAGCGCGAGTGCCGCCAAACCAACGGGACCGGTACCTTGGACTACAACAACATCGCCCCATTCCACCGGGGCGCGCTCTAATCCATGAATACTCGTCACCAAGGCGCATCCCGCGCCGACCACTGACTCGGACGGGATTGAATCCGGAATGCGAAAGATCGCCGTTCCCGCGCGTAGGTGAATCTGTTCGGCGTAGCCGCCGCGGAGGTGCGGCGCGTCGCTGGCACAGTAGGAAATTCCATAAGCCTTCCGTGACACACAGCGCGTGGGCTGCTTTTTGAGACGGCAGTAGTAGCACTCTCCGCAGACGACGGAACTGGCCCAGGTAACGCGGTCTCCCACCGAAAGCGGGTTCCCTCTCCAGTCTCTCTTAAGACCAGCGCCAAGCCGCTCAATCCGTCCAACTGTTTCGTGGCCCATGATGACCGGTAGTGGAATGGCGAGTTGGCCGAGCCAAAGGTGCACGTCGGTACCACAGATGCCGGCCATTTCGACGCGCACGAGGGCTTCACCCGCTCCCGCTTCGCCAAGGGACGGATACTCGCGAATCTCGAGCGGATGTCGAAAGGCGGTGAGCACTGCGGCTTTGACGGACGGCATCGATCCATTGTACTGAAACGTTTCCGCTCGATTGAATGATCAGGCAACGATGATGAAGAGTTATCCGCGATGCCAATCGTGGCAGGAGATGTGGTGCGAAACCATTACGAAACCGTCGACCCGGGGCGATGTTTCCGCGGCCTGCGCGTAGCTGGCGGACGATCTGGACGTCGAGGGCAGCATCTGCCGGTTCACCGCGGCTATGCCTTTCACCCAGGCTATGGACGGGGTTTTCAGGGATGCTGAAGGAAGTCAGGCTCCTGTTACCAAATTCTACTCAAAGAACACTACCGCGATGCCGTACGGCTGCGTCGCGGCTACGCCCGCGGGAACGATTCGCATCGCCGAATTCTTCCGCGTCAAGGATGGGAAAGTTCGTGGGATCAGGCTCATCTTCAACGCCCCGGAGCGGAGCAAGATGACGGCGCGGTAAGAGATATCGATTGCTGCCATACTCGATCTGCGTCCGAGGCTGAGCTTGTCCGGCAACATTTCATATGCCTCGTGGCGGCACGTGCGCTTGAAAGAAGCGCGTTCCAGTCATGGCGCCCGGCACGCGGAGCCCAGCGGCCCACTCATCCGTCGCGGAAAATCCGGCCGGAGGAATTTGCGCCCTCGCGGATGGACGCTAGTTTCGACCTGGCTTCACGCCGGACCGGGCGGCCCGCGATCCGGGACTCTGGAAAGCAGTGTAAGGCCCGCCGCGAGAACCGCGCCCGACGCGGGGCGGGCGTGTAGCCAGGGCGCTCGGGCGACCCGCGCGGACTGCGCGCCATGGGTGCGGATGCGATCCGCCTACCACGCGTCACGATTCGTAACGCTCACCCGGAACAGGGGTTTGTTTCGTTCGGCTTCCTCCATCTCGTAGGATTGAGCGGTTTTCGCGGGATCGTATCCACGCCAGAGCCACGTCAGCGATTCGGGCAGATCCATAGCGCCCTGCGCGATCGCGTGCAGGCTCGTGCCGAAGCGGAAATGAAAATCGTAACCGCGTAACTTGAGAGCGTTCGCCAAAGCGATGTTGCTCAGCGGCCAACTCCCCGCGAGGTTCTCGGCGTCGTCCGAGCCATCCGACAGCCATATGCGCAGGTTCTTCTTCGCCTCACGGCCCACCTTGTGCGAAACGATGTAGCCGCCGTCCAGGCGGTCCTCCGGGTGCCATTGCAGTGCCGTGTAGCTTCCGATATGCGATAGAACCCGGCTGAACTGTTCCGGATAGTACCAGGCGGCATTGAATGCACAAATCGCCCCGGACGAGGCTCCTGCGATCGCGCGCGAGTACGCGTCCGTCCTGATCTTGTACGACTTCCCAACATCCGGAAGGACCTCTTCGAGCAGATATTTCCCGTAGGTGTCCGAGACCGTGTCGTACTGAACGCTCCGCATCCGGGGGCCGCCCTGGCCGGGTTGGATGAGCACGTGGATCATTGCCGGAATCGATCCTCTGGCAACAAGGTTGTCCGAAACGATTTGCAACCGCAATCTCAACAGGTCCTGATGCCCCACGATGGTCTCTCCGTCCTGCCAAACCATTAGCGGAGCGCCCTTGACCAGATCGACGCCCGGGTTCGTGTAAACCCAGTAGTTCGCGGTCATCCCCGGGTACACTTTCGACGTCAGCGTCTTCCTCGCGGAGAGTGTTCCCCGAGGTACGCCGGGCAGCGGGTAGGAGTCCGGATTGTAGCCGGCCACTTCATAGCTTCCGATGAGCTTTTGCGCGGCGTCGTGGTAGTGATACTGATGAGTGGTTCCCAGGCGCAGGGTCTTCAGCAGATAGTAGTATTCCGTGCCGGCGAGGCGCTTCATCGCGAGCGGAGGTTGCTTGTCGATGGAGACGGTTGCGGGCGTCGGGCTTGCGACGGCAAATAAGAACTCCTGTCCCCAAACGGCCACGCCGTCGCGGCCCTTGAGTGCAGGGAGTCCCTTTCCAAGCAGCGAACCGAGCGCCGCGGAATCGGCGCGGGCAGCATCAACAAGTTCCTGGAGCGGATGCTTCTGCGCGTAAAGCGTGGGCCACACAAGCACCGGGCACGCGAGTAAGATGGTTCGGCCTATTTTTTTCAAGGTCAGTGGAGCCCCCTTTGCAGTATAACGGCGGCCACGCCGTGCGCGCCGCCCGCGGACTTTCAGCCCGGCGAAAACCTGTTCAGACGGGAACTGGAGGCAAGTTGTTGAGAAGATGGTGGCCAGGGACGGAATCGAACCACCGACGCCAGCCCTTTCAGGAATGTCAGATCAACGACTTACAGGCAGCCCTCCATGAAAACGCCAGACTCACGCGATAACGACTTGGACTCCGTTTGGACGCCAGGGCCGTTTTCGGGTCGGTTTGTACTACACGAGGACTCTAACGGTTGGAGTCAGCCCAATAAGACGAGAATCCAGCAGGCTATCAATCCGTCTTCAGCGACGGATCTGCTAGGGCGTGTTAACGCTACCGGAGAGCATCGGCAATCAGCGTGAACTGAACAAAGAAGTAGAATCCGGCTGCTATCTACATTCCTCTTTCTTTCGTCCGCTTCCCGGCAGCGCGTGCGGTAACGTGTCCTGAACCTTCTCACGGAACCGCCCCTTCATTGCGTTGGCCATCGTCACGGCACGGTCCCCGTATTTATCTCTCAGTTTGTCAGCCGCCGACAACGCCTGCCTCCACCTTTCCCGGCCGTCCTCGACGAGCAGATTTAGTTGGGGGCATTCGCCCTCTTCAAACGACGACGCCTGGACTCCCAGGAGCCGCACGCGCTCGCCGGCCTTCCAAGCGGCGCTGAACAGCTTCAGGATGCCGTGAAAGATCTCCGTATCGAGCTGGGTCGGGGTTTCCATCGAGTGAGCGCGCGTAATCGTGGAAAAATCCGAGTACCGCAGCTTGAGCTGCAAAGTGCGCGCGTGCAGTTCCGCTTCCCGCAAGCGCCTGGCTACCATTTCGCTGAGGCGCGCCAGCGAACCTTCGAGCGTCTGGCGATCGGCCGTGTCCTCCATATAGGTGTGCTCATGGCTGATCGATTTCGGCGTCGGGCTCTCGCCGACGGCCGTATCGAACCAACCGCCGGCGTCCTGGCCGTGGGCCTTTCCCGCAAGCGCGAGTCCCCATTTGCCGAAGCGGCGCTCCAATTCTCCGGCGCCGAGACGCTCGAGATCGCGGACCTTGCGGATCCCCAACGCGTGCAGGTTCTTCTCTGTCACCTTGCCCACGCCGGGAATTCTGCGGACGTCGAGGGGGGCGAGGAACCGCGCTTCCTGGCCGGGCAACACCCAGAGGATTCCGTTGGGTTTGGCTTGATCGGATGAGACCTTCGCCACCATTCTCGACGCGGAGATGCCGATCGAGCAATTGAGCCTGGTCTGGGCCTTCATCGCTTCGTGGAGGCGGTGCGCGGCTTCGAGCGGCGGTCCGAGGAGGCGTTGCGTTCCGGTCATATCGAGGAAAGCTTCGTCGATCGAAGCCATGGAGACTAGCGGCGAAAACCGGCCCAGCACGGCGCGTACCTTGTCCGACGACTCACGGTACCGGGCGGGCTGCCCTTCGACGAAAATTGCATGAGGGCACAGCTTCGCCGCCGTGCGCAGCGGCATCGCGGAGTGCACGCCAAACTTCCGCGCCTCGTAGGAGGCCGCCGACACCACGCCGCGCTGGTCCCGCTGCCCTCCGACGACAACCGCTTTCCCTTTCAAACCTGGATCGTACAATTCCTCGACGGAAACGAAGAATGCGTCCATGTCGACGTGGAAAAAAGTCTTCAAACCTTTGCCGTCCCTGGTGCGGCGCATTCCCGGCGCCGCGCTGGCACACGCCGCTAGGCGATCGCCTTCGCGATTACGCTGCCGCCAAAATCCGTCAGCTTCTCATGACGCCCGTTATGCAGAAACCACAGCCGGTTTTGGTCCATGCCAAGCAGCCGCAGGATAGTCGCGTGGAAGTCGCGCATGTGATGGCGGTTCCCGATGCCGCGCAGGCCGAGTTCGTCGGTTTCTCCGATCACCTGCCCGCCCTTCACCCCGCCGCCCGCGAACCACATGGTGAAACCGTGCGGATTGTGATCGCGGCCATTGCCGCTCTCGCTCATGGGCAGCCGCCCGAACTCGCTGCCCCAGATGACCAGGGTCGAATCGAGCAGGCCGCGCTGCTTAAGGTCTTTCAATAACGCCGCGATGGGCTGATCGGTGTGGCCGCACATCTTTTCATGATTGAAGACCAAATCCTTGTGCGCGTCCCACTGCGTGATGATGGGACCACCACCGGAGTAGAGTTGCACGAAGCGCACGCCCCGTTCCACCAAGCGTCTCGCGAGGAGACAGCGCGTGCCGAAGTCGGCCGTGTGCTTCTGATGAAGTCCGTAGCCGCGTTTGGTGGCCTCGCTCTCCCTGGTAAGGTCGACCGCTTCCGGCGCGTGGCTCTGCATGCGGAAGGCGAGTTCGTAGGAGCTGATGCGCGCGGCCATCTCGCTATCGTCCTCCGCGGTATCGAGATCGTTCATTTTCTGTAACAGGTCGAGCGTGGCGCGCTGCCGCTCCGGCGTCATGCCCGCGGGCGGTTTGAGGTTCAGAATCGGATTGGGACCGCTCCGCAACAGCGTTCCCTGGTAAACGGCGGGAAGGAAACCGGCGCCCCAGCAGGGCGTTCCACCTTCGGGCGTGCCCTCGGGCTGCGGCATCACGACGTACGCCGGCAGGCTGTCGCTCTCGCTTCCCAGTCCGTAGGTGACCCATGACCCCAAGCTCGGGTACCCCGTCAGGATGCGGCCCGTGTGTACCTGATACATGGCGGGAGCATGCACAACGCTTTCGGTATAGAAGGAGCGAACAAAACAAATGTCGTCGACGCATTGAGCGATGTTCGGGAACAGCGTCGAAACGGGCATGCCGCACTGGCCATACTGCTTGAAGGTCCATGGTGAAGCGAGGAGCGGGGTGTCTCCGCTCGTGAACTGCCCGGGGACTTTTCCGTAACTATCGGGAAGCTTCTGCCCTTCGAACTTCTTGAGGGCGGGCTTTGGATCGAACGTGTCGATGTGGCTCGGCCCACCCACCATGAACATGAAGATGACGGATTTCGCTTTACCTGGAAGGTGGGGCAGTTTCGCGCCCAGGGGGTTAAGCCGGGTTCGAGCCGAGGCATCGCGCGCCAGCAGGCTCTGAAGCGCTATTCCGCCGAAGCCGTTCGCGGCACGCGTCAGAATGCCGCGGCGGGTCAGCGTCGGAGACATATGGAGATCACGGGACATAGACGAACTCGTTCCGGTTCAGAAGCGCAAGACAAAAATCAGCGAGTGTCCCGCCACTCCGGCGGGCGCCCTGGAAAAACGCGGTCGCGAACCCGGCTTCAGCGGGTTTCGGCGTTCGCCCCAGCGCCAATTTGTACGCGCGTCTCACTTCGCAGCCTGCCTCGCCCGCGCATTCCCGTGTCAGCCGTCCGGCAAACGCGGCGGACTGTTCCTGCATAAAATCCGAGTTAAACAGCGACAGCGCTTGCAGCGCATGGGTGCTCGCCTGACGAACGGGACAGGACGTCATGGCGTCGGGCTGGTCAAACGCCGCCATCATCGGTAACCGGACACCGCGCTTGTTCAACAGATATAGGCTTCGACGGCTGTGCTCGGACTTATCCGGATGCACGGGCCAGAGGCCGTCGCGTTCTCCTTCGGTGAAGATGAGGTCGTAGACCTCCTGCTCAATAGGCACACGCACTGGCGGTCCGGCAAGGCGTCCATTCAGAGATCCCGACGCCGCGAGCACGTTATCGCGAATCGTTTCAGCCTCCATGCGTTTGCGATTCATACGCCAGTAGAGTCTGTTGTCCGGATCGATTTTCGCCATCGTCAGGCTTCCGGCGGTCGACTGGCGGTAGGCGTTCGAAAGCACAAGTGCGCGATCGATCGCCTTTACGCTCCACCCACTGGCGACGAACTCAGTGGCCAGGAAGTCGAGAAGGTTTTGATTCGAGGGCCGTTCGCCAAGCACGCCAAAATCGTTGGGTGTGCGCACGATGCCGGTTCCCATCCTGAACTGCCAGATACGATTCACCATGACGCGCGCCGTAAGGGGGTGCCGCGCCGAAGCAAGCCAGTCTGCGAGCGCCGCGCGGCGTCCAGCCGCCGTGGCGGGGGTTTCGATGCCGTTCGTCTCAAACACCACGGGCAAACCGGGTTCGACCGGCGCGATCTTGTGCTTCACGTCGCCTACCCGCAGAATGTGAGTTACCGGCGCCTTCTCGCCGCTCATCGTCGCAAAAGCAGCGGCTAACGGGAGCGGCTTCGTCAACTCGATGGCGTGCATTTGAGTGCGCAGTCCGGCCCGTTTCTCGCGGTCCGCCGCGGAAAGCGCCTCCACAAGCTCATCCCACATCGGCTTCACTTGCTTCTCGGCGTCTTTGGCAAGCGCCTTCTGCGCCTCAGTCCGTTTGTCCGGAGGGGTATTCAGTGCATCGAGAAACCGCCGTTCGATCTTCTCTTTCCGGTGCGCGGTGAGCGAATCCATGTAGGGCTTCTCTATTTCCGCGAGCTGCTTCTTGATTGGCGCAAGCCGAGACTCATACGCTTTCATCTCAAGTTCATGAGCGGCCTTCTCCTCCGCGGTGTGGAGATTCACATCCTTCGCCTCGGCGGACGCAAAGACAGCTTGGAGTCGATAGTAGTCGGATTGCAGGATGGGGTCAAACTTGTGGTTGTGGCAGCGGGCGCAGCCGACGGTGAGGCCGAGGAATACGGAACCGATGGCGCCCGTCATCTCGGTGAGAACTTCCTGGCGGTCCGCCTCTTCATCTTTGACGCCGCCCACGATATGAATCGGCCCTACGCGATGGAACCCGGTGGCGATGAGGGCGTCGCGGTCGCCGGGGAAAAGTTCATCGCCGGCGATCTGCTCTTTGACGAAGCGGTCGAAAGGTTTGCCAGTGTTAAAGGAGCGGATCACGTAATCGCGATAGCGCCAGGCGTGCGGGCGCTCGGCATCGAGTTCGTAACCGTTCGTGTCGGCGTAGCGGACCACGTCGAGCCATCGCAATGCCCAGCGCTCTCCGTAGTGCGGCGAGGCGAGAAGGCGGTCGACGACGCGCTCATAGGCTGCGGGCGATGGGTCCGCAAGGTACAGATCTATTTCTCCGGGAGTCGGCGGCAGTCCCGTAAGATCAAGCGTGACGCGCCGCAGGAGTTGTTCACGTGACGCCGGCGGCGAGGGATGCAGACCCTTGGCGCGGAGCGCCTCCCGGATGAACCCGTCGATGGTGCCTGGCCCCCGCGTGCTGATGGGGGCTTTGAACGCCCAGTAGTTGCGCCGGGCGATCACCGCTTCGACGTCCTTGTCCGCGGCGAACAACGCGAGGCAAAGCGCGGACGCCAATGTGATCCTGGCAAGCATGGGTGGTTCCATTATAAATGTTGCGCCGCATTGCCGCGCCTGGCGCCGTCGCTTTGATTGTACGGGAGGGAACGTGGCGTGGCTGGGCACTCTGAAGCGGTTCCAATGTCGTTCGCAAAAATCAATTGCGGGCAAGCCGGAGTTACGGGTTGATTCGAGCCAACCCTGAAGTTCTCCGGCCTCGGCTTCGTGGATCGTTTCGTCGGCAGTGGCGTCTCAATCTGCATCAGCAGTTCGGCTGCGATGCCACTCCGGTGGCACTACTTCGCAGCGCGACTTTGCGTCTCGCCGGTTTCTCATGGCCGGGCATAGTACCTGGCCATGGTACGCGCGCCGAGATTGGTGGGGGCTCGGTGCGGTGGTTGCGGTGGCTGTGCCGAGGGCGGCCTTCTGATCGAGGCGCTATCATGAACGAAGCGATCATGTCATTACGAAAACTAACCGCGCATGTGAAAGCGGCCGGTTGAGCGTCTAAATTGGGTCCAAAGGTATTGGACCGCGTCCTCGCGCGCATCCCGCGCGTAACCAACGCCAACGTGCTGGTGGGCTTCGACATGAACGACGACGCCGGAGTCTACAAGCTGACGCCGGAGTGTGCTCTGGTGCAGACCGTCGACTTCTTCACGCCCATCGTGGACGATCCGTACACATTCGGCGCGATCGCCGCCGCGAACTCTTTGAGCGACGTCTACGCGATGGGCGGCACGCCGCTCTCCGCGCTTTCGATTCTCTCCTACCCCGCCAAGGGCGATCTCGACGACCTCGAAGAAATTCTTCGCGGCGGCGCTGATAAGATCCATGAAGCCGGCTGTGTCATTCTGGGCGGCCACAGCGTGGCCGACGACGAAATCAAGTTTGGCTACGCCGTCACCGGAACCGTGCATCCGGATCGGGTAAAGGCAAACTCCGGCGCGACGGCCGGCGACGCGCTCGTGTTCACAAAAGCCCTTGGAACCGGTGTGATTGCGACGGCACTCAAGCGCGGCATCGCCGCGGCGGCGCATGTTCAGGCGGCCATCGAGTCCATGCTTACGCTGAATCGCCGCGACTGCGAAGCCATGCTCAAGTTCGACGTCCATGGCTGCACCGACGTCACCGGTTTCGGCCTCATGGGCCACGCTCTCGAGCTCGCAAAGGCCAGTGGCGTTACACTCGAGATCGAAGCCGGAGCGCTTGCATTTCTGCCTGGCGCGCTCGAATACGCCCGCGCCGGCGCGATTCCCGGCGGATTGAAGAACAACCGCGAGTTCGCCGCCTGCGAGGTGGAAGTAGTGCGTGATCTGGCGTCGGAAGTGGAGAACCTGCTGTACGATCCTCAGACATCGGGCGGGTTGCTTATTTCGCTCCCGGAGAAAGACGCATCGGCGCTCGGTTTACCGCGTATCGGACGCGTGACGCCGCCGCAAGGAAAACGAATTCGAATCGTATGAGTCAAGTGAACCCGATTATCCTGGCGCTCGACGTAGAGTCCGCCACCGAAGCACTATCCCTTGCCGACCGCATTGGCGGCTGCGTGGATTTCTACAAGATTGGGATGGAACTCTACGCGGCGGAGGGGCCGGCGATCGTGCGCGAATTGCGCGCGAGGGGGAAGGACGTATTCCTCGATCTGAAGTTTTACGACATCGGCGAGACGGTGAAGCGGGCCGTGGCGCAAGTGGTGCGGCTCGGAGTACGCTTCCTCACGGTGCACGCGAGTAAGGCCGTGATGGAAGCCGCTGTCTCAGGGTGCGGCGGCTCGGACCTGAAACTGCTCGCCGTAACCGTGCTTACGAGCGTCGATCAGAAGGACCTCGAAGACGACGGCTACGCGCGAACGGTCTCCGATCTGGTCACGTTGCGCGTGAGAAATGCCATTGCGGCTGGTATCGACGGCATCGTTGCGTCGCCTCTTGAAGCGGCATCTATTCGAGCGATGACCGGCGCCGCCGCGATCCTGGTGACGCCGGGCGTGCGCTCGGCCGGCGCCGGACACGGGGACCAGAAACGCGTCGCGACACCAGCCGAGGCCATCCGGTCCGGCGCGAACTACATCGTGGTCGGACGTCAGATTACGAGGGCCGCGGACCCGGGAGCGGCGGCCCGGGACATTCTCGAGGAGGTGGCGTCCGTCTATCGTTCCGCGCCACCGGACTCGCTATAATCAATTATTGCGGCTCATTTTCAGCCTCCTCCTCTCGACCGCTTGCGTTCTTGCGCAGCAGAGACCTGCCGTTCAGAAGGAAACCATCGTCGTTACCGGTGCCTTCGAACCCGTCCCGCTTGAAGAAGCGGATCGCTCAGTTCTTGCGTTCCCGGTGCGCGATCAAGCGCTGCTTTCGAACACGCTGTCGGATTTTCTCCGCCTCGATCCGTCGCTTGACTTGCGTCAACGCGCCCCTAATGGGGTTCAATCCGATCTCTCGATTCGCGGAGCGTCGTTCGGTCAGACGTTGGTCCTGCTGAACGGGCAACGCATGAACGACGTGCAGTCCGGGCACCATAGTCTGGACATTCCGGTGACCCTCGAGTCGGTTTCGCGGATTGAAGTCCTGCGGGGCGCGGGATCGACGTTCTATGGGTCGGACGCCGTCGGTGGCGTGGTCAATATCATCACGGAACTTCCGGAGTCGCCGGAACTTCGGCTGCGGGCCGCCGCCGGCAATTTCGGCGTGAATCAACAACGGGGATCGCTCACCGGCGTTAGCAAACGGTCGAGCGGGCAGCTTAGCTTTTCCAGGGATTTTTCGACGGGCTTCGCGCCGAATCGCGATTATCGCAACCTCTCCTTCGCCGCCACGACTCACACGCAAACCTCGGTCGGGTCGTCCGAAATTACGCTCGCGTACAGCGACCGCCCGTTTGGCGCAGATCAATTCTACGGCAACTTTAACTCGTGGGAGAACACGAAGACGTGGTTCGCCGGATTGCGTCAGAGCTTGGGCGAGAAGACGGAGGCGGCCTTTTCCTTCCGCCGCCATAGCGACCTGTTCGTCTTGTATCGCGATCGCCCGGCCGTATTTGCGAACCATCATTCCGTGGAGAGCTATCAAACATCCGTGCGCCGCCGGGAAGAGATCTCCCCGAACGCCCGTCTGTTCTACGGCTTCGAGGGCTTACACGATTCGATTGAGAGCAACAATCTGGGAAAACACGACCGTGCGCGGGTTTCCGGATACGTTTCGTTCGACATGCGCGCACTGAAGCGGTTTTCGTTTTCGCTGGGCTTGCGTGAAGAAGTCTATCGCTCCGCCGACAGCCAGCTTAGCCCAAGCGCGGCTGCCGGTGCCTGGCTGACGCCGCATCTAAAGCTCCGGGGCTCGGTGAGCAGGGCTTATCGCGTACCAACCTATACCGATCTCTATTATCACGACCCCGCGAATCGGGGCAGCCCCGATCTTCGCCCGGAGCATGCCTGGAGCTACGAAGGCGGGCTTGACTGGAATCACAGTGGCAAGCTCCGCGGCGCAGTGACCGTATTTCAACGGCGTGAACGCGACGGGATCGATTACACCCGGCGGTCGGCCGCCGACATCTGGCGCGCAACGAATATTCAGAATTTGCGGTTCACTGGCGTTGAAGCGTCGCTGCAAGCGCGAACCGGCCGCGCGAGTGAAATCGATTTCCGTTATACGGGTCTTCACGGCGTGCAGAACGCGCTTTCGACTCTGCAATCGAAGTACGCCTTCAATTACCCGTCTCACTCGGGTCTCATTGCCTGGCAGACTTCGATAGGACGCGATCTGATTGCAAGGACGCGACTCGGCGTAGTTTCGCGGCTGGCTCGGGATCCCTACGCCGTGTGGGACGTTTACGTGGCCCATACAGGTGGCCGCGTCCGGCCCTTTGTACAGTTCACGAATCTGAGCGCAACTTCCTATCAGGAAATCATCGGCGTCAGAATGCCGGGGCGGGGAATCGTCGGCGGAATCGAAGTAGCGTATTTCGGGCGCCGGCGGTAGGAAGACCATCCGCTGTCCGGCGACTACGGGAGGATGTCAACCTTCAGCAGCATTTCCAATGTGGCCGCTTTGATGCTGGAAAACGTGGCCATATGGATCAGATCGGGAGTTCGGATCAACACCGCATGCTTCCGTTAATGCTGACCGTCTCCACGCACTTTGACAATGTGGCCTTGCTCTCTCGCAGGATACAGATCGCAAAACCATCGGAGTCCGCTGAAGCACGGAAGGCCACCGCGCGGCGAGCAGCGTGATGGCTCACTCTATCTCGACAACCGTCGTTCGGTAAGGCTTCGTCCCCAGATTTATCAACTGCGGCGCGTCCTCGCCTTTATCGTGCCAGATGACCTCGCCGGACTTCCGCTCGCGAATCGTCTTCTCGCCGGTGGCCGAATCTTTCCTTTCGTAGCGGCAGTCGTCCATGAACACGATTACCTGATCCGTCCGTCGTATGTGCCGTAGGCGCGGCACGCCGGGCGCGTACACCATCTCGGAAACCTTCACGCGTTTGTTTTGCAATTTAACCGCTGGCGCGGAAGCCGTCTGCGCCAAGCCAAGCGCAAACATCGCGGTCACAGTGATCCCAACCGTCAAGACCGAACTCACGACCGCCGTCAGCAAGATCATCTTTCTCATACCGGTATCTCCTTCGGAGCGTATTTTTCGCGAACCAGCAGCAGGTACGCCGCGATCCCCAGAAACAGGAATACCCAGATCGCATGCATGGGCGCTTCGTAGCTGCCGGTCTTCTCCTTCAGCCAGCCTGTGAGAATCGGCGCAATAATGCCCGGCAGGTTCGCCGCGCAGTTCTGAATTCCGACAATCCGTCCAATCGCGCCGCCCGGAATCAGCGTCTGCGTCAGTGCCCAATAGTTCGCCGTCGCCAAACCCAGCCCGGTAAGCGAAAAGACGGCGAAGAAGAGGGCAACGGGTACCGAATCGGAGAGCGAACCGAACACTTCTGTTGAGGCCATCACGAAACCCGCGATCGTAAACGCCTTGCGGACAGACACCGCATTCGCCCCGCGGGCGATGATCCGGTCGGCGGCGAAGCCCGCTACTGCGGACATGGTCGCCATGCCGGCGAAGCTGAAGAACGTGTAGAGGCCCATCGAGTTCAGCGACAATCCGCGCCGCTCCACGAAGTACGCCGGCATCCACGTCATGCAAAAGTAAACGAAATACATGTAGGAAAACGTGCCGATAATCGTCCCCCAGATCACGGGACTGGCCATCAGCCGTGCAAAAGGAACAGCGGCCGAGTTCGGTTTCTTCTCCGCCTGTTCGCGCTGGCGATCGTCGTCGCGCAGCAGCGTCGTCCAGGGAATCAGCCAAAGCAGGCACCCGAGCCCGAGAACGAGGAACATGACCCGCCAGTCGTACTTTGCGATGAGCCACGCGGCTATTGGCGCGCCGATCGCCGGGCCGATCTTGGTCCCGGTCATGTACACGCCGACGGCGAAGCCGCGTTCCTTCTCGGCGAAATGAAACCGGATCCAGCGCATGCTCGCGGGAGTCACGATGGACTCGCCCACGCCCAGCAGGAACCGCAGCGCGAACAACTGCGAGAATGAGTTGGCCATTGCCGTCCCCGCCGAGATCAGACTCCAGAACACGAAGCCGATCGTGTAAGGAGTCTTCACGCCATAACGATCGACCAGCCAGCCCGCGGGAATCTGCAAGAACGCGTACGACCAGAAGAACGCGGAATTCAGCGTACCGCGGTCGCGGTCGGTCAGGTTGAAGAAATTCTTGAAGTCCGGTACCGCGAGGGCGACGGAAATATTCGACCGGTCCACGTACGCGATGATGACGCCAAGACTGAGCAAGGCGACGATCCACCACCGGTGGCTGTTCGAAGCCGCGGGAGCGGGGCTCATGCGGGCTTCACCCGGACCTGCTTGTACTCGATCCATCTTCCCGCCTGATGCGCCTGAAGCATAATGCGCCCCGGCTCCAGGTCTTCCAGATCGTTGTACTCCACAACATTCTCGCCGTTGATCCGCACCAGACAATACCTGCCTTTCACCACAAGCTGCATCAGAAACCATTTCTCCGGTTCGATTTTCGGATAGATCGCGCGCCTGATTCCGTATAGCGACCCGGTAGGATATACCGCGCCTTCGACATCATGCACCTGGATCTCGTAGTGCCGCCCCTGATTGCCGGCTCCGGAGGCACGAAACAGCACGCCGCCATTCGACCACTTGCTGGCACGCACGTAGGCGTGAAATTCGAAATCGCGATAACTCTCGCGGGTTGCAAGGTGGCCCAGGCCATCGGCGCGCAACACCTCAGCGAGCGGTTCCCACTTTGCCTTGCCCTCTACCACTTCCCACTGCGCAAGATCGGCAGGCTTTTCGTAGAGCGCCTGCCACTTTTCCCTCGACGGAAGTTCCTTGACGCGGAGGTTGCGGAAGCGAATAGGGTATGACAACGACTCAAGCCCGATGTATCCGCGCCGCAACCGGTATTTCAGGCCTGGAAGCGACTCGAGGTCGAGATCCTGAACCATCTCATCGTTGATCCAGACGCGAAGGCGCGGCCAGTCCACCGCGGCTCGCATCGAATTCCACTCGCCCTTGTTCCGCACGTTCACCTTGAGAGGCGCGACGAGCGGAAACACCGAACCAATCGATTCCGCAAGCATCTTCTGATCCTGCTTGTGAAACAGGTTGATCTTGATGCCGGTCTCGGCGTTACGGCCGTGCTCGGGCGCGTGCAGGAAAATCCCGGAATTCATCCACCCTTTGATGAAGAACTCGCAGCGGAAATCGAAGTTCTCGTATCGATTCTCAGAGCGGAGCCAGGTTGGGAAGTTCGACCCTTCGTGTACGACGATCGCGCCATCGGAGACGTAGAAGGCGGATTGCGGGCCCTCCCGAATGCTCCAGCCCTTCAGGGATACGCCATCGAAAAGAGGCGTGAACCCGTCCTCCGCCCCCTGCGTACCGGCCGCGCCCGCAAAAGCGAGAGAAACTGTCGACAACAGATCGCGGCGCGTCACACTTTTTCCATGACCACCGAGAGCGCCCGATAACTCCGCGAGGACGTCCGGCTGGCTTCGCCGCCGCATCCCGGCTCAGGTGGATCAGAATTCAGTGAGCGGCCCAGGCGGGAGGAGAGGTTCACCGGGTGTGCGAATTGCGTCACCCGAACGCCGGCACGGGCCACGCGCAGCGTATCGTTGGCGCTCGCGCCCGTGGACAGCATTCCACTTGCAGCGGACGTTCGTGGGAATTGCCTGCGATCCATGGTGAAGTTTCCTTGCAGGACTGATTGTACGCCCGATGGCCAGCCAAGTTCAATCAGAGCTCCGGAATCATGAATCCACCGGCGCAATCGGCGGCGGCCGGGAGCGTTGATCGCTGCTTGCCGGCTGCAGGGTGAGGCTGAAACGGGTTTCCGTGTCTTTTCAACGCGCTCTATTGCAGCGAACCGGTTCACCGGTCAGCGAATCAGTAGTTTCTTCAATCCGGAATTGCTGCCGCTGTCGACGGCGCGGAGGACGACGATATGCTCGCCTGGGTGCAGATCCGGAATGTGGAGGACAAATTTTTCACTATGAGAGTCGATCACGCCGTCGACGGCCTCGATCGGAATCCAGGCGCCGGCGTCGAGCGAGTACTCGCAGCGGCGGAGAGGGGACGAGGCGTCGGATGCCTCAAACTCGACCTCCGCTCCCGTCACAGTTCGTCTGGGTGCGCCCGCCGTGATCGCTGGGGGCGTGTTGTCGATCAGGACCGCCGGACCCACAAGTTCGCTCTCGCGGGCGGAGGCAGGCGGGTTCAGCTCACGGTCGGAGGCGGTGACGCGGAAAAGGTAGCGGCCGTCGGCGAGAACATCGCCATCGAGCTGATAAGTCGCGTCGCGAATTCCGGACTTCAACAATTTCCAATCGCGCTCACCGTCTCCCCGAAAATGGAGAGCGTAGACGAGACGGTCGCCATCGGGGTCTTCAGCCTGCCAGTTGATGTTCAGCACCTGGTTCGCGGCTCGCGCCAGGGGTTGCGTGGGCGAACCTGCGGAGGTCTGCGTCACGTTCGCATCCGGAGTGTCAGTGACGGTCATGGAGATGGCATTTGCCGCGGCGGCCGGTGGCGCGGGCTTCGAGGCCGGCGGCGCCACCCATTGCGGGACGATCGTAATCGTCTTCACTATGGGCGGTGAATTCTGGGGCAGGTAGGCGACGGTCACGGTGTCGAGTTCCGGCGTCACGGCGCCGGAGAACCCGGCTTTCCATTGGATGTAGCGGGCGTTCGGGCTGGGAATGGCGGAACCCGAGGCGTCCGAAAGCGGGACGGACCACTCGCTCCAGGTGGGATCGGGCCGGAGCGAATTTCCTGAGCGGGTTTGAACGGACAGGCGGGCTCCCGAAGGCATGGTAGCGCGCCAGCTTACGCGTCCCCATCGGGCGACGGTACCGGTGTCGTGGACGGGTGATTCGTAGGCGCCGTCCACACCGTTGGCCGCGGATAGCTTGTAGATGCGGCCCATGTCTCCCGTCGCGGCAAGAAGTCCACCGCCGGGAAGGGGCAGCAGGCGGATTGCCTCGCCTTCGTTGGTTTGCGCGACCAGGGTCAGCTTACGATCGGGCGAGAGCCGATAGACGCGGCCGCCGGAATCGGTGGCGAAGAACAAGTGGCCGTCGCGGTGCAGCAGATCGTAGACGTTTTCTTCTTTCGATGTCCAGAGCGTATCGACTGTGTTGTCGGGATTGATGCGATAGAGCGCGGATTTTTCGACGCCCGCGTATTCGATCGTCGGCAGCTCGGCCGCGGGAGGGAGAGCCTGGATGGCAGGCGCGCCTGGCGGCTGCTGTTTCGAAGGGTCGGCCGGCGGCTTGATCTCGCCTCCCGCCTGCGCACCCTCGGCCGTAACCGTAACGCTGATGGCTGGCGCGGTGACAACGGGCGGTGCGGAACCGGCAGCCCCTTGGGACGCGGCGGCTCCCTTGCGGGCGAGAGAACCGCCGAGCGCGGCGGCGTAGATCGTTCCATCGGTCATGGGCGAGATTGCTCTAATTTCAGGGAGCCCTGCGTCGTATAGAACGAAAGCCTTGTCTTTCGCGGTGACGCGGTAGAGAATGCCGTTCGGCTCGGTGCCCGCGAGCAGGCGTCCTTGTGGGTCGAGGGCGAGGCTTGTGATATGCGCCTGGCCGGTCTCATAGTAGACTTCGCCCTTTCCCTGCGCGGTGACGCGGAAAATCTTCCCCTGCTCGCCCGTACCGGCGAAGAGCGCGCCGTCCGCGCCGATGGCGAGCGACCAAATGTACTTCGAGTGCGGCGCGAAGTATTCTTCCGCTTTGCCGTTGGCGATGCGGTAGACGGCGCCATTGGGCGAGGTGGCCGCAAAGAGGACGCCTTTGGAATCCACGGCGACGGCGAAGATCTCGGGCTGCGCGGAGGTCCAGAGCACCGTACTCGCGCCCGAAGGGTCCACGCGGATTACGCGGCCCTGATGTCCGGTGCCTGCGTACACCACGCCACCGGGACCCTGGGCAAGGGACCAGACCATCGGCTGATCGGACGAGAACAGAGTATCGAGTTTGGGCGCGAGGAGGAGGCGTCCGTCTTTTAGCGAAACGCCCTGAAAGCGGCCTTTGAGGAACTCCTGGTAGCCCGACATTTCCCAGGTTGCGGTACCTGCGGCATGTCCGGCAAGGGTAGCGGCGAAGAAGGCTGCGAGGAGCCCGCGCTTCGCACGGCAAGCGGGCGGAAGCGCCTGCCGCACAAACGTCTGGGGGCCTCTGAAGAGGTCCTTGACAGGCCAGCGGGCCTGTCCCACTTCGGTCATTCTTTCACCTCGACTTGAACGGTTTTTGATCCCGACACCGCCATTCCGTCAGCCGAAACTTCAAGCTCAGCTACCTTCGAGTTTCGAGTCTGGGCCGCGCCCGCCGCCGCCCCGAGCAGCAAGGCCAGCGACGCCGGCGGGGCTGGGTAGTCTTCACCGCGCAACTGAAACGCCGGGTCGGCCCGCCAGACGCGAATATAGGCTTTTGTGTTCGGACGAAGGCGGTTGACGGTCTGGAGCAGTTCCCCAGCCGAGCGCGGCGAACTGGTCAAGGCCGGCCGAAGCTCAAGATAGTTTGCCGCCATTCCATCGGCTACCGTGAAGAAAAGCGTGCCGGGCTGCGCGCCTGCGGGTACCGTGTACTCCACCGTCTTCGAGATTTCGCGTCCGTTCTCGCCCGCCATGAGCACGGTGACCGGCACCTTGTCGCCGGGCTTCGCTTCACGGCGTCCGGCGAAAACCTGTTCAATCTGCACCAGCTTCTTTTCGTTCGAAGACTGGATATCGAGCGAAATGCCCGAGATCCGCAACGATTCGAACCCGCCCTGGAGAATGTAGGCCAGCGGAATCGCACCCGAGAGCGCGGCCTGCATCGGGCCGCCGCTATCGCCGGCGAAGATGTTGTCGATGACCGCCGGAGGCGCCCCACTCGCGAAGCGAATCTCGCCCCGAACGGTAAGGGTGGATGGACCTGCCATGCGCTCCGTGGCGTCGATCGCGGAGAAGGCCGCCATCTGAAGGAGAATCGGCGAGACGAAGCGGTCGTTGACCATCTCCATCTTGTAGCTTTCCGCCCCGCCGGCGCGGCCGACGCGGATCGACAGCGGGATCATACGCGCCCGGCGTCCGAGCACTCCGGCGACCGCCGCGTTGCGGTCTTCCGAAATGATCCCCATCAGTTCCCTGGCCGCCGAAATCTTGAACGAAGTGGAGAGTACGGGCATCAGAGCCAGCACTTCCGAGCGTGCAAAGGGCATCTCGGTAGGCCCCGCCGAGAGGAAGCGGTGGCCGAAGGCGTAAATGCGGCCGCCGTCGATGTGGGTGACGGTGCCATCGGCGCCGATGTTCATGTCGCCGGAAAGCAACTGCACGCTGATCATCGATCCGGGTTTGAGAGCGGACGGATTTCCCATGCGCCCGGCGACCGCGCCGCCCGCCGCGATACCTTGACGAGGTTCGAGGCCGAGCGCGCGAAGTTGTGACGAGAACGCGTCGAGCGTGCCGCGCGTGAAACCGCCGAAGGAGACTGGCGTCGCGATGTCGATCATGCCGGATTCGCCGAAGCGAGGGACATCACGAGGGGGCAGACGCCATTCGCCTTTTTCGGACATAGAGGCGCGGAGCGGCGTGGACGATTCTCCGGCCTTCAGCATTTCTTCAATCGGGCGGATGCCGGCGATCGGATCCTTCGCGAACGAGAACGCCGAGGAGACCGCGCCGATCAACTTGCCGTCCACATAGACGGGGCTTCCGCTCATGCCTTGCAGGACTCCGGTTGAGCTGAGTGGACCGCCGGAGAGACGGCCAAGAATGAGAGACTGCCGCGGGCCCACGTTCTCCAGCACGCCAAGAATTTCGACCTGAAAGTCTTCGACGGCGTCGCCCGAGAATACCGTCTTTCCAATTCCGCGCATGCCGGGCTTCAAATCCTTCAGCGGGAAGAGACGCGTTTGCGCGCACAGGCATGGCGCGAGCAATGCGATGACGGCAACGAAGCGGAGCACTGCGGGCACGGGCGTCACATACAACAGTCTACCGCGCCGGCTTGTAGGACTCGGTCGTGAGCGGGCCGAGCATGGTCCACATGATGAGCGCGGATATAAGCGGGAGGAAGCCGAATCCGAAAAATACGGGCACGTAGGAATAGTGATCGACGACCCAGCCGGTCGCGAGCGCGAAGATCATGCCGCCAAGGCCCGCTCCCATGCTGGCGAGTCCCCAGACGGAGCCGACAAGATGGCGTGGAAACACATCCGCTGGGAAAGCCAACGTGTTGGCGAGGGCGCCCGTATAACCGACCATGGCGATGGAGACGAACGCGATCGACATCCGGACATCGGGGGTCAGCACGGCGGGAATGGCGGCAAGCATGAAGAGAGTGAAGACAGTAATGGCTGTCTTGCGGGCGAGTGTGACGCTCCACCCGCGGCGGAGCAGGACGCCCGACAGCGCGCCGCCTGCGATGTTGCCGAGTCCGGCGACGACGAAGGGAATCCAGGCGTATTTGCCAATTGCGGCGAGGTCGAAGTTGCGTGCGTTTTTGAGGTATTCGGGGAACCAGAATATGTAGAAATACCAGACTGGGTCGAGAAAAATTTTCGAGAGCATGAAGTTGCGGACGAACGGCGTTCGGAAGAGGGTCCAAGGCGCGGGGACTTCGGAGTGCGGCGCGGCGGCGACCGCAGGCGTTCCAGGTTCGCGCTGTTCATCCGGCACGTAATAGATCTTCCACCAAAAGGCCAGCCAGATGAGTCCGGTTGCGCCGACTCCCGCAAAGGCGGCAGCCCAACCGAACTGGAGCGTGATGAAAGCGACTACGGGCGGGGCGAGGATTGCGCCGAACGACGAGCCACTATTGAACATGCCGGCGGCGAGCGCGCGCTCGCGCTCGGGAAACCATTCGGAGACGACTTTCACGCCAGCGGGCCAGTTACCGGCTTCGCCGAGTCCGAGAAGAAAGCGCGCCGCGCCGAGGCTCCACGCGCCGGTGGCAAAGGCGTGGAGGATCGCGGCTACGGACCACCACGCTATACAAAGCGCGTACCCTGCGCGGGTACCGAGTTTGTCGATGATGGTGCCGGAGAAGCCGTTCGAGATCGTGTAGGCGAGCATGAATGCCGAGACGACGCGCGAATAGGTGACGTTCGACATGTGGAACTCTTCGCGCAGGACGGGTGCGACGACCGAGAGCGTCTGGCGGTCGAGATAGTTAATGACGGTCGCGAGGAAGACGAGGGCGATCATCAGCCAGCGGCGGCGGGATGGCATCTGAGTAGATTGACACAGTTGGGGAGGGAGTGTAATGGCTGTAGCAGCGAGGGCCCGAGCAGGGGGATCACTGCGCGAAGCGGCGATATGGGGTCGAAACGAGCGAACTGGGACGTCGAATCGAAATCGCCGGGGCGACGGTTCCGGCAGAGGTTGTGCTCTTCTCGCGCCCGCCAGGCATATGACAGGCTCAGAGATCCTGATCTCAGCCCGGAGTTTTACCCGGAGAATGGAAAGTGGTTTGGGCGGTGCCGAGCCGGTTGCGGGGGGTGCGCGGGGAGAGTGAGACTGGGGTATGCCGCAACTGCAATTGCCGCTGTTTCCAGCGGGAATCAAAGCGATCAACCAAGACATCGGAGTGGAATGCAAGGATGGCAA
>SXGS01758789.1_pt1 | contig 23559 bp, 24 predicted proteins | sample 3174681 | NCBI WGS metagenome assembly SXGS01 (sample SAMN11356861, study PRJNA531348) | freshwater metagenome | isolation source: freshwater sample F1-80 | place: China: Fuxian Lake, Yuxi | collected 2017-12-25
GACGTCGACTTTTGCCAGGATCGCCGAGAGGAAGCGCTTCAGCATGTGCGCCAGAAGTACGGCGAGCCGCTGGTGTCGCAGATTATCACCTACGGAAAATTAAAAGCGAAGGCGGCAGTTCGCGATGTGGCCCGGGTGCTCGATCTCGGGTTTTCCGACACCGACAAGATCAGCAAGCTCGTGCCTGAAGAGCTTGGAATCACGTTAAAAGTGGCGTTGGAGAAGGAAGAGAAGCTGCGGGTACTCAGGGACGGCGATCCGACCATCCGCCGCGTGCTCACGTTGGCGATGGCGGTTGAGGGAATGTGTCGTCAAACCGGGGTTCACGCGGCCGGCGTGGTGATCGCCGATCGACCGTTGGTCGAGTATGCGCCTTTGTATGTGGATGAACCGGGCGCGACGCCGGCGGTCCAGTTTGACATGAAGTCGGCCGAGATGATTGGCCTCATCAAATTTGACTTTCTTGGCCTTAAAACGCTCGATCAGATCCGTGACGCTCTGGAGGAGATCGAACGCAACCACGGCGTGAAGATCGACATGTCGCGGTTGCCGACCGACGATCTTCCCACCTTTGAGCTGCTTCAGAAGGGCGATGGATTTGGCGTTTTCCAGCTAGAGTCCAGCGGAATGCGCGAGCTGCTCACCAAACTCAAGCCTTCCTGTTTGGACGATTTGGTCGCCTTGGTCGCCCTGTACCGGCCGGGACCGCTGAAGTCCGGCATGGTCGACGACTTTGTCGATCGCAAACATGGTCGGAAACAAGTGGAATATCCGCATCCGATCCTAGAGCCCATCTTGCGAAGCACCTATGGGACGATCGTCTACCAAGAGCAGGTCATGCAATGTGCGCAGCACATGGGAGGATATTCCCTAGGTGAAGCGGATATTTTGCGTCGAGCCATGGGCAAAAAAGACGCGGGCGAAATGGCGAGGCAGAAGTCTCGCTTTGTGTCGGGATCCGTGGCGAATGGTGTCCCCGAGGAAAAAGCTTCCTCTATCTTTGATCTGTTGGCGATGTTCGCGGAGTATGGCTTCAATAAGAGCCACTCGGCAGCCTATGGATACATCAGCTACCAGACCGCTTGGTTAAAAGCGCACTATCGGGCCGAATACATGGCCGCCTTGTTGACGATCGACGCGGGCGATTCCGACAAGATCATGACGTACATCGAGGATTGTCGGCATGCGGGGATTCGCATCGACCCGGTGTGCGTCAATGCATCCGATCGCGCGTTTCGGGCGGTTCCGGATGCGCTTTCTGAAGGACCCTCGGAATCGAAGGTGATTCGATTTGGCATGGCGGCCGTCAAAGGGGTGGGGGAGGGCGCGATCGCAGCGATCGTAGACGCCCGAAAAGCGGCGGGAGGTCAGTTCAAGGACGTGATGGACTTCTTTGAGCGCATCGATCCTCGAAAAGTAAATACGACGGTGATCGAACACCTGATCAAAGCCGGCGCCTTCGATCGGTTTGGCATCCACCGTGCCTCGGTGTTGGAGGGCTGGAAGACCGCTTCTACGCTCGGAAATCGACACCAACAGGAGCAGGCGCTGGGGCAGGTGTCGCTGTTTGGAGGGGGTGCTTCAAAAGTGGTATTGCCCCGGTATAAATTCCCGGATCGCACGCCGTGGACTTTGTCCGAGCAACTGCAGTACGAACGGGAAGTGTTGGGGTTGTACCTCACTGGTCACCCCATGCAGGCGTTGGGCAAAGATGTGGCGCGGTATGCGAATGCCACGATCGGCACCCTCGATCAGGTGTCGGGCGACAAAGAAGTGCGTTTGATCGGCATTCCAGTGGAGTTTCGAGAGGTTGCCACCCGCCGCGGCGACAAGATGGCGTTCGTGAAATTGGAAGATCAGACGGGCATGATCGAGTGCGTGTTCTTCTCGGATCCCTGGGTGCGCTCGCAACGGGCCGTCCGTTCCAAGGAAAAACCTCGAGAAGCGACGACCGATCCGGTATTGGTGACGGGGCGTCTGGAATCGGGTGCCGATGGATTTAAATTGCGCGCGAATACCGCCGAACTTTTGGCCGATGTAAGGGGTCGATCGACCGCCGAAGTGCGGTTCAATTTGCGGATGACCGATCTGGTGGGAGAACGCCTGGAACAATTCGTCAACCTTCTTGACAAAAGGCGCGGTCAAAACAAAGTGAGGGTGATCCTGGAGCAACCGGGCGCGTTTAAAGCGGAGCTGGATCTCGGCGACCGGGCCGTGGATCCTGGGGTTCAGCTGGAACAGGAAGCGCGGGCCTTGTTTGGCCGCGAAGTGGTGGTGTTGGCATGATCCTGTGGATGATTGCATCGGCCTTAGCGGAACCCGAGGTCGCACCTGAAGCACCACCCGTTCCAGACCTCGTGGAATCGTTCGGCGGTGGGGTGACGATGAATTGGACGAAAATGTCCCTTCGCGTCACCGCATCTGCGGAGGGGCGCGGAGTGAACTCCAGCCAGAAAACGGTGGAACAACAGGCGAGATTGTCGGCGGAACCTGCCCTGGCAGCGGCGATGATGAAGGTCCAGGTGGATGCTCAAAACACCTGCGGCGATCTCCTGGAAGAACCCAGTTACCAGGGGCCCCTTCAAGCCCGGCTGGCGCGCTGGTCGGTGGTGGAAACGCGGTATTTTTCCTCCGGCCGGATCGAAATTGACGGCGAGCTTCCTGTGCGCGAAGTGTTGATCCCGTGGACGATCGAGCACGCGCAGGCTTCGCCGCCGGTCGGGCAGAAGCCCGAGACCACGGGGGTCGTGGTGGACGCGCGAGGGTTAGGCGTATCGCCTGCGTTTTCGCCAAAGTTGCTCACGGAAAAAGGCGAGGTGTTGTACGATGGTGCCCTTTGGGTGGACACGGCAAACAGCCGATTGCCTGTGATCTATGTCCCTGCCCCCACCCACGCCGACGTCGCACGCGCCGGCGAGCATCCCTCATTGTTCAAGGCCGCTCAAACCCGAGGCGTGGATCTAGTCCTCTCGGAGGCGGATGTACGTAGGTTTCGCGAGGATTTTGGTGGTACGAGGCTGCTAGGCGAGGGGACGGTGGTGCTGGTGGTGGACGCGGAGAATCTTTGAACCGGATCCGCGTGGAATGGCTGGGTCGGCTCAAGTACGACTGGGCGCACCGCCTGCAACACCTGCGGCGGGATGCGTTGATTGCCGGCTCCCAGGAAGACGTCTTGTGGATGGTGGAGCATGATCCTGTCATTACGGTTGGACGCCGCGGTGTAGAGGTACCGGCGGAGGACCTCCGCCGAGTTGGGATCGATTTTGCGCGCACGGAACGCGGGGGATTGGCGACCTGGCATGGCCCGGGCCAGTTGGTGGGGTACTTGTTAGTGCGCACAGAACGCCGAGGATGGAAGGTTCGCGAGGTGATCCACGGGATCGAAGCGGGCCTGATCCAATGGTTGACGCGTCAAGAGATTTCCGCTCAGGTTCGGGAACGATTTCCCGGCGTTTGGGTGGGTGAAAATAAGATCGCCGCCATAGGGATGAATTTTCACCGTGGGGTATCGATGCACGGCTTTGCGCTGAACTTGAACCCTGACTTTGCAGGATACCAATGGATTACCCCGTGCGGGATCACCGACGGTGGGCTGACCTCGGTGCACCGCGAAAGGGGGGAGGCTCCAACGCCCGAACACGCGGCGTTGGGCGTTGGACGGGAGGTGCTGAACGCGCTGAACGCCTCGGTTTGACAGGCCGCGGCGTCCACCATAAGCTCCAACTTGAGCAGGCACATAGCTCAGCGGGAGAGCATCGCCCTGACACGGCGAGGGTCCGCGGTTCAAATCCGCGTGTGCCTACCACCTTCAACCGGCGTTCCCGTAAGGTTCGGCGGTTGCGCTCAACGGGCGGGTCCCAAAAAGGGCCTGCCTGTTTTGTTTTCGGGGTGAGAAGCGGGCGGCATCCGTTGGTTTCACTTCCCCCGTTGACATCCGGCGCCCTTTGGGTGACGGTTCAACCGCACTGCCGCGCAACACGCGCGGTTCCTATCCCGTCAGCCAAGAGGTATTCGCGTTGAGGAGACCACCCCGCCCCGCCACCGATCGGAACGCTCGCGAGCCCGAAAGCCCCAATGACCTTCGCATCAACCGCCGGATCCGCGTACCTCGCGTGCTGGTGATCGATGAAGAGGGCGGAAAATTGGGCGAATTCATGACCGAAGACGCGATCCGCTTGGCGGAAGAACGCGGGTTGGATTTGGTCGAGGTCGCTCCTACCGCCCGACCACCGGTCTGCCGCATCACCGATTACGGCAAGTTGAAGTACGACAAAAAGAAGCGGGAGCAGGAAGCTCGGCGCAATCAGGTGCAGGTCGTACAAAAAGAGATCAAGCTTCGCCCGAAGACGGAGGAGCACGATCTCGGAGTTAAAACGCGCGCTGCACGTGCATTTCTCGACGAAGGCAACAAGGTCAAGGTTACGGTGCGTTTCCGTGGCCGCGAGCTTGCCCACCGCGAGATTGGTGCCCAGCAATGCCAGGCATTCGCCGATGCATTGAAGGAAGTCGGTCTGGTGGAGACGCCCCCCCGTATGGAAGGGCGCCAGATGTTTATGATGCTCGCTCCCACGCGGAAGCCAAGCCCCAACCGTCCGGTTCGCCCGCGTCGCGCTGAGGATGAGGCAGCTATGGCAGCGGTCGAGGCCGAAAACGCATTGGACGATGATGATGATGATGACGATACCGGCGAGGAGCCGGCGTCTGTCGCGGAACAACCCGCGGAATAGGCAGGGTTGATGTGGGCGCCCGACACCCATTCGGGCGCCGAAGAAGGGTATCCCAAGGGTTCGGACTGGCCGCAATCGCGGTCTTAGATTACATTCGCCCCCCATCAGGCCCCGGTGTCACCGGAGGAGCCGTCAGGAGTTTTCGATGCCGAAGCAAAAGACCCACCGCGGTGCGGCCAAGCGATTCAAGCTCACCGCCAGCGGCAAAGTGAAGTTCAAGCACGCCCATCTTCGTCACTGCCTTGAGAGCAAGGCCAAGGGCACGAAGAATGAGTTGCAGAAGACCGGCATCCTCAAGGAAGTGGATGCGAAGAAGGTCCGCCACATGCTGGGTATCAACTAGTTTCATTTAGATCGGGTCCTCGGATCCGGTCGGTTCTGAATTCGCGCCTCAAGGTGCGATGTCCTCACCGCCACCGCCTGCGGGCAGGGAAGCGGTCAGCCCATTCCGGGCGTCTAAGGAGGTTGAGATGTCTCGTGTAAAGCGCTCTATGATCCGTCGTACCCGTAAGAAGAACCTCCGCGAGCGGATCAAAGGTTTCTTCCTCGGCCATCGTCTTCTCCGCCAAGGCAAAGAAGCGGCGATGCGGTCCGAAAAGCAGATGTTCATCGGCCGTAAGCAGAAGAAGCGCGCGTTCCGTCGGTTGTGGAATACGCGTATCAATGCCGCTTCCCGTCCGTTGGGGATCTCCTATTCGCGGCTGATCCACGCTCTCGGCAAGGCCAACATCGGCCTGAACCGCAAAATGTTGGCGCACTTGGCTCTCAAAGAGCCAGCGACCTTCGCCGCGGTGGTCAAGCAGGCTCGTTCGGCCGTAGGTACCTGATTGTTCACCCTGATCTTGGCTTTGTTCGCGTGTAAAAAGGCGGATGAGCCGGTCTGGGTGCAGTTCAATGAGGACGTATCGCTGGAGGTGGAGATCACCGCCAGCGAGGAGTTGGGAGCACCTGTCACCGCGGATGTTTTTTCGTCCTCGGGCGAGGAATTGGTGGCGGTGATTGTGGTTGATCCGGGTTCGGGCCCAGTGGGCACCGATCACCGGGTCGAAGTCGATGTTGGCGACGACTACGATGAAGTGGTCGGCCGTGTGTTGCTCACCACGGATTCGGGCGATCGCGGCGTAGAAGAGCATGAGCTCGACCGCGATTCGGCGGATGATGGGTATTGGTGGCGGGTGTTGACCTCCGGCGGCGCCGAAGGCGAAGAACGCACCGACACTTTCAGTGTGCAGTTGTTCACGGACGAAAACGAGGACTGATCCCGCGACGGCTTGGGATGGGGTATACTCGGCGCGTAGAATGGGTGAACCTGTGGGAACGGATCCGATCAAGGACGAAGATGGCCTCGACGCCAGCGTCCCGGACAAGCTGTTCTTCCGGATCGGTGAGATCGCGGAAATTGTTGGGGTGGAACCCCATGTTCTCCGCTATTGGGAGACGGAGTTCCGCATCCGGCCGCAGCGCTCCAGTTCCGGGCAGCGGATGTACCGTCGCAAGGATCTCGCTCGGTTTTTGCGGATTAAGAAGCTCCTTCACCAGGAGGGCTACACGATCGCCGGTGCGCGCAAAGCGCTTCTAGAACCTGGTGAAGAGCGCCCGGTCGATGACGGCCGGATTCGAGATGCGCTCGACCGGATCGACGAACTTCGGCTGCGGGTGCGCTCGGCGCGGGAGCGGCTGATCGGCAAAGAGGAAGCCTAGCCTTGATGAGTTCGTCGAGTGCATTGGACGCGGGGTATCACCCGTTGGGCGCGCTGGAAACCGGCTCGAACATTGGCGCGCGGGCGCGTGTCCCGTTAAGTTGGAGTTGTTCGGGGCGTGGCGCAGCCTGGTAGCGTACTAGCTTGGGGTGCTAGTGGTCGCATGTTCAAATCATGTCGCCCCGACCATTTTAAAAGCCCGTCGAAGGTCACTTCGGCGGGCTTTTAGTTTCTGCACTCCGCGGACACGAGATGTGCATTTTTGATGCAACCGTGCCTTTGCCACTGCAAAACGCGACCTTGTTTAGCTTAAGCTAACGAACGCCACTTCTGCGTGTGGGGTGCGAATGACGGGTTGGCTCTGGTGGTTGCAGGCTGTCGCATGGGCGGGGGACGTGAGCCCCACTCCGTTGTGGGAAGCGGTTTCACCGGAGGGGGCCGCATGGACCCAACACGTGCTTCAGGAGCTTCCGGTGCTTGGACCGGAGATTCTTGACGGAGTTCCCGCAGACATGGCCGATTTCTGTCCGCGGTACCCCGAGCTCACCGTGGACGAGCGTTCCCATGTGTGGGCCTACCTTCTGTCCGCGATGGCGAGGTATGAAAGCAACTTTAGTGTCAGCTCGGCGTACACGGAGAACTTCACGGATGCGGCGGGGGATGCCGTCATCAGTCGAGGTTTGCTGCAGATTTCGCTGGAGAGCAGCCAAGGGTATGACTGCGGCTTCACCAGCGCGGAACAATTGCACGATCCATTCCACAATCTGTCATGCGGGATCCGAATTTTGAATCGGTGGATCGGCCAAGACCGTCGGATCAGCGGCAAGGTGGACGGCAAGTGGAAGGGCGGCTCGCGGTATTGGGCGGTCCTTCGAGATACCCGGGAGGCGTACGCCAAAGTGCTGGCGCGTATGGAGGAAGTGGCGATCTGCCAGTGAAGCTGGACAAAATCGGGCGGATTTGGGAAACTGCGGCATGCTCCGACTCGAACGCAAAAAACAGCCGTTAGCCCATCGGACCGTGTTTCTTCAGCGGATGGCGGCCAGCATCGGTCTGGGGAGCGCGATTGTCGCGGCCTCGCTGCTGGTGGGGATGATTGGCTACCACTCGTTTGAGCAATTATCGTGGATGGACGCCTTTTTGAATGCGTCCATGCTGTTGTCGGGCATGGGCCCGTTGGCCCAACCGCAAACGGATGGCGGAAAGGTGTTTGCGGGATTCTACGCGTTGTTTTCTGGGTTTGCGGTGTTGGCGATCACAGGCGTGATTTTGACGCCGGTGTTTCACCGGATGATGCATGCCTTTCATTTGGCGGAGGAGAACGGATCGTAAAGCGGTTTACGATCACCGTCCTCGGATCACCTGGTTCATGAATCGGGCGCCTTTGATCGGCTCCATCGCCACGGCGGCGAGGGTTCCGCCCATCATTGCCCCGATCACGCCGCAGGTCGCCACATCGCTCCCCGATTGGTACAGCCCCGGAATGGGAGTCTGCGGGCGAAGCCACTTATCGGAGTAGCGTTCGGGAGTAGGCAACAGGCCGTAAATGCTGCCGTGGTACGGACGCGCAAATTTGTCCGTCGAAAGAGGCGTAGATAGTTCATAGTGGACGAGCATTGGCTTGAGGCCGGGGTGCGCTTCGAACACCACCGCCAGCATGGCTTGGCTCATTTCCTCTTTGAAGGCCTCATAGTCCTCGCCGCGTTTTCGCCACTCGGTGCCCTGCCACTTCTGGAACGACTCCCAAGGAACGAAGGTGATGATTTCACCGGTGTGTTTTTGCTTGGGCCCCGGGCTGTGTTCGGGATCCTTGAGACTCGGGTAGGATGTGAACAGGATGTCCGGTCGACCGACTTTCTTACCAGGTGCGACCTCCCAATTGGGCCGCTCATAGTCCCAGGTGTTGTAGAACCACTGGCAGTTCTTGGTGGCCCCCGCGCTCGCGATGTCCCCTTCGAAGCCGAGATACAGGCTGAGGTGGGCGGGCCCCGCCCGGTGTTTGCCCATCTTCTGCGCCCAGGCTTCATCACGGAATTCGGGAGGCAGCAAGCGGGTAGCCGTGGTCCATGCCCCGGCGGCGCTCACCACCCGTCGCGCGCGGATCGTCTCGCCGTCGACCATTCGAACCCCTGAGGCGCGCCCATTTTCGATGAGGATGTGATCGACATCGGCACAGATCCTCGTCCAACCACCCGCTTCCGCGACGGTTTTGAGCAACGACTTCGCGATCGAACCGGCGCCACCCACCGGATAGTACGCGCCGTGCATGAAGTGGCGCACGGTGAGCGCCTGCATGGCCCAGGACGCCTCCGATGGAACTGCACCGTGGTACCCCCATTGTGCAAGTACCACCGCCTTAATTTTCGGATCCTTAAAGATCCGATCCACCACTTGGGATGCGGGCGTCGCGAACAGTTGAGCCGCTTCTCGGCTGATCAGCCGCCCGGCGAACCGGCCTAGGCGTCCCGGCAGGATCTGGCCGAGATAGAAATTGCGCATCGCCCGCACGGTATTGCGGATTTCGGCCATGTAGAGGTCCACCCCCTCAGCTTCGTGCGGAAACGCCGCTTTCAAGGTTGCTGCAAACTCCTTGGGGTCGCTTGCGAAGCCGATTTTGAACCCTTCGGGAAAGGTAAATTCATCGTAGATCCCGGGGATCTTCTCCCACTTGAGGTCGGGTGCCGCATATTTTAAAATCCGCCCGGGTAGCGCTTTTTCGGTGACTTCCCCGGAGATGTGCACGCCTACATCCCAGACAAACCCCTTGCGGCGAAAGGTGTGGGTGAAGCCGCCGGGAACATAGTGCTGCTCCAACACCAGTACTTTCTTGCCCATTTTGGACAGCAAGGCGGCGGTGGTCATCCCGCCGATGCCGGACCCGATGACGATCACATCCCATTCTTTGCCTTCCGGCGCTTTTTTTGACCAGGGGCGTGGTTCTCGAGGCGTGGATTCTTCCATGGCGGTCTCCGCTGAGGCGCGCCTCCCGTAACTGACCGCAGCGTCGGAATGTAGTGGGACCGCGGATTTAGCAAGCAATGGCGACCGATGATTACTTCGTTGCGCCATAATGAGGGATTACCTCAGCTTTCAGCGACGTCCACCAATGCTGCGGCGAGCGCGGCGGCAAAGGCATCCAACGTTCGCGGCTCATTCCAGCGAGCCGCCTCTTCGGGATCCACCGCTTGATGGGTTTCCACAATCACCGAGGGGATTTTGGGGCGACGAAGCATCATGATGCGTTTTTTCGGGGCGTGCCGGTCCACGAACACCCCTGCCTGCGCGTCCGCGTCGTACAGACCCCCGTAGTCGATGCCTGAATAGGCTGGGAATCCGGCTTCTTCCATACGAACCGCGATGCGCTGCGCGAGTCGGCGGCGACGCTCCACCAGAACGGGATCGCCTTCGTCCGAATACAGAACCGAAAATCCGGGCGCGCCAAGCCCGACGTAGCACCTCGTTTCTGGATGGACCGCCCACCCGTCACCGGCGCGCGCGTCGCTGTGAAGGCTGATGAAGGCATCTGCGGGCCAGCGCTCCGCCGCATCTTTGCGGTCTGGGTATGGGAGGAGCGCTTTCGAAGGCCGGCCGGCGCGAACCTCAAGGAAGGAGCGAGATTGCAACCGACGAACGATCTCGTCCTGCGTTCGGAGGGTGAATTCCTGCTCGGGTTCACAAAAGACCGACGTATTGCCAGGGTTTTCCGGCGCCCCATGCCCGGCATCGATCACGACCCGCAGGGAACGGGAGGGGGTCGGTGCGGGGACCGCCGTTAGAGGGGCGTTGGGAAGCGGCCAAATGGCAGGTGGCGCAGGTTGCGGCGGAGGGACGACCAAGTTTTCCACGTGGGGTCCGCGATGAAAGCGCATTCCGGTGATGGCGCCATCCAAAGAGCGTACGCCCACATAGGAGAGGACGTACAGCAGGAACAAACTGACGATCACTGCCCCGAACTTTCGCACCCGCATTCTCCACGCAGCGCCATCATCCTACCGGAGGAATGTGCAGACCCTGCGCAATTGGAATGCAAAAGCGAGGCATCACCGGCCGACGCTTAGACACCGATCGGCCCGTTCGGTTCCACTACCCCGGCGACGGCAGGAACAGCATCCAAAGCACCGCGATCAACCAGATGAAGCCACCGAGCCCCAGCAGACCGATCTTCATGAACAGCCGGCGCATGATCGGCGCCAAGCCAGCGAAGAAGGTCGCGATCGTGAGCACAATGCCCACGAGCTCATAGGAGTCGCCATTTTCGTCCGCAGCATTCCCTTCGGCGAACAGCTTTTCGCCTTCTTTGCGTTTGGCGTTCGCTTTTTCCATGAGCGTGTCTTCATACTTTTTGGCGGAAGGGTCATTGGCAGGAACGTCCGGCAGTTTTGGTAGGCCCATCACTTCGCGGCCAGCGGGGCTCAACATGTCGGTGTAGGTCGTCAGGAGGGTGCCGGCATCGGTCGCATTCAATTCCACGATCTTGACCAGCAGCGAGGCATCCAACATGCCGCCTTGGGCGGCCTTCATCGACTCGTCGTTGGCAGTGGCGATGGCGGCTTGGGACTCGTTGAATTTCTTTAGCGTCTCCCCCTCCCACGCTCCGGCTTGAAACGCCGAATACCCCATACAGATCGTGGACACGCCCAAAAGCAGAGCGGAACACAAATCCAGGACCTGTGCGGCGAATTCTGCCCAATCCGTGCCTGGCTTTGCAGGTGCTGGCTCGGAAGCTGTTGTTTCCTCGGTACTCATCAGACCTCCCCTGTGACCGCCGCGCGTTTATCGCGCGAAAAAACGGGGGGCTGGCATTTGATACAACTTGAAACGGAAGTAACGCTACGCGGAAGGAGGATTCTCCCGGTGCGTGTGACGCCAAAGCGCGGCGAGGGGAGCCAGGAATAGGAGCTGCAGAGCGATACCGGGCAATGGAAGCACCACCAAATCCTGCCACAGGCTCGCGATGGGTTGGCCTAAAACCAACGCAGTAAGTGCATAAACTCCGCGTCCAGCGATCATCGCTGCGCAAAGCGAAAGCACGGTCTCGATCGGGCGACTCCGGCCCCGGATCAACAGGCCGGAGAGCAGGCCATAGGCGAAAATCTCCGTGAAAATTGGGATCTGCCACATTCCAACCCCGAATGCGCAATCGGCGACGATCGTCCCCATCGCCGCGATCGCCCCGATGCGCGGACCAAACACCAATCCTCCGAGAAGTGCGGGCCAATGAGCGGGCAGCCACACCCAACAGGCGTTTCCCACGGCGTGTGCAAAAGCCGGGGCAAGCGCACCAAAACAAGCAAAACTAAAGGCGCGAAGGGGTGTCATGTGGCCTCGGGGCGCGAACGTCTTGCGCGGCGCCCGATCGGGCAGCCTGCCGCCGACCTCGCTATACTCCGGCCATGAATTGGATCTTGATCCGCGGATTGGCGCGCGACCATCGCCATTGGGGCCATTTCCCTCGACAATTGGCTGCTCGGACCGGTGGAGAGGTGCACTGTATCGACCTTCCGGGGGCTGGCACGAGCAAGCATTTGGCGGTTCCAGGTTCTTTGTCGGGCTTTGTGGATGCAATTCGCCCGCAATTGCCGAAAACTGGCGGCCGTTGGGGGGTGTTTGGGATGTCCCTCGGGGGGATGACCGCTGTGCAATGGGCGGCGATGTACCCCGAAGACTTCGAATGGGTGGCGGTCGGCAACTCCAGCGCCGCGAATTTGAGCCCGTTTTGGAAACGGTTGATCCCGAGAAACTACTACACCTTGCTGACCGTCGGCACAAAACCTCCGATCGAACGGGAACGTGGGATCATGGACATGATCGTCAACCATCCCGTTCAAGGCACGGCTGCGTTGGCGGAAGAGTGGGCGAGCTTCGGAACCCCGGTGACACGCAAGGTTTTCCTTCGGCAACTGATGACGGGGGCGCGTTCGTTCGCCCCAGCGGCGCTGAAGCGGCCGGTGCTGGTGATGAGCAGCAACGGCGACCGCTTCGTCAATCCAGATTGTAGCCGCGCTTTGTTTGCACACGTGGCCCAGATCACGACCGCAGAGCAGGCGATCCATCCCACCGCGGGACACGATCTGGCCGAGGATGCGCCGGATTGGGTGATGGACCAATTGCTTGCGTTCGTCGGACGTCATTCGGAGTTGGGCAAATAGTCAACCCGATTGACTATTCCGCTGGGCGGCCGCAGGTAGAACCATCCAACGTTGCACGAGACTCGGGTTGACCGGATCTTTTCCTTGGGCGAATGCGACCACGTCGGGAAGGGAGTCAACGCCCCAGAAGAGCTCCCCCTCCACAACAAAGGTTGGAACTCCAAACACTCCCGCGGCGATCGCAGCATCGGTGTTCTCGCGCAGGCGGGCTTTGGCCAGGGGTTGCCCCGCGCGGTGTACCAGATCAGGGCCATCGAATCCGGCTTTGTCCAATACTTGGCGCACTCGGATTTCGTCGGCGATGCCGGGACCGCCGTTCCACACCGCGCGAAACAGGGCATCGATGATGTCGGACTGTCGAGGCTCGTCCAACCCAGCGATGCGGAGCGGCAAGATCGGATTGAAGGGGTGCTCGGGAGGAGGCTCGATCGGGTGACCAAGGCGATGCCCCAACCGAAGTGCATTTTTCATGACATACACCCGTTTGGGTGGGATCTCAGCCGGCCCCTTGTGCCCCCATTGGTTAAGCATGGCCGCAAAAAGCACAGGTGTTGGCTTGAAATCGAGGTTCGTGACTTTGGACAGCGCCGGAAGCTCGCGCCAGGCCAGGTAGGCATACGGCGACAGAAAATCGAAGTAGAACGTCGCCATCAGAGCCACTCAAAAATATGGACCACCCGAGTGATCCGTGTGTTGAGGATCTCCTTGTTGCCGTACGGGGATACGCTGCATCCCTTCCAGCGTTCAAAGAGAGGCTCGAGGTTTTCATGGGTAAAGCCGAGCTCTTGGGCGAGCTCCTCCTCCAACGGTTCGCAATCCTGGACCTCTTTTCGGCCAGCAGCGAGCGCGACCTTACTGTAAGCGGCATAGAGGGTAGGGTTTTCCCATGCGGCGTCGTGTGCTACCGCATTGCCGTCGCACAGCTCGATGGCAGCGCGAAGTTGCTCGTCCAAGAGGCTCTCAGGCACGACGTCCAAGCTGTACCCATCGTCCATGGACATGCCAAGAACCAGCAACCAGTGCGGCGGTTGGTCCGACAGCTGCTGCTCATCCATCGGCGCTGCATTGCCCAATTCAAAACCGTGCTTGCGCAGGACGTCGAGCAGTGCGTTTCGACCGTCCGCCCATTGACCTTGTTTCAGCTGTGCCCATGGCTTTGAAAGGTCGTATGAAAGGGGTTCCCACAGTTCTTGCCCAGACAGCATCCGACCTCCGTCCGATCCCTAACCGGTCGCACGTCAGGCCGAGGCCTATTCCTCCCAGGCAGCCAGTCGTCGGGCTTCACCCAAGAAAAAGGCGCGATGGTCGAAGTCTCCGTCGGTCACACCGGCGATTTGCCCGACCTGATCGAAATGGTCGGCGCCCATCACGCCAAGATAGGTTCCCCATTTGGCGGATTCTACGGGAACAAGTCCGTCGTTGTCTCCTCCAAACCAGGCCGTGATCTGAAATGCCGGCGCGAGGTAGGGCGCGATCACCTCACCGTCGAATTCGTCCTGGCAACCGAAATCCAACACGCCACAGCTGCGACCCGACCACGAAAAGTAAGCGACGTCCGACCGATCCGGGTGATCGTTATTGAAGACTTCGGTGGTGGTAGAGGTCATCGAATCGATGCAGGCGGTCGCGTCCTGGTCGCCGCCGCCGATGACCCCGAGGAGCACCGTCGCCGCAAAATCGATTCCGATCCCATCCAATGGGGATAATTCGATGATCCCGCTAGCGACATCGGCGAGGGGGGCGCCCCGGTTCGGAGAGGAGAGGGTGGTCACCGTGGCGACCTGGTGGCCATTGTCCAGAGCGTCGGCGACATAACGGGCGTCCAAGCCGCCTTGAGAGTGTCCGATCAAATGAAATCGTCGGCCGAGCCCCGCATCCGCGGCGGCCTGCACCTGTTCCCACGCTTGGACGGCACGATCCTCGGTCGAACGCCAGGGTTCCACTTGCGGCGCGATGACCACATAGCCCGCGTCCTCCAGAGTGGGGACGACGTCGAAAAAGTAGTTGAGAAGCACCATGTCGGCAGGAGCCGCGCCGTGCATGAGCACGATCGGATACCGTGAATACTCCCGGTCGCACCCCGATTCACAGGCGACGGAAAGGGTGTATTCGCTGTCGGAGGCATCCGCGTCGATCCGAATCAACACCTCCCCGGATTGGGTGAGCGGGAGATCGAACTGGCTGCCTTCCGTCAGTAACAGAGGTCCAAGAACGGTTTCTCCAAGGAGGTTTACCGCGGACACTCGGGCCGCCTCTTCCGCTTCCCAATGGTCGAGTCGAACGCGGATCACCGAATCCTCGGCGCCCGCGGTGGCATGGGTGACGCTTTCGCACGCGAGACGGTCGCCGGAAAACCTCGTACCCTGTGGGATATAGTCGAGTTCCGTCGCGTAGGTTTCATCGCAGTCTGCGGCCGCTTGGACGTCTGTGTCGCCACTTTCTTCAAGCGCGAGGTGGAGTCGTGTGGAATGTGGCGTACAAGCGGTGAAGAGGCCCCATCCGATCAGCAGACGTCTCACGAACACCTCGCGGGCGAAGTCTACCGTCAAATGTCAACGAAAATCAATCGACCTGCCCCTCTTTGGAGGATTGTCTGCGACGCAAGAGGAACAATAAACCGGGTAACGCCCACCCGAGGCCGCCGGTGGCTCCAGTCTGGCAACCGCAACCCGCCTTGGTCACCGTGAAACCACCGATGATCACGGCATTGGCGCCATCGGGTCCCACCACTTCCACGTCGTAAACCCCGGGAGGAAGGGTGTTGGACGTGGTCCCGACGATGGTGTCTTCATCGGACACCGTGGCCCCGGTCAACGGAACACCGCCAATTCGCGCCTCAGATCCTACCACAAAGCCGGCTCCCGTGAGGGTAACGCTTTCGGCGCGGCCGGCGTCGGCGTGGTTGGGGCTGATCGCCAGCAGGGAAAGGGCGCCGATGTCGGTGTCGGAGGGGTCGTTCGAATCCGAGGGTTCTCCAGTATCTTCGGTATCTACGCTGGTGTCCTCACTGTCGTTCGCCGTGTCTTCGGTGTCGACCGTGTCTCCGGTGTCCTCGGTATCGACCGAGGTATCTCCGGTGTCGCCCGTGTCCACTTCTTCAAAATCACCGTCGATCGTTGCTCGCATGATCCAGTCGCCGGACAGGCCAAACAGGCTGCTCCGGTACCAACCGTTCGAATAGATCCAATTCAGGTTGCTGGTGATGGTGCCGTCGGTGTCGCGCGCAATCTGCGGAATCGTTGAAACAATCGAGCCATTTTCGTCGTCGAGGCAGACCGAGATCGCGAACGGGCGGTCGAGCAGACCCGGAGGTGCGGCATCCTCCCACTCAGCACCCGTGAACACAAATTCGTTGGTCGAAGCGCTGGCCGATTGAAGACTGATGTAGGTTTCAGCGATGATGTCGCCGGGTTCGTTGTTGCTGTTGGTGTCGACCTCGCGAACGTAAAAATTGTAGAAGCCGTTCGGAGAAGAACCGTAAACCAGCATCTCTACCTTTAGAATTTCGAAGTCGATGCCCTCCTCCGGCGGGAAAAACACCGAAGCCCAACACTCCCCGTCGACAAAGCCACTTTGAAAGCCAACTTGACCGTTGCCCGAAAAGCCATCGTTCTTGATTTCGACGGGGTTGCCAAAGGCCAGGGTGGGAGCCAGTAGCAGAGGAATTAAGCGAAGCATGACTTCTCCTTGGGCGGTGTGTGACGACGGCGTCGAGCGAACAAGAACGCCCCAATCCAGGGCAGTCCCCCTTCGGCGCCGAAAGTTTGGCAGCCGCACCCAACGGGTTCGGCATCGGTATCGTAAACGGCGGGCGAGTCGGCGGTGTCGGTGTCCGCAGCGTCCGTATCGACCGATTCGTCGGGAACGCACACCGAGCCTTCGATCTCCGGAAAAACGACGTTGTCAGCGGACCCGCAAGTGAAACCTTGTGGGCAATCTTCGGGTTGTTCACAAGGAATCGTGCAGTAACCTTCGGTGGCTTGCCCGTTGGTAAACGCGCAAGAAGCTTCACAATTGATGTAAGTGCGCGAACAATCCGCGCCGACCGGATCGCGTTCGTCGTCGCACACCTGGACCCCGTCGATGTCCACGCACCCCCAGGTGGGGCCGAAACGGTCGATACAATCGGCATCGTCTACACAGTCGTCTTCCCCTGACGGATAGTTTTCGCAGAGTCCGCGGCGGTCGTCGCCGGCCAACGAAGCCATCCAATCGCCGCCAAGATACCCATAAAACATGGTGGAAGTTACCAGCGACATTTCGTGATCCATGCCCGTGACATGCCCGAGCTCATGGGTCACCACCGATCCGAAATTGAGAAGCGGGGTACCGAGGTAGACGTCTCCAGGTCCGAGCGACCATTCGTAAGTGTCTGCATTGAACAGAATGTCCGCTTCGTCGGGGATGGGCTCCTCTCCCTCCACATTGAACCGGGTCATGGTCATGCCGGCGATGGTCGGATCAAACAACCATTCGTCGGACCATGCGAGCACATTGAAGCCATCGTCGACCGTGTCAAGTGCGGTGGATCCACCGTAGGCAAATTCGAAAGTAGCGCATTCGACCGCGGTCCATGCATTCATTGTAGACTGCGCTGCCAGCTCTACATCTTCGAATGCAAGACCTGGGACGCCGGCCTCATTGAGCAGAAATGTGCGAGGAAGAGCATCATTGGCATAGGTGAGGCCATTGAGGGCGTACCGCGGCTGCCCTCCCGTGGGAATCATTCCGAGGCCTAGTCCGTGGGGAGTGGGGCCGATTTTCGCCTCCACGAGATCGACTCGCCAACGTTCTTGCACATGCAGCAGGGGGACGTCTGCAATCGCTGTGGACGCACCGTTGGTGCCGGGCAGTGCAAATCGCACGTCGCCAGTGTCGGTTTCCAGGGTGACCCAGGTGATGGGCATCGCCGAAGGCACCGTTTCAATGGCGGTGATCTCTCCCTCGACCCAGCCGATCTCGACCGGTGGAGCCACCGTAGCAGAGGTACAACCCCAGGCAAGCCAGTACCACACGAATGCTCCGCCCATGAGCCGGTGCATTAACGCCGTAAGCGCCAACCCGGTATGCGAATTTCTCCCGCGAACCGCTTATGAAGGATTAAAAAGCGGGGGCAGGAACGGCCGCCACCGCATTGTGGGTGCCGTCGCTTGCATAGGCGCGCACGAACAACGGCCCGGGGGGAAGCGCATCGGGGTCGAAGCTCAATGGGACTTCGAACGCACCATTGAGCACGGTGGCCTCGACTTCCAGCCATCGCTTGTCGTTGGCGGCTTCCCAATTGGCTTGAACGCTCGCTGGATCGGTCGAAGGGCTGAGCGTGCCGAGGATGCGATCGCGCTCCACATCCAGACTGACGGTGACGGTACCCGATTCGAAAGGCACGTTGCCGGTGATCAGCAGTTCGCCGTCTGCCATCCATCCGTCCACGCCGATGGCGGCAATTTCGGGGCGTTGCACCGGCATGGCAGGGTCACCGAACAGATTGTACAGCTCCACATGAATGCGGTTTTGGGGTTCACCGCATTCCGCCGAGAAGGTCCCTTCGAAGGCCATCGCGGCGTCGATCGTGTCGCGAACCGTGTCTTGGTGACCGATCAGCGCGCGTTCCGCGTTTTGCACCACTTCGCCCAGGGTAGGCGAGGCACCCTCTAACAGTTCGCGTTGCATCTCGTAGGGTAAAGCGGCATTCGAAAACGGGCTGGTGATGCTCGAGCCAGCGTATGCGGAAATCGGACCGCCCGGCGCAAACAAGGCTCGCTCGGCCAAAGAACGCGATTCTCCTGCGTAAGTTCCGTTGGAGCACGCAAAAAAGAACGCGAATGGCGAGCGAGCGCCGGGTTCCAAAAGGTTCAGCTGAGTCGACGATAAACCATCGTTGCTGGATGCGCTCCCATGACCCACGTAAAATACCGCAAGAGCGCCCTCTTCGAACATGTCCACGACTTTTTCGTCGAAGGGTGTGTAAAAATAGTCGCTTTGCGGATTGTTCCACGCGCCCACAATGTCGTATGCGGGCGCCACTTCGGCGAGAGCGTCGAGGGTAACCGACTCCGCAAGCGCTTCGAGGGTCTCTGAATACCCGGATGCACCGGCATACAAGGACACCCGGCGGTTCCAAGGGCCGGCGACCGTCTCCTCTTCAAACCGGACCATGCGATCGAAGTAAGCCAACGCCTCGGCTTCGGAAGCCGCGGGGATCCGGCCGACGGCTGCGTCCGGCAGTCCGTCGGCGTCGATGTCGCCATAAGGATTGTCCGTGTAGCAGAGGTCGCTCCAGGGGAAATGGTCGTCGAACTGGGCGAGGCACTCAGCCGATGCGTCATCCACCGTCTGGCACGGATGCGCCGGAAGCCCGGTTTCTGCGTCGCCGAGCAGCAGGACGGCGGTGCGTTGTTCGGGATCGAGGTGTGCTCTTAGCGAGGACGCAAGGGTCTCAGCGTCGCCGTCGGGGGAGAGTTCGCTCACACTGACCACCGAGGCGTCCCAGCCCTGCTGCGAACGCCGCGCGGCGTAAACCTCGGCGGCGCTGAACAATTCGTCGGTGGTGACAACGAAATAGCGGGGCCGGGAAGGGGCGACCGAGGGCACCTCGCCCGCACTGACGCCAAACTCTGGGGGGTCTGCCGAAAACTCGGTTTCGGGAGCCGTTTCTGGTGCTGAAGTGCACGCGGCCAGACCAAGAGCCAACCACCGCATGTCCCCTCCCACCGAAGGATGATGACGCACAGATTGGCGGTTGGTGTGCATTGATGTCAAGCCGGGGTCAGACTGTCGGGTTACGCGGCGGTCGGAGGTCGGGATGAAGTACGTGAAGTGGGCAGGGGCAATCCTGGCAGCGGTCATTTTCGCGTTCGTGGCCGTTGGATTCCTGTTGCCATCCGAGGTGCGCCTGGAGCGCTCCGCGGTGGTGGAGCCGCCGCCCTGCACGGTGTACGCTTATCTCGAAGGCTTTCAGCGGTTTTCCGAGTTTTCACCGTGGCAGAAGAAGGACGAGAAGGCCGTGTATGTGTATTCGGGGCCTACCTTTGGACCTGGCGCGCGTATGGATTGGACCAGCGATGTCGTCGGCAATGGCAGCCAGGAAATCACGGCAGTCAAAGCCTGCGAACGGGTGGACATTGCGCTGAATTTCGGACCCGACGGCGCAGCCGCAGCCTATTGGACGCTCGCGCCCGAGGGCGCAGGCACGAAGGTGACCTGGGGATTTACATCGGATGCCGGGTACAATCTGATCGGCCGATACTTTGGGTTGATCATGGACTCCTTGCTGGGTCCGGACTACGAGCAAGGGATCGCCGACTTTAAGAAGATGGTCGATGCCGGGCCAAAAGCCGACTTGGCTGGCTTTGACGCCGAGACCATCGACGCTCCGGCGCAGCCGTTTGTGTTTCTGGCGGTGGACAGCGCCAAGGATCCTGCCTCGGTTGGCGCCGCGGTGGGGCCTGCATTTGGGCAGGTGGCAGCGTGGCTACCGGCCAATGGTCTGACGCTTGCGGGGGCGCCGGTGGTGCGGACGTTGTCCGTCGAAGGCGACACCTTCAAGATGGAGGCTGGGTTTCCAACTTCCGACCGTCCTTTGTCGGTGCCAGAGCCGTTCCAAGTGGGCGTGTTGGGGGGCGGGCCGGCGGTGAAAGTGGTGCACGTGGGCGGCTACGGCGGACTTGAGGCCACCCACGCCAAATTGGATGCGTGGATGGAAGTGCGTCGTTTGGTGCCGGAGGGGCCGCGTTGGGAGTCCTTCCCGGATGATCCAGCCACCGTCGCAGAAAAGGAGCTTCGCACAGAGATTTATGCCCCGTTGAAAACCGTTTCGAAATAGTCAACAGGGTTGACTATTTGAGTTCTGCGGGCCGGCCGTGCTAGGATAACGAATGCGCTCTCCTCCCTTTCCCGATTTTGTGCGTGCGTCCGACGTCTCGATCTGGTGGATTGAAGGGGGGATTGCGCTGACACGAAGCGGCGACCACCACGGAGAACCCGGTCGGGTGGTGGTCCTGGACGAGGAGCTGCAACCAAGGTTTTCGGTGGACTTGTCCGCACCGTACGATCTCGTTGCCGACCGCGATCGGCTGTGGGTATCCGACCCAGGTGTCGGCGATATCGTGGAAATTGACCGTTCTACAGGCGAAATTTCGCATCGATTTGTGCGGTTGTCGGAGGCCGGCCCTCGGTACCTGACCGGTCGACTGTGTGTGACGGATGGTCGCCTGATTTGTGCGGGTACGGAAACAGAGCCGAATTCGAGGGGCGTCACCGATCGAACGGCAGCGGCGTTCGACCTCGCTACAGGCGATCTCGCGTGGGAGTTTCGCGCGGATTATGACGCTGCGTGGCCCACCTTCGTGGCAGCGAAGCCCGTCCCCTCCGGGATGGTCGCCTTGTTGGACAGCTTTGGGCGGCAGTTCACGCTGAGCTCGGCCGAAGGCCACCGGAGAGGGTTCCACCTCCTGGACGGCTTCGGTCGGGACCTTCATTGGGGGGGTGCCCAACTCCGAATCGACGATGTCCACGGGAAAGGCTGGCCGCAGTGGGTCTTGGCCGGCGAGCAATGGTACGCCTTCAACGCCCAGGGACGCGAGGTCGAGCGCCTCCCCGCTAGTGCGGTCTTGGCGGTGGACGGCAGGGGCCGGCTGCTGTCCGAAGCGGGTTGGTGGTGGGAGGCCGACGGGGCGGACGAGGCCATTTTTGTCCCGAAATCCCGCCTTCCAGAGGGCCCCAAGGCGCTGGGTCCTGGCGGGCATCGGTTGGTGGTTCTGTGCCCGGACGGCAGCTTGCGCGAATTTCGGGCGTCGGACTTTTAGTACCGCGAGCTCGTGGCCCGGTCTGGCCGGCAGCCCTAAGAGCCCGCGGAAAACACTGCCTGTCGCGCCACATCACACATCGCGACGACGGCTGGATGTTTGATGCGCCGCTCGCCCGTCACTGCGTAAAACCGCTCTTTCACCTCGGGCACACGGCCCAGCAGCTGAAGTCCGTACTGCGCCATCACGCTGTCGGTGATGACCATCGGAGCGGGAAAAAGGCCCGACCCTTTGGACGCGAAAACCTTCATCAATGCGCTGTCTTCGAATTCGCCGACCACGGCAGGGTGGATCCCGTTGCGGTCGAACCAATGATCCAGCGCTCGCCGAAGCGTAAGGGCCTCCAGGGGTAGCAAGAACGGCGCTCCAGTCAAAGACTTGGGGAAACCCTTATTGTAGTGTTCGACGATCGCTTTGGTCCCGAAGAACCCGACATCGGTCTCGCCAAGAAAGTGATTGTAGGCTCGCACCGGACTCCCGGGCGCGACGGGGGTGTCGGCGATCACCACGTCCAGAGCGTGTGACGCGAGGCTCGCCAACAGCCGTTCGTAAGAATCCTCACGACAGACGAGCCGGACCGGTGTGGTCAAGGCGAGGATCGGCTCCAGCAGCCGATGCACGACGAGTTTGGGTATCGAATCCACAATGCCCACGTTGAGACGCAGGGCAGGCCCAATGGCGCGCCCTTCGACGGCGTCGACCATCTCCCGACCCAGCGTAAAGATCTCATCGGCGTAGCGAAATACGACGGTGCCGGTTTCGGTCAAGGCCAGTTTCCGTCCCACGCGGTTGAACAGCTTCTCGCCGAGGCGATCCTCCAGGGCGCGAATCTGGGCACTCAGCGTGGGGTGTGAAACCCGCAGGACCTTGCCCGCGGCGACCAGCCCTCCTTCCTTTGCGACAACCCAAAAGTACAAGAGATGGTGGTAGTTGAGCCATTCCATGCAGATCACTATATGTCGGTTTTTCCGACATATAGTGTCATATTTTCGTAATTGTCTACATCCAGGTTGGGATCTATGAATGGGAGGTGACGCCCGCCGAGGGGTCCACAGGAGCTGAACCATGAAAGTCGACTTTCGGTTTCGCAGCATCGAGGCACGGGACGAACTGCGTGAACACGCCATGCGTCGGATCCAGTTTCATCTGAGCCGGTTCGGAGACGAGATCACCGCGGTCCTCTTGCGAATCGCCGACATCAACGGACCCCGCGGGGGCGAGGACAAACGTTGCCAGGTCACGGTGCAGGGCCCCAAGATCGGCACCATCATCCTCGATGACCTGGATTCTAGTCCGTTTTCCTCCGTCGACCTCGCGGTAGCAAGGGCAGGTCGGACCGTGGGTCGGACGCTGGAACGGGCGCGCGGGGAGCGCCGGCGCGGATTGGCCCACCATACCTTCTAGTTGCTGAACCGCGATCGCCCTGCTTGCCAACCAAGACACCTTTCACCCTGGAGAACCGCTGTGCCTGTTGAAACTTTGGGAACGCCTCTGCTTTGGGCAGGATTCATCGCCTTCGTGTTGGCGATGTTGGCTCTGGACCTCGGTGTGTTCCACCGAAAGGCCCATGACGTGAGCTTGAAGGAGGCCGGGGCTTGGAGCGCGGTCTGGATCGGCCTTGCCCTGGTGTTCAACGTGGGGGTTTACGCGCTGTTCGGGACTGACCGCGCCGTGGAGTTCACGACCGCCTATCTGATCGAAAAGGCCCTTGCGGTAGATAACATCTTCGTTTTCGCGGTGATCTTCACCGCGTTCGCCATTCCGACGGCGTACCAACACCGGCTGCTGTTTTGGGGTGTGATCGGCGCATTGGTGATGCGAGCAGGCTTCATCTTTGCCGGCGGCGCCCTGCTGCAACACTTCCACTGGGTGATCTATGTCTTCGGCGGGCTGCTAGCGCTCACCGGCGTCAAGTTGTTGGTGCAGCGGAACGATGCCGTGGACATCGAGCGGAACTTGGGTGTGCGGCTGTTTCGGAAGGTGTTTCCGGTGACGAATGCGCTTGACGGCGACAAGTTTGTTGTGGTCCGAAACGGCAAACGCTTCGCGACTCCGTTGCTTTTGGCGCTTGTCGCGATTGAGGTCACAGACCTGATCTTCGCCCTTGATTCGATACCGGCGATCTTCGCCATCACCAGTGATCCGTTCATCGTTTTTACATCCAACATCTTCGCGATCC
>SXGS01133771.1_pt1 | contig 23556 bp, 23 predicted proteins | sample 3174681 | NCBI WGS metagenome assembly SXGS01 (sample SAMN11356861, study PRJNA531348) | freshwater metagenome | isolation source: freshwater sample F1-80 | place: China: Fuxian Lake, Yuxi | collected 2017-12-25
CGAGGTCAGTTGCATCTTGCTGGATTGCTTGATTTTAAAGTGGGCCATAGTCGGATGGGTGAAGACAGTAAAACCGATATTATCTCATTAAGTCAGTGACTTATGGCGAACATGAGGGGTCGGGAACACGGATTCAGGATTATCAAAAACTCGAAATTCCTCGGATATTCCGAGGAATTGTTGCTAACAATAATCAAGACCATCCTCTATTTATATAATAACTCAGCCGCCATACCCTGCCCGTTTAATTAGATTCTTGGGCGCTTCGGTCGCCGATTTGATTATCCGATTACCTTTGAGCGTCTGATTAACCGGATGAGCCCCTGCTGCGTCCGTATACACCGGACAAAAGTTGTAAAAGAAGAACGGCGTCAGATACCACGCATAGTTGCCCTGATAGCGGATATCGCCATAGGTTCGGCAACCGCCAAAATCCCCGCCGTACGCGGTGCCGTTGACCAGGCTGGGTATACCGCTGTAAGGGAGTGGATCTATCGGGTTGGGTGATGGACCAAAGTACATTTCGCCCTGTGGGTTATCCAGCGACACGTTTTTTCGCAGGGTAATGTAGCGGCTGGCCGCATCGGTATACCAGGTATTGCCGCCGCCACTGGCCTGTTTGTGGCTGGCCACATTGCCTTCGATCAGCAATCCATGCGCATAGGAGGTACCCTGGAAGCCATTGGTATAAATGGCACCCCCATCCCAGGAGACGTTGAGGAAACTGTCGATCCGGTTGCGGACAATCCGGTTGTCATGATTGGTGCTCGGGGTATCCCAATTACCCCATTGGCCAGGGACCGCTCCCGGAACCCCGGGGAAACTCGGATCATCGAACAATCCCCAGCCCCAGCCAATGGCTATACCCGACCAGGGAACATCGCTGATGGTGTTGTGGCTGACCCGGGTGTGATGCGTAAATCCGATATAAATCCCGGCCGTATCGGTGTATTCACGTCCTGCCTGACGAATCAGATTGTTGATAATCCGGTTGTGCCGGGTTTCCTGTTGCGGGTACTGGGGGTGGTGATCCACCGTCTCCACTCCGCCCAATTGTACGGCGGCTGAAGAGATATCGATGAACCGGTTGCCGGTGATGCGGTTTTTCTGACTGCCAGTGCCGAAATCGAGCCCGACCGCTCCCAGATGTTCGAAGGTGTTACCGCGAAAGACAATGTTCCGGGCATACCGAAAGGACACGTTGCCCGGTGTCCGGGTATCGTTGGGGTCGTGTCCGGTCACATTGGTCGCGTGACCATAGCCAGTCAGATGGAAGCCGCTCTGGTCGGCGACATAGCCATCGTCCGAACTGGGGCCGAGCCAGGTGGCGTAGGCGAAGGTCAGGCCTTCAAAGCGGACATGCTCCAGCGGTGCTTCCAGACTGCCCTGTCCCTCGACCAGCCACTCCTGCACGGGAAGCACGACCTCGGCGGTCTCAAGATTTTCCCGGGGAATGTAGTAGAGGTCGCCTCTGACTTCATCGAGATACCATTCGCCGGGTTCATCCAGAAACGGGTAGGCATTCTCGAAACGCGTCACCTGCCAGAAACTCCAGACACCGGGTTGACCGTCCGGCCCGACAAATACGTTCGCATTGGTCCAGGCCGGTTCGCGCATTTTGATCAACCCGGTGTGTACCGTGGGCTGAAAGACAGGATCGGGCGTGTACTGGGGATACGGCGTGATGGACTCGACCGGCACCCGCATCATTTTCCACTGTGTCTGAATCACCGCCTCAATCTGACGGGGATTGGCCGGTGCCTGACTCCAGGTGGCGGGATCATACCAGTTGACCGGATTCAGCCAGGGTGCCGGAATGAATTCGATGCCGACCGGATCGCCAACTCCGCCCAGCCAGAAAAAACCGGGACGGAAGCCGGCAGGATAGGGAGTGGTCTGGGCTCGGGTCGCTCGCTGGCCGTTGACGTAGAGTTGCCGGGACTTCACATGGCCGACATGAGCCCGGTAAATTCCCAGGTTTTGGTCATGAAGCTCCCAGCCCTTCACCTGGATACCACCGGAGATGACGGGATTTTCGCCTGGTGCCGCTCGATAAACAATGTCATGTCCGTGTCGACCGGAATCCTGGGCACTCAGGCTCAGCGTTGGCTGAGCGGGATACGTCCCGCCCCGCAGGGTGACGGCAATGTCATTTTGCTGCCTTGAATTGACCGCTCTCACCGCGTCACGGGCACGTTGCAGTGTCCTGAAAGGCTGGCTGGCGCTGCCGGTGGCGGCATCATCGCCTTGTGGGGAAACCCAGAAATTTGTGGTTAGGCAGTAAGCATTGGAGGCGGCCAAGCTGATCAGCAGGCCGAGCCCCCATGATCTTGCTTTGATGTGCTTCTGTCTAATCGCCATGGCAGAGTCCAGAAAATTGTGGCTTCACACTAACAGCTACCACAATAATCTGCAATGAGTAAATCCGCCCAGTTTTAACTCGCGATCTATTGTCTCGTCACCCGGATGGGTGCCGCTTGAGCTCGATCAAGATAACTTTGCCATTGTTGTGCGGTGAGTTTCTGAAGTAATGGGACGACCGGGTTCAGCTCAATGGGTGCCGCATCCCAGTGCGTGTCGTAACCCAACTGCTCTGCCTCCAGCGCAATCCCATCCTCGGCCAATAAAGGCTTGAACAGCAGCGGCACAGAAGCATCCAGCACGAGTTGTGTCAGCCATTTGGGGGCGTTCATGGCTAGCAGCGGGATTTTGACGCTATCGAAGTAAAAGACGAAAAAGACGCGCGTGGTTTTTTCATCGATGGGCAACAGGAAACACCAGTGTTTGATGCTGTCACCCGTGTTCGACCACTGGTAGGGATATTCGTAACAGATTTCGATCGAGCGGGTATTGACCCGCTTACGGTTCACAAAAAACCGGGAAATCTTGCCCTCGGCCATGTAAGTGTCATACGTCAGGTACACCCGGTTATGGTCGGACTCGTAATGGGTGAGCTTGGCATCAACAAACGGCTGATACTTGCGATGCAAAAACGCGTGTGCGAAATCACAAATATTGTCGATCACCATGGAGTGGTGGGTTTTCCACGTGTAATCCACGGTGAATCCAGCCCAAGGCTTATCCCCTATGAGCTCGGGAATTTCAGGCACTTTCTGCTCATCAGCTTTGCCGGGGTCGCCGGGAAAGAGCCAGATCAAACCATAGCGAACCTGCAGGGGATACGTTCGCAGCTGGTGCTTGATCAACGATTTGCCAAAGCTATCGTGGGAATAATCCGTCAGCCATCCGTTCCGATCAAATGACCAACCGTGATAAGCGCAACGCAGCTGGCATTTCTCCACGGCCCCATGGGTCAGCTTGAGATGCCGGTGCGGGCAGCGGTTCTGAACCGCCGCCAACTCACCATCCTCACCCCGGTAGACGGCGATGGAGAGGTTCCAGAAAGTCACCTCCTTTACCTGGCCCTTTTTTATGGCACTGTCATATTCGACGGCATACCAGCGATCTGGATCCATACCCGAAGCACGCGCTTTCTGCCGGGCATTTTTGGCTGCACTGAAGGAAGGCGGGATGGAGGGGACGGTGTCGTTCTGGACATCGCTCATGGCGGAATTCTCCGAGGCTAGAAAAAACGGGGCAAGGTGCAGTGGAAGACCGGCAAATCAGCGGGGCCTGATCACGCCTCGACGGACAAAATCATCATAGGCGGCCTGCACGGCATTCTTGAGCGGCGTGGGCTGAAAGCCCAGTTCTTCATTTGCCTTGCGGTGATCGACCCGACGATGCATGCTGAGCAGACGTACCGCCGCAGGGGTGAAACGGCGCGGTTTATTGGGAAATGCGCGAAACCAGGTCTTATCGGCCACCTCCGCGATCGCCGCCATGACCGGTGCAGGCAGGCGCAAACGGGGCTTTGGCCTGCCCGTCACCTCGCCAAACATATCGAGCAGATCATCCACCGTCGAGTAGGCCGTACTGATGATGTACTTCTGGCCGGAACGTCCCTTTTTCATCGCGAGTACATGGCCCTCGGCAATATCATGGGTCGAGACAAATTCGAACCCGCCGGGAATGTAGGCTCTTAACTGGCCATGGGCATAATCGATCAACACTCGCCCGATGCGGGAAGGCACATAGTCATGGGGGCCAAGAATGGCACAGGATGTAGCCACCACGACGTTCAGCCCATCGGCATGGGCGCGAAGACAATGATGCTCGACCAAGTGCTTGGTAAAGCCGTAGGGCAAGTGCCGGTCGAAGGGGTAAAAGGGCATCTCCTCATGGCTTGGCTCGCCATCTTCGTAGCCAGTCGCGCTCAGCGACCCTGAGACCACAACCTTGTCCACAGCCTGTTCGGCGGAGGCACTCAGAACATTCAGGGTGCCCCGAACGTTGGTATCGAAGACCTCTCGCTTGTGTACCGCATCACCCTCAATGGTGGAGACCAGCGCCGCGCAGTGATACACCCGGCGACACCCCGCAACCGCACTGGAGACCTCCTTGGCGTGGCGAAGGTCACCAAAGACCCGTTCGACATCCAGTCCGTCCATCGAACCATTGTCCCGGCCAGGCCGGATGAGTACCCGAACCTCTTCACCATCGGCAATGAGCCGCCTAACCAGATTCGCTCCCAGATGACCCGTCGCCCCAGTCACCAGGGTTTTTCCAATACTCATGATAGGAAGTTCAGAAAGTTGCCGCACAATCGGGCAATGTTAACATGTGCCAGTCTTTCGGACCGTCAGTTCAGCGGCTATAAGCCACCCGCCGGCAACCCTCACGGCTCGTCCGAAACCCTGTTTCGCCACCCCATTCCGGGCCACTTTCGAACCTGTCCAAAACGTCGACATGAGCAGCAAAACGAATCCTACTAGCCACTTCTTTGAATACATATTGACTCATCATCGGGGACTATTCGCCACCCTGATTCTTCTACCCATATCCTGCATCTACAGCGCTTATGTGTTTGTCCGCAACCACATCCTGTTCCGCCTGCGATCTGCGCCTGCCCACCATGAACAGCGAGTTAACGACGTTATTCGGCAAATCGAAGAGTGGAAAAAGGACGGGGCCCAACAGCAGCTATGTACGGCACGATCCGGCTGGCAAGCCATGAGCGAAATGGTTCCCAAATACAAGCTTTCCCGGCGAAATATCCAGATCGGGATGTATGACATTCTTGAGATCGACGAGACACGGCAAACGGTCCGGGTTGAGCCCATGGCCAGCATGGGACAGATATCCCGAACGCTGATCAGCAAAGGATGGATTTTACCCGTGGTACCCGAGCTTGATGACCTGACCGTCGGCGGCCTGGTGATGGGTTTCGGCGTGGAAACTAGCAGCCATAAATACGGGCTCTTCCAGTACATCTGCGAATCTTTCGACCTTGTGACTGCCGAGGGCAAACTGATCCACTGCAGTGCGACTGAAAACGCTGAGCTGTTCCGTTTGATCCCTTGGAGTCATGGCACGCTGGGCTTCCTGGTCGCAGCGGAACTCAAGATCATCCCTGCCCGCAAATATGTCCGGGTTCAATATCAACCGGTACGTGGATTGGACGAACTGTGCTCCCACTTCGACAAGGAGTGCCGGGATCTCAAGAACAACGAATTCGTTGAGGCCTTGGTTTACAGTCGGCATACCGGCGTCATCATGACCGGCGTGCTCACGGATGAAACCAAGCCCGACGGGATCGTCAACCGAATTGGCCGCTGGTACAAGCCCTGGTTTTACCGGCATGTAGAAAAATTGCTGCTCAACAACCAGTCCACGGTGGAATACATCCCTCTCAGAGACTACCTGCACCGGCATACCCGCAGCTATTTTTGGGCCATGGAAGAAATCATCACCTTTGGCAATCACCCAATCTTCCGCTGGTTTCTGGGCTGGGCGCTACCACCGCGTATTGAGCTCCTGAAATACACTGAGACCGAGACCACACGCCGGCTCAGGGAAAAACATCATGTCGTGCAGGATATGCTCATGCCGATGCCGCTCCTCAAAAAGTCTATTGAATATTTCGATGACCACTTTGACTTGTATCCGCTATGGCTCTCACCGATGGCAATTTTCGACAACCCGCAGCATCTCGGCCTGATCCACCCCTATAAAAGCCCGCAAGGCGAATTGGACGAAATGTATGTCGATATTGGCGCGTATGGCACGCCGCGCAAACCCGGCTTCGACGGCCGGATGGCCCTGCCTCTGCTGGAGCGTTTCGTCATCGACCACCAGGGTTATCAGGCTCTATATGCCAAGACACTCCTGTCAGAGGCGGATTTCCGGCAGATGTTCGACCATACCGCCTATGATCAACTCAGGGAAAAACTTCCCTACTGTAAACAGGCTTTCGGTGAAATTTATGACAAAGTTTCGTCAAAAGGACGCATCTCCCCTGTGGAGATGCGCAAACTGAAATCTGGCGAGGCCAGCCAATAGCACTGAACCCCAGCCACTTCCACGCTCATTGCATAACGGATAGTCGGCACATCACCCCGTTTCTGAATTGACTGATGGTCTCTTCACGCAGAGATGCAGAATAAAGCGGTATAGCGAAATCGCGCTTTGCCGCTTTATTTGCATAGATTCCCCAAAATCCACCCGACGCAAAGAGCATCCAAACGTGCCGAATCAGAAAAGATCCGGCGTGCTTGATGGAGCGGGACGACGTTCGGCAGGCTTGGGCTTGGGTGCAGGTTTCGGCGCAGCCACTGGTTTTTTAATTTCGGTGCTTTTGGCAGGATCCGAAATCGGTGATTTGGTAATTTGTGGAATCCAACGACCCCCACCCGGAACCCGGGATTTGGACGGTTTTTCGGCATCACCACCCGCCGCCGAGCCGGTCACCTTTTTCTGCTTTAACGGATCACCCTCGACTGACACGCCATCGTTTACTGGCGACCTTGATTTAGGCTTGATTTGCGGCTTTGATTGCGCGTCTGACTCCAAAGTGGCGGAATCACTCAATGACGGATCTGGCGTTTTTTCCGTTTCACTGGGTAAATCCGGACTCAACGGGAGCACAGGGACGACAACCTGATCCAGAGGCTCGGCGACCACCGGCGGCGGAAAGCCACAAGGGCTCATCTCATCGCAGACCTGAGCAACTTTGAACTCGATACGGCGATTTTTGAAACGCCCATAGGGCGTCTCATTGCTAGCCACCGGTTGCTGACTGCCATAACCCTTGGCCTTAAGCATATTTTCGGGCATGCCCGCCGACGTTAATGCATTCCTGACTGAATTGGCTCGATCCAGCGACAATTTGAGGTTAGCGGCATTATTGCCCTGATTATCCGTGTATCCACCAATTTCAAAAACCACTGGCGGGGTCAGCATCCTCGCCAACTCCACCACACGGTTGATGATGCTGCGGCTTTCCTCAGGGAACGCTGAGTCACCCTCCGGAAAGCGAATGAGCCAATGATTCAGCACGGTCGCAAGGTCATTCCCTTGGCAGTTTGGCGGTAAAGCCGACAACGCGCCCAAGGTCTGGAGATGAGACTCCTGGGCCAATTCAGTTTCCTCATCTCCCAGATAGCCCAAGCGAAATCCCGGCCCCAGCGCGGCCTTCAGGCTATTCAGAACGCTCTCCCGGTCATCGTTCGAAAGCCAGCCCCCCAATTTCACAATATTCCCCTCCAGCTGGAGATCCAGGCCAGGAATATTGAGCTGCGGTAATACTCGGTCCAATTTGGGTAGCCAGCCCGGGACACCTGCCTGCGGGTCAATCAGAAGGTTGCCTCTTAGGCGTGATTGGCCATAGAAAGTGAGCAACTGTTCGGTGATAGCGGCTTTCATCCCGGCATCAACGACAACGCCGGAAAACTCATATTGACCGTCGTTATTCCGAATGGTCAGCTTGGCCACAGGTTTACTCGGGTCGGGTTCCGGAACAGAGGGTACCGGAGGCTGAACCGCCACAGGCTCACGAGGGCTAGCCACCATCTGTTTGATTTTTGATTGATTCTGCCAGACCTGATAGCCGAGGAAAACAGCCGTAATCAGCAAGGAAAGAACCCCGATCGACCACCACAAAAATGAATGCGGGCGCTTTTCCTGCACCCGCTTCAGTGGTTTACCGGCCGGGGTGGCCAACTTGGCGGTATCCCCGTCAAGGAAGGCCTGAACAGCGGCGGGAACCATGGTCGGAATGCTGCCGCCGGAGGTAAAAAACCGGACCAAGCGTGGAATCACGAAAGCCATGGCCGTTTTGACTCGGGCATTTGCCATACCGAGATTTTTTCCAGCTTCCGAGATAGCACCAATACCGGCGACACGCTCCAGATCTTTGCCATCCAAAGGCTTAATGGAAACAGCACTATCGCGCCAGGAGAGAGGCAAGTCACCCAGACCGGCCTGATCGAATCGGTCAAAAAGTCCGTGCAGACCACCCGATTTTGGGTTGAACATAAGCTTGACCGCCTCCGCAACCAAGGGGCCAGCCTTGTTTCCCAACCCAAAATTCTCGGCGGTTTCACGAACGATATCAGTCATCAAGGCCATTTTCGGCTCTCCACTTTCATGATTCGGGGTGAAAATTTCACTGCTCCCCAATGATAACGGAACCGCGAATTTTTGGCTGTCATTTGATCGCCGCCGCGCAGAATCAGCATCCAACTCCCGACGAGACCCTTGATCGAGGGACACTCTACCGGTATGTTCCGCTGCCCTGTAACTTCCTTTGATGATGTGATGAGCCGTAAGCGTCTGCTGCTCCCTTTTACCCTACTGTACCTGCTGCAAACAGTCTGGGGCAGCGCCGCAGGCAAACCCAACGGAAACGATTCAAACGCCAGCCGCTACATCCAAAACCAGGCTTTCATCGTGGCAGTCGATGCAGGTCATGGCGGTAAGGATGGCGGTGCGCAGGGACCTAATGGCACACTCGAAAAAGCAGTGGTACTCGCCATTGCAAAAAAACTGGCGGCTTTGATACGAAGCGATCCCAGCATGCGCAGCATCATGATACGCGGCGGCGATGACTTTATTGAGCTTCGAAAACGCGCCGAAATCGCTCAGGAGTCCCATGCCGACCTGTTCATCTCATTGCACGCCGATGCCTACGATAACGATGTGGCCCACGGCTCTTCTGTATTCACCTTGTCAGAAACCGGTGCAACCAGTGAAGCGGCTCGGTGTCTGGCTGATCGGGAAAACGCGGCGGTAGTGGGTGGCATTGACCTGAGCGGTCAGAATGCCACTGTCGCCTCGGTTTTGGTGGATATGTCCAAAAACGCCACCCTTGAAGCCAGCGATAAGGCAGCCATCAGCCTGCTCACCGCCCTCGGAAAGGAGTTCGAGGTACACAACCGCGAAATCCAAAAAGCCAATTTTGTTGTACTGAAATCGCTGGATGTACCGTCGGTTTTGATTGAAACAGGCTTCATTTCAAATCCCGAGGAAGAAGCAAGGCTTCTGGACTCCAGCCATCAGGCGCGTATTGCGCGGGCTCTATTCATGGGCATAAAAACCTATGCCAGCGGAGCCGTTCGATCGCCTGGACATTAATTTCAGCCATATCCCCCGCTTTTATGGCTCGATGCGAACATCCCGCTGACGGCGCCGAGGCCAGTGCGCGCCTTACTCCATGGTGGAAACAGCAAAAGCGAATGGCCTTGAGCCTTACACCTGGTTGTTGAAGGTGATGTGCGATTTGCCGGAAGCGAGCAAAAGCGGGAATTGGGAACCTCTCATGCCTTAGATTGTGTCGTCACGAGATAGCCAGCCACAGCACAAGGCAGCGAATTTGTACGGCGGCCACAAAGGAAGATAGGTTCTTCGCGTAGCGGGTGGCAATTCCGCGCCATCGCTTGAGATGCAGAAAGGCGTTCTCCGCTAAATACGGCTCAACAGTACCGACTTCATGACTCACTTACATGCAACCGGGGGGTTTGGGTAGCCCCGCCACCAGACAGGCATATTTCACCGGACTGCCGGCAAACAGGGCGTTGAGGTAGCGGGAATTACCCTTGGCTTCGCCCAGCGTCCTTTGCACAGCCTTGACGAACATGCGGTTATTGGGCAGATGCCGGTATTTTTCGTAGTAGCTGCGGATGAAATGCACGATTTCCCAATGCGCTTCGGTAAGCAGTAGGGGTATGCCCGCCGCCAGCGCCCGGGCGACCGCCTCGTCCCAGGTGGCAGCGTCCAGCAGAAAGCCATCTTCCGTGGTGGGCGGGAATTGCGTATTGATCGGGTCGACCTCAAGCCCAGGTAACACTGGTTCGGTGGCGGGTCGTCAATGCCACAAATCCCGAGAAGCCGGTAATTACAAAAGGAGGAAGTACTTGCGCGAGATCAATCCCTCGCTGTACGAGGTGCTCCTGCAGAACGTAATAATCAGGATCGGGGGGCAATGGTTTCCGGGGCAGCACGGTTGCGGCATAAACCGCTGACTCCAGCAAGAGCAAGGCATCATCCGGGCCCAGTCGGGCAAGACACTGCTTCAGCCCTGCGATTGAGCTCACCAAATGCAGCGCCCCCATCAATCCCCCAGGATCACATCATGGCGGGCGATCAACCCCGCTACAGATTCCCGCCTGATGGCTTGCACCGGTATAGCGGAGCCGTCCAGACTCAAACCCCGTCGAGACAGTGATTCCGACTCAACCCAGACGGAGTCGATCCCATAAAATGCCAGCGCTGCAAGTCGCCCCGCGTGCTCCGCCGCCGAATCGGTTTCTCCACTACGGCTGATCAACTGATAAACGCCTTCCTCCATGAACAGCACACTGACACTCTGGTCAAAAGCCGCTAGGGTCAGCACTTGATCGAACAGCTCTCCGTTGATAACGCCGCTCTGCGGGGGATGTTTCAGGAGAAAAAGAAATCGCTTGGCTTCCACTCAGCCCCCAAATATGACAATCCGATCCGCCCGCAGACAGGCATCCACCCACAGCCCTAATCCACCCGGCTGAAAACCGGCGAGCGGGGCCACCATGCCCCGGCGTTCAGCCGCAGAGACACAGAAAACCAGTTCCACACCTGCCGTTTCGGCTAATACAACCCAATCGGATTTAGCGGTCTCTGTCGATTCCGGCGTACCAAAGGCGTTATGAATTCCTTCGTGATAAAAAAACACCCGAATGACCTCGTGCCCCGATGCCAGGGCGGCTTTGATAAACTGCAAACCAGTTTGCGGCGACCAGGATCGTAACGGACTATCGTTTATCTGAATGGCGTATTTCATGCGTTGATTGAAATGACGGGATGCTTGCCCAACATCAAACACTGACTAAAAATCGACTAGGGGATTTACCCGCTTGACCCTAAAACCCAAGGCGCTGCTTGCAGCCATTATGTTCACTGCCATCGCTGGGCTGGATGCAGACCCCATTCAGGCCGACGTACCCGATATCGAGCTCCCTGATATTGGCGACTCCACCGGGACACTCATGACCCCGCAACAGGAGATGGAATTGGGCGCGGCGTTTTATCGCAATCTGCACGCGCAGATGGAAATCAACAGCGATCTGGAAGTCACCGATTACATCCAGTCGCTCGGTTCCAAGCTCACGGCGAACAGCGACACACCGGCCCAGCCCTTCACTTTTTTTGTAGTCAATCAACAGGTCATCAATGCGTTTGCCGGTCCTGGCGGCTACATCGGCGTGAATTCGGGCCTCATTCTGCTTTCAGAGGAGGAGAGTGAACTCGCTTCCGTACTCGCTCACGAAATTTCGCACGTCACCCAGCGACATCTGTTCCAAACTTTCCAGGCCGCCAGCCGGATGGCGATCCCGTCGGCTTTGGCCATGCTCGGCGCCGCCCTGATTGGGGCCAAGGGTGGCGGGGATGCTGCCATGGCGGCCATGATGGCGGCCAAGGGGGCAAGCCAGCAGTATCAAATCGACTTTACCCGCGACAACGAAGTCGAAGCCGACCGGGTCGGCATGCAGATCATGTCCAAGTCTGAGTTTAATCCGCGCTCCATGCCGGCTTTCTTCGAACGCATGCAGCAATCCACCCGATTTGCCGGCAATCGCATCCCCGAATTTCTGCTGACTCACCCAGTCACCGTCGCCCGTATTTCCGACACACGGGATCGTTCGGAGCATTTTGCCTACAAACAATATCCGGACTCAATGGCCTATCAGATCATTCGAGCCAAACTAAGAGTCATTACGGCGCCAAGCCCGCGAAATGCACTGGACTATTTTCTAACCATGCATAACCGTGGCACCGGTCAACAACAAGATGTCATGGCCTACGGGACGGCACTGGCGCAATCGAAACTGGGCCAGACCGAGAAGGCAAAAGCCACCTTCCAGCGGCTCGTACAAACCTATCCGCACCAATCTCAGTTCATGAATGCCCTGGCGGGCACCGAGATGGACGCCAAGAATTTCCACAAGGCGGCGGAACTCTATGAACTGGCTTTACAGCGGTTTCCCGATAATCAGGCAATGACGCTGAATTATGTCAGGGCCCTGCTGAACACTCAGCAAGCGGCGAAGGCCCGGCAACTACTCCACGGCTTTCTCAAGCACCATCCGCCCACGCCAGATGTTTACGAGCTGATGGCGGAAACCTACAGCAAACTGGGCATGGAGGGTGAGTCTCACCGCTATTACGCAGAGGGCTATTACCTCCTCGGCCAAACCAAGTCGGCGCTTTTACAACTCCAGTTGGCCAAGCGGGTTGCCGGGAATAACTTCTACCTCAACTCGGTCATCGATGAACGCATGGAACACTGGAGGAGCCAGGAAATGGCAAAGAAGGAGTAGAAACGAGTACGGCTAGCCAGATTGTTTTTCGACCGTGCAGCAAAGGATTCATCGGTCAGGCATTACGATGATAGCGCTCCTGGATGGCGGCTTCGTCCAGACTCTCATCGAGATACAGCGCGGCATCAAAACGGTGAAACTGCGTATTTTCACGACGCCGCGTGATGCGCTGAAGATTGATCAGGTGGCGCGCCGTCACATTGTCGGTTGTGATGTTTTTCCCCCCGGTGCCACAACCCAGCGTCAACGAAGGATGGAGGCGATTATAGATATGACCCACGGCACCCAAGGCCGAAGGCATATTCACCACGATCCGGCCCGCATTCATCAGCACGGAAAACTCGCGGATACGAGCCTCATCGTTACAGAAGAGGCTGACCGTATGGCCAATACCACCGTAGAAATTGAGGTCTATGCAAATCTCGACGCCCTCAGCAAAGGTATCTGCCACATAAAAGGCAAGTACCGGGGCCAGAATCTCACGCGATAACGGATAATCGTCACCAACGCCTTCCAGCGTGGCGATCAACAATGTTGTCCCCGGCGGAACCGGTATACCCGCTTTGCCGGCAATCTCCATTGCAGGCCGACCGACAATATCACCTGCCATATACCCATCCTCACCCAGAACCACGGGTTCGAGTTTCTTCGTTTCATGGCGGGTGAGAAAATAAGCGCCCTTTTCCCGGAAGGCCTCGATCACCGCATCGGCAATTTTCCGGTCTACGACAATAGCCTGTTCACTGGCGCAAATCGTCCCGTTATCGAATAACTTGGAGGTACAAATCTCATTCACAGCGAACGGGATGTCGGCGCTGGCATCGATAAAAACTGGCACATTGCCGGGCCCCACGCCCAACGTAGGTGTCCCCGAGCTATACGCGGTGTGAACCAGGCTGGTCGCCCCTGTCGCGAGAATCATCGCTAACCTGGGGTGAACCATGATCGCCTGGGTGTTTTCGCGCGAGACCTCCTCAATCCACTGCACGCAGTCCTCTGGCGCGCCCGCCTCAAGTGCCGCTTCATAACAGAGACGGGCCGCCTCTGCGGTACACCCTTTGGCACGCCGGGACGGGCTGATAATTACCGGATTACGAGTCTTCAGCGCACTGAGCACCTTGAAAAATACCGTGGAGGTGGGATTGGTCGCCGGCACCACAGCCAAAATCGGACCGACTGGCTGGGCGATCTCGGTAATCCCCGTCTCTTTGTCCTCGTGAATGATCCCAACGGTCTTCAGGTCGCACAGATCCTCATAAACAAACTGGGTTGCCACCACATTCTTGATAACCTTGTCTTCCCAGCGCCCAATGCCTGTTTCTTCATGCGCCTGTTTGGCCATACGGATTCGTGCATTGAAGGCTGCCCGATACACCGCCTCGATGATGCGATCGACCTCAGCCTGATCGTACTGACTGAAGACGGCGGCAGCAGTCACTGCCCGCTGCATGAGTTCTTCAATATCCACCATGGCACTTTCCCTTTGATTGACGACTCAGACTAAAGTCAGCAGGCTGGCCGTATGGCCGGTTTTGTTAGCCGCGCCAAGCGAATGTGCGGTGACATTCAGGCGATTTATTTTACGACAGTCAGAGTGGGGCGCTTTTTGGGTTCAGGGGATGGCGTTTCCGGCTCGGGGGGAGGCGATGTGTCGTCACCCGGTTCTTCTTCATCGAAGATCATGCCACGACCGTTCTCCTGGGCATATAGGGCAAGCACGGCATGGATGGGAACATCCACTTTCATCGGCTTGCCGCCAAAGCGGGCATTGAAAAGTATGGCGTCGTTACCCAGGGACAAGCCATTGACGGCCTCTGGTCTCAGATTTAAGACAATGCGCCCATCCTGGACAAAGGCTTGTGGAACAACGGCGTCCTGCGCCTCAGCATTGACGAGCAAGTAGGGCGTAAATTGATTATCGAGGATCCAGTCGTAAATGGCCCGGATCAAGTAAGGTTTGAGCGAACTCATAATCGACTGAGATTCCGGCAGTATGAACGGCGGTAGAGTGGAGTGGGCCTGCCTACTTCACCAAAAGGACAAGCCAGGCTGCCATTTCGACCAATGAAGGCCAAGTATTAAACAGGGAAGAAGCGGTGTGATCGACTTTGCATCAGCCACGCCGCTATATTTCAGTCAATATCCTTCCAGTATTCTTTCTTGAGCCTATAAAAGAGATACGTGAGAAACAGAAGAAACGCGATGACATATTTGCCCAATGGCACACGGTGCAGGACGGACGGTTCGCCAACATACGCAAGGAAGTTGACCAGGTCGTTTATAGCGCCGTCGAACTCACGCGGCTTCATCCTCCCGTGCGTGGCAGCCTTCAGCCCAACAATTTCTTGCTTGCCATCAACTGCCTCGAATTCCGGCTCCTGGCGACCTTGAAGCTCCCACAGAACATTAGGCATAGCCACATTGGGAGCCACGATATTATTCACACCAAAGGGCCTCTTCGGGTCATCGTAGAAGCCCTTGAGATAACTGTAAACCCAGTCCGCCCCACGCGACCGCACAACCAACGACAGATCAGGGGGGGATACTCCAAACGCAGAAATAGCGCTTCCCGGAGTCATTGCGGCTTGGATCGTTTCGTGAATCCTGGCATCTCCAAACTGAATAAGCTCCCGCAGTTGGGTCTCGTTCATTTTCAGATCCTTCCCGATACGCGAATAGCGAATCTGCTTCAAGCCATGGCATCCCAAGCAGTAGTTGGCGAAGTAGCCAGCGCCACGAATCACAGACAGTTCATCGAACACATCGGCATCGGCGTGCTCCAGCTTGATACCTGACCCGGCACTCGCCACGACCGAAATCGAGCACAAAAGAAGAATGGTTAAAGCTTTTTTCATACCCTATATCCCCGAGTTTTTCCCGAGCAGCTTCGATAGAAGCTGTTTGATTCCTGCAAGGAATGGGGAGTGCTCAAGCGCTCTGATGCCGTCCTCAATCAATCGCCATTGAAACCCTTCTCGTTTGGCGAGCGGAATCACTGGCTCGGTCAGCCTTTCAGGAACCGGCTTGGTGATTTCTACCGAGGAGAATACCGGCAGCAACAGGAAAAACGCGAAGTAAATCACCGAGAAAATACGGGCCATCAGAGTGTAGGTCTCCGTGACGGGTTTGGTACCCAAAACGCCTAGACCAAGGAAACTGACCACAAAGAATGTCAGCGCAATCTTAAAGAGCGGGCTACGGTAACGAATCGATTTGACCGGGCACCGATCCAGCCACGGCAACAAAAACAGTACAACAATAGACGCCCCCATCGCGACTACGCCGCCCAACTTACTGGGAATTGCCCGCAGTATCGAGTAGAACGGTGTGAAATACCACACAGGCTGTATATGCTCCGGCGTTTTCATCGGATCAGCTGGATCAAAATTGGGATGCTCCAGGAACAACCCGCCCATTTCCGGCGAATAGAAAACAATCCACGCAAAAATGGTGAGAAACAGGCCGGCAACGTAGAGATCCTTAACGGTGTAATAGGGATGGAAAGGAATACCATCTTTTGGAATACCCACCAGATCCCTATTCTTTTTTATCTCTATGCCATCAGGATTATTGGAGCCTGTTGTTCTCAGCGCTGCCAGATGCAGAACGACCAGCCCCAGAATAGCCAACGGCACGGCAATCACATGCAAGGCAAAGAAACGGTTGAGTGTGGCATCGGCGATGACGTAGTCACCCCGGATCCAGGTCGCAAGATCCTCGCCAATCACCGGAATGGCGCCGAACAGGGAGATAATTACCTGAGCACCCCAGTACGACATCTGGCCCCATGGCAGCAGGTACCCCATAAAAGCTTCGGCCATCAACAGGACAAAGATCACCATACCGAATAGCCAGAGCAATTCGCGGGGCTTTTTGAAGGAACCATAAAAAATGGCCCGAAACATGTGCATGTAGATCACCACGAAGAAAAGCGAAGCCCCCGTGGAATGCAGATAACGCAGCAACCAACCCCAATCAACATCCCGCATGATGTATTCGACAGAATCGAACGCGAGTTCCGCAGACGGCTTGTAATGCATGGCCAGTACAATGCCGGTCACGATCTGATTGACCAGCACCAATAACGCCAGTGAACCAAAGAAATAGAGGAAGTTGAAATTTTTTGGTGCGTAATACTTGAGCAGTTGGTCTTCAAAAAATTTGGTGACTGGCAAGCGTTCATCCAGCCATTCGCGAAAGCTCATTCCCTTTTCGCTCATTTATACTTTCTCCCCGTCAAGCCCAACCACGATGCGGTTGTCGCTTACGAAATAATAGGGTGGAATTTCCAGATTGACGGGGGCAGGTACTCCCTTGTAAACACGCCCCGCCATGTCGAACTTGGAACCATGGCAAGGACAGAAAAATCCGCCTTTCCAGTCGGGACCTAAATCGGCTGGGGCAATGTCTGGCCTATAGACGGGCGAGCAACCAAGATGGGTACAAACGCCCACCGCAACAAAAATCTCCGGTTTTATCGCACGCGCCTCGTTCTTGCTTGATGCCGGTTGCTCGGACTGATCTGACTCAGGGTCAAGCAGAACCCCGTCAAGCTCGACCAGATTGGCCAACGCCTCAGGAGTCCTTCTAACTACCCAGACCGGCTTGCCACGCCAAAGCACGACCACCCGCTGTCCAGCTTCCAACTTCTCAATATCGACTTCAACAGGAGCCCCCATGGCTTCGGCCTTGGCGCTAGGTCGCATGGAAGAGGCAAATGGCACAGCCAGAAATCCTGCCCCCACAGCGCCGACCATAGTGGCCGTCTTTGTCAGAAACCGGCGTTTTTCGTTATCCACGCCATCGATCATGCAGATACTCCATTGTGGGGATAGGCCAACGAGGAAAAGGCATGGACTGCCGTTTTCATATCCAAATCGACCCAAGTTTGAAACACAGTGTTTCCATGAAACTCGCAGAGCGGATTTTGTGGGAGAAAGGCCCTAGGGTCAAGAAAAACCCGTGGGCACTGTGGGTATTCGGATAGCGGCTCAGCAAGCCTGAACCAATCGGCAAGGCTTATCTAAAATCTAAATCGGCGTTTTTACCGCCTGTCGAAAAGCCTCAAGAAACTTCAGGTTTTCATCCGGTGTTCCTACGGTGATCCGTAGGCACTGACTCAATAGCCCCCCACTAGGATGTAAGTTTTTGACCAGAATACCGGCCTTTCTCAAGGCCAGAAAAACCTCGCTCGCATCATGTCGTAACAGGCGAACAAGGATGAAATTGGCGCGCGTGTCATAAGTGCGAACCTCGGTCATCTGGTCCAACGCCGCCTTGAGCAAGGCCCTCTCATGAAGAATATGGTTAACCTGGGCATCAAACACTGCATGCTGTTCGAGAGCAACCTCTGCACTGACCTGAGTCAATACATTGATATTGTAGGGTAATCTCACCTTGTCAAGTTCGCCGATCCACCGGGGATGGCCAGCCAGAAAGCCCAGCCGCAAGCCCGCCAAACCTAATTTGGACAGGGTTCTCATCACCAGGAGGTTGCCATGCTTCTCCAATTGGCTCATGAAGCTGGCATCGGCATAAGGTGCGTAGGCTTCGTCAACCACCACTACTCCGGGAGCTATGGCAAGAATGCGTTCCATACTTTCCTTTCCGAACAGATTACCGGTCGGATTGTTGGGATAGGCGAGGAAAATGATGGCGGGTTGATGTGTCTCGATAGCCGCGCAGAACAATTCAGCATCAAGGGAAAAATCATCCCCCCTCAAGGGAACACCGATAAAACGCAAACCCAGACTCTGGCTGATCTGCCGGTACATGACAAAAGTCGGCTCAGGTGCCAGCACGGTGGCACCTGACTTCAAGGCCATCAGTAAAATCTGGATGATCTCGTCCGAGCCATTCCCCAGCAAGAGTTCCGCCTGTGCAGGAACGCCATTCGCGTTCTTGAGCGCAGTTTTCAAGCCAACACAGGCGGGATCAGGATAACGATTCGGCTCCGCCCCGCGCAGTCGGTTCAGCCAAAGCTCAACGGTCTCGGATGGCCAGTGGTAAGGGTTCTCCATGGCATCGAGCTTGATATAACCTTTGGAGTCCGGGACGTGATAAGCCGACAGCGCCCGCACCTCCGATCGCAGCAGGCGCTCGATGCGGTCATCAGGCTCAATCATTGGTTTCCAGCCTGCGGTACTCCGCTGATCGCGCATGGGCCGTCAGGCCTTCTCCACGCGCCAGAACGGAGGCGGTTTTTGCCAAGGTGTCGGAGCCTTCCGGCGTACAGAAAATGAGGCTGGACCGTTTTTGAAAATCATAAACGCCCAATGGCGAGGAAAATCTGGCTGTACTTGAGGTGGGCAAGACATGGTTGGGCCCAGCACAATAATCACCCAAGGCTTCAGCCGTATGACGCCCCATAAAGATAGCGCCCGCATTGCGAATTTTTCCGGCGAGGCCTTCAGGATCCGCAACAGACAGCTCCAGATGTTCCGGTGCGATATGGTTGGCAACTTCCGCAGCCACATCAAGATCAGGTACGGCAATCAGTGCACCACGGCCCGACAGAGATTTACGTATCACATCTGCACGTTCCATGGTGGGCAAAAGGCGGCGGATGCTCGATTCAATGGCATCCAGATAGGCGGGACTCGTTGAAATCAGGATTGATTGGGCGTCCTCATCATGCTCAGCCTGCGAGAAAAGATCCATCGCAATCCAGTCCGGGTCAGTTTCGCCGTCACAGATGACGAGAATTTCGGAAGGCCCCGCGACCATATCGATGCCTACCTGACCAAAAACCAGCTTTTTGGCCATTGCCACATAGATATTGCCAGGACCGACGATTTTATCGACACGCGGAATGGTTTCAGTGCCATAAGCAAGGGCCGCCACCGCTTGGGCGCCGCCGATCCGAAAAACCCGGGTAACACCCGCCAGATGCGCGGCTGCCAGCACCAGGGGATTGAGCTCACCCGCAGGAGAGGGGGTCACCATGATGATTTCGGGAACATCCGCCACGTGCGCGGGTATGGCATTCATCAGTACCGAAGACGGATAGGCCGCCTTCCCGCCGGGTACATAAATACCAACACGATCAAGCGGTGTAACCTTTTGCCCAAGTATCGTGCCATCCCCCTCGGTGTAGCGCCAGGACTGAAGCTTTTGGTGTTCGGCATAGGCGCGAATCCGCTGGGCGGCATTTTCCAGCGCATGAGCCATCTCGGCAGACAACCCATCCCATGCCGCTCGCAAGGCATCCGCCGTCAGCTCAAGATCGAACATGCCAGCTGGTGTGAAATGATCGAACTGTCGAGTGAAATCCAGCACGGCCGCATCTCCCCGCCGGCGAACTTCAACCAGGATATGGTTTACCCGATCATGTATTTCAGCATCGGATGACTCGTCCCACGCCAGAAGCGAAGCCAGTTCGGCTTCAAAGTCGGATTTCGTGGCATCGAGCCGGCGTAGAACCAGTTCCGTCATAACTCACCCTGACTCAAGGCAGCCTTGAGTTCCGCGATAAAACCAGTGACCTCGGCATGCTTCATTTTCATCGCCGCCTTATTAAGGATCAGGCGGCTACTCACCTCCATGATGAGTTCATGGGGTTCCAAACCGTTCGCCTTTAAGGTTTTACCGGTGTCGACCACATCGACAATACAATCGGCCAGGCCAACCAGCGGGGCCAGCTCCATCGACCCATAAAGCTTAATGATTTCTGCCTGGATGCCCTGGTTGGCGAAATACCGGTGTGCCGTCTTGACGTATTTGGTGGCCACCCTTGGACGACTCCCGGGCTTGAAACACATCCCTGGGCGACCTGCCGTCATGAGGCGACAGCGAGCAATCCCGAGATCAAGTGGTTCATAAAGTCCGGCGGTGTCATATTCGGCAAGAACATCCTTGCCGGCGATCCCGAGGTCAGCGGCACCATATTCAACATACGTCGGCACATCGCTGGCGCGAATGATCAGGAACTGCAAACCCTCACGATTAGAGGGAATAATCAGCTTACGACTCTTGTCCGGATCGACAGTGGGCCGGATGCCGATTCGGGCCAGCAAGGCCACCGCTTCATCGTAAATCCGCCCCTTGGAAAGTGCCAGTGTTAGCATGTGGGCACCCTCGTTATTGGGGGACGCGCCGAATTTCAGCGCCTAGCTGGGAGAGCTTTTCCTCGATACATTCATAACCACGATCAATATGGTAGATTCGATCCACCACGGTATTGCCCTCAGCCACCAAGGCCGCAAGCACCAGGCTGGCGGACGCGCGAAGGTCGGTCGCCATCACTGGCGCGCCGTTCAACACCGGTTTGCCACGGATGATGGCGGTATTGGATTCCACCGTAATGTCCGCGCCCATGCGCTGCATTTCCTGAACATGCATGAAGCGGTTTTCGAAAATGGTTTCAGTAATTACACCCACCCCGTCGGCCACGGCATTGAGGGCCATGAATTGCGCCTGCATGTCGGTGGGAAACGCCGGATAAGGTGCCGTGCGCAACGACACGGAGTGAGGGCGCACTCCCTGCATATCCAGTTCAATGGTGTCATCGGTCGTCGTGATTTTGGCGCCCGATTCACGCAACTTTTGCAGGACCGAATCCAGAATATCTGACCGCACATCCTTGAGCTTTATCTTGCCGCCGGTCATGGCCGCCGCAACCAGATAGGTACCCGCCTCAATGCGATCCGGCATGACCCGATAATCGCGGCCCTGTGCGGAGAGTGCATCGACCCCCTGAATTTCGAGGATATCGGTCCCGGCACCATGAATCCTGGCACCCATCATGTTCAGGAAGTTGGCAAGGTCAACGACTTCCGGCTCACGCGCCGCGTTTTCGATGATCGTCGTACCCTCGGCCAGCACCGCCGCCATCATCAGATTCTCGGTGCCTGTAACAGTCACCATATCAAGCACCAGCCGACATCCCTTGAGCCGCTTGGCACTGGCATGAATATAGCCGTTCTTGACTTCAATCTCTGCACCCATCTGGGCGAGACCCTGCAAATGGAGATTGACCGGGCGACCACCGATGGCACACCCGCCGGGCAAAGACACTTCTGCATGTCCAAAACGCGTAAGCAAGGGTCCCAGCACCAGAATTGAGGCGCGCATGGTTTTCACCAGATCATAAGGGGCGACATAGCTCTTGATGGAGCGTGTATCCACCTCGATATTGAGCTTCTCATCGACAGTCAACCCGATACCCATGCGCCCCAACAGCTCCATGGTCGTAGTGATGTCCAGCAAATGCGGCACATTACCCACGGTGACCGGGGTCTCGGACAACAGGGCTCCGGCGAGAATGGGCAGTGCCGCATTTTTGGCGCCCGAAACGCGGAGCTCTCCGCACAGCGGAGTGCCGCCGGTGATCATGAGTTTATCCATCAGGTCGTCTCTATATTGATTATTCTCAAAATTCTGGATTCAGGCGTCTACGGGCAACATGCCCTCAACGCCCCCCACTCGAATCATGGCCTGCAGGGATTCCGGGATGTTCAAAAAACGCAGCTGGCATCCTGCAACGTGGGCGATACGGAGCCACTCGATCAGCAATCCAACCCCGGCACTGTCAGCGCGAACAATTCCGGCAAGATCAAACCGGATTGAACGGCGATTGTTCGTCAACAGCACCGAAGCCAGTTTCAGCCCCAATGAGGCCGTCGAAAAGGTCATGGTGCCACGAACAAGGTAATCATCCCCGGTAGCCTTTGGCGAAAACTCGATCGCTTCGGATACGTGTGTTTCGTGAATTTCCATCCAATCCGCCGCTTAGTTTGATTTGGAACGGACCGCACTGAGGGGCATTGACCGCTGACTCAACCCCTTTTGTTCACCCTTGGCTTTGTCCCGAAGCACCCGCTGACCGGCAGGCCTGGCGCTAAAATCCGCCTTGGACTTTTGGGGCGAAATTTTGCCGATTTCTTTTACCACTGGCAGTTTGTCAGGCTTTACTGCGGGTTCTAAGGTGTTACCCGCAACCGGGACGGAGGTGGAATCGGCCTCTGCCTTTTTGTCTCCTTTCCCTTCCTCCGCTTTATTGAAGAGGAAGCGGCTGATCAGCTGCTCCAGCACCATGGCGGACTGGGTAAGCTCAATTTCATCGCCTTCTTCAAGGTAATCTTCCGATCCACCGGGCGACAGGCCGACGTACTGCTCGCCCAATAACCCTGCCGTCAAAATGCTGGCACTCGTATCTTCCGGAAGCGTGCGAAAAGCGGGATCGATACGCATCTCGACCACCGCCTCATAACGCTGATCATCAAAACCGATGCGCTCAACCCGACCAACCGTGACACCAGCCATGGAAACGGGCGCCCTGACCCGCAGCCCGCCGATGTTACCGAAGTGCGCCTTGACGCTGTAACTGTCCCTGGCAGTTCGAAAATCACCCAGATTGCTGACCTGCATGGAGACAAAGAATAGCCCGAGCAGACCCAGCGCCACAAAGACACCCACCCAAATTTCCGTTGTCCTGGACGCCTGCATGACTCAATCCCCAAACATCAAAGCGGTAAGCAAAAAGTCCGAACCCAGCACGGCAAACGCCGAATGCACCACCGAGCGGGTGGTTGCACGGCTGACGCCCTCCGCTGTCGGCACGGCATCATAACCTTCAAACACGGCAATCCACGTCACAATGCCCCCAAACACCAGACTTTTGATAAACCCATTGACGGTGTCATCGTAAAAATCAATTTTGGCTTGCATTTGCGACCAGAATGGCCCGTGATCCACACCCAGCAATCCTACGCCGACAAAATACCCGCCGAGCACCCCGACTGCCGTGAACAAGCCCCCCAAGAGCGGCATGGAGACGACGCCAGCAAAGAAACGTGGAGCAATGATTCGCTTGATTGGATCGACTGCCATCATCTCCATACCCGACAATTGCTCTGTAGCTTTC
>SXGS01619748.1_pt1 | contig 23538 bp, 24 predicted proteins | sample 3174681 | NCBI WGS metagenome assembly SXGS01 (sample SAMN11356861, study PRJNA531348) | freshwater metagenome | isolation source: freshwater sample F1-80 | place: China: Fuxian Lake, Yuxi | collected 2017-12-25
CGAACAAGGTCATCGCCACCATCCCGATCGGGCAAGGCCCGCAAGGCGTCGCCTATGTCCCCGGCGCGGTACCATCGGGCGACGGCCTGGCTGGTCTTCAGCCGCTCGCAAAGGCAGGCGAGAAGGTGCAGCTGATGCTCTCCGGCACAGGCCAAAGCCAAGTGACGCTGTTCGATCAAGGGCAGGTGCAGATCCTGCAGGCCGCCGTCGCGGGCCTGCCACCCAAGATGCCGTTCGTTCTGGGCCTGTCCACCAGCCCCGACGGCAAAGGCCGGGTCGAACCGCTGGCCAAGTTCATGACCAATCCCGCCGGTGGTGCGATCGTCAACGCGGTTGGACCGCTGCGGCAGATCGTCACGCAGGCCGCCCCCGCAGGTGGGCGCCGCTATCTGGTGATCGCCTCTGGTCAGCCAGACGCTGAAGGGAATGTCGTGCAACGGCAGATCGAACGGTAACGCGTACCCGTCCTGAACGAGCATCGGGGCGTCCCAGATGCTCGTTCCAACTGCCCATTCCTAAATACGAACCGCTGACAGGAATCCCGCAGCGTCGATCAAGCTGATGGCCGCCTGCGCGGTTCGCTTTCTCGAAACTAGCAGGCGAAGGCGGAGTAACGGAAAGCCGCTCACTTCCCAAGGAGTGCGTTCCGGAAACGCGATCGACGCGGTGAGCGGCTAAGATCGTCCATGTCGCGATCACTTACTCAACCGCTGTTAAGACCCACAAGACGACATTCAGCCCCCGTTTCGCGTTCCCCAACTTCAGACATCCATTCATCTTCGCCTGACGCTTCGACCGGCGATGGCAGAAGTGACGAGAAGTGGGACAAAGCCGTCCTTCCCCACTGACCCGCTAAACGTCGCTTTCTGACAAGAGCCGACGTTAGGGCACTTGGTAGTGCTACGTCGTGAAATACCTGGGGGCAGTATCGGTATCCGTGCGGCTGGCGATTGAAGATCCCTTTCCGCTTAGCATCGGCTCGATCGATGTTGGCGGGATGACCACAGTCGGCCATTCGCGTCCCTCTTTCCGCTTCCAGGAGCTGGCCAATCGTTCGTCTCTGTGTACCGAACGCACCGGGATCAGTCAGCCAGACCGCTCACGCCCTCAGTGCTCCGATCAGCGCATCGCGCGCCAAGGCAACGCGGGGGTGGCGCAAGGAAGATTTGGCCCAGACAAGATAGTATGCGTTGGTCGGCACGCGGACAGGTGCTGCAATTTCGACCAGCGTGCAGGCCGTACGTTCGGCACTGGTGAGATAGCCGGGTAATACCGTCCAACCCAGGCCGGCGCATAGGCCAGAGCGTAGGACGCGCAGGTCCGGTGCGGTCAGGGCCGGAAGCCGCCCCACCTCGATTTGGTTCACCTCTAGCCAGTTGCGCACCAAGGGCCGGTCGAGGTCGTAGGCAAGACAAGGCACCGTATTAAGCGCCTCACTGAGCGGCATCCGCCCCATTTGCTCGGCTATGGCGGGCGCGGCCACAGCTCGCAAATCTTCCGAGCCGATCTCCTGATAGGCAAGCCGTGCGTCCTCGGGCCGAGATGCCGTGATGCCGAGATGTACCTTGTCATCGAGCAGCATGGCATAAAGCGCATCGCGCCCACCGATATGCAGGCGCAGATCAAGCCCGGCGTCGAGAAGCAGCCCCAGTCTTGGCGTGATCATTTCGCCGAGAAGGTCGGATGGCGCGGCAATATGCACCGTCCCGGACATTTGAACCGACCGCGCCCGTGCCGATGCCAATGCGGCTTCGGCCCGGTCGAGGCTGCCACCAATCGAAGCGGCGAAATCGTCCGCGATCGACGTGGGACGGACGCCGCGCGAATGGCGATCGAAAAGCGGATGGCCGAGTTGCGCCTCGAGCGAGGCGATGTGCTGCGACGCCGCCGGCTGCGTGATGCCGAGTGCACGCGCCGCATCGCTCAGCGACCGACGGCGGTAGACTTCGATGAACGTGCGCATCTGTGGAAGGGACATTGGGGTTCCATAAATTGATTTATGGATGATGGCCATTCCCCTTGGGTTTCATGATGAGCGATCAGAACTATTTGATTGAGCATCGACGGGACGGACGGGTAATCGAGGCTGCATTCTGACAGGTGTTGGTGCGAGCCATCGCCGCAACGGCATCGTCACTCGCCCCCGATCCGGCACGCAAAGGATCTAAACCGATGACACGCATTCTCATGATCGCCACGTCCGCCGACCGTATGACGCCCGGCACCGAGCCGACCGGCGTCTGGCTCGAAGAACTGACCACGCCTTACTACGCCTTCCGCGATGGAGGCGCCGACGTGACCCTGGCCTCGATCAAGGGCGGCGCGATCCCGGTCGACCAGCGCAGCGTCAATGCCGATGGCGAGAATGATGCGTCGGTCGAGCGCTATCTGAAGGACGAAGCGCTGAAGGCCGCGGTGGCCGATACGCCCGCCTTCACCAGCATCGACACGTCGGGTTACGACGCGGTGTTCCTCCCCGGCGGGCATGGCACGATGTTCGACTATCCCGGCAGCGAAGAGCTCGCGCGACTGGTCGAGCGGTTCGACCGCGAAGGCAAGATCGTGGCCGCCGTCTGCCACGGTCCCGCCGGACTTGTTTCCGCCAAGAAACCCGATGGCACGCCGTTCGTGGCGGGGCGCCGGGTTGCGGCCTTCACCGACAGCGAGGAATGCGCCGTGGGCCTTGATCAGGCCGTGCCGTTCCTGCTCGAAACCCGCATGAAGGAACTGGGCGCGCACCATGAGGGAGGCCCCGATTTCCAGCCCTTTGCCCTGCGCGACGGCAATCTGGTGACCGGACAGAACCCCGCTTCGGCCACACGCACAGCGGAACTGGTCATGGAAGCCCTCAAGGCAAAGGCCGCCTGATCATGCGCTATCTCCACACCATGCTGCGGGTTGCCGATCCGGAGGTTACTGTTCGTTTCTTCGAACTGCTGGGCCTCAGGGAAACCCGGCGGATCGAAAACGAGCAGGGGCGATTCACCCTGATCTTCCTGGCGGCCGACGAGGATCATCGCGGCGAAGGCAAGCCCGGCCAGGCCGAGGTAGAATTGACCTATAACTGGCCGCCCGAGGATGGCAGCCCCGCCGAAACCTACACCGGTGGCCGCAACTTCGGCCACCTCGCCTACCGCGTCGAGGACATTTACGAGACCTGCGCCCGGCTGCAGGCCGGCGGGGTGACGATCAATCGCCCGCCGCGTGACGGACATATGGCGTTCGTCCGCTCGCCCGACGGCATCTCGATCGAACTACTCCAGCAGGGCGAACACAAGGCGCCTGCCGAACCATGGGCTTCGATGCCCAACGTAGGAGAATGGTAATGGCCAAGCTTTTCGAACCCCTGGACGTGGGCGGCCTGTCGCTGAGCAACCGCATCGTGATTGCGCCCATGTGCCAGTATTCGGCCGAAGACGGTGCGATGACCGACTGGCATCTGATCCATCTTGGTCAGCTGGCCATGTCGGGCGCGGCCGCTCTGACGATCGAGGCGACGGCGGTTACGACCGAGGGGCGCATCACCTATGGCGATGTCGGATTGTGGGATGATGCCACCGAAGCGGCGATGCAGCGCGTCGTCGATGGCGTGCGCCGATGGTCCGACATGCCGTTGATGATCCAGCTCGCCCATGCCGGACGCAAGGCGAGTACGGCAAAGCCCTGGCATGGAGGCGCTCAGATCGCGCCCGATGCCGAGCATGGCTGGCAGACCCTTGCGCCGAGCGCCCTGCCGTTCGAACCAGACGAGCATCCACCGCGCGCGCTCGATCGCGATGGCCTTGCGCGTATCCGCGATGCCTTTGCCGATGCGGCACGGCGCGCCGCCCGGATCGGTCTGGACTCGATCCAGATCCATGCCGCACACGGCTCTCTCCTGCACGAATTCCTCTCGCCCCTCTCCAACACGCGCGAGGATGAATATGGCGGCGATCTTGCCAATCGGATGCGCGTCCCGCTCGAAGTATTCGATGCCGTGCGCGCGGCCTTCCCGGCCGACAAGCCGGTGACGGTTCGCATCTCGGGCACGGACTGGGTCGAAGGCGGCTGGACGGTGGACGAAACCGCGATCTTTGCGGCAGAACTCGAAGCCCGCGGATGTGCCGCGATCCATGTGTCCAGCGGGGGACTTGACCCTCGCCAGAAAATTCCGGTCGGTCCATCCTACCAGGTGCCGCTCGCGAAGGTGGTGAAGCAGGCCGTGTCGATGCCGGTCATAGCGGTCGGTCTCATCACCGACCCGCATCAGGCTGAGGCTATCCTTCAGGATGGCGATGCGGACGCGATCGCGATTGCGCGCGGCGTGCTGTGGGACCCGCGCTGGCCTTGGCATGCGGCTGCTGCTCTCGGCGCATCGGTGGATGCACCACCACAATATCTGCGGTCCGAGCCGCATGAGGCCGGGCGTATTCTCAAGGAAATGGATCTGGCCAAGTCTACACCACGCTGCTGATCGCTCACCACCAGGGCTCTCTCGCTCCGCTTGTATTCATCGCGTGGACGGATGCGGAGTGAGGGAGCGCGCCGTAACTTTGCGGGGCGGTCAACACTATATCGAACGACCGCTAGGTGCCAGGGATCACCTCTTCCGGTGTAAGTGGGGTATCGTCCGTGCGGATGCTCACCAGCAGGCCGCTGAGGTGGCCGAGACCCACAACCGGTCATTCGGACGAATGCGGCAGTCCCCCGGAAGCGGACGCTCGTTAATCATTGCCTGATAACTGCACAGGTTGCCAAGCAGGTCGTGCAACGCCACCAAGGGGAAGATCACACCAGCTTCAGCCCCCGTTTTGAGTTATAGAGCCTTGGGGAGCACATCACTATGAACGGTAGCGATCAGCGAACGTGACAGCGATAAGATCCCGTTATCGACGGCGTGGTAGTGGACCGTCGCCAGTCCGACGACAGCCGCGAGCGAAGCAAGAATTATTAAGTCAATGATCGACAAATCGACACCGGTTTCAATGATCTAGAAATTAGCAGTCGATACTACCTGACGACAGGGCAGTTTTATAAAAGCATTCTATTTCTGTTTTGACGCGATCGCTCAATCGGGCCAGGATCGAATTTGCAGCGGCGGAAAACCCCGGCATATCGTTGGCGATACGGTTTTCGATCCAATGGTCCAGGAAATCACTCCAATCGGCCTTGAGCTGTAGAAGAGCGGCCTCACCCTCGACCCAGGTCTCTCGCCATGGATCGGGTAATATTTCCAGGCGTGTATGCTGGATGACATCGGACTCTTCACGCAGATGCTTGCGGATGACGATGGCCAGGGCATCGAGCTGTACTGAGATGTCGTGAGGCGATGCAGGCTCTTCCTTCAAATCGTTCAACAGGGTCGAGATGCTCGACTCGATATGAACATGGTCTTCGACCAGCCGGGCAAATCCAACGCGCTGCGAATTGGAATATCGCTTAGAAAACATCGGGCATGTTTCCACGTGTCATGGCGATTTCCTTGCCTAGGAAAGGGAGGATCTGCTGGGACATGGGCTTGCCGTCGCCATTCGTGGCAAGCCCCATGCCCTATCGGGTCACCCCGGAAAATGAATGCCGCAAAGCTTGTTGCCGTCCGGATCACGGACATAGGCCAGTTCGATCGTTCCCATGGATGCCGTATGACGAGGACCGGGTGGCGCTTCGATAGACGTACCCCCGGCTGCCACGGCGACGTCGTGGAATTTCTCGACCTGCTCGGGCGAGTCGCACTGGAAGGCGACCGTGCCGCCGTTCGAAACGGTCGCCGGTTCATCATTGATCGGCTGCGTGACGATGAAGGCGGTTCCGCTCTCGCCCCGATAGATCAGGCGGGTGTGGCCGCTATCGGCCACGTTCCGCATCGGCTCCCCGATGCCGAGCGTTCCCAGCACAGTATCGTAAAAGCGCTTCGACCGTTCAATGTCGTTCGAACCAATCATCGTGTGAAACAGCACGTATCGTCTCCTACCGGGGTGCCAGGGGCCTGCGCAACAGACTGCCCCACCGTCGCGTGGATAGAGCGACCACCTGCCGCCCCATCCCATGTCATGATCCGCCCTCGTTTATGGCATCATCACCGTATCGATAACATGCACGACGCCGTTCGACTGCATGACATCGGCGGTGGTGATGCGGCCGGTATCGCCCTTGCCGTCCATGATGGCCCAGCCGCCCATCGCCTTCTTGAACATGATCGGCTCGCCCTGAACGGTGATGTAGGTCGCCGTCCCACCATTGGCCTTTGCCTTGGCGGCAATATCCCGGGCGGTGATCCGGCCGGGTATGACGTGATAGGTGAGGATCGACGTCAACTTATCCTTGTTCTCGGGCTGCACCAAGGTGTCGACGGTGCCAGCGGGCAGTTTTGCAAACGCCGCATTTGTCGGCGCGAACACGGTGAACGGGCCCGGGCCGGAAAGCGTGTCGACGAGGCCGGCCGCCTTCACCGCGGCGACCAAGGTGGTATGGTCCTTCGACTGCGAGGCGTTCTCCACGATCGTCTTGGTGGGGTACATCGCCGCACCGCCGACCATCGGGTTGCGCGGGGCAGCACCGGCGACAGCGCCGACGGTGAGCGCGACAGCCATCATCGCACCACGGATCATCAGGGTCATCAGATCTCTCCAGCCGCATGAAGCGCGGCTTTCGGATTACGTCGCCAACAGCCCGTTGGACGCAGTGACGCAACGCACCTCCTTAAATTTCGGCAAGCTTACCCGCAGCCACCACCGGCCCCGTCGGTGTTGATTTGGGCGATCCCCCTAGCGGCTCGATGGATATCGCCAAGGTGGTCCCGGGAACGACCGTGACCTGCGGAGCGATCTTCAGGGGAGCCCCGCCTTCATGACGGAGCAGACCTGCTGCGTGGGGAACGCCGTCGCCCCCGATCGCCCATAGCTGTGCGTCCTGCCCGCTCTTCACGGACGGCGCGTCACGCAGCTTCAACGTGCGAGTCGCTGGATCAAAGAACGCCGTGATCGGCGCGGCACGCTCGGGGGTGAGGACGGCGAAGAGCAAGGGAGCAGGCTTGGCGGCACGCGGTGCAGCGGCTGGCGTATCGGGACGGATTACCACGACCGTCAGCAGGATCGCGGCCGCCAGACCGGCCAAACCGGCAATCGCTCGCCAGGGTGCCGTACGGTGATTGTCGTTGTCGCCGAACGCTAGGATCCGGCGTTCCAGATCGGCGCTCGGCGCGATCGGCTCGACCTCAATATACAAGGCAGCCAGATGCCGCCTCCACCAGGCGACGCTGCGCGCAAAAGCGGGATCGTCCAACGCCCGGCGCATTGCAGCGGTGCGCTCGTCGCCATCAAGGACCCCAAGTGCCAGTTCGGCGGCAGTCAGATCGGTCTCGTCAGATGTCATCGTCGAGACACTCCTTGAGCCGTTCGAGGCCACGCCGAATCCGGCTCTTCATGGTGCTCGTCGGAACCCCGCGGACATCGGCAAGCTCGGCATAGGTAATGCCTTCGAAAAAGGCCGTCCGGATGGCGTCGCGCTGCGTTTCGCTCAGGCGGTCCATGCAGCCGTGAAGTTTGCGCTCCTCTTCGTCCAGCAGCATGCTTTCCAGTGCCAGGCGCTCCGAAGCCGCGGGTTCGGCGACATTGTCTAGCGGCGCGGTCGGGCGCCGACCCAGGGCGCGGTGATAATCGATGGCCCGGTTGCGGGCTATCGTGGCCAGCCAGGCGAATGGACTGGTCTGCCCCGGCTCATAGGCACCGGCGCGCCGCCAGATGATCGCGTAGACCTCTTGCAGAACGTCCTCCGCCGCTTGGCGCTCGCGACATATACGAAGGCAGATACCGAAAAGCTTCGCGGACGTGAGGGCATAAAGTTGGCGGAAGGCGACACGATCCTCGCGCCCGGTGGCGATCAGGGCTTTGACAAGCTCCTGCCGAGCGTCAGGTTGGTTCATTGTCACCGTTGACGGGATACCGAAGCGCTCATCGGCACGCAACGGGGCGGGTCCGAACGGGGATGCGGTTCGGGGTCTGATCGTGCGCGACGTCATTCGCATTTGTGCTGACGCCCGTCGACGCCAAACCAAAACGCCGCGTATCCCAACCGGTCGGGTAGCAGGGTGACCCAGGATCAGACATCCGCTATCCCATTTTCTCTGTCCAACTTTAGCCGCTTGTTCATCACCGCGTTGTGGCCGCCTTAGGAAGCAGGCTGTGTAGATTCGAGCTTCATACTCGACGAGGGCCGACGGCTTTGGCGGGCTATGGTACGCGGTGAACTACCACGCCATGTCGAGCCGTAGATGCCGAACCGGGCTCCTCGTAATACAGAACGAGGATGGTAGCTAACGGGGCGGCGGTGAGGATTAACAGAAAAAGGCCGACCAGCCAGTCGTTGGTGTCTAGCGGCTGCGAGAAACTACCGCTGGGCGGCATGGATGGGTTAGGTCGCATAGAGCGTCTGCCGGCTTTCCTCGGATTAACCGGGCGATCCCCGCTAGATTGCTGAACGGACGGCTTGAAATGCAAGCGATCGTAGGCGGCGCGCGCTTCCTCCTTGCCTAAAACGGCATACGCCTCATTGATCGCCTTCGCGCGAGCAGAAACATCCACACCATGATTGGCATCGGGATGATATTGACGGAGCAGCGCCTTCCACGCGGAGTGTATGGTGTCACGACTTGCTGTCGAGGGCACCCCGAGAACGGCGTAATAGTCGGGTGATAAAGCCATCCGGTTGTCACCTGTTGCTAGAACGTAAAACGAACCTCCATCGGACGGGTGATCACAATCGAACCTTCACGGCGATCCGAAGAGCGACTTTTGGCGTCAACCGTCAGATGGCTACCATTTCCATACGCAAGTTCGGTGTTTCGACAAAACCGCAATCACCTCAGATGCCAATTCTTGGAAGTGACATAGGCCAGCACTTTGTGGTCAACAGTGTAGGACGATCCTTAATGTGTCTGGATGACAGAGCATCCACCACGTTTCCAAACCGCGCGTTTACTGCAGTCGATTATGATATTGGCACCGACTCGGCGCAATGGAGAAAAGCGATGGGTCACTCGGCAATGGACCCCGCCTTCCACGAACTTCGCCCTTGGAATGAGGGCAGATTGGTTGGTGCCAAGCGGGCGCTTAAACAGCAGCAAGTTTGGGCCATTCGCTTCTGGCTCGATCAGCACCGGCGATTACGCGATCGAGCGCTGTTCGACCTTGCTATCGATAGCAAATTGCGCGGCTGTGACGTGGTCAAAGTTCGTATCGGCGACTTGGTTTCGGGCGGGCGTGTGCGGGATCGCGCCATCATCGTACAGCAGAAGACCAAGCGTCCTGTTCAGTTCGAACTCATGGATACGGCCCGTAAAACAATACGTGCGTGGCTTGAACGGCGCGGTGGGACACTGAACGACTTCGTCTTCCCGAGCCGCAACGACTACATGGCCCACATGAGCACGCGCCAATATGCCCGCCTTGTACGGGAATGGGTGATTGGAATCGGTCTGCCCCCGCAGGATTACGGGACGCACTCGCTTCGGCGAACGAAGGCCTCAATTATTTACAAGGCGACCGGCAATCTCCGCGCCGTTCAGATTCTCCTTGGTCACGCAAAGATTGATAGCACCGTTCGCTACTTGGGCGTCGATGTAGAGGATGCTTTGGAGTTGGCCGAACGAACAGAAGTCTAACCGACCCAATTCCGGCCGTTCGCTGGTGTCTTCTCGCTTCCCGAAAGCTGCCGCTCGTTTATATAAGCGGACTGGCTGCTTGAGCGAGCTCGATCGGCCCCTCGGAACGGCGAAAATTGGTGGAAAGCGGACATTTAGGAACAGTCATCAATCCCCGCTTTCTCCCAATCAAGTCGCATCCGCGTCACAAATTTGGATGGGGGCGGTCGGACAGCAACTAGCCTGTCCACAAAAAATTCACGCGCATAAAGTCCCAAGTGCCCATAGTCTCCGGGGGTCTCGGTCGCCCACCCGTCAGCAACTACAAACGCTAGACCCGTATCGCATAATCCGGGGATTTGCTTATCCAGTTGCTCGTCTAGCCTCTTACCACAACCCGTTTCGCGATTGCACGAAAACCATGTCGAGCCAGTAGGACCACCGCCTGGAGGCGGGGGAGGAAGATTGTTTTCCACTAAATTGGATGCTTCAAACCCGTCGATGAGAACGCCGTTCACCCGCCGTCGCCTACCAACTATGCGGCAGCCTAAAGCGTCGGCTGGAATAACAGAGGGACGGGATAGGTTAGGTAGACCGGCATCGCATAAAGTGCCGAGCATGCCGCTTCGGTCATTTGCATACCAAAGCAAGCCTGAAAGCGCACCCGTTCCAAGTGCTGTGAATAATACATAAAGAGAGTAGCGGGTCAGTCGCTTCATCGCTTAGTTTCTTGCCTAGTATCCGGGGCATCCGCAATAGGCGAAGATTGCCAACGGCAGGGGATCGAACCCGCACCCGTTGCCGGGATCGCTGTAGCGATACGTCTACCAATTCCGTCACGCTGGCTTTTGCGACGTATCGTACGGTCGATCTTCGCACAACGTCCGCTATTGGGCGGAAGCGGCCGCCCTTCCTTTCCGTCACGCTGACCCAGAAGCGGTTATCCAAAGCACCCTGCCCCCTTCCGAACTTCGGACAGTCATTCATGCGAGTTTTTTGCAGAAGCGCTGGATTAAATTTGCAGCGTTGGCGGACGTTCCGCTTCCTGCAGCGACGCGTTCTTTTAGCTGCGATGATTGCGCGTTGGAACGTAGGCAGGCAGTAGAGCTACATACATCCGAGACCTGGATCGACGCCCCTGTTGCGGAAGAATTTGCGCCGGATGTGGCGATCCGGACCTCAAGGATTCCATATGGGAAACGATGCAGCTCACGCCGCTTCGTATTGACAAGCTGGCCTGTCTGGCGGAGCTTTTGGTTATGGAATCTAGCCGGCCACTTACGGCGCAAGAGATTGCGCTGGCGCGCACGGTGTTCAAGAGCAGCGTGCCCTATGATCGGGTCGTCATTTCTGACTGGAAGATCGGCAATACGGCCGTGACCCTTTCCGGTCTGAACCTGTCGGACCGACGTTTCTCTTATCGTATCTGCTGGCCGGTCGGCTTTCGCAATATCATGAATTCGGCGTTTCGCCGGGCGACGCTGATCCATGAACTGACGCATGTGTGGCAAGGCGCGCATGGCGTATGGCCAACCTTCTACATGGGTCAGTCGATTACGGACCAGATCGTCGAGGGCGTGAAGGACATCATCGAAAAGCGCGAATTTCGGCGTTGGGATGAACATCGCTCCGGTGCCTATACCCTCCACGCCAGTGATTGGGGAAAGGCGTGGAGCGACTTCGGAGTTGAGCAGCAGGGTTCGCTGGTCGAAAGCTGGTTCATCACCGAGACCGATCGCCGGCGGACTCGCATGGAGTTCGGGCCGGGGGTCATTGGCGGCGGTCGATCGGAGGCCGATCCGCGCTTTCCTTATATTCGCGATGTGATCCGGGCGGGAAACCGTAGCGCGCCCTACAGGGCATTGGGCTCGAGCCTCGCGCCGGGCGGCGACGTCACGATCAAGGCCATACAGGACCGATTGGTAGCGCTGGGCTATCTCGACGCGCGTCATGCCGATGGACTAATCGGACGCAGTCGATCCGCGACACTGGATGCCGTGGAAGCCTTTCAGCGCGCCAATCGGCTGAAGGTCGATCGCGATCTGGGTGGGCCCAATAGCGAGACACGCCAGAAACTCGCGCGGCCCATCGAGCAACTGGTGTCCGCGCCGTGACGGCCTTGCGTCCCGCTTGGGTCCTTGGCGCGGTCGCCTTGTTGCTGACGGCGTGCCAACCGGGTTCCGGCGGCCCCCTCGTCCCTGTCGAGGGCACCGGCGGTGCGCCGGTGGTCAAGGGTGGCGGGCCGTCAGCGACGCTGCGATCGGGCGCAGTGACGGTCACGCTATCGGGGCAATGGGCCAGCGAGGGCGAACAGACGCTCGACATCCGATATACCAATCAGGGCACGATGGTGGTCCGGATCGATCCGCGCAACATCCGGTTGAAACGCGGTGCCGATCCGATCGCCACGCTGTCTGTTCTCGATATGACCGGCGTCGACCTTGCCGACACGCGCAGCGACAATGACACGCCTGGCATGCTGATCGGCGAGGATACGCCGGGTGGCGCCTCGCCGCTGGTTCTCGCGCCCAGTTCCAGCCATGTCCTGCAGGCCAATTTCGCCAATGCCGGCGGTGGAGCCGCCGGTACCTCCGGGGTCGCGCGTGTCGATGCGGGGCAGATTCTGACCGCCACCATTCCCATGGCCGGCAAGACCGTCACGGTCTCCTTTCGTGCGGATTCGGGCGGGCTGTTCTGATTGCCCTCCGCACGCCGGCAGCGGTCACGCGTCAGCGGTCGTGAAGTTCGTGCTTTCGGCGACTAAAGCCATGCTACGCCTTCGCGACTGGTGGGACCCAATCCCGGCCGTTCGCACGTGCCTTCTCGCTTCGCGAAAGCTGCCGCTCGTTCATATAAGCGGTCGGCTGCTTAAGCGAGCCGCTCGGCCACTCGGAACGGCGGAGATGGGTGGGAAGCAGACACGCTAATTTGATATCAGCGAGCCCAACCTATCGCTGCAAGCACGGCGCCAAAGCACGTGGGCGAAAGGTAAATCACGGCAAGAACCCGAAATGCTAATGGAGTCACATCTCGATCGGCATCATCTACGCTACGGAAAACGCTTGGCATGTTTCCGCTAGCCAAACCCGCACACAGCGCGATTCCCGATAACGAAGCTATCGCTAGCCCAACGATCACTGAAGCGTTCATAACTGATCACCGCCACACAGAGGTATGCCTGCAAGTGGGAAAGAGCGGCTGCCTTCCTTTCCGCCGCCATGACCCAGAAACGGTCATTCGCGCTATTTTCGTCGCTTCCCAACTTCAGACATTCATTCATGTTCTGAGCGGGAGCCGTGCAGCTAGCATCAGCGCGAGCTGGCCGTCGTAAGCTGTCTCGTAAACGATGGTGAATTGAGAATCATCGCGTGACGGTGACAGGTTCGATCAAATCCCATCGGTTGCCATAAAGGTCCTCGAAGACGGCCACGATGCCATACGGTTCATGGCGAGGCTTCTCGACGAACGGGATGCCCCGCTGGGTATAGGCAAGGTGGTCACGGGCGAAGTCATCGGTTTCGAGGAATAAGAACACCCGACCGCCACTCTGATCGCCGATCGCTCCACGTTGCCTGTCACCGACAGCCCGCGCCAGTAGCAGTCCGCTCGCCGCGCCATGCGGCGCGACCACCACCCACCGCTTCCCATCTGTCAGCGCTGTGTCGTCGCGTAACTCGAAGCCAAGCTTTCCGACGAAAAAGTCGATGGCAGTGTCATATTCGTCAACGAGGAGGGCGGTCAGATTCAGGCGCTGCGGCATCCGGTGAAGCTGCCCTAATCCGAGCGTCGAGCCAACGCCTGCTTCCCATCGGGATCGAATATCGGGACCGTTAAGCCGTTCCCGAACGTCAAACCTTTCGGGAAATGGGAGAGCATAGATCATTGAAGCGGCCGCCCCCGGCGAGCTTCCCGAACCTTGGCGTCGTCGTGGCTTGCAGCGAACGAAAGCCCATTGACTCTTAATTCTACATATGTTGTAATTTGGCATGGCACGGAACAGACAGCCCTCAAAACAGATGCGCCTCCTCTTGGCGGTTCTGTCGACCCAGCGCAGCGAATGGCGACACGGCTATGACCTGCTGAAGGACACGGGGTTGTCGTCGGGCACGCTGTATCCCCTCTTGATGCGGATGAGCGACAACGGGCTGGTCGAGGCGGAATGGCGTGAGCCTGCACAGCCAGGGCGCCCGCCCCGCCATGTCTATCGACTGACCGCGAACGGTTTTGCGTTGGCCATGGAACTGACCAGCGGAGACGGGGCACTTTTCGGCAAGGAGATGCTGGCATGAGGATGTCATTGTCCCAGGCGATCATGGCGATCGCCACCGCGTGCATGGGCGAGGACCGTCAAACCTGGTCCCAGGCGATGAATGCCGAATATCATAGCGCAGCTGCCGAGGGGCAGGGACTATCCTTTGCGGCGGGCTGTTTCGTTGCGGCGTGGCGGGAAATGTTGGGCAGCGCTGCAGGACGTTTCGTCCTTACCAGCTACGCCATCGCGCTGGGCATCATGGTTCCGATGGCAACGATCGAGATCGGCTGCGCGGTCTTGGGCTTTCCCTATCTCTATCCCCATCAGCATGGCCTTCCGGGTGCGCTCCTCCTTGGCGGTTCCCATGAGGCGTTGCTGCGCCCCACCTATCTGGGAGCCATTCCGGCAATTGCGTTCATTCAACTCATGGCTGGGGCCGGGCACCTGCGACTCGCATGGTCGCTGCTGGAGCGCGATTGGTCCAGCGCGCTTCGCTGGTCGCTGTGGACGCTGGCCGGAATGACCACGCTCGTCATCTTCATGGGTGTGTTCTTCCTCGATAGCCGTCAGGCGCTCATGCAGGGCTGCGTCGTCGGGATCGAGCTGGCCATCCTCCTGGTCATCATGCGTCGGCACGCCGAGCTTCACCGCTTCGCTCCAACCGAGCATCCCGGCTGATCCTCTAGCCGACGAACGACGGACGATCGAATGCGAAGCTTCGGGGTCATGATCCCGGAGACGGTGAAGGCACGCCTGCGTGCTGCCCATCACGGCCATTGCCCACGCTGAGGCGATGCCTCGGCGATCCATGGAGAGGTTGCATGCTGCGTTTGCCTTTACATCGCTCAACTATATTTCTGGCCGCTGCCGCGACGATCGCAGGCCTCGCCAGCGAAGCCATCGCCCAACCGGAACTCGTTCGATCAGAGGCAGCAGCGCCATCACCTTTCATGGGGCGATGGGAACTGGACCTGACGCGCATGCCCAGCACCTACGGACCGCCTCCCAAGCGGGTCATCTACAGCTTTCAGGACATCGGTGAGGGCACGTGGCGGATGGTCGTCGACATTACCGGTCAGGACGGCAGCGTCCGGCACATGGCGGCGTCCTATCGTCCAGACGGAAAGATGGCACCCAGCGAGGGAGAAACGAGCGAGGCGGACAGCGTGGCCGTCATGACGCCGACACCCAATGTGCTCGTGCTGAATATCGCGAAGGCAAAGAGGCTGGGATCCGTGCGCGTCTACATCGTGTCGGCGAACGGCAACGACATGACCGAATCCGCAGCGGGCCTCACCGACAAGGGAGAGCCGTTCGTCCGCAACTTCCACTACAGGCGATTGCGCTGAAGCGCTGACCGCTGCTTCCACCTGACCACCGGATCGCACGGCCAAGTCAGGGTCAGCGTCCAGCCCTTCTGACCGGCACGCCGTTTACCGGAGCGGCATCGCCTCACCAATACAATTGGTCATCAGCCGCGTGCGAGCCACGCCACGGAGGTTGGCGGCCATCATAAAAGGCAAAGCCATGAAAAGCTCATTGGTGTTGAACGCGCTTCTGCTGTCCGCCTGTGCCACGCAACGCACCGTGCCCCATCCGCCCCCAGATATGGTAGTGCACTACGCTGATCTCTCGCTTGAGACCCCGGCTGGACGCGCCAAACTTGTTGAGCGCCTAGACCAGGCAACGCGATACTTCTGCGCTGCCTATGACCCGCAGGACGAGACAGCGATATTTGACCCGCATCTTGCCAGCGCTCGATATTGCCGGGGCTATGCGACCATCTTGCTCCTGAACAGAGCGCCTGCTGCCGTGCGCCGCGCATATCGTGAGAGCGTCGGCAACAAGTAGGTCGGTCTTGGCGCCGGGCTATGACGCTTCGGCCCCCGTACGGGCAGCGATGCCGAGGGTTCCCATTGGGATGGTATTTTGAGAATCCCATAAGCGTTCCCGTTTCAAAAGGCGGCGTTGGGATTCCTCTGGCTGATATGATCCATCATGGAGGTTCCGTTACAGTAGCACCTTGTTAAAACAGAGTGCGCTTGCGCCGAGTGCAGCGGCGTCTCCCGTCACTTTCGACACCAGCAATTCTGGGAATTCGCGGTCGCGACCGCGGACCGGTACACTGTAGAAGGATAGGCGCGCCGCCAATCGGTCGGCCAGAAAAGAAGGGAGGCGGCCGCCGATGACGATCACGTCCGGGTCGATAATGGCGCCAATCGCAGAGATGATGGCAGAGGCCGTCGGTGCCGATCGCTCCAGCCAATGTTCGATCGTCGCGTCGGCATCGCGCAGATTGGCCAGCATGTCGGCTATGCTGTCATAGTCGTGACCGTCTTCCGCGAGCATCGCGCGCAACGACGCCAGCGTCGGCCGATCGGCCCGCATGGCCGGCGGTAGCATGCCGGTGAACTCGCCGGCATTTCCGCGACTGCCGCGCAGGAGCTGCCCATCCTGAACGATGCCACCGCCCAATCCGGCATCGATATAGAGATAGGCGAGGCTCGAGACCGTTTCCCCTTGGCCATAGATATATTCGCCTAGTGCCGCCGCATTTCCGTCATTGTCGACGACGACCTCCAGTCCGAGCGCCAGGCCCAGGTCATGCTCGAGATCGGCGGTGGCCCAATCCTCCATGCCGAGCGGCGCGTTGATCCGCAGCGGATCGCGCACGAAGAAGCCCGGCAACGCGAGACCCAGACCACAGAGCCGGTCGGGCGGTACGGCGGCATCCTCAACAAGCTGGTCGATCAGTCCGGCGATGGCTGCGACTACCTCTTCGCGCGATGCGCCAGCGGTCGGCGCGGTCCGGGATGCGACGACGCGACCCGACAGATGCACGAGATCGACCGTCATCATATCGGCGCGAACCGCGACGCCGAACGCATAGGCGGCGTGGGGTGCAAGTGACAGCGGCAGGCTCGGCTGGCCGGTCCGGCTCATCATCACCTTGTCATCGGCGATCAGCAACCCGTCGCGCAGCAGCTGATCGACAAGGCGGCTGACGGTCGGCAGCGCCAGGCCCGATCGGCGCGCCAGTTCGGCGCGCGACAGCGGGGCATTACGGCGGATCGCGCCGAGCAGGTCGCGTTCGTTAGTACTGAGGGCGCGGAATGCATTATGCTGCCACATCGGCCGTCCAAAGCGTGGGTTCGCCGCACCCGCCGGTTTACGCACCAATGTCCTCCGATCGCCGTTAGTAATGGCGACTATGTTAGCATAGCGTCGTGCTGTCCACGGCGGACCCATGTCAGCGCCGCGACGACGATCGCTCCGACCAGCGTTGTGGCGGCCATCATCATCGCCAGCGCTTGTCCATCGGTTCGCGCGAGCCCTCCGTCGAACATCGCGCCAACGGCAATGATCGCGCAACCCTGCGCAGACTTGGCGATCGCGGTGAAGCGGCCAATGGTCACGAGCGCATTGCCCCGCGCGCCCAATCGGGCAATTCCCGACCACAGCACAAACAGCACGCCGCCAGCCCCGATACCGTACAGCAGAGCTGCCGCTGCGCCGACTGCCAACAGCCCGCGCGGCGCCGGTACAAGCAGGCCGCTACCGACGACCATCATCGCCAGCGCCCATCCTAACAACGATTGAGGTCCTGCGCGGACGCTCGCCCTGAGCCATACCATTTGAGAGAGTACGGCTCCGGCTGCGACCGTACCCAAAAACGTGCCGCCGGAAAGCCCGCCGCCCATGCCGTACATCGCCAGATACGGTTCGACCTGACCGAAGATCGTCGTCACGATTGTCACGACGGCCATCATCGCGGTGAGGTAGAGCATATTATGCACACAGGCCGGGCCAGGGACCGCCCCAGCCGTCTGCGGGGGACATTTGGGCGTGATGCGCGCCAGCGCGACCGCCCCACCAAGCGCCATCGTTACGAGCACCAAGACCAACAGCAGAAACGACGTGTCAGGACGCGTGCCCGCCATGACCGGCACGAAGGCGATGGCGAGTATCGTTCGGGCGATGGCGCCCGCCCCGTTGCGCACGGCGGTCAGCCGTCGTCGCTGTTCGTCGTTCGACGGCGCCAGCGCGAGCAGCGCATTCTGCGGCACGTCGAGCAGCGCATAGGCGGCACGGAAGCCGAACAGCGTGACGATTCCGGCACCGAACCTGATCGTCGGCGGCAAAAATGCAATGGCGGCAAACAGCAACAGCGCGCCGGCGCTGGCAAGTGCGCCCCAAGCCTGTAGCCGTGCAGACCCGGTGGCGGAGCGGAAATCGCTTACCCAACGCACCAGGACCAGGTCCGCCAGTCCTGCGAACAGCAACGAACAACCGATAGCCAGTCCGGCGTATAAGGGGGCGACCCCGCAGATTTCGGTCATGAAGAAAGAGAAGTAGAGGTCGCTCGCGGCCCAGAGGAGCGTCTTGCCTCCATGGGCGGCGCCGTAGGTCCAGGCCAGCGCACGGTCGGACGTCGCGCCCTTGGCGGGTAGCGCGCGACGTTTTCCCATCGGGTCGTTCTCCTATCCCGCGGGGCCGAGTTCCCGCCGTGCCGCCTCCAGATCGGCACGGAACCGCGACGATCCGTGCAGAACGGCGACGATCGCGGCCGCAGCCTGCCGCCCGGCCTCGACCGCGCTGACGCTGTGCGCGCCGCAGATGACGCGACTATTACCATATTCGCGGCCACGTTCGAGGATCGCATCAGCGCGATCGGGCCGAAGCTCGGCGAGGACGAGCGCGACGGACGTTCCCCAGCTGGTGTGGCCCGACGGATAGTCGAAGCTGTGCGACAGCTGGACCTTGTCCTCGCAGACCGGCCCGGCATCGCGCAGGAACGGCCGTCGCCGTGCGTAGATCGGTTTGACGGCGTTCACCGCAGCGGCGACGTCCGGTCGCATGACGATCAGCAAGTGTGCCAGCGCCGGATAGTGCTCCGGCGTCAGTGGCAGGCCCATAGCCGGCGCATAGTCGCGCAGGATGGCCTGGGTTCCCTCGTCGACGTCAGCGGTCGCCATGCGCCAGCGCGCGCTGCCGACGTCGGGCCGTCCGGTGCGAAACATGGCGCGGTCGCGCGCTTCCGGGGGTGATCCGGGCGTTGGCGGTGGCGGCAGGAACCGGCGCAGATCGACACTGTCGCCCGCCAGATAGCGCTGGGGCGGATCGGCCCGCGCCACCGTAACCCCGGCCAGGGTTAGCGCCAGTAATGGAAGGGCACGGCGCATCATGACAGGAAGAACTGACGCTTGAAGGCGAACATGTCCTTTAGCAGGCAGTATTCCGGATTGCCCAACGTGATGATCGGCGCGCGGCGCGCAATCATCGCTTTCCATGCCGACAGCGAGCGACGCCAGGCATCATCCTCTTGCGGGGTCAGCGGGGCGACCTGATAGGCGAGCGTAATGTGGAAGCGGTAGCGATCGTGATCGGGCTCGCGAATGCCGGTCACCTCGGCCAGCCGGTCACGCAGCTGGCGCAGCCGCGCCTCCATCGCGTCGTCGGCGGGCAGCAGCCGCACCGTGAGCGGGGTTTCGCCAGCGGGTGGCGGCTCCATGTTGACCCGCATCCGGTACGGCCCTGCCTCGTCGCCGAGACGGAATGCACGCAGCCGCTCGCCCAGGATGCGATTGCAGTCGGCCATCGGCAGATCGAGCGGCAGGCCCGCTGGCCACAACGGATAGCGGCGGGCCTTGTCGTTCGCGGTCCCGAAGATCGTCATGTGATAGCTCGACGGCGGCAAGGCGGTTACCTTGCGCGCCCATGGCTCGCCCGGCAGCGCGCGGTAGACGTCGAGCAGCGCGTCGAACGCTTCCGACCCCGCGCCCTGCTGGGGCAGGTGGCAGATGATCGTATTGCCCGCGAACGGCAGCACCCGGCCATCGGCGGCGAACTTGCGGCCGACATCGGGTGGCAGCCGATCGGCCGCCCCCCCTCGTGCAGCAGCAAGGCCCGCCAGCGCCAGTCCGCTCCCCTTCAACATCATTCTCCGCGTCGTCATAGCTTCACCTTCGCGCCCACCAGGATCTGCCGAGGCAGCTTCCAGGTCGATTGCAGCAACTCCTGATCCCGGCCGTAGCGTTGCTCGATCCCCTGCTTCGTCAGGTTCAGCGCGTCGAAGCTGACCGTGAACCCCGGCGTGACGTCATAGGATAGCTGAAGATCGACATTGTTCGTCGGCTGCTGGAACCGGTTGGCGTAGAAGCCGGTCGGGGTGAAATTGGGGAAGCGATCGTCCCACAACCGGCTGAGATGGTTCCAGGCAAGACGGCCGTGCGCCGCCCCCTTGTCGTAGGACAGTGCCGCGTTGAAAATTCGCGCGGGCTGATTGGGCAGGTTGTTGAAGACCCGCACCGACTGATCGGTCAGGGTGATCGGGAAATAGGCGCGCCCGAACGAGGCGTTGCCGCTGACCGCGAAGCCATCAAGCGGCGCGGGCAGGAAGCTGAGGTCATAGGAGGCGCCGAACTCGACGCCGTAAGCGCGCACGGTGCGATCGGTGTTGCGGGCCTGCGTCACCAATACCGGCACGCCCACGCCCTGCACCGTCTCAAGGGTGCCGAAGGTGAAGACGTCGTCCTTGATCCACTTGTAATAGGCGGCGACGCTGATGATCCCGCGACCATTATCGATATACCAATCATGCCCGATGTCGAGATTGGTCGCACGGCGCGGCTTCAGGTCCGGGTTGCCGGTAGTCAGCGTCGGCGGATTGCTGATCGTGTTGAGCACGCCACCCCGCAGCGACGAGGCGCCGAAGCTCGGACGGCTGACCGTCATGCTGGCGCCGACACGCAGCTTGCTGGCATCGCTGGTGTCGAGCACAGCCGAGATCGACGGCAGGACATTGGTGTAGTTGTTGCTCGCCGAGACTGGCGCATAGACGCCGTTGGTCGCCTGGGTGCTGCTCGATCCCGTCTGGGTATGTTCGACGCGAATGCCGCCCGCGACGAACAGCGAGTCCGTGCGATACTGCGCCTGTACGAACCCCGCCGCGACGTCCTCTCGGGTGCTGTACGTGCCGCCGGCCTGCGCGGCGGTGTCGATGGTCGCGGTGGCGCCAGCACGCGCTGCGGCAAACAGGGCGTCGACCTTGCCCGGGTCGATCGTCGGGATCGGCGTATCACAGACGAAGCCGCAGAGCGTGCCGCTGGCGGCGCTCGCCAACGTATAGGGCAGGCCGGTATAGTTGGTGCGGGCCAGGCTCACCCCTTGCCGGATTACGGTGAAGCGCGCGCCGGTGATCGCGCCGAAGCCGCGATCCTCCGCCCTGGCATTGTAGCCGAGATTGGCCTGCAGGTCGTAGCGATCCTCGTTCAGCCGGTAGCGCTCGTCGCGATGAAGATTCGCGGCGTAGAGCCCGAGATTGCCCGCAGCGGTCGGGTTGACCGCCGTGAAGAGCGGCACGTTGCCACTGGTGTCATAGGCATATTGCAGGCGACCTTGCGCAAAGGCGTCGACCGTCTGCGGATTGTCAACGCGGCTGTGCGACCAGCTCGCGCCGACGTCGCTGCGCCAGCCATTGCCGAGATCGCCGTCGGCGCGGGCATAGACGCCGTAGACGTCGCGCTGCCAGCGATAGCGACCGAGCTGCGCGGTCTGCGTGACGTTCGACAGCGTGCCGCTCGTTGCCGTCTGGTTGGCGACGGTGGCGGAGGACTGGACCGCCGCGTTCAGGTCGTTGCGGAACGAGCGCTCGCTCTGGTCGAAATAATAGGTGCTGACGAAAGCGGAGACCGCATCGTTCGGCTTCCAGTCGAACCGCCCTTGCAGGCCCAGCCGCTCACGCTCGTTCTGATAATTATAATAGAGCCGCTGCGACGGCACCGCATAGCCCGTGCCGCCATAGGGCGTCGTCAGCGTGCCGGCCGCGGTGTACCAGTTGCGCGTGCCGCCGGTTTCGACCTGCGGCACGTTGATCTGCCGCTTCCAATAGGTCGCTGACAGGTAGAGTCCGAACTGGCGATCCGGCCCGAACTGCGTCGCCCCGGCGATCTCCGCCTGGCCGCCGAAATGGTTGCCACCATTGCCCTTGCTGTCGAGCGCCGCACCGCCCTTGACCGAGGCGGTCAGCGTGGCGCGCTTGAAGTCGAAGGCGCTGGCCGTCACGAAATTCGTCAGGCCACCGATGAAATTGGCGTCGTTGGACGGCAGTGCGGATTTGACGACGTCGATGTGCGAGGCGAGGTTCGAGGGCAGCACCTCCATCGAGATCTGCCGCCCACCCGCCGCGCTCTGGCCCAGATTAATATCGGTCGAGGCGAGACTGAAGCCGTCGATCAGCAGGTCGTTATAGGTCTGGTTGAACCCACGCACGATCACGAAGCGGGGTTCGCCCTGATAGAGCAGCGTGTTGACGCCGGTCACGCGCTTCAACGCATCGCCCGCATTGAAATCGGGCAACTGCCCGATCTCGCTGGCCGACACGGTGTCGATGATCTGGTCGGATGCCCGCTTGATCCGCACCGCCTTTTGGTTGGAGGCGCGCGTGCCGGTGACGACGATGTCGGCGCCATCAGACGCGGCAGCAGGTTGGGCGGTCGAAACTTCCTGTGCGTTGGCGGTCAGCGGCGATGTCAGAATGAGAGTCGAGCCGAGCAGCAGCGCCCGGCGATAAGCGCGAATCATGGTCCCCTCCTATGTTTGGGAAGAAACTAACTTATTGTACGTTACCATTACAAGGGTGTGACGGTCGTCTGGCTGTGAGCAGCTTCTCGATCTGACCAAGCTTGTCGCCATGATAGCACGGCGATGGCGATTGATGGGGGCATTCCCGATTGGGAAGGTCGAACGGGACAAAACGAGCGGAGCGGCCTTTCCTATGCCTATAGGGGGCAGTTTTCCCGAAATCTGTTCCCATTTGCTCTTTCCCGAAAATGTCCCGGAGAGATGGAAAAATGGGACTGCCAAATGGTGTGCCGCAGCAGCCAGTGTCACGGCGGGGGAGCGTGCAACGAATGACTTTTGATCGGGCGATGCTGCCCCTTGGTCGAGAACCGATGACTGGCCGTTCTTGGCGATAGCGGTCGTACCCGTGACCTGACCGGAACGGCAAAAAATGGTCGCAAGCTGCCGTGCCGTCCCTTTTTACAGCCTGACCCACAACCAGTCATCCGGGGCCTGCTTTCAGCTCCCCAACTTCGGTCACTCGTTCATCGTATCGAAGGATAGGTCTGCCGTCCCGTGTCGTGTTTGCGATTGTTCGAACCTGCCGAACAGCTGTCCCAGGGCTTTACGAAGACAGAGGGCTGCAAAGCGAGCTAAAATGATCCTGTCGCTAACGCAGTTATATCCGCTATGCTGGATGTATGGATAATGATTCGGCTATCGCCGCCCTTGCCGCGCTTGCGCAGGGCACCCGGCTAGAGGTGTTTCGTCTCCTAGTCCGGCATGAGCCGGACGGCATGGCAGCCGGCGAAATCGCCCGTCAGCTCGACGTCCCGCAAAATACCATGTCGGCGCACCTCGGAATCCTCGCGCGCGCCGGCATCGTCCGATCCGAGCGGCACAGCCGGTCCATCATCTACCGCGCCGACCTCGACGGCCTGCGGGCGCTGACGCTGTTCCTGGTCAAGGACTGCTGCGCCGGCTCGCGCGAGCTGTGCGCGCCGCTCCTCGCTGAACTCTCCCCCTGCTGCTGAAAGGACGCGCAATGGCCGTCGACGTCGTGATCTACCACAACCCCGCCTGTGGCACGTCCCGCAACACGCTGGCG
>SXGS01466885.1_pt1 | contig 23537 bp, 17 predicted proteins | sample 3174681 | NCBI WGS metagenome assembly SXGS01 (sample SAMN11356861, study PRJNA531348) | freshwater metagenome | isolation source: freshwater sample F1-80 | place: China: Fuxian Lake, Yuxi | collected 2017-12-25
GGAGCGGGCAATTCACACCCGAGGCGGCCATCGAGAATCCTGAGGCACTCAAGGAGTTGCACCGGGAATTCTTGATGGCAGGATCGCGTGTGCTGCAAGCGCTGACGTTTTTTGGCACCCGTGAAAAGCTCACACGAGCGGGCTATGGCCCCCAAACGGAAGCGATCAACGCGGCGGCGGTGGCCCTGGCCAGGGAAGTGGCGGGAACCCAGGCGCTGGTGGCCGGGAGCGTCGCTCGCACTCAATTGATCGAGCGGGAAGGGATGGGCTCCCTGGGCAAGGCACGAGATCACATTGGCGAGCAGATCCGGTTGCTAAAGCAGGCGGGCGTGGACTTCCTGATCCTGGAAACTTTTTTCCACCTGGCGGAGATGAAGGTGGCCCTTGAATGCGCCGCCGAATCGGGCCTGCCGGCGGTGGCGACCATGAGCTTTCGCCCTCTCATTTCCTCGTGCAGTGACGGACATTCGCCAGCGGAGTGCGCTCGCGTGATGAGCGACCTGGGGGCTGTGGCCGTGGGCGCGAATTGCGAGCAGGAGCCAAGCCGAATGACGCCGCTGCTTCAAGCGATGCGCGGCGCGGCCAAAGTGCCCCTGGCGGCGCAACCGGCCGCCTTCCACACCACGGACGCCTGCCATTCGTTCACAAGGCTCCCAGCCTTCCCCGATGATCTGGAAACGATTCAGGTATCGCGCCGAGAATTCCTGGAATTCGGCAAATCCGCCCGGCGCGAAGGGATTGGGTATGTCGGTGGGTGCTGTGGATGCAATGCGGCCTACATCCGCTCTCTGGCGCGAGGGCTGCATGAACGCAGCGCGGCCGTTTCGGGCTGAGAGGCAGAAAGGACTCGGTGAACATCTCCATTTTTCAAAATGCCGACGAGGCCAACAGCGCCGCCAGCAACCGATTGGCCGGCTGGTTGACCGATCCCAGCGTCAGGACGTTCATGCCCGCCGCAGGCAACACGCCGCTCGACCTCTATCGACGGATCGCCGAACGGCGTCTGCCGCTCGATCGGCTCAGCATTTTCACGCTCGACGAGTATGTCGGAGTCCCGCTCTCTCATCCTCGCAACTGCACCTGCCTTCTCCGGAAGCTTGTCGCGCAAGCTTGGGGAATTCCGGAAAACCGATTCTTCGGAATCAGCTCCCTCGAGGAAGACGCGCTCTCGAGCGTGCGCCGACACGAACAACTCATCCGCGAGTCCGGAGGGATTGACGTGCTCGTGCTCGGCCTCGGGCAGAACGGGCACCTTGGCTTCAATGAACCCGGCAGCGCTGAAACCTCTGAAGCGCGAGTTTTGGATTTGGAGCCAATCTCGATTGAGGCCAACCAGAAGTGGTTCGATGGAAAGCATGCGCCGGCCAAAGGTGTGACCGTCGGGTTGAGCACTCTGTTGCGGGCACACCGCATCTTGATCATGGCTTACGGAAAACACAAAACTGCCGCCGTGGGAGCGATGATTCGAGGGCCGCGAGATTCACGGTGCCCCGCGTCCTTCCTCCAAGGGCATCCCGAGATTTGTGTGTTTCTGGACACCGACGCGGCGGCCGGAGTGGTCAACGCCAGCGGCGCAATCACTCATGAGGCTCGGGCATGAATCGTGCGAAACGGCCTTGCCGCGCGATTGGCGTGGATCTGGGCGGCACCAAAATCGCCGCGGGGATCGTCCGCTTTCCCGAAGGGCGCCCCGAGCGAATTCGCCGGGTCCCCACTCAGGCAGGGCGTGGGGCGGCAGCGGTTCTCAAGGACATCGAAGAATTGGTGGCCGAGCTCGGCGAGCAAGCCCGGCACGAGGGGGCGCCGGTGGATGTGATCGGCATCGGCGTGTGCGAGCTGGTGGATCGCCAGGGTCAAATTGCCAGCGCTCACACTCTGCCGATAAGAACGGACGATCTTGTGTCTTGTCTGACTCCTTGGGGGCCCGTCACCATCGAGGCGGATGTCCGGGCATCGGCTGTGGCGGAGGCATGGTTTGGAGCGGGAAAGGGCGTGCCCGCTTTCCTCTACGTCTCAGTGGGCACAGGGATTAGCTCCTGTTTGGTGGTCGATGGGGCACCTTATCTAGGGGCGAGGGGCGCCACGGGTACTCTTGCCAGCGGGCCGCTTTTCGATCCGTTCAGATCAAGATTTCGTCCTCGGCTGCGCTCGCTTGAGGAAATCTCTTCCGGGCCGGCTCTTTCGAGGAGGTATGAGAGCGGCTCCGGCGCGGCGAAGACCCCCGAAGCGGTACTCGTCGCGGCCGCCAAAGGAGACGCCCATGCCATCGAGGTGGTTCGGTCGGCGGGTCGGGCGCTAGGGGCCGCGGTTGGGCTGTTGATCAACGTCCTGGATCCCGAGCGTGTGTTGCTCGGCGGAGGGCTCGGGCTGGAAGAAGGGCTGTACAGGGAATCGCTGGTTGAGGCCGCTCGGGAAGCCATCTGGTGGAATGGCCACCGAAACCTGCCGATCGTCGCCGCTGGGACGGGCGAGGCGGCAGGTGTTCTCGGCGCCGCCACGGCCGCTTGGCTGATGAGGGGGTCCGGGGCCCGGAAGAAACCGCGTGACGCGCGCGGGCGGATGTGATTATGAATACGGCCTTCGTCACGAAAATCCCGTGTCACAATCGAAATGAAGCATTTGTTGAGCTTGGAATCGCTGTCGCCCGAGGCTATGCGCCAGATTTTGCGCGACACCATCCCATTTAAGCGGGAGCGAGGTCTGCACACGCGGCAGCCGCTCGCGGGCCAATCGTGGGCTTTGATCTTCAGCAAATCGTCCACCCGCACGCGAGTCTCGTTCGAAGTGGCCGTACGGGAACTCGGCGGCCAGGCCATGTTTTTGAATGCAAACGACATTCAACTGGGACGAGGCGAGCCCATCAAGGACACCGCGCGTGTTTTGGGGCGAATGGCCCATGGCGCGATCATCCGCACCTACGCGCAGCAGGATGTCGAGGAGTTCGCGGCCTACTCGAACATCCCCACGATCAACGCCCTGACGGACGAGGAGCATCCATGCCAGATTCTCACGGACATCTTCACGTTCGAGGAGAAGAGAGGGCCGATCGCGGGGAAGGTGGTGACATTCATTGGCGATGGCGCGTGCAACGTGCCGCAGAGCTGGATCTTCGCGGCCGCCAAACTGGACTTCGAGCTCCGCATCGCGGCCCCGCGAATCTATCAGCCGCCCGAATCCGTGACAGCTCGCGCAGGGGGCCGCATACGATTTTTCGAGAATGTGCTGGAAGCGGCATCGGGCGCTCATCTTCTCTACACGGATGTCTGGGTCTCCATGGGCAAGGAATCGGAGGCGGCTCAGCGGCTCAAAGAACTTGCGGGCTACCAAATCAACGCCTCTGTCGTGCGCTCGGCAGCGCCCGATGCCTTGGTGATGCATTGCCTTCCGGCTTATCGAGGCATGGAAATCGATGAGGCCACCTTTGAGGCCCATGCTCAAACGATCTTCGACCAAGCCGAAAACCGGCTTCACACGCAAAAATCAGCCCTGAACTGGGCGTGCTCTTGAGCCGCGAATCCTCCTGATTTCAACCAGCGGGAGCACGATCCCTTTCGGCTCGACGCGCCCCCAGCGCCCTCTAAACTGGGCGCATGTCAACAATGTTGCATGCCCCACCCCAAAAGTTGAATCTGCGGCGGCCGGATATCATGTCGGCCGTCCAAGCTCAGGTGCTTTCGCACTATCGAAGCGAGCTTGTCGAGTTCATCCGAGCCAATGGGAACGTGCTCCGGCCCGCTCCGAATCTGACGATCCGGCTGGCCAAGGAATTTGGCTTCTGCTACGGCGTCGAGAGGGCCATCGATCTCGCTTACGCGGCCCGCAAGAGTTTTCCACCGGAACAGCCCATCTACATCCTTGGAGAGATCATCCACAACCCGGAGGTGAACGATCAAATCAGCGACATGGGCATCAAATTCCTCTCCGGGACGGAAAAAAACGCGGACATGGAGGATCTGAAAAAAGGCGACGTCGTGATTATTCCAGCATTTGGAACAGAAGTCGCCACGCGCGCTCGGTTGGAGGAGAAGGGGTGCGTGTTTGTCGACACGACCTGCGGCGATGTGATGAGCGTTTGGAAGCGGGTGCGCCAATATTCCCGCGATGGCGTGACGAGCATCATTCATGGAAAAGCCTGGCATGAGGAAACCAAGGCCACGAGTTCGCAAGCCACCGGAACGGCCGGAGGCCACTACCTGGTGGTCTTCACGCTCGAAGAGACGGATTACGTGTGCAGCTACATCCTGAACGGCGGAAACAGGGTGGAGTTCCTCGAAAAATTCAAGGGCGCTTTGTCCGAAGGATTCGACCCGGACATTCACCTCAACGCCATCGGGGTCGCCAATCAAACCACGATGCTGCGCGGGGAGACCGAGGAGGTTCAGCGGCGCTTCCGGGCGGCGATGGAAAAGAAATTTGGCGCCGCGAAACTGGGCGAGCACTTCCGGTTTTTCGATACCATCTGCGGTGCCACCCAGGACCGGCAGGACGCCCTGGAAAAGCTTCTGCAGGAGCCGCTGGATTTGCTGCTGGTGATCGGGGGCTATAATTCGTCCAACACATCTCACCTGGCGGAGATGGGCGAGGCCAAGCTGTCCACCTATTTCATCAAGAATGCGGGCAAGATGACCTCCCGCGAGCTGATTCATCATTACGACCAGCACAAACGGAGCGAGGTGGAGACCCGGAATTGGCTCCCGGACGGAGAGGTCACGGTGGGCATCACCGCGGGCGCCTCCTGTCCCAACAACCTGATCGAAGACACGATTCGTCAACTCTGCGAATTGAAGGGCATCCAAATCGACGGGTTGCCGGCGCGTTAGCAGATTGGCGCCGATCCAATGCCCTGCACTCGCGAAGATCTGGAGCAGCGCGAGCGTGAGTTCCTAGCGCCTTTCGCCCAATGGAGCGCGGATTCACACGGGCGCCTTCACGACGAGGCGCCGCCCGAATGGCGAACCCAATACCAGCGGGACCGAGACCGGGTCATCCATTCCCGAGCGTTCCGCCGACTGGAATATAAGACCCAGGTTTTTCTCAATGGAACCGGGGACCACCTGAGAACCCGGCTCACGCACACGATCGAAGTGGCGGCCATCGCCAGAAATATCGCCCGCGCCCTCCGGCTCAACGAGGATCTGGCGGAGACCATCGCGCTGGCTCATGACCTGGGGCACTCTCCTTTCGGGCACAAAGGGGAAGAGGCGCTCCATCGCCTCATGCGTGGGCATGGCGGATTCGACCATAACCGGCAAAGTGTTCGCATCGTGGAATTGCTCGAACAAAAGTACCCAGACTTTCCAGGTTTGAATCTTAGCTGGGAAGTGCGCGAGGGGCTCACCAAACACACCTCTCATTTCCAAATTCCGGGCTTCACTCCGGGATTTCTGCACAGATCTCCATCCCTTGAGGCGCAGGTCGCCAACGTGGCCGATGAAATCGCCTATTCCAGCCACGACATCGACGACGGCCTTGACTCCGGTTTGCTCTCCGAATCAGCCCTCGGAAGAGCGATCCCCGTTTGGCGTCAAGCCTCCCGGCACGTCGTCCGGGAACACGGCCGCCTCCCCGACGAGTGCCGGCGCTACTTCGTGATTCGCTGCCTCATCGATGGACAAGTCAAAGACGTGGTGACTACGACGGAAAACCGGCTGGCGCGCCTTCGCATCCAGTCCACGCAAGCCGTGCGCGAACACCCGCGTCCGCTGGTTTCGCATAGTCCGGAGCGGAAACTCCAGAACCGCACCCTTCGTCGATACCTCTACAAGAACCTTTACTACAATCCCCGGGTGCATCAGCCCAATTTGCAGGCGGTCAGGCTCCTGGAGGAATTATTCGACCACTTTCTGAAGCACCCTGAACGAATGGGAACCCGGGCGAAAAAACGCCTAAAACACGATGGACTCCACCGCTCAGTCTGCGATTATCTGGCTGGAATGACGGACCGATACGCCATGTTGGAACATCAGCGCTCCCTCAAACCAAAGTTGTGAAACGCCCGTCGCGCCCCCCGCAACAGGGACTTGGACAAGGCGAAAACCCTTGCGAAGCGAGGACTCTCACCGGCCTGGTTCCCTGGGCCTTTACGAGCTGTTGAGCCAGCGCCACCCTCATCATCCGAACATCATGCCAGGCATCATCGCCATCGTTGGACGTCCTAATGTCGGGAAATCTGCGCTGTTTAACCGAATCGCCGGAAAACGAATCGCCATCGTCCACGACGAGCCGGGTGTGACGCGCGACCGTGTGAGCGCCGAGGCCGAATGGCACGGGATTCCGTTCACCATCATCGACACCGGAGGCATCGGGTTGCTTCGAGGGCAGCAGCCGCCGAATGTGATCGCCAGAGCGGCGCTCGACCAAGTCCTCCTGGCTGTGGACACCGCCGATGTCATCGTCCAAGTGGTGGACGCCCAATCGGGTCTCGTGCCCTTGGATCTTGAAGTCGGGGCCCGGATGCGCTCGTCGGGCAAGTCCATCCTCCTGGCGGTGAATAAAGTGGACTCATTCAAGAATGAGGCGCAGGCGGAGGATTTCGCGCGCCTCGGTTACAGCCCGGTGTTCATGGTCTCGGCCATTCATGGAACCGGGATCGACGAACTCGTCACGGCGGCGCTTGCGTTGCTCCCGAAAAATCTCATCACGCCACCCCCGCTCGAGTTCTCCGAAGACGATGCGGCGAGAGAGAGCAGCGGCCAAGAGGCCGGCCGCTCCACTGAGGAGGACCCTCTGAAGCTCGCGATCGTCGGCCGGCCTAACGTGGGGAAATCGTCCCTCGTCAACGCCCTCACGCGATCGGACCGCGTGATCGTGTCTCCCATCCCCGGAACCACCCGGGATGCCGTGGATGTTCCGTTCGAGGTGGACACGGATGGGGTGCGGCAAAAGTTCATCTTGATCGACACGGCGGGCATGCGCAAAGCAAGGCGGATCGACGATTCCGTGGAATTCTTCAGTGTCAAACGGGCCGAGGAATCCATCCATCGGGCGGACGTCGTGGTGCTGGTTCTGGATGCCGAGGCAGGCATCACGGAACAGGATAAAAAAATCGCCGACAAGATCGTCGAGGCGCGCCGAGCGTGCGTGATCGTGATCAACAAATGGGATCTTGCCGAAGCCGACGTTCGCAAGGCGCGCGAGGAAGAAATCGTTCGGCGTGCGGCCAAATCCACGCACCGCGATGCGCGCCAGGATCGGCTCACGACCTTGTCAGAGTTCGGCGAATGGGTTCAGCGGCACCTGTTCTTTCTCAGCTATGCTCCTGTGATTTTCACGTCGGCGAAAACCGGATTCCATCTGGACAGGTTGCTCGAGGCGGTGCGTTACGTGGCATCTCAGCTAAAGCAAAAAGTGCCCACCGCTCTGTTGAATCGCGTGCTGGCGGATGCCATTGCAAAGCAGCAGCCTGTGAGCTCGGCGGGCCATTTGCTAAAGTTTTTTTACGCGACCCAAGTATCGATGGCTCCGCCGGTGTTCTTGTTGTTTGTGAATCGAGACGAGATTTTGTCGGAAAGTTACGAGAAATACTTGGCGAACCAATTGCGCGCGGCTTTTGGCTATGAAGGCTGCCCCGTGCTCATCAGGTCAAAGGCCCGACCCAAGACGATCGTCTCCCAAAGCCATCGCAAAACCGGAGGAAACCTTCGCTCCAAGGACTCCGAAAGGCCGCCGGAATCGGCGCCCGAACGCCGGGCCGCTTTCCACAACTCGAAAGAGCGTGGAACCCGAAAACAGCCGAGGACGCCGGCGGGGACCAAAGGCAGAGGCGCAAGATCCGCCGCCAAGACCAGAGCCCGCCCCCCCCGCGCGGGCTCGCGTCGGAAACCACGCGGTCGGCGGTAACGCACACAAAAAACTCCAAAAAGAACAAGCAAAACCAAGAAATGAGACGTGAAATCGGGTTCGCTTATAATTGGGTCGCGCACAGACTGCCCCAATGGCACTGCTTGTTCCTTGCTGCTTCCTGTACTTTTAGCTCCCTCCCTCTCGGGGCGGTCGAACGGCTTTTCGACGAGGGACCGCGACTCCAAAGCCTCGGCCTCGCAACGGTTGCCGCCGATGCCAAGCGCGGCCGGCAAACACGGATAAACCACGATCTCTTGGGAGATCGAGCCGGATTGCGCCAACCGATGGGCAGAGTGAACTTGAACCTTTTCCCTGGCATCGAACCTGTCGGGATTCTGGGGCGGATCGATTCTTTGGGCGCAGACCGATGGAGCGGGACTGGGCACATCGAAAACGAACCGGGAAGCCAGTTTGTGATCGCCGTGTCCGGACGCAGCGTGGCCGCAACGGTGTTTATCCCCTCCAAGGGACATTTTCGGATTCTGCCCCAGGGCGCCCAATCGCATGTCATCCTCGAAATTGATCCGGATCGCTCCGGGGAATGCGGCTTGTGTCGGCGCCAGAACCAAGAAGCGCGGCCGGACGCTTCGAATGGGGGGGGAGCCAAGCCAGCCCCGCGCGCGCTCGACGGCCGAGCGGACGCGGAACCGGCCATCCTCAATGTGCCTCATCCCGTGGAACCCGCGCCGCGAGTTTCACTGTTGTCGATAGCCCCGGAACAACCGCCCCTCGTGATGGCCAAGGTTTCGATCATAGACCTCATGGTCATGTACACTCCCGCGGCGCTCGATGGGGCCGGAGGAACGGAGGCGATGAACGCGTTGATCGACCTCGCCACAGCCGAGGCCAACACCATTCATCAAAACAGCCAGACCACCGCACGATTCCGCGTGGTGCATCGCGGTCTTGTGGATTACCAAGAAGCGCCGAATCTTGCGACGAATTTGAGCCGATTGCAAGCCGACGGCGACGGGTTTCTCGATGAGATCCATCCAGTTCGATTGGCGCGGCAAGCGGACATTGTTTGCTTGATCACGGAATCCGCGGATCCCGGCCTCTCAGGCCTGGCTTTTATGATGAGCGACACGCCTTCCGTGGCTTTCAGGGGCTTTGCTTTCGCGGTCGTGAAAAGGGCAGGCGCCGTGGGCGGGGGCTATGCCTTCACGCACGAGTTAGCCCACGTGATGGGATGCCAGCACGACCGTGATAATTCACTGAATGCGAAACAGGAGCTCTTGTTCGGGTCGCACCCGTATTCCTTTGGCCACCGATTCATCGCGAATGGAACCACCTATCGCACGGTGATGGCTTACAACCCAGGGATCCCCATCCCTTACTTTTCAAACCCCAATCTCACCTACCTCGGCGCGCGGCTAGGGATCGCGGACGCGCCGGGCGTCACCAACGCCGCTGATAACGCAAAAACGATCTCACTCAACGCCGGCACGGTCTCCGCTTTCTTGGGCCCCGTCACGCAGACGTTTCCGCCCCAGGTGAATCTCCTGTCCCCGACCGTGGCGACCCGGCTGCGATCCGGGGAAGATGCCGTCTTGTCCGCATCCGCCTCGGATTCGGACGGGTCGGTCGCTCAAGTGGAGTTTTTCGCGGATGCCCGCCTGATCGGCGTTGCGACCTCAAGCCCGTATAGCCTGGTGTGGAGCAACGTCCCCGCCGGGGACTACCTGTTCACCGCCAGGGCCGTTGACAACCTAGGCGCCTCCTCAGCGGCCAGCGCCGCCCGCGTGGCGGTGCGGCCGAAAAACGATGAATTCGAGTCCCCAACTTCCCTGGCAGGAACCTCCCCCGCGATTCTGGATTCCAACAGGGCGGCGACCAGGGAGGCAAACGAACCAAACCATGTGGATAATCCCGGCGGCAGCTCCATTTGGTACCGATGGACTGTCCCCAAATCCGGCAGTGTCAGACTGCTGGTCAGGGCCATTGATTTTTCCCCGTTGCCCGGAATTTACAAGGGTGAGTCTTTGGCCGCGCTCAAGCCGGTCTCAAAACTCACCAAGGTTGCAAGCGAGACGGCTCTCTCGGAATTCGACGTCGAGGTCGGAGCGTCTTACTTCATCGCGGTGGACGGGGCTGGAGGCGACTCCGGGATTTTTGATCTGAATTTGAACTATTTGGAGCCACCAAGAAACGACGACTTCGCCAGCCGTACGACCTTGATTGGGGCCGACACGGAGATTCGAACCCAGAATGATTTTGCGACGACGGAAACTGGGGAGCCGGCGCTCTATTCCGGCAATCCGGGAGGGAAGTCTGTTTGGTTCGAGTGGATCGCGCCAAGAACCGGGTCGGTGATTGTCACTGGCAAAGGCTTTGGTTTCCTTGTGCTCCAGGATGTTTACACGACCCTGGGCGCCCCAACCATTGCCGATTTGAAAGTCGTTCCCAGCAGGAGATTCACATCCAACACGGCGGAAGAAACGACGAGCCTTTTCTTCGACGCACAAGCTGGCCAGAACTACAGCCTGGCCGTGGCTTCTCTGGGGGGAGCATCGGGATCGTTTGAACTGAAGCTGACGATGCCGCAACCCCCTTCGAATGATGACTTCGTGAATGGAAAACCGCTCAGCGGCCTAAGCCTCGCGTTTGACTCGACCACGACTTATGCCACGACCGAGCCGGGTGAAACGAACCACGGCGGCCAGCAAACGGGCAAATCGGTCTGGTACCATTGGACGGCGCCGCGCGCGGGCCTGGTGCTCGTCGCGACGCGCGGCCATAACGCCAATTTCTTTCCTATCACCGACGCTTACGTTGGCTCGGCCATCACGAATCTGGCGACGGTTCCTGGGCGGACAATTGGATTGGTGGTCAGCAACCAAACTTCAACCGTGCGGTTCGTGGCGGCAAGCAATCAAACCTACTCCATCGTCGTCGCGGGGTTTTCCGGCGTCACCGGAGAGTTTTCTACCTCGCTTGAAATGCCCGCGCCTCCAGCGAATGACGACTTCGCGAACCGCGTTCCACAGGCAGGCGGCCTGTGGTCGGTGTCAGCGGTGAATCGATTCGCCACCTCGGAGCCGGGTGAACCGAAACACGCTGGCAATCCGGGCGGCACTTCCATCTGGTATTCGTGGACGGCTCCCGTCTCAGGACTGGTCACGCTGACGGCAACCGGCGAAGGCTTTTTGGTGCTCGTGGATGTTTATACGGGCGAAACCCTCTCCTCCCTGAAGACGGTGTCGAGAAGCATCCGGTTTCCCACCACCAATTTTGTGACCACGCTGTCATTCAACGCGCTTTACTCAACGAATTACCTCATCGCTCTGGACGGATTCAATGGGCGCACCGGCGCAAATGAACTGAGCCTCACAGCACCCAATGTGCCGCCCTCGCTGCTGGCGCCGAATCGGGCCTCGTTCACATCGTCGGATTTTCTAATCGAAATCGCAGGCAGCGCCGGCACGAAGTTCGTCGTGCAATCGTCGACGAACCTGGAGACGTGGACCGAACTGCTGACGGCCAGCTTTTTGACGGAGCGCTTCCGTTTTTCGGACACGAGCGCCCCCAGCATCCCGATTCGGTTTTATCGAGTCTTGCCCCGGCCGTGATGCGACGAAGAATCGGCTGCCACGATCCGGACGCCACAAGGCTGAAGCATCCATCGAGATCCCCATGAAGGCTCCGACCGCTCCCGAAAAGCAATCCCGCCTGACCGCGTGGCTGGAGCAAGCTCCCTCGGCGGTGTTTGTCTTCGTGGCGGTCGCGGCGGCGTTCACCACCTACTTCTCGATGTACGCCTTCCGCAAACCTTTCGCGGCGGCGACGTTCGACGGCCAATTCTTTTTTGGGACCCAGGTCGCCTTAAAAACGGCGATCGTCATCAGCCAGATCATTGGCTACGCGCTTTCCAAGTACATCGGCATCAAGATCTGCTCCGAGGTGACCCGGGAACGACGGGCCGTCACATTGATTGGGCTTGTCCTGTGGGCGCAAGCGGCGCTGATGGTGTATGGATGGGTCCCGGGCGACTGGAAAGTGGCCGCTATTTTCTTCAATGGCCTGCCGCTGGGAATGATTTGGGGCTTGGTCGTTTGGTATTTGGAAGGCCGTAGGACCTCGGAGCTGCTGCTCGCTGGGCTGAGTCTTTCTTACATCATGGCCAGCGGGGTCGTGAAAGACTTTGGCCGGGCGCTCATGGAAGGCGGCGTGGCCAGTTGGTGGGAGAGTGTCCCGCTAGCAGGCCCGCTTATTGCCAGCAAGATCGGTAAAGTGAGCGAAGGATGGATGCCCGCAGTGGCCGGATTCCATTTTCTGCCACTGCTGATCGCGTCGGTGTGGATGCTCAACCAACTGCCCAGGCCCAACGCCGCCGATATCGAGGCCCGCACAAGCAGAGCGCCTATGCTCGCGACGGATCGGATGGCGTTCGTCAAAAGGTTCGCCCCCGGGCTGGGCATGCTCTGTCTGGGCTACTTTTTCCTGACGGCCTACCGTGATTTTCGCGACAACTACCAAGTCGAGATTTTCGACGGGCTGGGATATCCTTACAAAGAGAATAAAACTATCATCTCGAGGGCCGAAACCATCGTCACTTTCGGCGTGATGGGAATCCTGGCGCTGCTCAACGTGGTGAAAGACAACCGCCGGGGGCTGCTGTCCGCCCTCGGCATCATGACGGGCGGCGTGCTGCTGCTGGGAGTTTCCACCGCGATGCTGCAAGCCGGTCTCATCAGTGGTTTCTGGTGGATGACCCTCACGGGCCTGGGCTCCTACCTGGCTTATGTGCCGTTTGGTTCCGTCCTGTTTGAGAGATTGATCGCCTCGACTCGGGCGGCGGGCACGGCCGTTTTCGCGATCTACCTGGCCGATGCGATCGGCTACACGGGTTCGGTGGGCGTGCAGCTCTACAAGGATCTGGCTGCGGGCACGGTATCGCGCCTGGGCTTTTTCACCGGGTTCACCTGGTTTATGTGCGGGCTGGGCGCGGTCTGCCTCGCTGGCAGCACGCTTTATTTCGCCCGATGCACTCGAGCGGTTCAAACGAGCCCGAAATCCAGGTAAAGCTGGCGCAAATCAGCCACCAGTTTCTGGTAAAGCACCCAGGTCGCGGGCGCATGCATGGATTTCGGAACTCCCGTGGGCAATCGCCGCGCCTCCATCATCGCCACGATGTTTAACGGGAACGGAAAACAATCGATCAAAGCGGCGATGGCTTTCAATTGTGCCGTTCTCAATTCCACGGCCGCGGCGTCCCCCCGCAAAAAACCCTCGAAAAGATCCGCTTTCACGTCGCCGACGGCGTTGCCCATCCCGCCGATGCATCCCCGAACCCCCAGCCACATGGCCTCCGCAAGCCGCGGGTCCGATCCGGTGAACACGGCGAATCCTTTCTCAACGCCCAAAGCAACTAAGTCCGCGTGGTATGAGAATTCGCCGCCGCTCTGCTTGATCCCGACCATGGGGACCCGGTCTGCGACCCAAGCGATCGTCTCCAACTCGAGACGAGTGCCGCACCGCTCCGGAAAATTATAAAGCCAAACCGGCAAGCCGGAGGGCTCGGTGACCCGGACCAGAAACTCGCCCAAGTCCTCTTGAGTGATGGGATAAAAATAAGGCGGCATGACCGCGACCCCTATCGCTTGCGCGATTCGCGATCGCTTCGCCAACTCAATCGCGAAGGCAGGGTTCACGTGGCTGATGTTCGATAGTATCGGCAGTCCCTCCGAATGCTCAGCCACCAGGTCCAAGAACTGAATCCGGGTTTCCAAACTCAAATGGGGGAACTCCCCAGTGGTGCCCATCGCCATGATCCCATCCACGCGATGCGACTTGAGCACTTTCAAGTGGTCCCGGACCACGCCCGGCATCAATTGGCCCTGCCCGTCCGTGGGCGTCATCATGGCCACGATGATTCCCCTGGGCAGTGTCGAGGAGCGGAACTGTTCGATCAGAGTTGATGTCATCGGCGGGAAATGGTGCGGAAAAGGAGCTCCGCGTCGAGTCTGAATTCAACAGTTCCCGGTTGGATTCGCATCTCCCGATGCAGGGTTTCCAGAGAGGGCCGGTGACGTGTGGCCGCTTCGAAGGCCCAACTCAGCATGCGGGCTGCTCGGAGGTTCTGCGGCTCCTCGTCGTCACAGCCGCGCGCCGGGCGGGAATCAGCTCCATTGCACAGGCAACTCGCCGGTGCACTGTCGAGCGACGGTTTCAAAACAATTGGGTTGCGAACCGCTTGCCATTGACGGTAAGGATTGAGGACCGCTGTCATGCTATGAAGATCACCGACGCTCTAAGGGCGGAACACATCGTGTTTCACAACCTTTTTGACCATATCGAAAAGCAGATCCCACGTCTCAAAAACCTGCACGCGGTGCAGGCGGTGACATCCGTGCTTGAAGGAGTACTGGAGGATCATGGGATCGTCGAAAACGTCCTACTCCTGGAGCCTCTGGAAACAAGCCTCGGCCACATCGGTCACCTGGAAAATTTTCACGAAGAGCACGAGGTCATCGATGCCGCCCTCCAAGACCTCCGAAGCTGCGGGGAGTTGAAGCGAGGAAAACAACTCCTCCTCCGAGCGGTGCAGCTTTCACGGCAGCATTTCGACAAGGAAGAGCGGGTGGTTTTCCCGCTCATCGAAAAGCAGTTGAAGGCCAAAACACTCAACGAACTCGGCGCGCGCTGGGCCGAGCAACGCGACGTCTCAGCCACCTCCGATTGATCCTTGAAGCTTAAAACGGCAGTTGAACATCGTGGAGATTTGCAAAAGCCTGGATGAGAAAGGCTTGACGAAGAGGGAGGCATATCCCTTGTGGATCTGGCGAGTGATTCGGAAAAAAAATTTATCGCCAGGATCTTGCGAAGATTCGCCAGGGGCAAACGCCGTTTTGAGGTTGAATCACGGGTACGGCGCTCGATTCCCAAGGCCCGCCCTAACCGATGGAGTTCCGAATGCTGTCGAACAAGCTTTTGCCCTGGCCCGCGCTCACTGGTTTCTTTGATCGCTCGCTCCCGTCCTGGAGCAATGTTTCCGGCAGCTCTTGAAGGAACGGCGAGGGATGGCATGGGGTGATCGATCCATATTTCATGCGACCGCCGCAATGGCTGATCGACAGCGTCTTCATGGCGCGAGTCATCGCCACATAAAACAGCCGGCGCTCCTCATCCAGGTTCCCGGACACTTTTGAGTTGGTGTGTGGCAACAAACCATCCTCCACACCCACGACAAAAACGTGCGGAAACTCCAACCCCTTGCAACTATGCATCGTGATCAGCGTGACGGCGTCTTGCGCAGTTTCCTTTTCCGTCTCGCGTTCGCCATCCAGAACGACGTCCGACAAGAATTCCTCGAGACTCTTGGCGGCTCCCGGCCCTCCCGAGTCGCCCTTCAACCCCGCGGCAAGGTCTCGAATATTGCGAATCCGGTTCTCGCCGGCCTCGGCCGTTTTTTCCATCTTCCTAATCTCCGCCCAATAGCCCACTTCGTCCAAAAATCCAAGCGCCCAATCTTCAAGAGACCCTGGCTTCGCCGACGTGGCGCAGTCACCCGCGCCGCCCGAGACGTGAGCGCGCGCGCGCTCCACGAAATTAACGAACTCCCGCATGCTTTCAACCGCTCGCGCGGAAAAGTGTTCACCGATATCCGTGTGGCGCATCACGGAGTAGACGGATGCCTGCCGCTCCTGGCTTAATCCAAGCAGCTTCTCCATGGTGGTTTCGCTCAAACCCCGAGGGGGCACGTTCGCGATCCGCAACAAGCTGTTGTCGTCGTGCGGGTTCAAAAGCATCTTCAAATAAGCCAGGAAATCCCGGATCTCCCGCCTATCAAAAAAGCTTTGCCCGCCCACCAAGTGGTAGCGCACACCCGACTTTCGCAGCGCAGTCTCCAGCGGGCGCGACTGGGCGTTGGTCCTAAACAAAATAGCGTGGTCGCGCCACGCCGCCTTCCCCGCCATCCGGTTGAACTCGATCTCCTCCACCACCACCCGCGCCTCCTCGGCGTCATCCTGGAACGTGTATAACGAGATGAGCCCGCCTCGACCGTTTGCCGACCATAGTTTCTTGGGCCGGCGGCGCGCGTTCCGCTCGATCACCGCATTCGCGGCCTCCAGAATCACGCTGGTGGAGCGGTAGTTCTGTTCCAGTTTCACCACCTTCACCTCCGGGAAGTGATCCTCCAAGTTGAGAAGATTGCCAATCTCCGCCCCGCGCCACCCATAGATGCTCTGATCGTCATCCCCCACGACGCACAGGTTCCGATGCGCTCCGGCCAGGTGGTGGACGAGCGAGAATTGCGCGGCATTGGTGTCCTGGTACTCGTCCACCATGATGTAACGGAAGCGCTCGCGGCACTGCTCGAGGGACTCGGGATGCTCCCTGAACAAGCGCAGCACCAGCAGGATCAGGTCATCGAAATCCACCGCGTTGCACGCTCGCAAACTTTTCTCATAACGCGCCAGAATACGGGTCTTCACCGGATCCTCCTCCTCGAAAACGCCATCCTTCCACGCGGCATTCTTCATGCGGCTCAAACTGGACAGGATTTCCCGGGCATCCACCCCTTGAAGGCCCGAAAACTGGCTGAGGATCTTTCGCACCACTCCAACCTGCTCGCCCTCGTCATAAATCACGAACTCAGCTTTGTAGCCGAGCTTGTGGATATGCTGCCTCAGCAAGCGCACGCACAGCGAGTGAAAGGTGCAGAGGATGGGCCGCCTGGGTTTTCCATCGGGCCCCTTGGATTTCGCCACGGCGGGCGGCATCATTTCCCTCACCCGCTCCATCATTTCCCGGGCGGCTTTGTTGGTGAAAGTGACTCCCAAGATGTTCTCCGGAGCGACGCCTCGGGCCATCAATTGCGCGATCCGGCAGGTGATCACCCTGGTTTTTCCGGTCCCAGCCCCGGCCAAAATCAACACGGGACCTTCGGTGGTCTGAACCGCCGCGCGTTGCTGCGGATTCAGTGAATCAATGTCAAACATGGATGACGAAGCCCACGCCTTGGAGCGCCTTGGAGCGGAGACGGACCGCCGCTTAACTGGCCGCCCTCCGGCTTTTCGCCAAATCCTCCTCCAAAAAGTGAACCACATCCTTGAATCGGCCGGCGTTCTCCGAGCTCAACGCGGCCAAGGTCCGGTGCGCCTCCAGGCAATGCTCGGCACGCCGCTCCTTGCTCCACTCGCCGCTCGCCGACGGCAATTCAGAATACTCGATATCCTTCATTTTCTCAATGCTTTCCACTCGAAACAGGCTCAACACAGCCAGGTTGTCCAGTAATTCCAGAATCTTGGGGCTCGCATTCACGATGGCGGGTCGCGCGGGCTTCGGTTCGACTTGGCTCCGGTCGTTCGCGAAACGCGCGAGGATCCCCAAAAACGTGCTGTCCATGTAAAGGCACTCGGCAAGGTTCAACACCACGGAAGTTTCTGGATTATCGGAAAGTTTCGAGAGCAACAACTTGAACTCCTGACTCAGCACGGAATCCGCCTTCCCGCTGATCTTGACGTAGGCCACCGTTTCAAACAGGCAAACCGAGATTTTGGACGAAGCATGGGCCATGATCAGGAAGAATTATCCCGCCTTTCCACTATGCAACGACCCTGCCAGCGCGTCAAGGAATGCATCGTTGCAACAAGGGACGGCAAGGGGCAAATGCCACTTCATCGGCGAGGTTCCCCGCTCCGTCTCATCCTTAAAACGGCGGTCGGACATGGTGGAGATTTGCAAAAGCCTGAATGAGAAACCTTGACGAAGAGGGAGGCATGTCCCTCGTGGATATTGGGAAGATGCGCCCTGGGCAACCGCCATTCTAAGGTTCATGATCGAATCTCTCTCCCCGGTTTGCGGAACCTCTCCCTTTCCTTCCCATCGGCCGGTCGGCCCTCACCCAAAATCCCTATCAACGCCCTCTGCAATACCAACCCATCGTCCAGACTGCTGCTCACCAACTTCCGGTTGCATTCCAGCAGCAAACCCAGCGCCGCCACGAGTTCGTCCCCCTCAAAGGCCTCGGTTTGCTCCAACGCCTTCAGGATCTGGAACGGGTGCATCTTCAAGGGATTAAAAGGCAGGTCCGAGGGAAACGATTCGGGGGGGATTTTGGCCAGGGCCGAAGCCACGCCCCCATAATCCAGGTTGGTCGACAAATGCCCCAAGCGAACGAATTCCTTCACGACCAATAGCAATCGAATCTTTGAAATCAACCCGTAGAGCAGGCCTATGCTGCTCTTTTTGGAGTCCGTCTTCATGCTCCAAAACTCCTCCTCCAGGAGCCTCAGCGCCCGGGGAAGATCACGCTGGCCTACCGCCTCCGCCAAGGCGAACGCTTTCGCCTGACGCTGTCGAGACACCACGGCGTCCACGTCGGCCATTTCGATCCTGCCCCCGTCACCGCGGTAGATTGACAACTTCTCGATCTCGTTCATCAACTGCCGCACGTTCGGGCCCACGGACTCAATCAAGCCCGAAATCGACGCGTTCGACATCGTGGCTCCCGTCTCCTTTAATCGGAGCCGGATCACCGATTCGGCTTTCATGACCCAATCCCGATCGTCCATCGACAACCCGGCGTGCAACTCCACACGCCCCAACTTTTCGATGGTCTTGAAGAAAACCTTCCGGCGATCCACTTTCCCCGCGCTGATGATCAACCGCGCGTCCTCCCATTTCATTCCCTTGACCACGTCGGCCAACACCGCAAGGGACTCCGTCACGGCCTGCGTCATGGCCGCTTTTTCGTCCCCCAGAAAATTCACATTCTTCATCCACACCACCTTCGAACCGCCGAAAAAGGGAAGCGTCTGGAGCGCTTCTATGACGCGCGCCACCGACTTGACCGCCTCCCCCGCGTTCGCTGCCGAGGCGTCCACGATTTCGTGATCGAACCCCGCCGCCAGCGCGCACCATTCGGTGTAAACGCGCTTCGCCGAAAGTTTCACGGAGAATTCGTCCTCGCCGCAGACCATCAGGAGACGGTCTGTGCGAGCCTCGGTCCGATGTGCTTTCAAGGTGGGATTAAGAAGCAAAGGAGGGGTGGAGTCTCACGAGGTGCGAGTAAGAAGATCATCCGCCCCGATCTGTGATTAATGAGCAAGGAAGCCAAGGTCGGAAACGACACATGGAAAAAGGTCATTGTGAGAACGATTTAGGAATTAGCTGAGACTATGGGCGGCGTGGCGGTTCGCGGAACTTGGCGGGACGGAGGAAGACGCGGACCGTTCACTCCTTGTCGCCGGGATCGCTTGCTTCGCTCCCATCGCCTTGCTCGTTGATGCGGGCGAGGACTTCGCTCATATCCTCCACTTGTTCAAACAACTCGCGCGCCACAAACACCGGTTTTTTCTTCGCCGAAGCGAGCGCCAGGCAATCGCTCGGGCGCGCGTCAACCTCCAGGATCTTCCGGCCCAACTCATTGTTCTGCTCCAAAATCAACCGCGCGTAGTAAGTGGAATCTCTTAACTCGGTGATCACCACGCGTTCGACCGTAATCCCGAAACCTTCGAACACTTGGTTGATCAGATCATGAGTCAAGGGGCGTTCCTTCGGGGTTTCCCTGAGGAACATGCCAATCACAGCGCCCATGTTATGCTCGATCTGAATGACGAAAACCTTCTCGTCATTGCCCACAAAGACGGCGCAACCGCTGTTGGCCGGGAGGATGCCACGAATTTGGACACGCACCACATCGCGTTTCATGAGCAAACTCTAGAGCTTCGACTTTAAAAAACAAGCACTCCCATCATCAAACGAGGACACGAACCCACCGGTGATTCCCGAATCCATTCCTTAGGGTCCGTGCAAAAATAACTTCGGATTTTAGCGGGAGCGCTGCCAGGCCAGATGCTAGGCGCGAGGAAGGCTCATCCCCAAAGGTGGGGCTGTAACTGACCTGCCTGCGCCGTGGTGGCTACGGCAGGCAGGCGAGCAACGAAGAGATGGCCTGGAACCGCCCCGCCCCGAAGGGCTGTGGCCTCATGACATGGTGGCTTTGTGACTCATTCGTCACAGACCGGGAGGGTATGCTCCTCATTCGTGCCTCTCCACAATGTCATGATTCCGCCAGCAAAGCCCGAATTTATTTTTGCACGGACCCTTAAACCTTAAAACGGAAGTTGCCCCTTGGGAATCTTCGCGAGATCCCGGCGATAAGGTTTTTCCGAATCACTCACCAGATCTACTCGGGATATGCCTCGCTCTTCGTAAAATCTTTCTCTTCCTGGCATTAGCAAATCCCCACGTGGCTCAACTGCCGTTTGAGCGTTGAACCTGGAAACCGGCGGCTTTTTCTGCCTCTGCTGCAGACTTCATCCGGTTGTCTCAGAAGCTCCGCTCCGCAAGGAGGCATCCATGCGCGGGTTAACTCCACGGATCACACGCCAGCGGCTCAAGGAATTTTTGCCCCCCGTCCACGTTCCCGTCAATTTTTGGCTCGGAAGAACTTATTTCCATCCGCGGACACCGAAAAGGGGCTCGCGGCGCCCGCTTCGTCTTTCCACGTTACCAAATCAACCGAGGATTGCAGCCCTTTCCCCGACCAGGTGATCGCCACTTTTCCCGCCTGAAGCGCAATGCCCAAAATCTTGGGCTCTTCGGGCGGGTTCGCGGGAGCATAGTAGGAAAGAAACTGGCTTGGAATGGGCTTGAGTTGGTCCGCTGGAGTCGCGTCCCCAACTTTCCGCCAAGCCACTTGGAGATAATCCGATCCATTGCCTTCCTTCCAAATCGCCTGCATGGCGTAGCGCTTCCCTTTCTCGAGCCGAACCGGGAGCTCCGTTGTCGATGGATCAACGCCAGGCTCCTGGAAATCTCCGCCGCTCGTGTCCGCGGCCAACGGCAGTTCGTTCGGGTCATCGAGCAAATCGAATTTATCGTTCGAGCTGAGGCGCAATTCACCCTGGTCGTCGCTCCGCAAGAAAAATTCGTAATCCCCCGTCTCCTCCGGAGTCAGCCATGCCCGGAATCGCCCGGCATAAGTGTTGTTGTCCGGCACCGCTGGAATGACGAGGAAGGAGTCGAAGGTCGTGGTGGAATAGTCGGCATCGGGCGAGGCCGGATAACGTTCGTTGTTCCTCAAATCTTGCACCGCCCCGCCACCGATGGACTTCCAAATCTCAAGGCCCACGAAACCACTTTGAACCGTGAACCCGGTAAAACGAGCGGTCGTATTTGCGGCGACTGGATTGCCGGCCCGATCCTCCACTTTGGCAATCGTCGCTGTATAGGCGGTGCCGCTCACTTGCAGGCTGGTTTGGAGGCGAACCGTCGTGGGATCCAGGACTTGCGCCGAGGTGATCGTGAGGCCGCCGGAAATCGTGTAGTTCGCCGCCGCTCCGAGAGAATCCAACTTCATCGCCTCGGAAAACGTCACATAGACCGAGTTGAAATTGATGCTGCCCACGACTTTGACAACCGTAGGAATGGACCCATCGACGTTGATGGTGGCTTCCGCGCTCGCGATTTTGATGGTGCCGCTCGTCAAGTTGACGCGGTACTTGGCGCCGTCATCGGCGGTGGTCAACGCGGGGGTCGTGTAAGTGGCGGCGGTTGCTCCGCTGATATCGGCGAATGTCGAAGAGCCCGGAGCCGCCTTTTGCCACTGGTACGTGATCGTTTGAGAGCCCGTGGCGGCGACTTTGAGAATCGCGGTCTTGCCAGCAGGCAGAAGCTGGCTCGCGGGGTTTTCCGCGATGCGAAGGCTGCCCGTGGACTCGATCTCAGCCAAATAAATGGCGTTGAGCCCGTAGCCGTAGGGGGCGGCTGAAGGGTTGCCGAATGGCGCCGGTCCCACATATTGCTTCGCTTCGATGGCCACGGTTCCGTCCGGCCCCGGCTCGATGTTATCGAAGCCCACCAGAGAGCCCGCTTTGTTGTCGCCCGAATTCAGGGCGACTTGATTGGGCTCGAGCGCCCCGTTCGCATAAGTGGCCTTCGTGAAGATGTTTTGGTTGTTGCTTCCGTCCACATGCGCGTGAACAAACGCGTCAGCCCCGGTGATGGCGAACACGCTCCAACGGTCGTTGTAATTGCCGCCTCGGGCAACCGTGCCTCGGAAATTGTATCTCTTCTTGGGATCCATCCCCTCAAAGTTGAGGATGAGAGTGGTCCCCGCGCTGTTCCGAACACCAGGCAAGCCTGGGTTGTCCGCTCCGCCAATAACAACCTTGTCTTTGAAAAGCACGTCGGCGGGTGATCCGGGGTTCACGTTGCTGTTCGCGCCGAAATCGTCCGGCACCGTTTCCCCGTCCACCGAGACCCTCACGGAAACCTTGAGATCCGCCCCGGTTTTGATATCCCGCAGGATACCGCCGTCGTCGATGATCCGGAGATCATAGGTGGTCGCGTTGGGACTCGTCGTGCCTTCCAGTGGCCGGTAATCATTAAACGCTTCCCAAAGAACCGCAGGTTGAGCGATGCCGACGGAAACAAAAAGAAGCTGGGCCGCCAAGGAGATGGACGCCATGCTAATGATTGCATTTCGAGTTCGATGCATAAGTTTTAAGGGTGGGTTTGCGTGATACTCCTAGGTTGCCGTCTAAGCGGGACCCAAGCAAGCCAAAATCCGAGCTGCGAAAACCTCAGTCCACGAGGAATCGGCAGGCGCGCAGGCGGAACCCTCATTTCGTCAATAACCGTCGCCCTGACGGCTCGGTTCGCTGACCATCTCCAGCGAAGTTTCCCTTGGAACAAGCGCCGTGTTTCGTATAGCGTCAGCCGCTTGGTTCGCGGTCGCATCCGATTCAATCCGATGAAGTTCAACTTCCAAAATAAGATCCTTCCCTGGGCCGATGTCGCGACATGGCGGAGGAGGCACCGTTCCCAAGGAAAACGACTGGTCGTGACGCACGGTTGCTTCGACATCCTTCACCTGGGGCACGTGACCTACTTGGAGCAGGCGAGGAATGAAGGCGACGCCTTGATGGTTGGAGTGAATTCCGACGCGGGCGTGCGGGAGCTCAAAGGCCCGACCCGACCCGTCAACAACGAAGCGGATCGCGCCGGCATATTGGCGGCGTTGGAGAGCGTGGATTACGTGTGCATTTTTCCGGGAAAAAGGGCCGTCCAGTTCCTCCAGGCGGCCCTGCCAGACATCTATGTCAAAGGCGGCGACTACACCTTGGAAACCTTGAATCAGGAGGAGCGCGGAGTGGTTGAAACCAACGGGGCCAGAATCGTCTTCATCCCTTTTCTCAAGGGGCGGTCCACCACGGAAACGCTCTCAAAGATAGAGCGTCTATGAAGGCCGAATCGGTGGAATCGCTGGGGTCAGTCAATAGTAACGTTCTCTGCTTGTAGATTCGGACCCCACCAACGCCGTTTGCGCCCATCGACTCACTGAACGCGCGTCGATTGGGGAATGCCAATTCATTCGATGTTTGATGATATCCGCGCAGGATTGATCCGCCCATCCGGAGTGGTTACGAGCGAAAAGGATTTTAGGAACGCTTGATACTATAGCCTGACCCGAATGGCGCTTAGTTTAGGCCAAATGCCGTTATGAAATAGGGGGCGCGGCATGGCGTAAAGTGTAAGTAGTTAATAATAAACAACTTATGACTTGTACTTTTCGGTACCGCCCTTTACTACGCTTGGGATGTTACCGACATTATGTCCCTCGCCCACCGGATTCAAGCAAAGCTTTCTGAGCCTCGTGCCCAGCGACTGGGTCGCGGAGCTTGTCGCCCGAGAACCATTGCCAGCGGGACGAAAGGCGTGCCTCGCGGTGGCTGACTTGGTGA
>SXGS01238965.1_pt1 | contig 23514 bp, 20 predicted proteins | sample 3174681 | NCBI WGS metagenome assembly SXGS01 (sample SAMN11356861, study PRJNA531348) | freshwater metagenome | isolation source: freshwater sample F1-80 | place: China: Fuxian Lake, Yuxi | collected 2017-12-25
ACCTCCTCGCGGGGACGACCGCTTCGGCGGAGGACGACCTCCTCGCGGGGATGACCGATGTGGCGGCGGGCGCCCACCGCGTGGCGATGACCGGCGTGATGGCCCACCGCGTGGGGATGACCGCTTCGGCGGCGGGCGACCACCGCGTGGCGATGACCGGCGTGATGGTCCCCCGCGTGGGGATGATCGTTTCGGCGGCGGGCGACCACCGCGCGGCGATGACCGACGGGATGGCCCACCCCGAGGGGACGACCGCTTCGGTGGTGGTCGACCTCCTCGGGGCGATGATCGCTTCGGAGGTGGACGGCCACCGCGGGGCGACGACCGACCCGGAGGTGGACGGCCGCCTCGTGGCGAGGATCGCCCCGGCGGCGGCGGCCCTCCTCGCGGACCTCGCCCTCCGAGGGACGGTCGCGGCGGCGGCGGTGGTCGTTGAGGAGAGTTGATCGTGGCGCGTGAGAAGTCCCCCACCATCACCGTGGATGGGGCGAGTTATCTTCGCATTCCGATCCGGACGCGAATCGTGACCCCTCAGGACGACATCGTTGAGGTGGTTCAAGAGTACGCGTCCGGCGTGGTTCAGGCGGGAGACATCGTCTTCGTGAGCGAGAAGGTGGTGGCGATTACGCAGGGTCGTGCCGTGCCGACGAGTCAGATCCGGGTGAGTCCGCTGGCAAAGCTTCTCTGGCCGCGGGTTCGACAGGTGAACTACGGCATCGGCCTGCGCAATCCGTACAGCATGCAGTGTGCGATCGACGAATGCGGCGCCAGCAGAATCATCTTGGCTGCGATCGTCAGCGTCGTGGGGAAGGCTCTGGGGCGATCCGGCGACTTCTACCGGGTGGCGGGTGTCCAGGCCGCGGCGATTGACGCGCCCGGCACCGCCGGTATCGAACAATTCCGAGACTGCGTGATCAAGGGGCCGAAAGACCCGGATGACGTGGCGGAGCGGATTGCGTCGAAGTTGAAGTGCGGGGCGGCGGTGGTCGATGTCAACGACATCGGGAGTGCCGTGCTGGGGGTCTCGAGCGGTGTGAACGCAGAGCAGGTCCGGCGCGCCCTGACCGACAATCCGTTGGGTCAGGGCGCGGAGCAGACCCCGGTGGGGATCCTGCGCAAGTCCTGAGAGGCGAAGTCGTTTAGGCCCGAGCGACCTTACCGGCCTTCAGGCACTTGGCGCACACCTTCACGTGGACCTTTTCGCCGCCTACCATGATGCGGGCAGACTGCAGGTTCGGAAGCCAACGTCGCTTGGTTCGCGGAGCGCGCAGCGCCCATGCGCCCGAGTGGACGTGTCGAATATTCTGCCCGTACTGCGGACCCTTGCCGCACGTGGCGCACTGGCTAGCCATGTCAAAACACCTCTCTCCGGACCGGCTCAAAGCGATTTAGAATAGTAGCACACGCCTGAGAGGCGACGCAACGCTGCGGACGCTCCAGCGGAGCGCACGGGCAGTTCGGTACTCCGGCCCGAATTCCGCTGGAGAACTGAATCGCAAGGCAGTCCCGGGACCCGACGCAACCTGCAATGTCATCCATTCGACCCTTTGTAACGCAAGCCCGCGTTCTACGCCTCGACGACTCCGTCGCCACCGCCGCCGACGCTGTTCGGGCGTCGTCGGTGGGCTCGGTGCCGGTGGTGCGCAATGGGTTTCTCGTGGGATTGGTGTCTGCTCGCGTGCTGGCACAGGCGATCGATCCCGATTTGCGAAATCCCGCCGGGAGTGAGCGCGTGACGGTGGCCGAGCTGCCGTTGGAGGGGGTTATCTCCCTGCCGGAGAGCATGGCGGCATCGGACGCGCTGGCGCTGCTTCGTGCAAATCGCATGGAACGGGCCCCCGTGCTGAATCACGAGGGCGCCTTCATCGGGATGATCTCCGCTGCGGGACTGGCCTGCTCACTTCTGGGTCGCGAGCGTCCACCCGTGGTTGGCGGAATGGCGACGCCGTTTGGCGTACATCTTGTGGGCGGTGGCGTCCGGGGCGGCGTGAGCGACTGGGCGTTGGTTTCTACCGGGGTGGCGATGGCGGTGCTGGCTCTCCTGAGCCGGGGCTGTGTCGAGGGGTTGTTCTCGCTGCTCAGCGGCTCGTCGGCAGTGGTCGAGATTCAGCGGCGGGTTGACCTCACTGCGGTAGCATCCGTCCTGGAGATTGTATTGTTCGCGGTGGCGTTCCGGATGACGGGCCTCACCGGATACCACGCCGCGGAGCACCAGGTGGTTCATTCGCTGGAGGCGGGCGACGAACTCACGCGTGCCGCCGTGCGCGAAAAGCCGCGCGTCCACCCTCGCTGCGGCACGAATCTGATGGTCGCCGTCTCGATGATGGACTTCTTCTGGCGCAGCCAACTCTTCCACGACGCACAGCCGCTCCTCGGGATGCTGGTTACCGTTATCACCTGGAGGAAGGTCGGTGGGTGGGTGCAGCAGAACGTAACCACCCGCCGGGCGAGCGATGTGCAACTCGACTCCGGCATCCGGGCCGCCGAGCAGTTGCTGTCGCGATACCAATCGCGGAGGGGGCCGTCCCCGAGCCTCTTCCGGCGGATCTGGAACACCGGATTGCTCCAGGTAGTCGTGGGATGGCTACTCGTCATCGGCCTCCTGGGGCTGGCGGGCCAGTTCGTACCGCTTCCGGAGTTTTTGCAGGTAGAGTTGTAAAGCGTCGGGCCGGTAGGCCCGCGGGAGCACTATGCGTCTTAAGGCAACCCTCACCCAATCCCTGGCAGCAGTGGTCCAGAGTTTCCTGACCGCGAACACGGGGGCGGTCGTCCCGGTAGAGGAACTTCGCTGGGGTGTGCCGCCCTCGCCGGAGATCGGAGACTACTCCAGTGATTTGCCGGCCATCCTGGCTCGGCGTTTGGGGCGCGCAGCCGCGGAAGTAGCAGCGGAGTTCGCATCACGGATTCAGTTTCCCGATGGTCTGGTCGACCGTGTGGATGCCACTCGCTCCGGATTCCTCAACATCCGCCTGAGTGAGGCCGCCCTCCGGGGGCGGGTCTCCGAGATTGTTGACACGGGAGTGGGCTACGGCGCCGACCCCACGGTCAACAACGGCAGCCGGATTCTTCTGGAGTTCGTGAGTGCTCAGCCCACCGGCCCCCTGACCACGGCTCACGGGCGATCCGCAGCCTTCGGCGATTCCCTCGCCGCCATTCTGGAGGCCTGCGGCGCTGCGGTGACGCGCGAGTCCTATGTCAATGACGCAGGGATCCATCTCGATCGATTGGTCAGGTCCGTCTCGGCGCTGGGTCGAACGCACCTGGGGGAAGCGTCGGTGCGGTTCCCGCTCGACGGCTACCAGACGTCCGAAGCCCACCGGATTGCCGAGTTGCTCGCCGGGCGAAAACCTGAGCTGTTTGCCCGCCCCGCCGCCGCACTCCTGACCGCCGTTCGCGACGAGGTGCTTTCCGGACATGGCTCGTTGCTCTCGAAGTTGGGCCTATCGGTGGACAACTGGGTGTTGGAGACGGACGTCTCCGCCCCGGGCGGTCACCTGGAGACATCGCTGCGTCGGCTCAAATCGGCTCGTCGTTCGTACGAGGAGGCCGGCGCGACCTGGCTTCGCTCCACGGAGTTCGGCGATCAGCAAGACCGGGTGCTGGTTCGCGGGAACGGCCGCCCCACGTATTTGGCGTGTGATCTGGCCTACCACGCCGGCAAATTCGCCCGGGGCTACGATCACCTCATCGACGTGTGGGGAGTGGACCACTCGCTCTACGTCGAGCGCACCCTTGCGGGGATCCGGGCGCTGGATCTCCCGGAAGAGCGGCTGAGCATTCTGATTCTGCAGCCGGTCCAGTTCCAGCGAGACGGCGTGACACTCGACGGACCGGAATTGGGGAACACCGGAGAACTCTCCGACGTCGTGAACCTGATCGGTCCCGAGATGACCCGCTTCATGCTGGTTTCCGCTCCCGCCTCCGTCTCACTGGGAATCGACTTGAGCGATATCGCCGCGTCGCCGGCCTCGGAGAGTCTGTCCTCGATTCGGTCCATGCGGGATCGACTCAAGCAGGCCAGCCTCGCACCGGACGCCGTATCGCAGGCGAGCGGGGCGGAGCGGGTGCTTTGTCGCCGGTTAGCCGAGTTTCCGGATGTGGTGGCCCATGCGGGGCTCGAGCGTGAACCGAATCGAATCTACCGGTATGCGCAGCACCTGGCCGCCGATGCGAGCACGTGGGTGGGTCGCGGCGGCGGCGGAGCCGCCTTGCCCGCGGCGACGCTAACCGTGCTTGAGAATGCGCTCCGGTTGCTCGGGGTGTCACTCGGCGGGTAAGGAAGCCGAGCGGGCCCGCGCGGCCGCTCGTAGGGAGAGCCTGATGCTGGAGTCGTTGACGACCCGTCCGTTGGCCGTGCGCCGGCGGGCCGCCTCCGTGGGTGCTCTGGCGGCAGCTTCGGCTGTACTGCTGGCGCTGCAATCGGCGGCCGACCGGGGCCAGAACGCGGGGATCTTTCGAGACGCGCGGGGTGGACAGCACTCCTGGGTGATCCAGCCGAACCATCTCCTCGAATGGGACGACAAGCCCTACCAGCCGGTTGGCGTTGTCTTTTACTCTGCCTACCTCAAAGCCCCCTCTCAAGACACGCTGCGGGCCGATCAGACCGAGTTGGACCGGCTCAAGGCTGCGGGCATCTCAGACGTGTGGGTCGAGCCGGGGAGACCGCTGCTCGAGTGTACTCCGGTGGAAGTCCAGGCGTTGATCGACCAACTTGAGTCGGTCGGATTTCGATACGGGCTCCGAATCGGAGATCGCCTGGCGACACCGCTGGTCGGACACGCGCCCAGCCTGCTCTCCGTAAGGGTGCCGCCGGCGAAACTCCAGCCGAACGCTCGATTCGTCTGGAAGACGGCGCTCCCCGAGCGGAGCCGGGCCGCGCGGTTCATGCTGACGGACGACTCGGATGACGGAAAGCAGCAAACGTATCTGATCGCCTCCGGCGATGCCCGGGTGGAGGGCCGCGATGCCGTCATCGACGTCCAGTTGCCAAATTCCCGCCTCCTGGGGAAGGCGACCGGACGTCTGAGTGTCCTCCCGGAGGTCGCTATTCCTCCCACGGTGCTGGGAAGCTACGGCGACCTGTGGGATGGTCTCGAAGCCCACCAGAAGCTATTGAAGCAGCACATTCAGAGCATCAAATTCGGTCCTGGCCTCCGGTTCTTGCTCGATCCGTTTGCGGCCGGCGACGGCTCCGTCGGCGAAGAGGATGGAGTGTTCCCCGCCGCGCCGGCGTTCAGAAGCTCCTATCAGGATTGGCTCCAGCGGCAGTCCGGCGGGATAGCTGCCCTGAACGTGCGCTGGCGGATGGCGGATCGTCACGCGGACAGTTTCGAGGTGGCGGCCCGACTCGTGCCGATGTGGGCCAAGAACGACCCGCCCGAAGGGGATGGGTGGATTTTCGATCCGATCGAGCACAAAGGCTACCGCTGCAATCCCCGGACCTCTGCGATCTGGAACGACCTGGAGGCATTCCGGGTGTCGGCGCTGAAGCGCTGGATGAACACGCTTACCAACACCCTGAAGAGCGAGGGTCTCAATGTGCCCATGCTCTTCACCTGGGAGGCCTATCATCCGGTGTTCAGCAACACGCCCTCCCCATCCGGATACGATGGCCTGGCCGGGCGTCTCTCCAGTTGGGCTCCCGAGGTGGGACCACGGCAGGCGGCACTGGCGTTGTCGCAGGCCGAGCAGTCCGACCGGACCACCTGGCTCATCGCCGGCCGCGTGACCGGTCCTCCCGCGGCAGACGGATCCCCGACGCCGGTGACGGATGCCGCTCGGCTGCGGGCGATCTGGGCCGCCGCCGCCGAAGCGGGCTTCCGTGGACTTTACATGGATCCCCGGAGCAGTCCCAACGCAGCCGGTCTGGTGAAGGATCTGGCAGCTTCGATCGGCCCCGCCCCGCCCGCAGCATCCCGCCTCAGCCTCTGCTTTTATCCGGTCACGCTATCCGCCGCCGACGGCGCCACCCGCTTCAAGAATGGCGTGTGGTGGCTTCCCTCCAATGCCGCGGGCCGGCTGCTGCCGCTCGACGGCGATCTTCACGGCTACGAGATTCGCGTTCCCTTCGGAGAGGACCACCCGGTTCGGAGTGGAGTCGTGTTGTGGTCGTCCAACGGCCCGAAAGAGATGACCATCTTCGCCGGCCCAACCACCAACCCGGTGGGTTACGACAGCGCCGGGAAGCCGTTCAAGTTGACCCGCAAGAAGCATGAACTTCGGATCAAGCTTACGGAAGAGCCTGTTGTAGTGGCCGGCGTGGAATTCGGCGCTTTTTTCCCGGTAGAACTGGTGGAGCGCGAGCTCAAGGAACTGGAAGACCTCATCAAGACCGCAGAGACGAGAGGTCTGGATGCAGGAGATGTCCGTTCGGTGTTGGTTCAAGCGCGGCAGAATCTGGTTCCCTCGACTGCGGCCGCCGTGTATCAGGGGATTCAGCCGCACCTGAACCGGATGCGACAGCAGATCAACCCGTACATCTGGATCGAGGCGGAGCGCACAACCATCCACAACTTTTCCGGAACATCCTTCCAGGCCGGCGCCAGTTCGGGCTCTGTCCTGAGGCTGGACCGACAGAACCCACCGGCATCCGGCTACTACCGGGCTCGCTATGTCGTTGATGTCGTTGTGGCCGGCGCTTATGAAATCTGGCTGGCCGGCAAGGCGCCCGGATCCGGGGGCGCTTCTCCTCTCGTCTGGCAGGTGGACGATGAGGCGCTGTCCACGGTTCGGAAGCCGACGGCGGTGGGCGGAGACTACGCGCCGGGAATGACGTGGTTCCAGTTGGGCCGGCTGACGCTGGGTGAGGGGCGACACGAGATATCTCTGGTGGTGACCGAGAAGAACGCCGAGAGCGGTCGGTTTGCAGCCACGTTCGACTCGCTGGTCGTCAGCCGCGAGCCGTTCCAACCCAACGGCGTTCTGCGCCCCGTTCCCAAACGGGATGGAGCCGCCGCTCGCTGATGCCTGGAGGCCTTTGGGAGAAGACGCCGGATGGTCGGGTCATTCGGCGGCGGAATCCGGCGCCCGAGCCGCGACGCTCCACGCCTGACTCGACCGGAAAGGAAGAGAAGCCTCCGGTTCCCGCCGGAAAGGCTTCGCTGAAACTGGCGCTCCGCCTCGGGTTTCGCGATGTGTATGATGCGATCGGGATCGTGCTGGTGGCCAGTCTGCTCTGGAGCTTCCTGGCAGGGCTGGGGATGCTGGGTGTCCACTCCATCGGGCGGAACCTTGGGGCGCTGCTCTCTCCGCTTGCGGCGCAGTTGCTCTCCACGGTCGGCGCTTTGTTCGGGCTGATCCTGACCTCGGGACCCCTCTTCGGAGGGATCAACTGGTATGCCCGGAAGATGGCGCTTCGACGGGAGCCGGAAGTCTTCGATCTGGCCTGGGGATTTGGCTCAGCGTTCCGGCGCTGCCTGGGGCTCGCGCTCATTCAGGCGATTGGCTCGGTCGTGCTGGCATCGAATCTCTGGTTCTACCTGTCCACCGGCCATGTGGCGCTGGCGGTTATCGGGAGCCTGTTCGGCTATGGGCTGCTGCTCTGGATGATGATGTGTGCCTACCAGTGGCCGCTGTTGGTCGAGCAGGATCTCGCGCCGTGGGCCTCGGTTCGCAAGTCCGCACTCCTGATCCTGGACAATCCGGGGTTCAGCCTGGGGTTCGGACTGGTACTCCTGCTGACGTCGGCGCTCTGTTGGTTCACCATTGTTGGGGGCGTGGTGCTCTGGGCCGGAACCGTGTCCATTCTCGCCACACAGGCCGTGCGAGAGCTGCTGCGGAAGTACGGTTTGCTGCCTCCGGATCCCACGGTGGATCCGATCTACGACGAGATGGAGCATTAGCCGGGTCCGGATCTGGACTTCGGCGGTGAGGATCGACGGCTTCGCAGCGCGAGCCTCGAAGAGGAGTGACACCGTTGTCCGACGTGCAGCGACTCGTGATCCTACCGAACGAGCAGATTGGGAGAATTCATCCCCATCTGCACGGCCACTTCGCGGAACACCTGGGAGAACTCGTGTACAACGGGGTCTGGGTGGATCCGGACGGTCCCATACCCAATCGAGGCGGACTCCGGTTGGATGTGTTGGATGCGCTCCGCCCCCTTGAGATTCCCGCGTTGCGCTGGCCCGGCGGCTGCTTCGCGGACGATTACCACTGGCGCGACGGGGTCGGCCGCCGGGCCGACCGTCCTCTGCGGCTCAACCGGCACTGGGGTATGGCCCCCGAACCCAATCACTTCGGGACGCACGAGTTTGTGTCGTTTTGTCGGGCGCTCGGCGCCGAGCCGTACTTCGCCGCCAACCTCGGTTCGGGCACACCCACGGAAATGTCGCAGTGGGTGGAATACTGCAACCACGAAGGCGACTCCACCCTTTCCCGAGAGCGGCGCGCCAATGGGGAACAGGACCCGTTTCGGATCCGGTACTGGGGAATCGGAAACGAGAACTGGGGCTGCGGCGGTCACCTGAGTCCGGAACACTACGCTGAGGAATATTGCCGGTTCCGCACGTTTCTCTCCGAGTACCCCAAGAGCCCGGTGGAAGGCATTGCTTGCGGTCCCAACAACGCGGACTGGGACTGGACTCGACGCTTCTTCACACAACTCAAGCGCGGCTGGAGTGACCGCACCCGGCTGGTGCAGGGCTTCGCGGCGCACTACTACTGCGGCACGTCGGGCGCCGCCACGGAGTACGACACCAATCAGTGGTACGAACTGCTCTCCCGGGGGCGCGCCGTGGACGGCGTCATTGCGGGCCACCGCGCTCTCATGGATGAGTTCGATCCCGAGCGACGCGTGAAACTGATCCTCGACGAATGGGGGACCTGGCACCCTGTGGAGCCGGGTAAGCCGCGCTCCGGGCTGTATCAGCAAAACACCATTCGCGACGCTTGCGTGGCTGCGATCTCCCTCGACGTGTTCCACGACTACGCCGATGCGCTCTGGATGGCCAACATCGCACAACTCGTCAATGTGCTGCAGGCGCTGCTGCTGGTGCAGGGAGACCGCTGCATCAAGACACCGACTTACCATGTGTTCGATCTCTACCGACCGCACCAGGGCGCCACTGCCGTGAGATTGCTGTCGGCGGCAGACACGGTGAGCGACGGCGGCGGGTCGGCGGGCTGGTGCCGCACACGGTATTTGCCGGCGCGTCCCTTCGCGCTGCGGGCGGTCGATGGGTCCGCATCCGTTGTTGGCGGGCGCCTCTGCGTGACGATGGTGAACACCAATCCGGTGGAGTCTGTGGAGGCGGAACTCCACCTGCACGGCGCCTCCTTTGGGGAGGCGGAGTGGGTTTACCTCGCCGGCGCCGATTACAGGGACCACAATACGTTTGAACAGCCCGATCGGGTGCGGCTCTCCGCGCCCAAAATGCTGCGTGGAGAGGGTGATCGGATGCGGATCCAGCTTCCACCTGCTAGTGTGAGTCGGGTGCGAACTCTGATGTCGTGACCGCGACCGATCTTCCCGGGCCTGGGCGGAGATCTCGAAGTCCAGCCGGCCTCGGGCGCTCGTATTGATCTGAAGATATAGGGGCGGCTGATTCTCCGGCCGAAGTGGAGCCGAACGCCGACCGCCCGGGAGACTGAGTATGCAGAGGATGATCCGTCGCGCCGCTGTGGTGGGCGCCGGGACGATGGGCGCCCAGATAGCGGCTCATCTCGCTAACGTCGGTTTGCAGGTGGACTTGCTCGATCTGCCGCCGGCGGACCTCACCCCTGCGGAGGCGGAGCGCGGGCTCAGCCTGACCGATCCCGAAGTGGCAAACCGCCCCGTGACGGAGCAATTCCGCCGGGCGATGGCGCTGAAACCCTCCCCGCTCTTCGTGCCCTCGGGCGCGGAGCAGATCCGGTTAGGCAACACGAGGGATCATCTTTCCCGGCTCGCGGAGGCCGATTGGGTGATCGAGGCCGTTGTGGAACGGCTGCCGATCAAGCGCGAGGTGCTTGCGGCGATTGAGTCGCATCGCCGTCCGGGCACGCTGGTGTCCTCCAACACGTCGGGGCTCTCCATCACTGCGATGTCCGAGGGGCGCGGACCGGACTTCCTCGCTCACTTCTGTGGGACGCACTTCTTCAATCCGCCGCGCTATTTGCATCTCTTGGAGCTCATTCCCACGGCCGCTACCGATCCGGCGGTGGTGGAATTCCTGTCCGACTTCGGATCACAAGTGCTGGGGAAAGGGATCGTGGTCTGCCGCGATACGCCTTACTTCATCGGCAATCGGATCGGCTGCTTCGCCCACAGCTACTCGCTCCACGCGATGATGAAGCTCGGCTACGGCGTCGACGAAGTGGATGTCATCACCGGCGAACCGATGCTCCGCCCGAAGAGCGCCACGCTTCGCCTCGCGGACCTCGTGGGATTGGATCTGATGGTGGACGTCGGGCGAAATCTGTACGATCTCGTTCCCGACGATCCGTGGAGGGAGTTCTTCCGACCCGTGGACTTTCTCGAGAAGATGGTGGAGAAGGGCTGGCGGGGCGAAAAGAGCGGTCAGGGCTTCTACCGCCGCGTGAGGGGCGCCGGCGGCAGCGAAGTCCTCACGCTGGATCTGAACAGTTGGGAGTATGGTCCGCGGCAGCGTCCCCGGTTTGAGTCCATCGGAGCGGCCCGAAGCCAGACCTCCGCCGCGGCCCGGCTGAGAACCCTGATCAACGGCTCCGACCGAGCGTCGGAGTTCGCCTGGAAGACGCTGAGCGAGACGCTGGTCTACGCGGCGGAGTGGGCGGAACGGATCTCGGAAGACCTTCCCCGCATCGACAACGCGATGAAGTGGGGATGGAACTGGGAGCTGGGCCCCTTTGAGCAGTGGGATGCCCTGGGCGTAGCCGCCGTCGTGGAGCGGCTCGAGGCGGAGCAGCGCTACGTGCCGGAGCTCGCCCGAAATCTCGCTCGGACAGGGGGCTCGTTTTACCGGGAGGATGACGGTCACCATGCCTGCTTTCACGTAAACGGCTGGAGCCCCGTGCCCCAGACCCCCGGCGTGATGCTGGTTCGCGATCTGAAGGCCTCCGGGAAGACGGTGCACGCCGGCGCCGAGGCGAGCCTGATCGATCTCGGCGACGGCATTCTGGGTCTGGAGCTTCACACCAAGGTGAATGTGCTGAGCGAGGGCGCTCTGGAAATGCTCCGGCGAGGTCTCGGCGAACTGGATCGGAACTGGGACGGGATGGTCGTCGGCAACCAGGGCCGGATGTTCTCCGCCGGGGCCAACCTCGCGATGCTGCTCGCCTCGGCGGACGCAGGCGACTGGGACGACATCGACCACCACATCCAGGTTTTCCAGAACACGCTGATGTCGGTGAAGTACTCCCGCAAGCCCGTGGTATCCGCGATATTTCACCAGACACTGGGGGGCGGCTGCGAACTCGCGCTCCAGTCGGGGCGGGTGCAGGCCGCCGCCGAGACGTACATCGGGTTGGTGGAACTCGCCGTCGGGTTGATCCCGGCGGGCGGCGGCTGCAAGGAGATGGTGCTGAGATCCCAGGAACATCTGCTGCCCTCGGACACCACCGCAGACCGGTGGAGCCTGCTCCACCGGGCGTTTCAGAACATCGGTATGGCGAAGACCTCGACCAGTGGGGCCGAAGCGCGGGAGATGGGCTTTCTGAGGCCGCAGGACGGCATCAGCGTCAATCCGCGGCGCCACCTGCTCGATGCGCGCAATGCAGCGGTGAGTCTGGCGCGGGGAGGTTACGACCACGGCTGCCCACGACGCGACATCGTTGTGTTGGGAGAACCGGCTCTGGCCCGGTTCAAGCTCGAAGTCCACATGATGCATCGGGCGGGGTACCTGACGGATCACGATCGAGAACTGGGAATGGCGCTCGCGAGGATCCTCTCGGGCGGAGACCTGAGCGGTCCTCGGATGGTGTCGGAACAGTACCTGCTGGACCTGGAGCGCGAGGAATTCAAGCGGCTCTGCGGCTTCGAGAAGACGCGGGATCGGATCCGGCACATGTTGAAGACGAATCGCCCGCTGCGGAATTAGGAGTACGGTTCGATGGGTTCCATGACAGAAGCGTGGGTGCTTTCGGCAGTCCGAACGCCGGTGGGGAAGGCCCCTCGGGGAACGCTGCGGCGCACGCGCCCGGATGAATTGGGAGCGCTGGTGCTCCGAGCGGCGGTCGAGCGGGTATCGGGGCTGACTCCGGAGAGCCTGGACGACGTGATTCTCGGCTGCGCCATGCCGGAGGGCGTTCAGGGAATGAACATGGCCCGACTCGCCGCGATCCGAGCCGGGTTTCCGGTCTCCGTCCCGGCACTCACCGTGAACCGCTTCTGTGCTTCAGGCGCAGAGTCAGTGGCGCGCGGCGCGGCGCAAATCAGGTCCGGACTGGCGCACTGTGTCGTCGCCGGGGGCGCGGAAAGCATGAGCCTGGTGCCCGCGGCGGGGCACGGCTTTGCTCCGAACCCGACGCTGATCGAGGAGTATCCCGACGTCTATCTCGGAATGGGGCTCACCGCGGAGAATCTGGCGCAGTGCTATGGGATCGGTCGAGAGCTGCAGGATGCCTGGGCGCTCCGCAGCCATCAGCTAGCCGTGGCCGCGCTGCGTGAGGGCCGTTTTCGGGAGGAGTGCGTGCCGGTACCCGTCACGGATGTGGATCTGGACTCTCGGGGGTCGCGCATCGAACGGACGTGCCTCTTCGAGACGGACGAGGGTCCTCGCTCCGACACTTCTGCCGCTGCGCTGGGAAAGCTGCGGCCGGTGTTTCACGCCAGGGGGACGGTGACGGCCGGAAACTCTTCCCAGACGAGCGATGGCGCCGCCGCCGTGGTACTGGCATCCGATGAGGTGGTGTCGCGGCTCGGCTGCGCGCCCATCGGGCGATTTGTTTCCTGGGCCGTGGCGGGAGTGCCCCCGGAAGTCATGGGGATCGGTCCCGTTCCGGCGATCCCGGCTGCGCTCAAACAAGCGGGACTCACCCTGGACGAGATCGACGTGATCGAACTCAATGAAGCGTTCGCGGTCCAGGCGCTCGCAGTGATCCAGGAAGCCGGGCTGGATCCGGAGCGAGTGAACGTGAATGGCGGCGCGATTGCCCTGGGGCACCCGCTCGGCGCCACGGGCTGCAAGCTTCTCTGCTCGCTGCTCAACGAGTTGGCGCGGCGGGGCGGTCGCTACGGCATGGTGACCATGTGTGTTGGAGGCGGCATGGGCGGCGCGTTGATCGTTGAAAACCTTCGGCGATGAAGATCCTCGTACCGGTGAAGCGCGTGCCGGCGCCCGAGACCCGAATTCGACTGCTTCCCGATGGAAGCGGCCTCGACGAGAGCGACGTGACCTGGGTGGTGAACCCGTTCGACGAGATTGCGCTTGAGGAGGCGCTGCGGCTTCGAGACGAGCACGACGTCGAGGAGATCGTGGTGGTCTCGGTGGGTCCCGCGGAGTGGGCCGAGCAGGTTCGGCGCGGGTTGGCGATGGGGGCTGATCGTGGGGTCCTGGTGGAGCATGACGCCGCCGTGGATTCCCTGGTCGTGGCCCGCATCCTCCAGGCCGTGGTGCTGCGCGAAAAGCCGGATCTGGTGCTGATGGGAAAGCAGGCGATCGACGACGACAGCAGTCAGGTCGGCCCGATGCTCTCGGCTCTCCTGGGGTGGCCCCAGGCGACATTCATCTCCCGGTTGGAGCTCACGGGAACCGTGGCCACCTGCACGCGGGAGACGGACAGTGGCCTGCAGCGCGTTGAGGTGGACCTTCCGGCTGTGCTCACCACGGACCTTCGGCTGAATGAACCCCGCTATGTGGCCCTTCCCGGGATTCTCCGCGCTCGGAAGAAACCTCTGGGTGTGCTGTCGATCGAAGACCTGGGCATCGATGCGTCGCCCCGAACGCGCGTGCTCGGATATACGCCTCCACCGGCACGTCCTGCAGGCGTGATGGTGGCATCAGTGGAAGAACTTGTCACGCGTCTCCGCGACGAGGCTCGCGTGATTTAGCCACCGCGCCACCGGGTGAAAACCAAACGGGGAGCGTCCCAATCTCTGGAACGCTCCCCGCTTTTGTGAGTCAACGGGAGATCCGGCCCCGTCTTACGGGCGGATTACTGCAAAGCGGCGGCCCGTTCCGTTCTTGATCTCCAGCACCACTCCCTGGCCGGCCGGAACGGCATTCAGCGCGTTCTGGAACGACTGTATCGTGGTGATGGGGGTCCGGCCGACCCGCAGGATGAGGTCTCCTGGAACGATTCCCGCTTCCTGGGCAGGGCTATCCGGCGCGATGCCCGCGACCTCAATTCCGCCCTCGCCCGGCTGAACGCTGAGTCCAAACTTCGACGGAGTGGGTCGAGCCTGATCCTTGTCGAACTGGGGTGCGTTGGCGCCGCCTCGGAGCTTGAGCAGATCCTCTTCCGAGGGCCGCTCCACAACTTTGATCTGGAGCTTGATCGGCTTCTGGTCGCGAACGACCTCCAGCGGAATGGTCGAGGACGGCCGAGTGGCCGCGACGGCATTCTCCAACTCCGTGAAGTTGCGGATCGGCTTTTCGCCGTAGCGGACGATCACGTCCCCATCCTTCAGGTTGGCTCGAGCAGCGGGACCATCGGGCTGGACGGACTCGATCAAGGCGCCACCCTGGGGAACGTTCAGGTGATCCCGGAGTTCCTGGGTCAGCTCACGATTCCCTTCGGAAATCTGAACGCCGAGGTAGCCGCGGGTGACTTTGCCCTTCTCCACGAGCTGATCGGACACCATCTTCGCGATGTTGGCGGGAATGGCGAACCCGATACCACTGCCCTGGGCGGTGATGGCAACGTTGATGCCGACGACCTGACCGTCGATATTCACCAGCGGACCGCCGCTGTTGCCGGGGTTGATCGAGGCATCGGTCTGGATCAGGTCCGCATAATTGGCGACCTGTCCGCCCAACCCCTTGAGGGTTCGGCCCTTGGCGCTGATCACGCCCACGGTGAGGGTGGAGTCAAATCCGAGCGGGCTGCCGATGGCGATGGCCCACTGTCCCACCTTGACCATGTCGCTGTTGCCGATTTCGGCAATGCTGCCGGGGGGCAGCGGGCGATTTGCCTTGAACTTGAGCACGGCGAGATCGGTGCGCTCGTCCTGGCCAACCAGTTGGCCCTGGTAGGAGATGCCGTCGCGAAGCTGCACGCGGAACTGATTGAATCCCTCGACGACGTGGTTGTTCGTCAAGACGAAGACCGTGCTGCCGCTCTCGCGAACCATCACGCCGGAGCCAGTGCCTCCAGACGGGCGCTGTGGCTGTCCGCCGCGCGGTCCGAATCGGAAGAATTCGCGAAACGGCGCGGGAATGTTCTCGTCCTGCTCCATATTGCGCTCACCCTCCTGGCCGCGGGGCGGCGCCATGGGTCGAGCGGGCGGCGCCGAGGACTTGGCGCTGATGGTAACCACGGAGGGTTCAACAGACTCGGCGATGTTTACAAACGCGTCTTCAAGCGCGTTTAGCACCGCCTTCTGCTCCCCGGGCATTTGCCGTCGGGCCGGAGTGACGCCCTGAGCGGCGACATAGGTAGGGCGGGTCCAGTTGCTGAACGCCACCGCGAGAAGCGAGGAGCTCAGCAAGATGACCGCCCAGCGGTCTCGAAGTTGCGACGCGAGAGTTCTCATGATTCTTCCTTCTCCACCTGATGAGAGAGAGGGGGGACGCTGAAACTCCGGAACTCACCGTTATCCAATCACGCCCGGCCCGGCGCGGGATCGCGGCGACTCCTTAGCTATACATAGACCCCCACCGGCCTGTACAGTTCCCGCGTCGCGGGAACTCAATGTTTTGGTCCGATGGGGCTCAATCAGTGCGCTAACGCTACTCCGACGGAAGCAGGTAGCCGGGCCCCGGGATCCATCCGGTGCGACGCTCCCACGGAGAGTGCGAGGCGGGGGATGCGGAAAAGCCGACAGATTGGAATCGGCCGGTGTGTGCAAAGCCGGAGCCGCTGTAAGGCGTCCTCGAGGCGACGAACGGCATTCCGGTTTCCGCATTCACATGGTGGGCGGAAACCTCTGGGGTCACGGCGGCCGTCACGGATGCGGGATTCGTCTCGGAACTATCGAACCGGCTCGCAACTCCCAGCACAAAGCTGGCGCAGATCACCGATGCAGCGAGCGTCATGGATGGTCTGCCGTGAAACACCTGGTCCTGAACCCATTCCCGCACACGAACGCGCAGTGTGTTCAGGAACCCAACTTCGACATCTGCGGCGACATGGAGCGAATCGGTGGCCTGCCGAGCGGCGAGGGCCCGCTCCAGGGAGAACTCAGCAGGCGGCTCAACGGCGCGCATCCGAGTGAGCATTCCCCGAACCATACGGACCTGGTCCAACTCACGGGAACACTCCGAGCATCCGTCCAGATGCCTTCGAATCTGGAGCATCTCCTCACCGGTGAGTTCCCGATCTGAAAAGGCGGATAGATTGTTGCGAACTCGATTACACTGCATCTCAATCGCTCCTTCGCGACCGGATCTCGACCGAGGGTCGAGTGGGCTGAACCGAGGGGCCTGCACTCCGAATCATGGGAGGGTGACCCCCAGCATCCGCCGCAGGTGGTTTCGTCCTCGGTGAATTCGGGAGCGCACCGTGCCGATGGAGCAGCCCATCACCTCGGCGACCTCCTCGTAGGAGAGACCTTCGACGTCGCACAGCACCACGGATAACCGAAATTCGGGAGCCAGCGCGTTCAGCGCGCTCTGAAGCCGATGATCGAGTTCCCGCGACAGCACCTGACCGGAAGGATCACTGTCGTTGTCCGCGAGCTCGTTGAAGCCCGGCAGCTCCTCCAAGGATTCAATCCGAGCCTTCGGACGTCGCCGCAATTCGTCGATATGGAGGTTGACCAGGATCCGATACAGCCAGTTTGCAAACGGCAGATCGCGTCGATAGCGGTGGAATGACTGGTAGGCCCGGATCATCGCCTCTTGCGCCAGATCCTCGGCGCGGCCGCGGCTTCCCGACAACCGATAGGCGATCTGGTAGGCCTGTCGGTAATGACGCGCCGCCAGCTCCTCGAATAGCGCTCGGTCCGCCGCCGACAGGGTGCGGTCGACGGTAGTTGATCCGGAACTCGGTATCGCCTGCGGTTGAGAATTGGACACTGATCCCTCCACTCACAATTACGTTGAACAACAGCCGTTGGGTTCCTGCAATTTCTCGGCACGGCGTTATCTGCGGGGATGCCGATGTTGAGGGAGGGGCCTGGGCATCGTCGACGCTCTGTAGCAACACCGCGGCGCCGGGCGATAGGATGTTTTGGGGACGCGAGACTGAGAGTCTAGAGTCACAGGAGGGTGACGCGGCATGGCGGATGATCGACGCGATGATCGGTCGGGGCGGGAATGGGTTGGCGGAGTGGTGTCGGACCTGGAAGCGCTCCCCACGGTTGCCCAGGAGCGATTGGTCGCCATTGAGCGGGATCTGCGGGAGAAGGGAATGCCCCAGACGTTTATCGCTGCGGCGTTGACGTCCACCGCCGAGGTGCTGAGGGACTTTGAGCAGTCGGAGCTTTCAGACCAGAACCCCTTCAATCGGGAGCAGGTGCGGCGGTTCGTGGAGGCGCATGCGGTGGTGGAGCCCCCAGCCCATCCGGCGCAGCGGAGCGAGCGCAAGCGGGAAGAGCGGGAGCGACTGCACCATCATGCCACCCTCCTGTTGCGCGAGGCTCGTCAGGCTCGCGGCCGGCACGAGATCAAGAAGATGAGAAATCTTCTCTTGAAGCTGGACCAGCGGGAGTTGCGGCGGGTGTTGGGCCGGAGCGGCGACGATCTGTGCCGCCAGATCAATGTGTGGCTGCGAGGTACCGCGCCCTTGTTTTGAACCCGGGGCAGTCGGCCCCAGGGAGGTGTTCGCTTGCGGAATCGCGGCTCCAGGCTAGATCCGATCTCAGAGTACCGCTCGGCACAGCAGGCACTGCGGGTGCTGTTCCAGCCGTTTACGGCCGAGCATTGCCCGACGTGTAGGACGCCGTGTTGTCGCAAGCCCGCGCGCATCCAACCGCTTGATCTGATTCTGCTCGAGACGTTGATCTCACCGAATCCCGTGCCTCCGGGCGCCGTGGAGCGTGCGGCAGGTGAGTGGCTGGAGTCCGCGGCGGCCGCTGCCGACCCGGATCTCGGGCCATGTGAGTTTCTGACCGGGACCGGATGTCGCTTCCCCGGCGATTTGCGCCCCCTGGGCTGCACTGCCTTCATCTGTCAACCGATGCGCTCTCGCCTGAGCGCTGAATCGCTGGACGCGTTGATCGTGGGAGTCGGTCGGGTCGAGGCGGCGCATGTACGGCTGGCGGAGTCGCTCGGACTCGGAGGGGGCGCCGAGTCTGCTTGACGGCTCCGGGTCGGGTCATTGCCGAATTCAAACACGGTTGACTGGATCGAGAGTCTTAGTCCTGTTCCTGGCGACAGTTCGTGCCAATCATTGGGATGGGAGCGTTGGCTGACGACGCGTCCAACCGACTCCGTCCAGGCGTATCGGACCACTGTTCCCTGGTTGAGGCGCCTGATCTTCCCCCGGACGACGACAACTCTTGATATGGTAGGCGGCGAAAGATTGCAATCGGCTCCTCCGTCCGAAAGTGCTTCTGGAGGCCAACTCGGGATCGTTGACGCGCTTATCGGCGCGGTCTGTTTTGTCGTGTGTCTGGGGATTTGTTTTACCTTTGCGCTCCACCTGAGGTCTCGCAGTCGGCTCGTGGATGCCCGGAAGTTGGAGAGCGCCCGCCGGTCGCAGAGAATTCGTCAGACGGTTCGCCACGCCGAACAGAGCCGGCTGACGGCCATCGGTTTGCGAAAGGCCATCGGACGCTACGTGGCGTCCATCGAGTCCCGCCCCTCCGTACCCTGGGCCACGGTGGTGACCGAGCTGAGTCGGTTGAGACCCTCCGGAGCCTGGGCGGAACGACTCTCGGGGAATGGTCCCCGGTTTAAGGTGACCCTGCGGACTGCGGCGCCTGATCTTGCGCCGGTCTACGTGGAGCAACTCCGGGAGTCGCCTTACATCGAGTTCGTGAGTCTTGCTGGAGGAGACGCTCGATCGCGGCAAGTCACCGGTCGGACGATGGGGGAGTAGGCACGTGCTGAACACAAGCGGCGCGACACCGCGGCGGACCCCGTTGGGATCGACTCGAAGTCCCATCGGCAGGCGTCTCGCGCTCCATGGCGCCATCTGCCTGGGGTCCCTCGGGCTTGGAGTTGTAACGCTGGTTTGGCCCCAGTGGCTCATTCTGGACGGGAGTGAGACTTCACTGGCTATCCAGATGAGCCGTGAGCGAGAGCTCAGCGATCGCCTGCTTCAGGTGAGAGCATTGAACCAGAAGCTGCGTGAATGGCGGCGGGAAGATCGCCGGGTGCTCCTTCGGAACGAAACGCCACTGTTCACGCGCGCGATGAAGAACCTGGCAATCCGAAACGGCGCCCGGCTGGTTGATGCATCCGTCTCACCGAGGCCCTCCAGGGGTTGGCGGGCAGCCCATCTCACTCGGGTGGATCCGGATCTCACCTCCACGAATGAGGCTGGCATCGAACCTCGGTCGATTCGTCTGGTCCTGGCCGGAAGCTTCGCGCAGGTGTTCAGCACGATTGCCTCGCTGCCGCAAGAGCAGTGGCTGCTCGTGATCGACGCCTGGGACCTGATTCCCGCCGGCAAAAGTCCCCAGGGCCGGCTGGTAAAGGCGGCGGTTCAGGGCACCATCTTTGTGGCGAGCGGCGACTCGGTCGATTCCGCAGGGGGCTCCCCACTCGAAGTGGCGGATGCCTCGAAGGGAGCCCCCTGATGGGCGGACACTTCATCCCTCTTCCTGGATCTCCGGAGCCCCGCCGATCCGGCGGGAGTTCCAGTGTGCTGATCTTTGCCGGAGGGGCGCTTGTGGCTGCGCTCCTCGCCGGAGTCGGCATCACCCTCGCAACCTCGCGCCCCGGCCAGGAGACCGATCCTTCCGAGACCTACCTGGCTTCGGAAGCCGACACGGCGGACGCGGGAACCCCCGAGATTCGCTTGAGCACCGGTCTCGCGGCCGAGAGCTTTGGACGAGTTGCCGTACCTCCGGACCCGTTCGAACCTTCCAGCCCGAAGGCGGGGAGGGTTGGTGCTCAACCGGTTGTGCCGGCCCTTTCGGCGCCCGTGCTCCCCAGTGTGCTCAACGCGCCCGGGCCGGAGAGGTCGCAGTCATCGGGTGTCGGTCGACCTGGGGAGGCGCCGGTTCAAAATGTTCGTTCACCGGTGGCTGAAGCCACCATTCAGCCGCCGGTGATAACCGGCATTATCCATGGTGAGACATCCGTGGTCATCGCCAAGCTCAACGGGCAAACACACTTTGTAAAGGCCGGCGAGCGGATTGGTGGATCTTGGTTGGTCGAAGAGGTCAAAGAGCAATCCGTGATCTTGAAAAACGGTGAGCGACGCGTTGAAGTCGCCGTGCAGGGAGCCCAGTAGTGTCCAGCAGTCATCCCAATCGAAATACCATGCGGAGACGTCTACGCGCCGGCGTCCTGGCAGCATCGCTGCAGGCCCTGGCCATCACCGCCTCGCTGCCGCGCCACAGTGTGGCCGCGCTGCAAACCCCGGAGAAGCGGTTTGATCTGACCGTCTCCCGAGGAGACGTCGAAGACCTGATCAAGGTCATCTCGAGTCAGACCGGGAGGAATGTGCTGCTGCTGTCGAGCGTGAGGGGCAACGTCACACTCACGCTGAAGCAGGTTACGGCGGAGGAGGCGCTCCGAAAAATTGCCGCGGCCCTGGGCTCGGAAGTCCGGCGCGTGGACGATACGTTTTACGTGGGGTCCGTTGAGGAGATCCGGCAGCTCATCACGCGCACCGGGATCCGCGCCACTCTGACGCTGAACTATCTGAAGCCGGAGGATGCCGTAGAGATTCTCAAGTCGGCGTTCCCCTTCGTCTCCTCGTCTCCGCTGGGCAAAACGACTCTGGTCACGGTCGCCGGCGCTCCCGAAGATGTTGAAGCCGCTGTTGCTCGCTTGAAGTCGCTGGATCTGAAGCCTGCGGAACCTCCGGTCGTGCCGCCGATGCCTCCGAAAATCGAGCGGCAAACGCGCGTGCTCTCCATCGTCAAGGCCGACATCGCCATCGAGACGCTTCGCAAGGCGGTGCCCGGTCTGACGGTGAGCGCGGTGGAGCAAGCCCTGGTGCTCGAGGGCACTCCGGACATTCTGGCGCAGGCGAAGGCAGTGCTGGACACGATAGATCTCGCCGGGGCCACCCAGCGGATCATCAAGTTGTACAACCTGAAGTATCTGCACCCGCATCAGGCCGCCTCGACCCTGGGACGCTTCTATCCCGAGCTTGCGATACAGGCAGGCACGGAGTCTCTGGTTCCGACTCGAGCCAGCTTCCGGCCGCTCGGGATTGAGACCGAGCGTGCGTTCTCGCAGCAAGGCTTGCAGGGAGGCTCCAGCGGAAACACCGCGCTCCTGGGAGGCGGTTCGGCCGGCGGCGGAACCACTCCCAACGGCGGAGGCGCAGGCGGAGCGGGTAGTGGGGCCGGCCCGGGCGGAGCGGCCGGCGCCGCGGGTGGCGCGGGCGGAGGTCAGACGGGCCTGAGCCTGGACTCGCCGGGCTCCCGATCCAGGGTGCTGATTCTCGCCGGCCCGGCCGGAGATATCGAAGCGGCGCTCAAGCTTCTGGGTCAATTGGATGTCAAACCGCCGCAGGTGCTGATCGAGGCTCGAGTGGTGGATCTGTCTCCCAGTCGGCTGCGGGAGCTTGGCTTCAAGTGGGATCCTCAGCGCTTCGGGTTGCTGGAGAACAACGGTGAAAAGGCGCCGTTGAGCATCGGAGGCTACTCGCGGACTCCCTTCAACATCGGCATCGACCTGGACGCGCAGGACACCGTCACCGAGTTCAAGGTGCTGGCCCGTCCGAACGTCACGGTGGTGGACGGTGAAGAAGCGAGTATCTTCATCGGCGACATTATCCGATTTGAGCGGCTGAGTTCGGTGTCGGACACGGGGAATCAGATCTTCACCATCGAGAGCGTCCCCGTGGGAGTAGCTCTCCTGTGCCGGCCCCGCGTGAACGAGGAAAATGGGCACATCACGCTCCGGATCCATCCGGTGGTGAGCTCTGTGACTGCGTTCACGGGTCGGAACAACGACATTCCTCAGACTGCCACGAGAGAAGCCGAGAGCACGCTTGTGGTGAAGGATGGGGAGACCATCGCCCTCGGCGGCTTGCTCAGAGAGCAGGACATCCGGACGATGACGTCGATCCCCTACCTCTCCCGAATCCCGTTCTTCGGCGAGTTGTTCAAACACCGGCGGGTGGAGAAGCGGAAGTCCGAAGTCACCATCTTTATGACGGTGAAGATGGCCAAGGACTAGCCGAGGAACCGACCCCAGAAGAGCGTCGATTCCCGTGGTCATTCCCGGGAGTCGACGCTCTCGTTCGTTTCTGGCACTGGTCGCCCGAACCGGGGTTGGAGCGTGGGGAGCCGGCCCAAAGCAGACCTGAACACGCAGGTGCTGTCGATTAGAAGCAGGGCCAGGACGGGCGGCTCGCGGGGACCTCCGCGAGCCGGATGCCTCGGGGTATACTGAAGGCCGAAACCTGATCCACGTTGGGGAAACCCACGATGTGCACGAGGCTGTAGTAGCAAGATGGCAGAAGACAAGGGATTCGAGGTGAGAGATCGGCGACGGGTGAAGCCGGACTCCGACCCCTCGGCTGAGGCGCCGGAGGCGGTCGACGAAGTCGTTGCTGAAGAGTTGGATGCTGATGACGACGATGCCCACTTCGACTTCGGTGAAGACGACGCTCCCGACGGCGGGCCGCTCCCTTCCTTCAAGGTGAGCGACTACCTGCAAATGTCGATTGGGATGCTGGCCCAAAAGGCCTGGGTGGGGATGGGCCTGGTGCCGGACCCCGCGACGGGGTCCGTGGCAGCCGACCTGTCTGAAGCTCGGCTGGCCATTGCGGTCATCGGGGACCTGGTGAAGCATCTCGATCCGCAGTTGGCGGGGCCCGAGAAGCGAGAACTTCAGAATCTGGTTCAGGATCTGAGGCTTAACTTCGTTCGGCAATCCCAGCAGGCGGGCTCCTGAGCATGGAACTCCAGCCGTCCGAACTCGCAGCGCACGTGTCCCGAGCCCTGGCTGAGGACGTGGGTCGAGGGGATGTGACCTCGATTCTGACCGTGCCCGCCGGCTCCCGCGGCGAAGCGCTTCTGGTCGCTCGCGAGGCGGGCGTGCTTGCGGGGGTTGTGACGCTGCAGGAGGTGTGTCGACAGGTGGATCCGCGCATTGAAGTGCACCTGTCAGCGGCCGACGGCGATTTTCTCGCCGCCGGCCGCACGGTGTGCAGGCTTCTAGGCCCATCTCGTTCGCTGCTGACGGCGGAGCGTACCGCCCTGAACTACCTGCAGCACCTGTCCGGGATCGCGACGAGAACTGCCCGGTTTGTGGAACTGGTTGCCGGAACCGGATCACGAATCGTGGACACGCGAAAGACGATCCCAGGAATGCGGGTGCTGGCCAAGTACGCCGTGCGCGTGGGCGGCGGCTCCAACCACCGCTTCGGGCTGGATGACGG
>SXGS01005538.1_pt1 | contig 23512 bp, 18 predicted proteins | sample 3174681 | NCBI WGS metagenome assembly SXGS01 (sample SAMN11356861, study PRJNA531348) | freshwater metagenome | isolation source: freshwater sample F1-80 | place: China: Fuxian Lake, Yuxi | collected 2017-12-25
CGTCGATACCTACGGCGGCTATGCCCGCCATGGCGGTGGCGCATTCTCGGGGAAGGATCCGACCACGGTCGACCGGTCGGCCGCGTACGCGGCGCGTCAGCTTGCCCGGGAGGTCGTTGCCCGGGGTTGGGCTCGCCACTGCGAGGTGCGCCTTGCCTATGCAATTGGGGTGGCGGAGCCGGTCGCGATCAGCATCGAAACGTTCGGCACCGGGAAAAAGGGCGCCGAGGTTGCAAGTGTTGCTGTCCCCGCCATGTTCACCCCGAGTGCAATCATCGAACGGCTCGGTCTGCGCGCGCCGATCTATCGCCAAACGGCGGCCTTCGGGCACTTCGGGCGACCCGGATTGCCATGGGAGTCGGCAATCTCTGGATGGAAGGGCTCATGAGTTTCCAAAATCGAGTGGACCCTTGGGGTTGCCTGCATGCCGTATCCGAGCGTGGTTCGCTGCTGGGCAACCGTGGAATCCTCCACAACGAGCGCCGCGAGATCATCCGGCAATGGAAGGGCAGGAGTTGGGTGACTTGCCGGACGTCATTCGGAGATCGGCATCGAGAAGTCTTCTCGGTGAATCCGCTGAGCTATTCGGAGCTTTTCTTCCTCGACGAAGCCACGGCATTCTCGGCGGGCCACCGTCCCTGTGCCGAGTGCCGTCGGTACAGATACCGGGAGTTCATTGGTGCGTGGGCGATCGCGAATCGTGAACGAATGGGTTCGAGCAAGACCAGTGCGTCTGAGGTGGACCGAATCCTGCATTCTGAACGCGTGGATTCGGGTGGGCGCAAGGTTGCATGGGAAGCTCGCATGGATCAGTTGCCGAATGGAACAATGGTCGCCCTCGACGGGCGGGCATATCTGGTCTGGGCACGCGCGCTCTGGCCATGGACATTCTCGGGATATGGACCCAAGGGCGAGCTCACCTCATCCGGTTGCGTCCAAGTGCTTACCCCGGCATCCGTGGTTCGGGCGTTCGCGATAGGGTTTGAGCCGGGTGTGCACATCACTGTTGACTCAGACACGACAACCGCCGGTGTTTCTGCTGATCGATCTGCGCTTCCCCACTGGCTAGTCGAAGCCTATCGCGCGACGGACTACCGAGTTGGCGGCGTTGCATCCGGCTTCGTGCTGCACATTGATGAGCCGTCGGAGCCGTTGAGAAGCATGTTCAAGAGCAGGGTCGTGACATCCGCCGCATACGTTTCGGCTTTCAATCCGCATGGGGAATCGACTGCCGAGTCGGTGAATCTCGCTGCACATCAGCGGCTGCTTGCCCGGGTGCGGGCGATGGGTCTGGAGGCCATCGAGGGGGAGGGCGCGGCTCCGTCGGGTCCATGGCCCCCAGAGAGAAGCTTTCTCGTGTTGGGCATCACACTTTCGGATGCTCTGAGGCTAGGGTTCGAGTTCGGACAAAATGCGGTCGTCTGGGCTGGGGATGCCGGGGTTCCGCGGCTGATTCTTGCGAAGTAAGGAGGTGATCGATATGGGAGAGCAGCTCGAGTTCGATGCCGTCGCGAGATACCTCATTGCCGACAATTACGTAGTCAAGGCACTACGAAGACAGTTCGGAGAATGTTCGACAGAAATCATTGACGCCGTCATGTCCGGGAAGTTTCCCGAATTCGGCGACATTCATACCCATGATTTTCTCCAAGATCTCTTACATAACGACGCAAGATTGTACGTGCGATTTTACGCGCGAGGTTCCTTCGGAACTTATCCGATCACGGTATCGGGGCTGGGTGGCGTCTACTTTTTCCAAGCGCCCGATTTCGGTACGACCGGATACTTCCTGGACCTGGCATGTGCGAAGGAAGCAATCGCATCCAATTGGTGCGATAGCTTGGTCTCTGCTAACGGACGTCGCTATCGAGAACCATTCGAGAATCCTCTGTTGGAATTAGAGCTAGCGCGTGCCAAAGCAGGTGAAGCGATTCAGTGTGCAAGTCAGTTGCTTGATTGCCCGAATTCTCTGGAACGCACTCGCCTTTGGGTGAGGCTGCTCGATGGAAGCCCTCTCGACGATGTGCATCTGTGTGCCGACGTTCTCTGTCTTTGGGTTCAGCAAGATCTCGAACCGGGCGAACGCTTGAGTTCGGTGGACAGAATTGTCAGGGTGCTCTTGAAGGAAGGTCCGAAGGTATTGAGAGTTTGCGGCGAGCGGGGGCAATCGTACGTGATCCAGAATCTTGCTTCGATGGCGGCGGATGCCGTCGTCGCTCGCGCGGACAAGCTATATACCACTACTGGAATCGCACGCATGAGTGCTGCCACATCTCTTGCGTCTGCAGAACGAGCGGTCGATATCATCCAAGCTGCAATCAGGGGAGATTAGACGGGGGTAGGAATTACTTCGCTCGCCAGTCTCTCAAACGTCCATCCGGACCCATCCTCCACAACGTCATGCAGCACCACCGCCATCATGTCCGTTTCGTTGATCATTCGTAGCATCATGCGCAAGGCATGCAAGACATAGGGGGCTCTGGCTTTGTCGGTCTGACCGGCGTGTGCTTTCACTGCAATCTCGAATGCTTCTTCTAGGGGCGTCATTCACTTTCCCCAATAGCTTTTAAGAATAGTCCTTCAGTGTTTCTGCAGACCTGCGTGCGCAGTCCTGCAAGTGCTCGAGGAGATCGCGAAACTTCGCAAACCGTTCAAGCATCTCCTTGACGTTGCGCGCTTGATCAAGTCGAAGAGCTTCGCGCGCAACGAGGCTATCGGCGATGCGTGCCAGAGCAATCCCGTAGCGTCCCATTTCTCCAATAGCTTCAGTCGCTTGCAGCGCATGGTCATTCAACGACGCTACGGCGCTTTGCGTCTCGACGGACAGATAATCGCCCAATGGTCCGCTGAGCAGTCTCGCAAGAACGATCTCGGCAATTACCTCGACGTTGAGGCCGAGGTCGGACGCGTGCCGGAACAGGTCATCGAACTCGGAATCGAGACCCGCCTCCCGCAGGAGATCAATCGCGTGCCGCGCATCCAATCGATTCGGTGCGTCTTCTATCAAGGCAATGAGGCGCCGGAAGGATTCCGGAACGTCTGGCCCAGGGACTTGGCGTGGTGCCTCTAGGTCGGAAGCTGCGAATTCGACCATGTCCGCAGAGTAGGCGTCGCGACGCGAGAACATAGCCATCGGCTCCGCCAGCGAGTCCAAGCTCATGCATGCCTGGACCATTCCCACTCCACCCCAGCCTGCGGCCAGTGTTTGTGGCACTTTGCGTAGTTCGGGCAGGTCCTGCGCCTTTCCGCCTTCCGGCCGTTCGGCTATCACAAGCCAATTGGTCCAAGGGCTGACCAGCCGATAGCGAAGCGCTGTTTCGAGGCCCGCGCGATCATCCAGTTCCTTCATTCGTGCTGAGGAAGCGACCCGGGCAACGGTGGACACGCGGTCTGTGGTTTCCGACAAAGGCGCCATCGAGAGCGGCAATTCGTGCCGCATGACTTCGCCTTTTTCTGTCTCGACTTCGAGAACGACGGTACCGCTGATCGACGAGTGGTCGAAGTGCGCGCTGGCAATTACCGTGTCCCCTTCGAAGACTGCTCCCAGTATGGAGGGGGCGACGCCGTGGGCACCCTCAGGCCAGTGGATCGCCACGCGACTCGCGCGCGGTGCGCGCATGCGCTCGAAATGTCGAATGACCCGGTCCGCCATGCCTTCTCGTGGCGAGACGAGTTCGCACTCGCCGCCCGTGTCAGCAGCCAATCCCCGAACGAATGCTTCCGAAACGGCGCTGCCGACGCCAACCGTGAAAATGCGATGCCCGGAGCGCTTTGCCTCCTGAACAACGGACTTCCAGGACGAGACTTCTCCGTCGGTCACCAGAAAGATATCTGCGGACTCCGACCCGCGCACAGCGGCATAGGCGTCATTCAGCGCTTTTCCGATTTCCGTTCCGCCCATGTTCGCGCCCAGTTGCTTCGCGAAGCGCTTGGCCTTGAGGAGATTGGTCTTATTGCAGGGGAGCAGTCGATCCGAGAGCAGGTTGGTCGTATTGCCGAACGCGATCAGCGTCACGCGATCGTGAGGTTGCAGGGCGTCAAGGATGCCTTCCAGCGCCTGCTTTGCCTGCTCAATGGAATCCCCCTGCATGGATCCCGAGCAATCGATCACGATGGCGAGATTCAGTGAGCGCGGCTGCTGCAATCCCGGGAAGAATGGCTGGAAGCTCGCCACCGCTGCCACACCGTCGCCGTCCGAACCGCATAGCGCGAAGCTGCGCGTGGCCTGCGGGGCCTTCACGCTGAGAATGAAGTCGCGGTCCATGACTGCTTTGGCCTGCTGCAGCGAGATCACAACCTTGTCCGTGGACTTGGCAAGCTTGACCTCGTGCGAAGGACAAACGAACTGGGCCTCGCGCAAGGTTCCGAAAATCTCCACCTGCAGAGAGAACTGGTTTTCCACGGTGAGCGAGGCTTCGGGCACCTGGTGGGGCTGATGAGGCGAGTCGCCGAAACGGGGAGCAACGGTGGTCGGAAGAAAGAACCGCAGCCGCTCGCCCGCCCAGCGGTACAAGATTGCGTAGCTGAACGTGATCGTCGCCGTCTCATGGGGCAGGAGGTTGCCGACATTCATCGTGTAAAGCCCTGGCTCGATCACCTGGAGCATCACGGCTGCGTCGCCTGCGGCGATGGCATCCTCGTACTTCTCTTCGGCGGCCTTCTTTTCGACGACGACCCCTTTGAGGACGCGCCCGCCGATTTCAACTTGCAGGTCGAGCAGAACAGCGTCGAGCGGCAGGGGAAACGTGTACACCGCCTCGATATTCACCTGCTCGTCATTCCGGTAGGTCTGGGATACGGTCACCTCGGCGAGCAGATCGCGGAGGACTGCGGATACGGCGACGTCGCTCAGTGCGACGCGTTCGCCATGGATGCCGGTCAATGCGGACGCCAGGTTGTTCATTCCTTTTCCTCGCTCACATGAAGTTGTTCGTATGCCTGCGTCACCGCTCGAAAGAACGCTCGCACCTGCTCAGGGCTTAGCCCGGCTCGGCCCGGCTCCAGGGTTATCTCGACGCCGTCGGCGACTACCAGATGGCTCCAGACCTCAACGGTCCCGGCACGGCGCGGGGTAGGGGGCAGGGGGCCGCCTGATTGCTGCTTCAGAACCTCGCCGATCCGCTCGAGGGAAAGGCCGGCCAGCTGCCACTTGCGCACTAGGAGGAGTTGTTCGACGTGGTGCTGGGTGTAATAGGCGCCCTTGCCGATCCCCTGGGGGCGATCGACGAGGCCAGATTGGATGTAGTACCGGACGGTCCGCCGCGGCAGCTCTGCGAGCGTGGCGATTTCGTCGAGGGTGAAGGTCTTTGGGGCGTTCATGACAGTAATAGTAGACAGCAGTACTGTCTTTAGCAACTGTCACGAAAATATGATCCCCCGGGCCATTACTTTGACCGGCCCCCACGCCCCAAGCCCAACGGCGATCCCATAGCGGGAACATGAGGCGGGCGGTTTACCCACCGCCGGCAACTTTCGGGTCAGAAGATCACATTCTCGTCGGTCCAGTCCGCTGAATCCCTCAATGCGAAGATGACCGCGTCGAAAATGCAGGGCAACACGCCGCTGCGCTCGCAAAGCATGTGGATTCCATCGGAAATGAACCGGTAGTAATTAGCGTCCTGGAGCGCGCTGGCGCTCAAGCGCACCGGAAAGCCGAACTCATTGAGCCAGTCGGTCAGGCGGCTGTCGATCGGAATCTCATATCGAGTGAGCCCCAGCGACTGCAGAACATTGCGCGACTGTTTCGGGCCAAAGCCGAGAAAATGCTTCTGGACATGCTCAGCAACCTCTATCTCGACATCGCGTGGCGCGAGTCGTGTAAGCCGATTGCACTGTTCCAACGTAGGTGCCCATTCGCTGGTTTCCAGGAGGCTGAAATTCTGGGACAGCTCGCTGGCGATCTTGTCTGCAAAACGGATTCCCCCTGCCGTCCTCAACGTTTTCGCGATGAACGTCTCGGGGTGCCGCGCACCAAGAACCGCCTTATAGCCAAGTGGAAATGGCTTTTCGCGAATGAGTCTCGCAACAAAGCTTTCCGGGCCGGATTTCTGTCGAGTCGTAAGGCGCATGCTGACCATCGCCCGCCAGAAGCGCTCCCGCGTCACTCGCGGCTTGCTCTTTGCCAGGTTGCGCTCGCGCCGGGCCCGAACGAGCGCATTCTTTGACTGGCTATCGATGAGCGTGGTTACCCGCGCCACGTCTTCTGTACTAATGATCCATTGGATGTCCATGTTCCCCCTTCTGCGACTGCCGAACAGCGCGCTCCAACTCGTTAAACCCGGCCTCGGAGAAAGGCTCTCCGTAAAGCTCGTTCACGAGCCACAGCCCGCTATTGCGGAGCTTGGTTTTTGGAGAATGCAGCCCGAGCCACTGTTGCGAAGGGCCGCAGTCTTCGCACCGCGAAATTGTGCCGATCATCCTGGCTTCGAGTTCGAGGCGCTTGTCTTTCTCGTCCACGCGGAATACCGCGAAGTGAAAGCGTTTCTGTATGACATCGGTAACCATGTGTTCGACCGCAGACTGCTTGGCTCGGTCGATCGCCGGCCCATGCGTTCTCTTGGCTTCACTCGTGGTTAAGTCAATCTCCCATTGGGTGAGGAACGGGTCTTTGTCGCGATTCAGCAATGCGCGGCCGATGTTTTTTCGAAAGATGCTGCGGTCCTTCTGTTCATTGACGAAGTGCTGCTTCAGCCTGGACCGGAGTTGATTGTTCCCCGTGTGGGTACCGACGCGGACGATTCGATTCGTGCTGTGAGCGGTCTCGCCCGCCTCATACAGGACGTAGACTCCGTTCAGCGGGATTGCGGAATCCTCGAACGGGAAACTGAGTACCGGGGACTGCTGGAATTCGCGGTGCAATCTGGCGCACAAGTCACTCATGGGCCCGCTCGCACAGGAATTGCAGTTGCCTGCCGATGACCAGGCCCTGCATGGGAACCTCGTAGGAGGCAAGCTGTGGTACGAGAAATTTCCGGCATTTCAGGCCCGCCAAGAACGGTCTATGCATCCTCATCGGTCTGACCGTCCGATTTGCGCTGCGATTCTCGCCACCCGCGATCGCGCTCCTTCTTCAAGGCTAATCGCTGCTGATGCGCTTCCAGGGCGACGCGCTTTTTCTCCTCGTGCCGCATTCGAGCACTTGCCGGGTTTTCATACTCGTGTCGGGCACGGCGTGCTGCCAGTTCCGCACTATGGTGCTCTTGCATGCGGCGCAGCACATTACCGCCCCAGCTATCTCCCAGTATGCGTGCAGCCTCAACTTCGCCAATTGCGTGGCAAATGTCGAACACGAGACAGCGCGCTGCGGCCTCTAGCCGGCCTACGTCGGAACTGCTTGGGCGAACGTCAGCGAGGGCCTGCGATATGCCAACGGTGCTCTCGCGATCCTGAAGCGGTGAAGATTGCTGGTTTGTTGCCTTTGCCAGGGCATGAAACACCCCTTGTCGAAATTCCATTGCCCCGCATGTTGTGCAGTAAATCCGCGTGCACAGTTTCCTTTCGACCGAATTGATCAGGTACGAGTTGAGCCAGTTTTCATTCACGATCGCACACCTGCTCGGGACATGAGATCCTGCGAATCGTGGAACCTGCCGCCGCGCGTTGTTTCTCTAATGACCAACGCTTGCCCCCGGTTTGAGCCCTTCGTAGCTGACGTACATCCCGTGTCCGCGCCAGAGCGGCATCGGTGACCCTTGGGCTGAATCGAACGTATCGTCCGCGTTCGTAACCGCAACGGACGCGAAATGCCCGACACTGCTCAGGCGCGAGCACTGTCGCGCAATCTCGGCCCAGTTCCCGGGCGGGCTCGCGTCCTTCTTCGGATAGCGCACGGCGCGAACGACCACCCATTCGGGGCCATGATCCCCGACGAACCACAGCGATGGATCGACCTCGGGGGTGCCCTGCCAGGACATCAACTTGCGGCCTTCCTTTTCCAGCAGATCTCGCACCGTCTGAACCGCGGAGTCCTGCAACTCCCAGGCAGACATCTCGATTTTCTCGTCCGTAATGAGCGCAGGCGGGGTGACAGGCTGTTTTGTGGCCATGTCGCGCAGTCCCCATCCTGGCGCCGCCGACTGCCAGCCGCTTGGCGTCTTTCTCATGGGCATCACGCACGCGTGGCTCCGGCATCCGTTGGCAATTGCACGGAGCGCCCTCGCGGTGCCGGCGGAAAATGGTGCGACGCCCTCGATGTCGAGGCAGACAAAGAAGAGCTGGTTGCCCAGCCTGAACGAGAGGTGCTCCAGCATCGGGGGGTGGAGATGCGCCCTCAGCCAGTTGATCGCGCCCTGACCCTGCTGCTGGAGGTGCCGTCCCGCGGACTGCCAGCACTCGGCGAAGTCCGGCGACACCTCGTTCATTGGGATCTCGTGCATCGAATCCTCCCCGATCGGAGGCCGCGAGAGCGGAAGCCCCGGTTAGCTTAATCGTAGCAGAATTGTTATCATGACGATACGGTTGGAGGATTTTGTGCCCCGAGAGCGGATGCTCTGTGAAGATGTCTAGGTTGAACCCGATGCCGGCGAAGTTGAAAGACGTACCCCCGTCTCAGGTCGAGAGGCTCTCGTTTATCGAGGCCAGGCTCTATTTTCTTGGCGAGCTGAGAAGGGCGGACGTTGCCAAGCGGTTTTCACGGGCCTCGATCCAGGCCAGCCGGGATTTGGCGCTTTATAAGGAGCTCGCGCCGGGAAATCTGGCCTATGACTTTCAGGCCAAGACGTACCTGCCGGGGGAGAAGTTCAAGCTGATTTTTGGCCGGACGCCGGAGCGGGTGATGTACTGGCTGCGGTCGGGTTTGGGAGACGGCTTGCCGCATCCGCAAGGGCTGCCGACAGCCGCCGTCGAGAGCCTGAGCCAGCCGCGGCTCGGTGAATTGGCGGTGGTAACGCGGGCGATCTATCGCAGGCAGATTTTGGAGGTGACGTACGTGTCGTTGAGCAGCGGGAACACGCGCAGACAGATCGTGCCCCACGCCTTGGTCGATAACGGCCAGCGCTGGCACGTGCGCGCCTATGACCGTAACAACAGCCGGTTTTCCGACTTCGTTATCACGCGTCTATCGAAGGCTGTCGTGATTGACGCGGCTGATGCGGCGCGCCACGAGCGAGGAGATGCGGACGAGCAGTGGAACCGCACTGTGGAACTCAAGTTGATCCCTCATCCGAATCTCAAACACAAGGGCGCGGTGGAGGCCGACTACGGAATGAGGTCGGGGGCACTATTGGTCAAGTGCCGCGCGGCCGTGGCGGGCTACGCGTTGCGTCGGTGGGGAGTCGATTGCTCTCAGGACCACTGCTTGAGCGAGACTGAATTCCAATTGGCACTCGCGAACCAGCAGGTGCTTGCATCGATAGATAGTTCCGCGTTAGCGCCGGGACGGGAACGTCAGGCTGCCTCACGCAACGAGGGAGTGCGCTAGGTGCCGAAATCCCTTTCTCCCCAGATCGAAGACATGCTGCCGAGGACCCGGGACGCCTATTACAAGCTTGTTCTGGCTGTAGGGCCTGCCCGCACCGGGAAGACTGCTGCGCTGATCGACCTTGCCAAGCGCCACAATTGGCCACGTCTAAACGTCAATCTCCGTCTTTCGAAAAGTCTTCTCGACTTGACGCACCGCCAGCGCGCCGCCCGCGTCGCAGCAATTCTTGACGACTTGATCCGCGAGGAAAACTCAGAGGTGGTTCTCCTCGACAACATCGAATTGCTTTTTGCAGAGGATCTGGCGCAAGACCCGCTCCGGCTTCTCCAATCCCTTTCTCGGAACCGTGCGATCGTCGCTGCATGGCCGGGGAATTTCGATGGCGCGTCGCTGACCTATGCCGAGCCCGGCCATCCGGAAGCGCGGCGGTATCAAACACCGCAAGCAGTCATCGTGCAATCCGCTGAGGCCAATCAAACCGAGGCGGGGTCGCCCGTGGAGGAACAAAAATGAAATACTCCGAACTTATCCAGTTTGAGGCGATTGAGTCTGTTGTCCAACTCCGGGAGGCGGACTCTGCCAAGGATGCACGGCGGCTAGTTGAGACATTCGTCATTTCCGACCGCATGGCCGAACTGCTCGGCGAGCTTGTGTTTCCTCAACTGCAGTTCAGCAAGCCCGCAGACAACAAAGGCATTCTCGTCGTCGGAAATTACGGAACAGGTAAGTCCCACCTGATGGCCGTCATCTCGGCTGTAGCTGAGCATGCGGACCTCGCATCATGTTTGACCAGCGCCAAGGTTGGCGAACGAGCGGCCGATATATCCGGCCGATTTCGCGTCATCCGAGCCGAGATCGGCTCAACCACGATGTCGCTCCGCGACATCATTTGTTCGGTCCTGGAGGACGGACTGGCGCGCCTTGGCGTTACCTATGCATTCCCCTCCACTGACGATCGCCATGAGAACAAGTCTGCTTTCCAGGAAATGATGGCGGCGTTTCAGGCAGTCAATCCGGATCGCGGCCTGATACTGGTTGTGGACGAACTTCTCGACTACCTGCGTTCGCGTGCCGACCAGGCGTTAAGCCTAGACCTGTCTTTCCTGCGTGAGCTTGGCGAGGTCTGCAAGGGAACCCGATTCCGCTTCATTGCCGGTGTGCAGGAGAGCCTGTTTGACAATCCGCGCTTTCAATTCGTTGCCGACACATTACGTCGTGTGAAGGATCGATTCGAACAGGTCCGTATTGCACGAGATGATGTCGCATTTGTCGTAGCAGAGCGCCTCTTGAAGAAGAACGCCAAGCAGCAGGCGTTTATCCGTGAGCACCTGAAGCAGTTCGCACCCCTCTATGGCTCGATGAACGAAAGGATGGAGGAGTTCGTGCGGCTCTTTCCTGTCCATCCGGCATATCTCGATACGTTTGAACGTGTCTTTGTCGCCGAGAAGCGTGAGGTACTGAAGACGCTCAGCACTGCAATTCGCCGCATCATCGATCTCGACGTTCCGGCGAACGATACCGGCTTGATTGCCTATGACTCCTACTGGGGCGTGCTGCGGGACAATCCTTCGTTCCGGTCCGACCCAGCCATCAAGGAAGTAATCGATCGCAGCGCGGTCCTTGACGCGCGCATCCAACAGGCCTTCACGCGCCCGCAGTACAAGCCCGCCGCGATTCGGATCGTGCATGCGCTGTCAGTTCACCGCCTGACGACTGCGGACATCTATGCGCCGCTAGGGGCGACGGCGGAGGAATTGAGAGACGATCTGTGCCTCATGCTTCCGGTGCCTGAGAAGGAGGCAGCGTTTCTCCGGACACTCGTCGAGACCGTGTTGAAAGAGGTCCTGCGCACGGTGAGCGGCCAGTTCCTGAGCTTCAATAAGGAAAATGGGCAGTATTTTCTCGATCTGAAGAAGGATGTCGATTTCGACTCCCTCATTGAGAAACGGGCCGAGACCCTCAGCGACGCGCAGCTGGATAGATACTATTTTGACGCTCTGCGGCGCGTCGTTCTCGAAGATCCGGATGCTCCGCCCTACGTTGCGGGATATCGCATTTGGGAACACGAAACCGAGTGGCGCGAACGCCGCGCCGGCCGGAGCGGTTACCTCTTCTTCGGCGCTCCAAACGAGCGCTCGACCGCGCAGCCGACGCGTGACTTCTATGTCTATTTCCTTCAACCGTTCGATGCACCGTACTTTAAGGATGAGAAGAAGGCCGACGAGGTCTTCTTCAAGCTGAAGGACAGGGACGATACCTTCGATCGCACGCTGCGGCTCTATGCAGGCGCGCGCGAACAGGCAGCAGCCGCATCCGGCAGTAACAAGAAGATCTACGAGGACAAGGCCGGCGACCATCTTCGGACCCTCACATCTTGGCTCCGAGAGCACATGCCGACGGCCGTAGAGGTCGTACATCAGGCGCGCTCGAAGACCTTGCTGGAAGTCGTTCGCGGCAAGCTGCCGCCGAACGCAACAGTCAAGGATTACGTCAACACCGCGGGCTCGGCACTCTTGGCACCTCATTTTTCCGACAGAAGTCCGGAGTATCCGATCTTCAGCGTGCTGGTCACACGGCAGAATCGTGATCAGTCTGCGCAAGAGGCATTGCGATGGATTGCCGGTGGTGTGAAGAGCAAGCAGGGCACGGCAATTCTGGATGCGTTAGAACTGCTGGAAGGTGAAACGCTGAAGCCGCGTGATTCCCGCTATGGCAAGCATGTGCTCGACGCCCTGAGCCAGAAAGGCCAGGGCCAGGTGCTCAATCGATCCGAGGTGGTTGCATCCGAGGCCGGTGTCGACTACTGGACCAAGTTTCGCATTGAGCCCGAGTTTCTCAGCGTCGTACTGGCTGCCCTGGTTCACAGCGGAGACATCGTCCTCAGTCTAGCCGGAAAGAAGATCGACGCAGCTGGCATCGACCAGTTCGCCAAGATCGGGATCGCCGAGATCACGGAGTTCAAGCATATCGATCGCCCGCGCGATCTGCCGCTCGGACCGCTCCAGGATTTGTGCGACCTGCTGGACGTGCCCAAGGGGCTTATCGTTAACCCGACGAACCGCGACGACGGGGTGGCCAAGATTCAGCAGCGGGCGAGCGAGCTGCTTGGAAAGGTTGTCGCCGCACAGGCGCGAATCCCTGAGTTGATTTTCTGGGGTCGTCCTGTTCTTTCGGAGCAGGAGCAGAAGGACTGGAAGGATCGACTCGGCAGCCTCAAAGCGTTCCTCGAATCACTTCAGCCTTTCAATACGGCTGGCAAGTTGAAGAACTTTCCGCACGATTCCGCCGCGGTGCTGGGGCAGAAACCGGCGATCGATCTCTCCCGAGAAGTCGACGAACTGGCCGGACTGCTTCAGCAAACCAATCCGCTGACGTCATACCTTGGCAAGGCCGAGGCGCTCCTCGATGCCAGTCATCCATGGCAGGACACCGTCCGCACGGCGCGCGCTGATCTCATGGGCAAGATCGCCAGCCCCAAACAACGGTCCGGGGCCGATTTCAAACGGCTTCTGACCCAGACCTTGGCCGATTCGAAGGCCAAGTACCAGGACGCCTATCTGGCCGGCCATGAGCGCGCCCGCCTCGGTGCGAACGACGACAAACGAAAGGCCAGTCTCGCCAAGGATCCGCGTCTGGCCCAGCTTCAGAAGATTGCCGGTGTCGAAATGATGCCGACGCCGCAACTGCGCGATTTCGAGAACAAACTATTTTCGTTGAAGACTTGCTTTCAGCTTGGACGTCCGGACCTGGAGAGCGATCCGCTTTGCCCGCATTGCGGCTTCCGGCCGGCAGAGGAGCCCGCAGGTGGCCCAGCCGCGAAGAAGACGCTGACCGATCTCGACGGGGTGCTGGACTCTCTTGTTCGGGGATGGACGGAGACCCTGCGTACCAACCTTGAAGATCCCACCGTGTCGGGCAATATCAAGCTGATCACTGATGCCGCTGGTAAGCGTGAGCTGCAAGCCTTCCTGAAGAGCAAAGAACTTCCCGATCCGGTCAGTCCGGCTTTTGTGAAAGCGCTGCAGGAGGTTCTGAGCGGCTTACAGCCGGTCACGTTCGGCAGTGCCGATCTTCAAACAGCACTTTCGGACGGCGGATTGCCTTGTACCGTAACTGATCTGCGCGAGCGCTTCGACCGGTATGTCGCCAACCTGACCAAGGGCAAGGATGCGTCCAAGGTCCGCATCTTGATTGAGTGAGGACAACGGACGTGGCTCGAAAGCGCAAATCAGACAATAGCGGTGAACTCTTCATTGAAGGGGGCGGACAGCTTCGCCTTGTCGAGAAGTCCGTCGAACAAGACGCCTTGGAAAAAGGTAAGGTCGAATGCCTTGGCCTGACGTTTGATAGCGAAGACGAGCGACGCACCCACTTTACGCAGAAGCTGCGCGACAAGCTCGCCGACCCTGAATTTCGCAAAACACCAGGATTTCCGAAGGGGGCCGATGAAGACATCATCAGGATGTCGGACCCGCCTTGGTACACGGCCTGTCCCAATCCTTTTCTTGCCGATTTCGTGCGTGTATACGGCAAACCCTACGACCCGGAGGAGCGCTATGAGCGCGATCCATTCGCGGTCGACACAAGCGTTGGGAAAACGGACGCTCTATACAAAGCGCATGGCTACCACACCAAGGTGCCGCACCTTGCGATCGTCCCGTCGATTCTCCACTACACGGAACCAGGCGACATCGTACTCGACGGGTTTGCGGGCTCAGGCATGACCGGCGTTGCCGCGCAATGGTGTGGATCGGCGCCGACAGCTTACAGGAAGCAAATTGAAGCTGAGTGCTTGAAGCGAGGTTCGCCAAAGCCCAAATGGGGCGTACGGCGCGTTGTGCTGAATGATCTGTGCCCTGCTGCAACTGTAATTTCGGCAAATTACTCTCTACCTACTAACGTAGCGCTTTTTCAAAGGACCGCAACAAAGTTGTTAAACGAGGTCGAAACAAATTACAGCTGGATGTATGAAGTTCAACACGGCAAGGCAATAGGAAGGTTGAACTACCTAGTATGGAGCGAAATATTTGCTTGTTCAGCGTGTGGGAAAACACAATCCTTTTTTGATGCAGCGTTCGACGAATCAACTCACGCGATAAGCGATGACATTCGATGCCAGCATTGCGATGCTGAGCTGAATTCACGAACCATTGGCCCTGTCTTTGAGACGCACTTCGACAAATTTCGAGGACAAACATATGAGGTTCCAAAACGTGTACCGGTATTGGTGAACTATTCAGTCGGCAAAGTTACTCACGAGCGCCCCCCCAATGACTCGGACCTCGCATTATTGAACCGCATACAGTCTGAGAAGATTCCGGCCTACTTCCCGGAATTTCGATTGCCCGATGTGCAAATGACACGCGTCGGCAGAATGAAGACGACTAAAACTGATCGGCTCGAAGCTTTTTTTCTCCGCCGCACACTAATTTTGCTAAGCGCATTTTGGCAGAAATGCATGGAAGAACCCGATGTGCGATTGCGAATTGAGCTTGCAACTTGGTTCGATAGTCAGCTTCGTAATCTTTCCACATTAAACCGTTACCGCCCGCACGTTAGCTTTCCCTACAATCCGCTGTCAGGCGTTTTTTATGTCGCAGCACTCGTAAGCGAAGCTGACCCGTTTCGTGCCTACCGAAACAAATTGAAGAGGCTAGCGGGGGCATTTCTGGCCTATGTCCCCGAGAAGAGTAGCAGCATTGTTTCTACCGGACACTGTGGAAATCTCGATTTCCCTGGCGACAGTATCGATTACGTATTCACTGATCCGCCATTCGGCGAGAACATATATTACAGCGACCTCAATCTGCTTCCTGAGGCGTGGTACCGCGTTTTCTCGAACCCGACGGAAGAAGCGATCATTGATCGTGTAAGAGAAAAGTCGGTCTTTGATTACCAAAGGCTGATGCTGTCGTCCTTCTCCGAATATTATCGCGTCCTAAAGCCAGGCCGCTGGATGACGGTCGTGTTTAGTAACTCGTCGAATGCCGTTTGGCGAGCGATTCAGGAAGCCCTCGGGACATCAGGTTTCGTCGTGGCAGATGTTCGGACGCTTGACAAGTTGCAGGGTTCATTCCGCCAGGTAACGAGTTCGGCCGTTAAGCAAGACCTCGTTATTTCGGCCTATAAGCCAACAAAAGCCCTCGAAGAGCGATTTGCATTGGGCACATCTTCGTCTGAGCACGCTTGGTCTTTCGTCGCAGAACACTTGGCGCATGTTCCGGTCTTCTTTAGTGTAGATGGGGTCGCTGATATTGTGGCTGAGCGCACGTCCCACGTGCTCCATGACCGCATGGTCGCATTCCATGTTCAGCGGCAGCTTTCAGTGCCGCTCTCGACTGCGGAGTTCCTGGCTGGTTTGAATCAGCGCTATCCCATGCGCGATGGGATGTTTTTTCTGTCTACGCAGGTTGCTGAGTATGACCGAAAGCGCAATATAGCCGCCGAGCTGCGGCAGCTGAGCCTCTTTGTAACGGACGAGGCGAGCGCCATCCAATGGGTACGTCGGGAGCTTGAACAAAAGCCGCGAAGCTTTCAGGATCTTCAGCCCGCGTTTATGCGAGAGATCGAGAACTGGGCAAAGCACGAGCAAACGGTAGAGCTTAAAGAGATCCTTCGCCAGAACTGCATCTACTACGATGGGAGCGGGCCTGTTCCTAGCCAAATACATTCCTATCTGTCTACTAACTTCAAGGAGCTTCGTAATCTCGAGAAGGATGATTCGACACTGATCGCCAAAGCAGCGGACCGTTGGTATGTTCCGGATCCGAGCAAGCAGATCGACCTGGATAAACTGCGTGACAGGGCGCTGCTCAGCGAGTTCGAGGAGTACAAAGCGTCGAAGGAACGCAAACTGAAACTGTTCCGCACAGAAGCGGTACGCGCCGGTTTCAAGGCCGCGTATGAGGCGCAGGACTACAAGACCATTGTCGGCGTGGCCGCGAAGCTCCCTGAGAATGTGCTGCAAGAGGACGAGAAACTGTTGATGTACTACGACGTGGCGAGCATGCGTCTCGGTGATGAGTGAGGGTATGCATGCAAGCCGGCGAATGGTGGCACAGCACTGACCATGACGAACCTTGCCGCGTTGTCGATGTCGACACGCTGTGGGGTCAGGCGACGTGCTTGGTCTGGCTGCCGCGCCGGGGTACGGCGGTTAGGGTTCTCCAGAAACGCCTTGTCCCGCTAAAGGCGGGTGAGCATCATCTGCTGCAGCGCCTATCCTATGTGAGCGCTGCTGCGCGTATTGCCGATGCCCTGGAGCGTGACGAGCTCGTCGCGCCTCTGGAAGGGACAGTCATTCCCCTGCCTCACCAGTTGCTCGCATTGCAGCGGGCGATCTCGGGGGATCGCATTCGCTATTTGCTTGCCGACGAAGTCGGGCTTGGCAAGACGATCGAGGCGGGCTTGATCTTGCGTGAGCTGAAGATTCGAGGGCTCGTTCGCAGGATTCTTGTTGTTGCCCCGGCAGGGTTGGTCCTGCAGTGGCAGTCGGAAATGAAGACCCACTTCGGCGAGGATTTCCGGCTCATCCTTCCCGGTACCTTCGCGGCACTCCGCCAGGCCGGGGCCGTCGGCGAGGACGAAAACCTCTGGCGCATGCAGCATCAGGTCATCTGCACGGTCGACTCGGTAAAGCCCATCGACACGCGGCGCGGATGGAGCCAGGAACAGATTGCCCGTTACAACCGAGAAAGGTTCGAAGACCTTGTTTCGGCCGGATGGGACCTGATTATTGTCGACGAAGCGCATCGCCTGGGCGGTAGCACCGAGCAGGTCGCCCGGTTCAAACTGGGAGACGCTCTCTCACAGGCGGCACCTTACCTCCTGCTCCTGTCGGCCACGCCGCACCAAGGTAAGTCGGATGCCTTCCGCAGGTTGATTGGGTTTCTGGATCCCGACGCGCTTCCTGGAGACGACGCGATTACACGCGAAGCGGTCGCCCCCTTCGTCATCAGGACCGAGAAACGCCGCGCCATCGACGCCAACGAAAACCCGCTATTCAAGCCACGCTTCACTCAGCTGGTGCCAATTGAGTGGGGGAGTGCGCATACGGAACAGCGGGCGCTTTACGATGCAGTGACGGAGTATGTCCGCGACGGATACAACCGTGCCATCAAGGAGAAGCAGACCGCCGTCGGATTTCTGATGATCCTTGTGCAGCGGCTGATCACTTCGAGCACGGCCGCCATCCGCACCGCGCTGGAGCGCAGACTCACGGTGCTGGAGTTGCCCCAAGGCCAGCTTTCCTTGTTCCCCGAGGATGTGGGCGAGGATTGGTCGTCGCTGGATGGCCAGCAGCAATTCGACACCATCCTGAGGACCCGCCTGAAGGGTCTCAAAGACGAACGTAAGGAGGTGGAGCTTCTGCTCTCCGCAGCCCGGCGCTGCGAGGCCGAGGGGCCGGACGTCAAGGCTGAAGCGCTGCTCGACCGCATTCAGCTGCAGCAGCGCGAGGAAAACGATCCGACGCTGAAGGTTCTGATCTTCACGGAATTCATACCCACGCAGGCGATGCTTGCCAACTTTCTCGAGCATCGCGGCTTCACCGTCGTGTCACTCAATGGCAGTATGGATTTGGAAGAACGGCGCCAAGCGCAGCGGCGCTTCGCGGGTGACGCCCAGATTCTCCTTTCCACAGACGCTGGTGGCGAAGGCCTGAACCTGCAGTTCTGCCACGTGATCGTGAACTACGATCTCCCGTGGAATCCGATGAAGATCAAACAACGCATTGGTCGTGTTGACCGCATCGGACAGAAGCACATTGTGCGCGCGATGAACTTCGCGCTTGAGGGAACCGTCGAGCTTCGCGTCCGCGAGGTTCTTGAACAGAAGTTGGCACGAATTCTCGAAGAGTTTGGCGTAGACAAACTTGCCGATGTGCTCGATTCCGAAGAAGGTGGCGTTCCTTTCGAGGAGTTGTTTGCTCAGGCGATCGTTGCGCCAGAGGATGCCGAGCGGCGCGCGACTGCCCTGGCCGACGACATACGGCGCCGTGCCGAGGAGGCCCGTGCGGGTTCCAGATTGCTCAGTTCGACGGAAAGACTGGACGCGTCTGCGGCAAAGAAGATCGCAACCCACCAGATGCCATATTGGACCGAGAGGCTGACCCTCGGCTTTCTGCGCAGCCAGGAGTCCGCTGGTGCGTCTGTCAAAGCGGCGGCCGTTGGCTACGATCTTCGTTGGCCCAATGGCGACACATGCACCGCAGCGGTCTTCAGCCGTGATGAAGCGGATAGGGCAGGGGTGACTCTGATCTCTCTGGAAGACGAGCGCGTACGGGGGCTGACAAACAATTTGCCCGTTTTCGCGCCGGGGCAACCGATACCCTCGATCGTCATCCCTGACGTCTCAGACAAGACGAGCGGAGTCTGGTCATTGTGGCGAATCAGCCTGCATAGCGCGGGAAGGCGTGAGCAGCGCTTCGTCGCGCTTTTCCTGACCGAGGATGGGAGGGTGTTCGGTCCAACGGCGCGTACGGTCTGGGAGCGCTTAATCGACCTGCCCAGCGGCTTGAGCCAGGCAGGCGACGAATTGTCCGGGAAGCCGGCAGTCGACGCCTTTGATGGCAGCCGCAAGGCTGCAGAAGCGCACGGCACGGCGATCTTTGAAGAGCTGGCGACCGCGCATCAGCTGACCATCGTTCGCGAACGCAAGAAGGGCGTACATGCATACGCATCACGTCGTCGCGCCATTGAGAGGCTGGGGTTACCTCAGGTCCGGGCTCATCGGCTTCGCCTGGTGGCCGACGAGGAACAGTCATGGTCAGGTGAACTCGCGGCACGAGAAGCAGCGCTCCCTGATCTCGCTGCGATCCTCATGGTCCGTGTGGCTTCTACGGGAAAAAGCGCATGAGCAATTCATTGCCCACGGGCACATGGCGCGATCCCATTTTGGCCCAATTCAGTCGCGACATCGCGAGCGTCGCTCGGCTAACCGTGGTGGCCGATCCCGACGAGCTGCTGACCGAGCAGGGTGTCGTTGACGGCATTCGTCAACGTGGCTTCGAAATCGTCCCTTTCGAAGACCACGTCGCCTTCCGCTATGCCTATGAGCGTCGTTTTCGGGAGGCCTGGGATAACGGCAACAGCACCAATCTCGTTGTTGTTTTGCGGGCGACCCGATCCGACATTACCGGCCTTCCTTTTGATCTCCTTCAACAGGCGGAGCGCGATCGCCGGATTCTCTCATTCAGCCTCGCGGAATTGTTCCCCTCGCTCGCTCCCCATATTCTTTCAGAGCTGGATCGTGGAGAACTCGACGCAGTATCTACCGCACAGCAACTCTTCAAGCCTGAGCCAATGGGCGAGAACGCCACGCGGGACTTCTTGCTGCGGAACGTCTTTCGCCTTGACCCCGCGCAGATCCAAAGCGATGCGGAACTTCTCCGGGCGCTGCTTCGACGGCACTACAGTGGGAAGCTGATCCCCAAGTCGCTGGACGAGCGCCTGATCCAACTGTTGCGCTCGGCAGGACGATGGGAGGACTGGCCACTCAATCAGATTGTCGCAAGCCGTGCCAATTTCCTTGAATTCTTGCAGGAGAGATGGCCGATCTTCTTGAATCGGAAACTTGCCGCCCAAGCGCATGAAATGCGACAGGAGGTCGAGCCCTACGGACTTAAGTTTTCAGGTCCGCTACATCTCCCGTTCGATCACGATGATGTTCGGGTCTATATTGACAATCTCTTCACCGACGGCCTGCTGATTCCCACAAGCGGTGTTTCCCGGTCGCTTTTTCAAGGAACGTGGATAGCTGTCGGCGTGGCCAGTTCTGAGGCCGCCGACCAAGTTTCCCGCTTCCGCAAGCTCCTGCAGCTCTCGGATTCCACCAGCCCCTCTGCGAACAGCGATCACCAGACCTGGATTCAGGCAGCAACCCGATGGGCCGAAGTGGTGGCACTACGCTGGGCATTGCCGGAGGACTTGGCGGTAGAAGACAAGGATCGCTTCCAGAAAGCACACCAACTGATAGAGCAGGGCTTTCAAGAATGGATGGTTTTGCACTTTGCCTCCCTGCACAGCCTTTCGTTCTTGCCGCGGCCCGTAATGCTTCACCAGATTCCGAGGTACATGGCTCATCGTCTCGCCATGAAGGGAAGCTCACCGAAGCTGGCGGTAGTTGTTATTGATGGTCTGGCCATGGACCAGTGGGCGGTTGTTCGCCAGGAAATGCCGCCGGTTAAATGGACTACCGAGGAATTCGGATTGTTTGCGTGGGTGCCGACCTTGACGTCCATCTCCCGGCAATCGATTTTTGCGGGTGATCCTCCTTTCTTTCTTGGGGAGAGCCTCGATACCACACGCAAAGAAGAACAGCATTGGACCCGCTTCTGGGAGGATCGGGGCTTACGGAAAGGCGATGCCGTCTATGCCTGTCAGGGCTCGCTCGAAGACGATGATGTCTTTATCGGAAGGATCAAGGAGAAGGTCGAACAGCCTCGCTGCAGAGTTGCGGGAATCGTGGTCGGCACGATCGATCAGATGCTGCACGGGATCGTCACGGGAACGGATGGCATGCACGCCGGGGTCCGGCACTGGGCGAAGCGGGGCGCGCTTTGGCGTCTCCTTGATACGCTGATCGATTCCGGCTTTGAAGTGGTGTTGACGGCCGATCATGGGAACGTCGAGGGCATTGGCATCGGTAAGCCCAACGTCGGCGTGACCGCGGACGAGCGGGGCGAACGTGTGCATGTGTTCCCGGATGCATTGTTGCGATCGAATGTTGCCGCCAAGTACCCAGGGGCATTTGAGTGGCCAAGCATTGGCCTACCTGAAGAGTATTTCGCCCTCATTGCCCCACCGCTGCAGGCTTTCATTGGCGAGGGAAAGCGCACTGTGGCGCACGGGGGAATCTGTATAGAAGAGGCCATCGTGCCATTCATCACCGTGTTGAAATCCGAATGAGCATCTCTACCAAAACAAAAATAGGGTTCGATCGGACTATTCGTTCGGAATGGTTGGATGCGGCGGCTGCACGAGTTGTCCGTGGCGGTTCACCGGACGAAACCAGAAAGTTCCTCTGGGATTTTCTGGAGGACGTGGAACCGGGAACAACTAACAACAGCGGGCGCGGCAAGACACTTACGGTACTTACTCGAATTTGGGTATCTGTACCTCCGCGGGCCGAGCCCCTCAAGCAAGCGGCGTTGAAATGCATTGGATCAGCATCAGGCGAACAACGAATCGGCATTCACTGGGCAATGGCGGCCGGGACTCATCCGTTCTTTCTTGATGTGGCCACCCACGTGGGCAAGCTCATCAAACTGAATGGGCTGGCAAATCGAACGCAGATCAAGCGCCGAATGACCGAGGCATGGGGTGATCGTTCGACGCTCGAACGAACGATTCAGCACGTTCTGCGATCACTTACCCAGTGGGGTCTGCTCCGCGCTGGTAACGAGCATGGTTCCCTAATTGGGCCGGCTCAGCGAATTCGCTTGGGAGAAGATGTCAGCCAGCTTCTTGTGCATTCCGTCTTGTTGGGACAAGACAGAGGGTCACAATTCGGACAACTTATCGATCACCCCGCACTGTTCCCATTCGCACCGCATTTGACTGCGAGGTCATTAATGCCAAATTCGGCGTTTCGAGTGCAGCGTCAGGGCGACCAGTCAGATTTTGTTGAGCTGACGTGATCGTCTAGCAGAACGAGGACGGCTATATGAGTACCTTCACTGTCGTCAATGACGAGACACTTTTGGTCGCGATAAGCGCCGCACGCAGAAAACTTGTGCTCGTGGCACCGGGGATCTCCAAGGCAGTCGCTGAAGCGCTTGGCAAACGTTTCGTGGAACTGGGACGGCTGTCTATCACAGTGATCCTCGACGTGGACCCAGAAGTCTGCCGGTTAGGCTATGGGGACATCGCAGGCCTGCAAAAAATAAAGGAGCTCGCAGACGAGAACCTGTTGGAACTCCGGCACCAGCCCGGGGTGCGACTTGGGATCCTGATTTCCGACACGGAAACACTGATCTACGCGCCCACACCGCTCCTGGTCGAAGCAGGGTCCATGCAGCCCGAGAAGCCGAACGCAATCGTGATTCGCGATGTTCCGTTGGCGCAGGTTGAGCGCGCGATGGCTGTCGATGAGAACAGCCTCCCGTCTGATGCGGAGATCGGAAAGCAAGTAGTAGCGGCCAAACAGATTGCCGAAGTCGAGAAGGATCTGAAAGAAAATCCCCCCAAAGAGTTCAACATCGCCCGTGCCGAACGGGTATTCAATTCGCGCATCCAGTATGTTGAATTCAAAGTGGAGAACTACAAGCTTTCATCGCGAGTCGCCCCAATTCCATCTGATCTCATGGGGCTAGCGGATAGTGCAGACTTGCTTGATCGTTGGCGCAACAGTTTTCGCATGTTTGACGCGAAAAATTCATTCCGGGTGAAGGTTCCAGAGCGAGACGAGAATGGACTCCCAACAGCGTATCCAGACGGGTCTCCAAGGCTCGTCGAGTACAGCGAGAAAAATTTAGAAAAAGAAAAGGCGCAGATTGTGAGGGACTACCTGTTCGTAGTTCCAAACTTCGACACCGTCATCCTTAGAGCGCGGCGGACCGAGTTCGACGCAAGGATTGCGCAGTTTAGGATCCGACTGGCTGATTTCAAGGGGGCAGCCGAGGCGCACCTCACAGACGAGTTGAAGCGGAGCATTCAGAACCTCGTGGACTACCTCATGCCTCGCGCGACCGAAAAGCCGCTTGCTCGATACCGGAAGGCAAGCCTGAATGCGCAAGTCGAAGGGGAAGAACTCAAGGCGATGCTTGCCGCAGATCTTGCCGAGGCCTTTGGCAAAGTGGACACCGTGTTCGCTCCAAGTCTCACCGTCCGCTTCAAGGACGTAACTTACGAGTCAATTCACGACGGCAAATTCCGGGAAGGCCTCGAACGCGTGATGCCGGGAAGAACCGTCGAGAAACTTTTCCGTGAGCACGACGCAGCCCCCGAGCAACGTCGATGACGCGCGCGCCGTGCCGTGCCACGAGCGTTTGCAGCGCGTCCTCGTGCTGCGGCCAGTAGTCGTGCGCGTAGACGTACGCTGGGATGCCGTGCTCGCGGCACCAGGCGAAGAGGGCATCGCTCAGGTCCCAGCGAA
>SXGS01130753.1_pt1 | contig 23504 bp, 15 predicted proteins | sample 3174681 | NCBI WGS metagenome assembly SXGS01 (sample SAMN11356861, study PRJNA531348) | freshwater metagenome | isolation source: freshwater sample F1-80 | place: China: Fuxian Lake, Yuxi | collected 2017-12-25
AACGGGTAAAGAGAGAGTAGTCGCAGCGATGCACAAGCTGCTTCGCCAGGTCTACGGCGTCCTGAACAGTGGCCAACCCTTTGACGAAAAGAGGTCTCTTTCGACTTGACTCCAACACAGTATCTACTCTGTTTCGCCCCTTTGGGGGCTCTAGTTACCGAGCCGCCCCCTTGGGGCGGGAGGGGATGGGACAACGCACCGACAAAATCGGTCGGTGGGTGTCCTGGCGCCTCGTGGCTGCAAACCATCTCGGGCCTTCAAGATTACCAAGACGGGTCAAGCACTTGAGAGCCCCGGAGGGGCGAAACAGAGTAGCCGCGGGTGCAGCCGCGACAGCGGCAAACCCGTCGGCGGCCGGCGGGGCCCGGCAAACCCGTCGGGCGTCGGAAGGACCGCGTGTCCATCCAACGAAGCCGACCCGTCAGGATCTGCACCTCGATCCTCTCAACGCCCGTCGACCGCCTGGGCTACGCGGGGACGACCCAGGCGACGGGGGCGCCGGTGGAGACGGGTTCGCCGCTGCGGGCGACGACGCGGACGACGCGGGCGCCGTGGGCGAAGCCGGGGCGGTCGAAGGTGATCTCGTAGAAGAACTTCATGACCTCGATCAGGCCGATGACCTTGCCCGGCGCGATCACGTCGCCTTCGCGGATGAAGGGGGGGTCGTCGGGCGAAGGCGCGGCGTAGAAGAGGCCGTCGGTGGGTGCGAAGAGGGGCAGCGCGTCGGGGGGGAGGCCGTCGGCGGGCGCGAGGGCGGCCGCGGAGGCCGTCGGAGCCGAGGCGTCGGCGAGCGAGAGGCGGATCAGGGGGGACTTGTAATCGACGGGCTCCCAGGGGGGCGGGATGATCGCGGTGACCTGGAAGACGCGATCGGTGGGAGGGACGAGCAGGGGGGTGAGGCGGCCGAGGATCTCCAGGTGGCCGAAGGGATCGGCGGCAGCCAGCCAGCGCCCAGGGGCGACGGTGGCGTGGAAGCGGCCGACGCGGGGCGCGGCGAGTGTGCCGAGGCCGTCGGAGTTGACGAAGAGCAGGCCTTCGAGGGTCATCAGGGGCCTCCCTGTTGTGGGGTGGAGGTCATTGGAGGCCGGCGCGCCAGAGGGCGTCCATGTCGTGCATGCTCCAGATGCGGGGGTTCTTGACGCGGCGCGCGCCGCTGGCCTGGTAGCTCATCTCGACGATGGTCTCGAGGTAGCCGCGCAGCTCGGAGACGGCGACGATCTCGTCGGTGTCGAGCTGTCGGGCGGAGCGCAGGGGGTCCATGTCGGCCTCGATCCGGGCCTCGACCTGCTTCATGCCGGCCTCGATCCTGGCGCGCTCCTGGGGATCCTCAGAGACGATGTTGAACTGGTCGTCGAGGCGGGCGTTGAAGGCGCCGATGGCCAGGGTGCGGCCCTCCATGACGGCCAGCCGGGTCATGGGGGTGGAGAGCTGGAGGACGGGGTCGTAGGGGTGTCCGGCCATGGCGTAGTAGCCGGCGCCGCTGGCCTTGCGCAGCAGGACCGTGATCATGGGGGTGGTGTTGGTGCTGTTGGTGTAGATGAGGCTGGAGCCGTAGCCGAGGAGGCCGAGTTTTTCGGCCTCGGGGCCGATGTCGAAGCCGGAGATGTCCTGAAGCCAGACGATGGGCAGGCCGTCGGCGTCGCAGGCGCGGCTGAAGGCGGCGACCTTGGCGATGCCGTCCTTGTAGAGGATGCCGCCGGGTCGCAGGCCGCCGCGCTCGGGGTGTGGGGTCAGGTCCTGGTTGTTGGCGATGACGCCGACGTAGAGGCCCGAGATGCGGGCGACGCCGACGATCATCTCGCGGCCGATGTTGGGGAAGAGCTCCCAGAAGAGGGAGGCGTCGACGAGGCGGGCGATGACCTCGTGGATGGGGTATCGCATGGCGTGGGAGGTGGGGAAGAGGCCGTCGAGCTCGTCGGTGGCGAAGGCGGGGGGGGCGGCGTCGGCGCCGAAGCGGTAGTAGGGGACGGCGCTGGAGGGCAGCGAGGCGACCTCGGCGCGGATCATGGTGAGGCAGGCCTGGTCGTCGGGGACGCGCTCGTCGGCGCAGTGGCTCAGGTGGACGTGGACGTCGGCGCCGCCGATGGACAGGGAGGTGATGTTCTGGCTCTTGGCGCCCTTGATCAGCGCGGCGCCTGCGATGACCATGTAGGCCTGCTCGGTCATGAAGACCTTGTCGCTGATGATGGGCATGTAGCCGCCGCCGGCGATGCAGTCGCCGAAGACGCCGGCGATCTGTGGGACGCCGGCGTCGCTCAAGAGGCTGTTCATCTTGAAGATGTGGCCTGCGCCGGTCTTGCCGGGGAAGGTGCGGCCTTGCTCGGGGAGGAAGAGGCCGGAGCAGTCGACGAGGTAGATGACGGGGACCTTGAGGCGCAGGGCGATCTCCTGGGCGCGCTGGATTTTCTCGGGGGTGCGTGGCCACCAGGAGCCGCTGGCGACGGTGTTGTCGTTGGCGATGACGACGGTGTGTCGGCCGTGGACGGTGACGAAGGCGGTGATGACGCCTGCGGCGGGGCTGGTGCGGCCGTCGAAGTCGTCGCCGTGGTTGACGAAGGTGCCGACGGGGCGCACGGGGGTGCCGGGGTCCTTGAGGGCCTCGATGCGATCCCAGCTGGTCATCTTGCCGCGCTCTCGGACCTTCTGTCCGTACTTGGGGCCCCAGCCGTCGCGGATCTCGTCGCGCAGGCCGAGGATGCGGGCGTCGAGGGTCTTCATGTGGTCGGCGTTGCGGGTGAAGGCCGGGTCGTCGGGCTTCTGGGGCGAGCCGATGGGAGCGAGGAGGATGCGTGCCATGATCTACTCTTCGGTGGCGAAGCGGGCCATCATCTGGGCCATGCGCGGGGTGTCGTAATCGCCGGAGGTGAAGGTCGGGTCGTCCATGATGGCGCGCAGGAGGGCCTGGGTGGTGGGGACGCCCTCGATGGCGACGGCATCGAGGGTCCTTCGCATGGCGGCCAGGGCTGCGGGGCGGTCTTCGGCGTGGACGATGATCTTGGCGATCATGGAGTCGTACCAGGTGGGGATCTTGTATCCGGCCTCGACGTGGGTGTCGACGCGGACGGGGCCATGGATGGCGTAGCGCCATTGGGGGTCGAAGTCGAAGCGCTCGATGAGGCCGGGGGAGGGCCTGAAGTTGAGGCGCGGGTCCTCGGCGTTGACGCTGCACTCGAGGGCGTGGCCCTTGAGGGTGATGTCGCGCTGTTCGAAGGGGATGGGCTGGCCGGCGGCGATCTTGAGCTGCCACTGGACGAGGTCAAGGCCGGTGACAAGCTCGGTGACGGGGTGTTCGACCTGGAGCCGGGTGTTCATCTCCATGAAGAAGAGCTCGCCGGAGGGCGTGCGCAGGAACTCGACGGTGCCGGCGCCGAGGTAGCCGATCTTGGCGAGGGCGGCGCAGAGTCGCTGTCCGAGGGCGTGGCGCAGCTCGGGGGTGAGGCCGGGGCTGGGAGACTCTTCGACGAGCTTCTGGTTGGAGCGCTGGGTGGAGCACTCGCGCTCGCCGAGGTGGAGGACCTTGCCGTAGCGGTCGGCGAGGATCTGGAACTCGATGTGGCGGCCGCCCTCGACGAAGCGCTCCATGTAGAGGGCGCCGTCGCCGAAGGCCTTGAGGGCCTCCATGCTGGCGCGGTCGAAGGCGTCGGGGAGGTCTTCGGGGGAGCGGCAGACGCGCACGACCTTGCCGCCGCCGCCGGCGGTGGCCTTGCGCAGGATGGGGTAGCCGACGGCCTCGGCTTCGAGGAGGGCGGCCTCGGGGGTGCGGACGAGGTCGGCGGAGCCTGGGACGCCGAGGATGCCCTGGGCGGCCATGGTGCGGCGGGCGGTGACCTTGTCGCCCATCAGGCGCAGGGAGGCGGGGCGCGGGCCGATGAAGGTGGTTTTTTGCTGGAGGCAGCGCTCGGCGAAGCGGGCGTTCTCGGACAGGACGCCGTCGCCGGGGTGGAGGGCCTGGCAGTCGTGCTGGAGGGCGGCCTGGAGGACGGCGTCCTGGTCGAGGTAGGACTCGGCGCTGGGGGCGGGCCCGAGGCAGACGCTCAGGTCGGCCTCCTTGAGGTGGGGTGAGCCGGCGTCGGCCTCGGAGTGGACGGCGACGGTCTCGACGCCGAGGGCCTTGCAGGCGCGGATGATCCGCAGGGCGATCTCAGCGCGGTTGGCGACGAGGACTCTCTTGAACATTGCCCCTCTTTCTAATTTTACGTTACTCTACAGGCACTTAGGCAACTATTGGGCGAGGTTGCACTGGGCGATCTGCCCGTTGCACTGGCCGTCGTAGAAGGCGCGGCCGAGGCAGCCCCAGAGGGTGTCGAACTGTGCGGGGCAGCGGTCGGCGAAGCAGGCGCCGACGTCCTCGGCCTGGAGGCAGCCGAGCATGCAGGGGATCATGGGCTGGGCCTCCTGGCCGCAGCGGTCGGCGGCGCACTCGCCGAGGCCGAAGACGGCGCACTGTCGGCAGTCGCCGCCGCCGTTGGAGATGCAGCTCAGGGTGCAGGCGCCGTCGTCGGGGGCGCAGGCGTCGTTGCAGGCGTCGAAGAGGCTGCAGGTGGAGACGCCGTCGAAGGGCTCGATGGTGGTCAGGTACAGGAGGCACATCTCGTCGAGGCTGCCGTCGCCCCACTGGACGTCGCGGGGTTCGAGCTGTTGTCCGTTGACGACGGCCTGATTGGCTGCGGAGTTGTCGTAGGTGCAGCTCAGGGAGACGGTGTCGCCGGGCTCGAAGTCGAAGTAGGCGCTGGGGTCGAACTCGTAGAACTGTTGCCAGTTGAAGTCGTACTCGGGGATGTCGACGACGCAGGAGCGCGAGCCGTCGGCGTGGTTGACGCGGGCGCTGATCTTGGAGCCGAGCATGTGCATGTGGGGCGCGGTGCCGACGATGGTGAGGGTCTTGCCGAAGGGGTTGGGGTAGGTGGCCTGGTGGGTGGATTCGGGGTCGCCGGCCTCGATGTCGAGGTTGGGGACGGGGACGGGGACGATCTTGACGAGGTTGGCGGGGGGCTCGGGGAGCAGCTTCATGTGGATCTCGGTGCGGTCGGAGGCGGGCTCGGCGCCGAGCAGGTTGTAGTGGATCTGCATGACGATCTTGCTGCCGGCGGGGATGAGGTAGGCGGAGTCCGGGGGGTAGAAGGTGGGTCCGGAGCCGGGGACCCAGCCGGCGACGGTGCCGAGCAGGTCGCCGGCGCGGGGTCCGCCGAAGCACTCGTAGCCGGGGGCCCTGTCCTCGCGCTCGAGGCGGTCGAGGCCGGCGACCTCGCCGGGGGGCACGAGGTAGAAGAGGACGTGGTGGACGATGGCGCGCTTGTCGGGGACGACCTGATAGGCCGACAGCCAGGTGTCGCGGTTGAAGTCGTGATCGAGGACGAGGCAGCGGTAGTCGTCGGGGCTCTGGGGGTTTGCGGTGTAGGCCTCGGCGGCCTTGAGGATGAGGTCGGGGTTCTGCAGGAGGATGTCCTCGGGCTGGGCGCGGGGGTCATCGGCGGGGTCGCCGGCGACGCTGCCCTCGTCGACCCACCGGGAGATGGTGTCGATCTCGGCCTGGGTGAGCGCGCGGGAGCCCTTGATGTCGCGGCAGCCCTCTGCGGGCAGCCAGGGGGGCATGGTGCGGTCCTGGACGGCGGTTTTTATCGCGCTGGACAGGGGAAGGACCTGCTCGTAGGTCTCAAGGCGGAAGGGGCCGACGCCGCCCTCGGTGTGGCAGCCGTTGCAGTTGGCGTCGATGAGGGGCTTGACGTCCTTGAAGTAGGTCAGGACGCCTGGGTCGTTGTTGCCAGGATCGTTGTTGCCAGGATCGTTGTTGCCGGGGTCGTTGTTGCCGGGGTCGTTGTTGGGCGCGTTGTTGGGCGCGTTGTTGCCCGGTTCGTTGTTGCCCGGTTCGTTGTTGCCCGGTTCGTTGTTCCCCGGATCGTTGTTGGGATCATCCGGGGCGACCGAGGCCGAGGGGGGGGACTCCTCGGTGCAGGCCAGGGCGAGGGCGGCCAGGGCGAGGGTGAGGAGGGGGGCGGCGCGGAGGGTCGTCTGTTTCATGGGCGTGCCTCGGTTGCTGTCCAGACCGGCCCCGAGGATAGGCCCTCCGGCCCAAGGTTTCAAAGGTATTGGAGCAGGATCACGATCGCGACGAAGAAGACGGCGATGGTGGCGAAGATCAGGACGAGCTGGAAGACGGCGGTGTTGCGCGCCAGATCGCGGCCGATGGAGGGGTCCAGCTCGCCGTCGGCCTCCAGATCCACGACCATTGCGCGGCTCTCGCGGCGCACCCGCGCGAAGTTCTGGAGAACGATGAAGAGGACGATGAGCAGCCCGAGGCCGCCCGAGACGCTCAGCAGAACGGTGATCCGCGCGCGGGAGGCCTTCTTGTCCTCGGAGAGCGTGACGCGCTCATTCTGCTGGGTGTCCTTGAGCAAGATGGGCTGTCGGAGGTCTCTCGGCAGGAGGGAGAGCCAGAAGGCGATCTGGGCGTGGAGCTCGGCGTCTTCGGCCATGGCGAGCCAATCGGAGGCCGCCAGGGCCTCGGCGCGCTTCTTGTGGAGGTCGACCTCGGCGGCGCGGCGGAGGATCTCGCGGAGGGTGTCCTCGGCGCTCATGTTCATGGAGGGAAGGGCGATGGTCCGCATGTCCCCGGCCTCTCCGGGCTGGAGGGCATTGCCGTAGACCTGGACGCGGGCCAGCCAGAGCCCCTCGGCTGGCCTGGGCAGCGCCCCGGGCTTGATCTCGAAGCCCCCGCCCTGGGGTCCGATCCCGGTCACCTCGCCGTGGAGCCAGCGGTCGCCGAGGTAGACGTCGCCGTAGAGGGGGCCGCTGCGGTGGAGGGTGTAGACGCCGATCTCCAGGGCCTCGTCCGGGGACCAGATCGGGTCGCGCAGCACCATGGCGTACTGGGTCGTGGCGCTCTTGATCGTCACCGTCCGGACGCTGGCCTGCTCCTGGGCCGGTGCGCTCTGGGGGGCGGGCTCCGCCGCCCCGCCCTGGTCCGGCGGGGTCTGCGCGGCGGGCCTTGAGGCGGCGATCTCGAGGCGCCACTCCTGCGATCCGATGGGGGCGAGGCTGAAGGCGCCCAGGCCGCCTTTGCTGGTCTTGACGGAGGATGGCAGATTGCCCTCGGTCATGCCCTTGGTCTTCTTGATGGAGACGGTGGCGGCCACGGGTGCGCCGGTGGCTCGGTCGGTGGTCTGGACGAAGAAGACCGAGCGCAGGCCGTCGATGGGCTGGTGGCCCTCGGCCAGCAGCTCGATGAGGACGGGGCCGGTGCCTTCGTCGCGGGGCCTCGGGCTCGCGGCGGGCTGGCGGCCCTTCGGGACGGCCTCGACGGTGACCGTCGCGTCGAGCCAGGGCTCCAGGCGGTCGGGGGTGATGGGGGCGACGACCTCGACGGGGATCTCGACGGTCTCGGTCTCCATCCCGCGGGGCTCCAGCTCCACGCGCCACGCGGCGGGGCCTGGGGGGACATCGGGGACGACGAGGTTGACGTCCGCGAGGCCGGCCGGGCTGCTGATCCCTTGGAAGACGGGGCGGAGGTCCTGGCCGCGGACGAAGGCCACCCGGATGTCGGAGGCGGGCAGGAAGCGGCCCCGGTTGATGTCGAAGACGCCGACGCGCAGCGCGGCGCCCCGGCCGCTCTCGACCTGGGGCTGACCCGAGATGGTGTAGGAGTAGGTCAACGAGCGGGCGGCGACCAGCATGTAGAAGGCGATGAGGAGGAAGATGTAGAGGGTGTAGGCGGCGACGGCCGCCTTCCAGACCCAGGGCCGCATGAGGCGCTCGACCAGCGAGGGCGGCGGCGGCGCGCCCTGGCGGCCCTCGGCGTCTTGTGTGTGGCTCATGGGCGGCTCCAGGCGGCGTCGCGCGCGGCCCTTACTCGATGTCCGTGCCGATGAGATCCGTGGGCTCCTCGACCGCCGCGCGGGTCTGGCCCTGGACCTTGACCTTGTTGAGTTGACGATCGAGCTCGCTGACGCTGACGCGGAACTTGCGCAGGTCTGCGCTCTTGAGGGAGGCGCCGCGCGTGGACTTGACCGAGAGCGGGTCGATGAAGCCCTTCTTGGGGTCCTTGACGGCCAGGTGCAGGTGGGGTCCGGTCGAGCGCCCGGTCGAGCCGATGTAGCCGATGACCTGGCCCTGGGTGACCTTGTCGCCGTTCTTGAGCTTGCTGGCGAAGCGGCTCAGGTGGGCGTAGAGCGACTGGAGGCCGTTGGAGTGGGTGATCACGATGAGGTTCCCGTTGGCGCCCTTGGGGCCGATGAAGCTGACGACGCCCTCGGCGACGGACATGATGGGGGTGCCGGTGGGGGCGGCGTAGTCGACGCCGGCGTGGAGCATCCAGCGCTTGAGGATGGGGTGGAAGCGCTTGCCGAACTTGCTGGTCATGCGGGCTTGCTTGACGGGGGCCTTCATGAACATGCGCTTGAGGGACTTGCCGCTGGCGTCGAAGTACTCCTTGGTCGTATCGCCGTAGCGGTAGGCTCTGAGGCGGTCCTTCTGGCTCTTGTACTCGGCGGCCATGATCCGGCCATTTCGGATGAAGCGGCCGTCGATGTAGAGCTTTTCGATGGCGATCTTGTAGGTGTCGCCGGGCCTGGTGTCGCTGGCAAAGTCGAAGTCGTAGGCGAAGATGTCGGTGAAGCGGGTGATGGTGACGTGGTCAAAGCCCAGGTCGCGCATCGAGACGTAGAGCGAGGTGCTCACGGTCCCGCCCTTGACGAAGATCTCGGTCTGGACGGGGGCGGACTCTTGATCGGCGGCGTAGGTGCCGTTGGCGGCGTTGAGCTTGACGAGCTGGATGCGCTCGGGCGAGTCGCGGTAGCGCAGCTCGGAGATCTGGCCCTGCTTGTCGTGCTTGACGGCGAAGAAGTCGCCCGGGCGAGAGCGCCTGAAGTCGACCTTCTTGCCCAGGGCGTCGATGGCCGGCTGGATGTGCTTGCGCGAGAAGCCGGCCTCGACCAGGGCCGTGTAGAGGGTCTGGCCGTTCTTGAGCTTGCCCTCGAAGGCCCCGTCCTTGCCCTGGACGACCTGGCGCGTCGGATCGGGGGCGGGCGCCTTGGGCGGCTTCGCCTCCGGCTCGGGGGCCTTGGGCTCCAGCTCGGTTTCGATGGCGGCCATCTTGCGCGCGGGCCTGGCGGCAGGCTCCGGGTTCGCCGCGACGGCCTCGGGCGCGGCGGGGTCGGGCTTGTCGGCCTCTTTGGGCTTGTCGGCGTCGACGACGACGGCCTTGGGGGGCGAGGCGTCGGCTTGCGCGCCGGCGTCTGGCGCTGCCGAGTCGGCGGGCGCCAGATCGGCGGCGGGTGCGGGATTGGCGGAGGGTGCAGGATCGGCGGCGGCCGCAGGATCGGCGGCGGCCGCGGGATCGGCGGCGGGCGCAGGATCGGCGGAGGGCGCCAGGGCGGCCAGCGGGGCGCCCTCGATCAGGGCGCCCTCGATCAGGGGCAGCTCGGCCTGGGAGGCGTCAGCGTCGTCGTCGACGTCGGAGACCGCGGGGTCTGCGCCGGGCCTGGAGGACAGCGCGCGCGAGGCCATGGCCACGGACCCTCGGGCGAGCTCGGCGCCGAGGGTGCGGCTCTCGGCGTGCCGGGCGGCGGGGACGTCGGGCGAGCTGGTGGCCGCGAGGATGTAGATCAACAGCGCGAGGCTCAGGGCCGTGGGGACGGCGACCCAGGACCAGGGCGCGCCCCTGCGACGCCTTGAGCCAAGCAACCCTTCGATGGGCTTGTACCTCTTCATACCATCGACGCTCCTGACCGGCGCGGCCCCTGGCCGCTGGTCGGGATCAGGGCGAGAGGGGATGGGCGCGGTCATCTTCCTCGGGATCGAAGCTGGCAGCCTTGGTAATCATCTCCTCGGCGTGGTCCAGCGTCTTCTGCGTTATCGTCACCCCGCCGAGCATCCGGGCCACCTCCCGGACCCGCTCGGGCTCGGAGAGCTGCCGGATCGTGCTGACCGTCCGATCGTGGCCTTGTCGCTTCTCGACGACCATGTGCCAGTCGGCGAAGGAGGCGATCTGAGGCAGGTGGGTGATGCTGATGACCTGCCGGTTGCGCGCGACCTCCTTGAGCTTGCGCCCGACCACCTCCGCCACGCGACCGCCGATGCCCGAGTCGATCTCGTCAAAGACGTAGCTCTCGACCGGGTCGGTCATCAGCAGGCCGCTCTTGATGGCGAGCATGATCCGGCTCAATTCGCCGCCGCTGGCTATGCGGGCCATCCCGCGTAGCTCCTCGCCCTGGTTCGGGGCGATGGCGAACTCAACCTGATCGATGCCCTCCGGCCCTAGAGCCGAGACGCCGGCCTGGCTGGCGTCTTCGAGCAGCTCGCCGCCCTCACCCATATGCTGGATGAGGACTTCGAAGCGACAGCCGGCCATGCCGAGCATGCCCAGCTCTCCCTCGACGAGCTGGGTCAGGCGACGGCCGGCTTCCTTGCGGAGGTGGCTCAGAGTGCGGGCCTGCGCGAGCACGACCTTGCGCAGGGTCTTCTCCTGGAGCTGCGCCTCGTCGATCCGGGCCTCGGCGCGCTCGAGGTGCTCAAGCTCCTCGCGCATCTCGGCGGCGCGGGCCAGGATCACCTTGACGCCGCTGCCGTGCTTGCGCTTGAGGCGCTCGATCCGGTCGATCCGGACCTCGATCTGCGCCAACCGCCTGGGGTCGGCGTCGACCATCTCGGCGTAGTCCCGAAGCTCCCCGGAGACCTCGACGAGCTGGATCCTGGCCGTCTCCAGGAGCTCCAGGATGGGGCTCAGGCGAGCATCGACGCCCGTGGCGCGAGCCAGCTCGTGGCATATCTCCGAGACGACGTCTGCGGCGGAGTGCTCGCCCTCATAGAGCCGATGCGTGGCCCCCGCAGCCACCTCCCGCAGCTGCTCCGCGTGGCGGAGCTGCCGCATCTCCGTCATTAGCCCGTCTTCTTCATCCGGGTCAAGCTCCGCCGCATCGATCTCCTCGAGCTGGAAGCGCAGGAAGTCGATCTGCGTCAAGCGCTGGCGCTCGCCCCGCTGGAGCTGATCGGCCTCGCGCCCGAGCGCCCGCAGGCGCCCGACGGCCTCGGCGACCGCCTCGCGCCGCTCGTCCAGAGACGCGAAGCCGTCCAGGATCCGGACGTGGCTGGCCGCGTCCATCAGCGAGTAGTGCTCGTGCTGGCCGCTGATGTCCACCAGCCCCCTCATCAACTCCCGCAGCGCGCTGACCCGCGTCGCGCAGCCGTTGATGAAGACCTTGTTGCGCCCCGAGCGCGCCAGGATCCGGCGCACGATGAGCTGCTCCTCGATCTCGATGCCCTGCCTGGACAGCGCCGGCTTCATCTTCTGCCACCAGACCGGGCTCGGCTCGAAGATCGCCTCGACGACCGCCTCCTCCGCCCTGCTGCGGATCAAGTCCGTCGTCGCCCTGCCCCCCAGCACGAGGTTGAGCGCGTTGACCAGGATGGACTTGCCCGCCCCGGTCTCGCCCGTCACGGCCGTGAACCCCTCCGAGAAGGCGATCTCCAGCGCGTCTATGATGGCGAAATTCTTGATGATGAGATGCGTCAACATGGATCATACCCGCACAAACCGACCGACTTCCATGTCGTCGCACGCCATGCTCCCCCAATGGACGTACCCCGCCGCCCTCACTCAAGAACCTACACCACTACTCATCCGTATAGCCAGCCCTTTTACCCGACCCACCCCAAAAATCAGCGCCGCCGCCCGTGCGGCGCGTCGTAGATCACCTGGCCCCTCTCCAGCCCCACGACGAAGGGGTAGGGCTCGCCCGCCCGGCGGATCTCCAACTCCACCTCCACCCCCTGCTCGCCCCGGATCAACTCCACGGCCCGGGCCAGCCCCAGATCCTTGACCGGCCTGCCGTCGATCGCCAGGATCTCGTCCCCCCGCTTGAGCCCGAAGCGCTCCCCCGCCGCGCCCTCCATCAGCTTCAAGATCTTCAGCGCGCCGTCGGGCGCCACCTCCAGCGTCGCCCCGATCCCGGAGTACTCCACCTTGGGCACGTCGCCCTCGGCCAGCGCCGTCATGGCCACCTCCAGCACCTCCTGCCCCCGATCCGACACCTCGATCCCGTCCACGTCGCGGGTCGTGAAGCCCCGCTTGCGCGCCCTGAGGCTGCGCCGCCCCGGCCCCAGCCCCTCGATGACAAACTCGCCGGCCTCGTCCGTCACCGCCGACAGCGGCTCCAGCCTCCGCCCGCGCCGGGCGCTGTCAAAGACGCTGATCTGGACACCCTCCAGCGCCCGGCCACCGCCCGCGTCGACCACCCGACCGGCCAGCACCGCGCCCCGCGTCAGCGACACCCGCACCCCGCCCCGCTCCCGACCGGCCTGCACCTCGATCCCCGACACCTCCCCCGGCCCGAAGCCCGCCGCGTCCACATGCAGATCGTAGCGCCCAGGCGCCAGATCGCCGAGCACGAAGCGCCCGCCGGCGTCCTCGAAGCGGGCCGGCGAGAAGCTCCCCGGCCCGAGCGCCTCCCCCACGAGCGCGGCCTCCAGCGGCTCGAAGCGCTCGACCACCACCGAGAAGCTCTGCACCGCCCTCCCCTCCGGATCCCTCACCTCCCCCGCGATGGCCCCGCCCGCGCCCAGCACCAGCCTCACCGGCTCCCTGTCGCCGGCCTCGACCACGACCTCCTCCGAGGCGCTGTGGCGCGGGTGCGTCGCCTTGAGGCTGTAGCGCCCCGACTCCAGGGTCGGAAACCCGAACAGCCCCGCCTCCCCGCTCTGCTGCGCGTCCACGCTGGTCCCGACCCCCACCGGGCTCAAGGTCACCTGCGCCCCGCGCACGGGCGCCCCCTCGCGATCCACCACCTGCCCGCTGATCCCCTCCAGCGGGGCCAGCCTCACCTCCAGCAGGGTCTCCACCCCGGCCTTGATCACCGCCGGGCCGCCGAGCACCTCCGTAAAGCGCGGCGCCCAGACCCGCACCGACACCTCCCCCACCGGCACCTGATCGAGCAGCACCTGCCCCTCGGCGTCCGTCCGAGGCGGCTCCGGTCGCCACAGATCGACCCCCTGCGGCGCCACGAAGGCCCCCTCGACCGCCTCCCCGCCCTCCAGCATCACCTTGACCCGCAAGGCGCCGCGCTCGGTCATGTCGATGACCACGCCGGCCTCCAGCCCCCCGCCGACAACCCGGATCTCGCGGCTCTCCGCCCGCGCGAAGCCCGGCGCCTCGGCCACCAGCCGCGCCCGACCCGGCCACAGCAGCACGTCGAAGCCGCCGTCGGCCCCCGTCTCCACGTCCAGCGCCTCAGGCGCCCCCCGACCCACGGCCAGCACGCTCAGCCTCGCCCCGGCCACCGGCTCGCCCCGGTGCTCCACCCGGCCGACCGCGCGCCCCATCCGCCACGCCTTGACCTGCACCCCCTCCAGGACCTCCCCGGCCTCCACCCGCACCAGGCGCTCTCCCGGCGCCGATCGATAGCCCGGCGCCTCCACCCGGATCGCCCACTCCAGGCCCTCGCCCGCGGTGCGCAGCTCAAAGCCGCCGTCCGCCGCGGCCGCCGCCTCCACGCGATGACCCTCCCGCTCGATGATCACCCGCGCGCCCTCGATGGCCGCCATCGACTCCCCGTCCAGCGCCCGGCCACGGATCACCCCCCCGAGCGCGGCCTCTGGCCCCGCCGACGGCGCCACCTCGACCTCGGCGCCCTCTCCCCAGGGGCCAAAGAGCCACGCCACCCCCACCAGCGCCGCCGCGAGGGCCAGCCCGGCCAGCCCCCAGGCGCGCCGCCGCCTTGATTCGTTCTTGGACATCGTCCCCGTGGATGAGAGAGTATCTGTCGGCTGTTCAGGCCCAGGAAGAGCCTCAACCCACCGTGAAAAGATGCCGCACCGAGGATCCCCCGAGCGACGCGTTGTAAACACCACCGGGGCCGCTTTGTTCCTGGCCGTGGTCTGCGCCCTGGCCCTGGTCGCGCTCTCCCGCCCCATAGACCGCGCCGCCCTGCCCGACGACCTCGAAGAGCTCCAGGCCGACCTCGCCAGCCTCCACCGAGGCGAGGGCCCCTGCGCCCGCTGGCCCGAGGATCGACCCCCTGACCCCGACGACATCGAGCGCTTCACGCAGGAGCTGGCCGCCCTGGCCGCCCCCGATCTCCACGTCGCCCTGCCCCTGTTGAGCCACATCCGCGCCCTCAACCACGACGCCTCCGCCAAGGCCCACGCCCTGGAGCCGCGCCAGGAGGTCATCTTCGTCGCCCTGGACCGCCTGCCCGGCTTCGACCGCCTGCGGCTCAACCTCAGCCGCGACGACTACGACGACCTCCTGCCCATGCTCCAGGGCGTCGCCGACCGCGACATGCGCCTGGACGCCGACCGCCGCCGCGCACATCGCCTCTCGAGCACGCTGACCGACCCCGAGCGCCAGAGCCTCGACGCCCTGGCCCGCAAGTGGCGCCACACCCTGGCCTCCGACCACGCCCAGGCCGCCCTGCTGCACCACATCGCCGCTGGCGTCACAAGACAGCGCCTCGACGCCCTCGAAGGCGGCCTCTCCAACTACCACGACCACTACGGCCGATACCCCGCCGGCCTGCGCGCCCTGCTGGAGCACATGGCCCGGATCGAGCGCCTGCCCGACGTCCTGCGGCGCGGCCAGGAGCGCGACGGGACCCTGCGCGACGGCTGGCTGCGGCCCTTCGTCTACTACACCCGAGGGCCGCACCAGCGCGTCCTGATCTCCGATGGCCCGCGGGATGACACCGAGGCCGACGACATCTGCGCCGGCTGCGATCAGGATCCTCCGCCCGCCCCCTGAAAATTGAACCGGAGGCCAGGAACTTTTCGTAATCATGTCTGTCCAATGGTGGCGCGGCCTGGATCCGGGCCGCTCAAGAACGCTGGCAGATCATGAAGTTGGCAAAGCGCGATCCACCGATAGGGGCGACCTTGAGCGCAGCGAGGAGCATGGAGCCTCCCGCCTGCGATGACGTCTCCGCCGAGATCGACCTCAGGGCCGAGCCCTGGTTCAACCACGCCGGATACGAGGGCGCCGACCCGCCCCTCTTCGTCGAGGGGCGCGGGACGCTTCGCCGCGCCGCGATCGGGGTGTCCCTCTTCCTGGTCGGCCTCGTCGGCTGGTCCTGGGTCTTCGCCCCCGCGCCGATCAAGATCAGCCTTGAGGCCATGATGGGGCGAGACGGCGCGCCCGCTCTGGACGACGCCCCCATCGCCCTCGGCCCCGAGGGCTGGGCCGCCAGCCTCTCCGAGGAGGCCAACTACAGCGGCGACGCCGAGAGCCTGCCCCCCCCACGGGTCGGAGACTGGCTCTACCACTTCCCCGAGCAGGGACAGACCTTCGGACAGTTCGCCGCCCAGTCCCAGAACCGCCGCACCGCCGAGCGCCACACGATCTACGTCGTCCATCTCGGCCACCTCGGCCGCGACCTCCAACCCACCCACGCCGTCACGACCGAGTTCCTCGGCGCCTACTACGACGCCCCCACCCGCTTCCTGCCGCCCATGGATCTGCCCCACCGGGCCTTCGACGACCAGCGCGGCCAATACGACGCCCGCGAGATCCTCGACGCCCTGGCCGAGCACATCCCCGACGACGCCATGGGCATCCTGGCGATCACCGACCGCGACCTCTTCATCCCCTCCGTCAACTACGTCTTCGGCCTGGGCTCCTCCCGACAGCGCGTCGCCGTCTTCTCCACCCACCGCTTCGGCGACGACCGCTCCATCAGCGGCGCGCGCGGCACGGTCCTGCGCCGCAGCATGACGGTGGCCGTCCACGAGTTCGGCCACGTCCTGGCCATGCGCCACTGCACCGCCTTTCGCTGCATCATGAACGGCACCAACTCCATGGAGGAGGCCGATCACCACACCCTCCACCTGTGCCCCGTCTGCCGTCGAAAGGCCGAGCTCGCCATGCGCTACCACCGCCAGGATCGCTACGCGCGCCTCCTCGACTTCTACGACAAGTACGGCTTCGAAGAGGAGAGCGCGTTCGTCCGACGCCGCCTCGATCCCCCCATCATCGAGTTCCTCGACGAGCAGGGCCGCCCGCTGCCCTGAGCCGCCCGCCGCGGCGCTCGCCTACTCGCCGACCCCGATGATGACGGTGGCAATGGCGAGGCCGGGGGAGGTGCCCCCGAGCGTGGTGCCGAAGAAGAAGCCCGGCGCCGTCGCGGTGTACTGGCCGATGGGGGCGCCGACCAGGAGGACGGCTCCGGAGCGGCCCGTCGTGGCCTCCTGGCGGAAGCTCCGCAGATCGTCGCTCAGGTAGAGCTTGTCGACGATGGCGTCGAGCCGGGGGTCGGCGTTGGCGACCGAGGCGCCGCTGACCGGCGTGAGCCCCTGATCGCCCCGCACCAGCACGCGGACGAGCAAGAAGCCAGTGTTTGCGAGGCTTTGCTGACCCGACAGGTCCAGCAGGCCGTCCCAGGTGGACACGAGCGCCGAGGGCACGATGAAGGCCGGGACGGCGTTGTAGGTCTGGCCGGCGGCGACGGCGGCGTTGATCCCGGTCAGGGTCCGCTGCCAGTCGCTGGCTGGCGCGCCCGGCAGGGGGCTGGCGACGAGGATCATCTGCTGGAGGGCGCCGTCGTCGGTGGAGGTGGGGATCGCTTCGAGGAGGAAGGAGCCGCCGGGGCCCAGGAGGCCCTGGGCGAAGGCGGCCTTGGCGGGGTTCTGGCTGCGCAGGGTCAGGTCATCGAGCAGGATGGCGAGGGGCTCCTCGGTCATCAGCGGGGCGTTGGTGGACCAGTCGAGGACCTGCCCGCTGACGCAGATGGTCCCGGTGGGGCTGCTGTCGCCGCAGGCGGGCGGCGGGTCGGCGTCGGGCTCGTCGGCGTCGGGCTCAGGCTCGGGGGCGTCGGGCATGCCGAGGTCGTCGGGGCCGACGTCGCCGGGATCGTTGTTGGGGTCGTTGTTGGGGTCGTTGTTGGGCGGCGCGAGGGCGCCGACGCAGACCCCGGCGTCGTCGTCGAGCTTGGAGCCCTCGGCGCAGACGGTGGGGCTGGGCTGGCAGCGGCCGTCGCGGAAGACGACGTTGTCGCCGACGCAGCTCTGGGGGATGTTGGGGACGCAGGCGTCGCCCTCCTGGTGGGTGCCCGAGCCGCACTCCAGGGAGGGGGTGCAGCCGGGGGCCGACCAGAGCGCCAGCGCGGCGAGCAGGGCGCGGGCGGCGCCCTTGAGGGTGTTGGTGGTGTCAGTCATCGACTTCATCCTCGTTGAGCACGACGGCGACGTGGCTGTCGACCAGGGGCACGGCGCCGCCGGTCAGCGCGGGGACGGCGCCCGTGACGGCGCCGACGAGGACCGAGCGGCGGCCGGACACCAGGGGGGCGCGGCCGACGATGAGGCCGTTGAGGCCCGGATCGGTCTCGCCGTTGGGCTCGATGGAGAGCAGGAGCTCGTCGGCGTCGGCGAGGTTGGCGGGGGTGACGAAGACGATCCCGCTCTGGAGCAGGCCGTCGGGGGAGAGGCGGTTGGCCACGCCGATCTTCTCGCCGGTGGGGACGGCCAGGGCGTCGAGCTGGCGGTTGACGGTGAAGCGGCCGACGCTGACGAGGCCCTCGTTGATGACGGCGAAGAGCTCGTAGTGGCCGTCGCTGCGGCTGGCGATGTCGCCGGCGTTCTGGGTCCCCAGCTCCAGGACCACGTCGGAGCCTCGGAAGGGCTCGGACAGGCAGGCCGGGAGCAGGGCGAGGGCCGCTAGCGCTGCGGTGATCGCGGCGAGGCGGTGGGGTGGGCGCGCGGTGTTCAAAATGTGGCCTCCGCCTGGACGAAGAAGCTGAAGCGCTCTCGGGGGTAGGGGCGCGCGGCGACGCCGTCGTCGAAGAAGAGGTCGGGGTCGTCCCATTGCTGGTCGAGGACATTGTAGCCGTAGGCGCTCAGGGTCACCAGGTCGCCGAGGTCGAGCAGGCGAGCGCCGACCCGGAGGAGCACGACGGTGGGGAGGCGCTCGACGACGACGTCGGTGGGCCGCACGGGGGTGAAGCCGAAGAGATCCGGGCGCGTGGGGTCCAGGAGGCGGTTGCGGTCCTCGCGGGGTCCGATGAGGGTGATGAGGGCGGACATCTCCCACAGCTCGGGCAGGATCATGGCGCGGGCGCCGGCGTTGAAGACGTGGTTGGCGATCTGGCGCAGCTTGCCGAGTTCGTCGTCGTCGACGTCGACGAAGTAGTAGGCGGCCCATATCTCGTGGTCGCCGCGCAGCTCCAGGCGGGCGAGCAGCTCGGCGGAGTGGATGAGCCGGGTGCCGGAGTTGCGGAAGCGCCCGCCGTCATTGACGATGATGTCCTCAAGCTGGCTGACGGAGTAGTCGGCGCGCAGGTAGAGGCGGTCGACGCTGGGCAGCTCGCCGCCCTTGAGCAGGACGGTGTTGAGTTCGAACTCGCCGGCGCGGCTGCGCTCGACGTCGAGGTCGGGGTTGGGCAGGAAGGTGAGCTGGTTGAGGGCCTTGTCGTTGATGTGGGTGGACTGGAAGTCGGGGGGGCGGAAGCCCTCGGTGTAGTTGAGCTTGAGGTAGGTCTCGCCGATGAGGTTGACGACCAGCGCGCCGCCGAAGAGCGCGGTGGGGTCGTAGGAGTCCGAGAGCTGGAGGCGAGCGCCGCCGGAGAGGGCCGCCGTGGCGCTGGCCTTGAACTCGTCGACGAGGTAGATCGCGCCGATGGTGCGGACGACCTCGGTGGTCAGGGGTTCGGTCAGGAAGGTGACGCCCTCGCGCTCGGTGGTCTGCGCCCGCTGCGTCTCGTCGAGCGTCTCCAGCAGCCGATCCGAGATCGGCCCCGTCGTCAGCAGCCCGCCGAGGCGATCCTGAAAGACCTCGCCGCCGAAGATCAGGCGGTTGTTCAGCGGCAGCGACGCGTCCATGTCGAGGTTGAGCCCGTAGCGGTACTGGCCCTGGTCCTTGAGCTGGGTGAAGAAGCCCACCTGGGTCGTGGGCGACAGATCCGAGGGGGGGAAGGCGCCCAGCGGGTCCTCGTCGAGGTTCCACTTGACCAGGTAGCCCTTGGCCGAGAGCCCGAAGGCGTCCTTGTTGAACCTGTCCTTGAACTGGAGCGCGACCATCGAGACGCTGTCGTCGGCGATCGTCTCGGCGTCAAAGGCGAAGGCGTCCTTATCGGCCCTGTAATCCTCGTTGAGCAGCGCGCCGCCGCCGCTGACCTGCCGCGCGTCGCGCTCGAAGGGCAACATCCACTCCAGGGTCAGGGCGTCGAGGGAGACCTGCCCCATCCAGTTGAAGTGGAACTCCCGCGAGGGGTCGCTGGTCAGGCCGCTGTCGGCGACGAAGAGCTGGAGGCCGTCGTCGGCGGGCTCGGGCAGCACGCCGATGATCTTCTGGCCGTTGACCTCCAGCTCTGGCCCCAGGGAGGTGAAGATGGACAGGTGGGTGAAGGCGCGCAGCCTCCCGTCGAGCAGCCGCCCCCCCCAGGAGACGCCGGCCTTGGCCGCCTGCTGCTCGCCTGGGCCGCCGCCCGCGCCCGCCATGACCTCGAAGCCGTCCAGGTCGTCCGAGGACCGCGTGATGATGTTGACCACCCCCAGCAGCGCGTTGGAACCCCAGAGCACGCCGCCTGGCCCGGAGACGATCTCGACGCGCTTGATGGCCTCCAGCGGGATCTTGCGATCGAGGGTGATCTGGTTGCGGGCCGGCTCGACGATGCTGACGCCGTTGAGCAGCACCAGCAGGCCGCGGGGGTTGCCGCGCGCGAAGGACTCCTGGGTCCAGCCGTTGAAGTCCCACCGATCGCCCTCGAAGCCCGGGATCGTCTGGAGCAGGTCGTTGACCGTGCGGTAGCCCCGGATCTTGATCTCCTCGGCGGTGATGACCGTGACGATCGCCGGGGCCTCCTGGATCGTCGTCCGGGTCCTGGCCGCCGACAGCACCACATTGCGCTCGTCCAGCCCGAACTCGGCCACGAGCACGCTGGGCGTCGGGTCGCGCTCGGGCTCGCCCGACGCCGTGTCGCTCTGGTCGGTCTCCTCCAGCAGCGGCGCGTCCTCCCAGGGCTCGGCCGAGGCGGCGACCGGCGCCAGGCACGCCGCCGCGATCAGCGCTCCGGCGCAAGGCAGCCCGCGCCAGCCTGCGACCGGGCCCTTGAGCCGGCGCAGCGCCGGGGCTCTATCATCAAGGCGAGCTTCCATCGAGATCCTCGGGCCTCAAGGCGACACCACGTCGGCCCATTGTCGCTTCAGTTGACCAACTTCAACACCAGGAGCCCACCCAGGCCCAGGATCGCGACGATCAAGGCCAGCAACAACCAGGGCAGCCACGCCGGGTGCCGTCGCATCGGGGGCGCCGTCCTGGGCGCGGGCGGCAACAGCACGCCGCTCTCCTCCCCCTCCTCTTCGGCCTCCGAGACCTGCCCCTCGGCCCGACGCTGCGGCGGGCCGCCGTCGTTGCTGGGCTCGATGTCGACCTCCATGATTTCGTCTTCGTCGAAGTCGGCCAGCGACCTGCGCTCGGGCGCCTGCGGCGGCTCGGCCGCTGGAGGTCGAGCCGGCGAGGCGGCGCCCCCCAGGCCCTTTGCCGAGCCGGCCGCGGCCAGCCCGTCGCGGTGGCTCTCGACGCGCACGCGGTCCCCGGCGGCGTCTGACCTGCCGGGAGCGGCGACGTCAGGCTCCTTCGCCTCGGGCCAGGTGAGCGCCGGCCCGTCGAGCGCGTCGAGCGAGGGCGGCACCAGCGCGCTGGCCTCGTCGTCGAAGGCGCTCAGGGGGTCAAAGGGCGGCGCGTCGTCCAGCGGGCGGCTCTCATCGCTGAGGGGCTCGCTCAAGATGTCGAAGATCTCGGCGCTCTCGACCGTGCCGTCCTGGGCCTGCGGGGCGCTCTGGCGCAGGATCGCCTGCGCCTTGTTGACGCGGGCCTGGAGCAGCTCGATGTCGCCCTTGAAGGCCCGCTGCATGAAGGTCCACAGCGCTCTGTTGTCGTAGCCGCTCTCCATCCGGGCCCGCTCTCGCCGGACCGCGTCGAGCATCTCGCCGGCGTCCATGAAGCGGTCGTTCTGATCGCGCGACAGGCCTTTGAGGATGATCGCCTCCAGCGAGGGGCTGATGAGGTGGTTGAGCGACGAGGGGGGCTCGGCCTGGGCCGCGCGGATCTTCTCCATCTGCTCGAACTCGCCCTCCCCGATGAAGGGCTCGACCCCGGTGAGCAGCTGGTAGAGCACCACGGACAGGCTGAAGAGATCCGAGCGGCCGTCCACCGGCAGGCCCCGGACCTGCTCTGGCGACATGTAGCTGAGCTTGCCCCGGATCGACCCGATCTGGCTGCGAAAGTCCATCGTCGCCTGGGCGATCCCGAAGTCGATCAGGCGCACCCGGCCGTCGAAGCCGACCATGATGTTCGCCGGCGAGACGTCGCGGTTGACCAGGTGCAGCGGCTTGCCCGACTCGTCGGCCAGATCATGGGCGTAGACCAGCCCGGCGAGCACCTCCTGCGCAATGTGGAGGACCTGCCCGATCGGCATCCTCGCGTTCTCCTTGCGAAAGAAGCGCGCCACCGCGCCCATGTCCCGGCCGTGGACGTACTCCATGGCCAGGTAGTGGGTCGTGACCCCCTCGATCTCGATCTTGCCCACGTCCAGGGTCCGGACGATGTTCGGGTGATCGAACATCATCCCCAGAGAGCCCTCCGAGTGGAACATCCCGACGAACTTCCGGCTCTCGGCCAGCTTCGGCAGCAGCGTCTTGAGCGCGACCCAGCGATCCGGCCCGCGGGTCGGCCGCGCCAGAAAGACGTCCGCCATGCCGCCCTTGTTGAGCTTCGTAAAGACGGTGTAGTCCCCCAGCGGGCCAGGGATGGTCAATGGAGCTTTTTTGCTCAAGGATCGGCGTCTTCGAGGTGATGGGTGGTCCCGAGCCTGCCGGGCGGCGGCTCGGGCTCTGCGAAATGGCCTCATCCTGACCGATCTGATCCGGTTGAGCAAGGCCGACGCGTCGCTTCAAGCGCGCGACAGGTTTGCTCAGTGAAGCCTGAAGTCCTGGCGCGCCACGATCATGCCGACGGCGTCTCGCCCCACGCTCCTCGCGCCGCCCCCCTCCGGGGGGACGGGCTCGTCGGGTGGGGCTAGAAACTCGGGGAGGGCTGCGCCCTGTCGGTCGCAGGCCCCCGCACGAGCGAGGTCGACACGAGAGGCTGCGTCCTTGTCACGACGCCCTGTCCAAACCCAGCGGCGCCGCAGAAGCGGCGATCCGACCCTGCGATCCGACGACATCCGGGTCGAGTCGGCCATCCGCGCGCCGCGCGATCCTTGAGCCCATGCGCTCGGCTCTGGAAGCCCCCCTGGGGTCGATCCTTCCAGATCCGACAACATCAAAAGGCCAAAAGGCGTCGATGGCTCCCCAAGGATCACCGACAGGTCGATTGGAGGGACCAATGGCTCCGAGGGCATCAACGGTGACGCCCTGTTTGAGGTCGATCCTCCTGATGTCATCGACATGAGGTCGCCTTGAGGGGTCGATCCTCCTGATGTCATCGACATGAGATCGCCTTGAGGGGTCGATCCTCCTGGGCGGCGCTGCAAAATGGCCCCTTTCTGCCCCCATCCTCTCCACGTCATCAACATGAAAGCCCCTTGAGCCATCGACGCCTCAAAGAGCATCAACGGTGATGCTCTTTGAGGCATTGACGCCTCGGCGAGCATCAACGGTGATGCCCATTGAGCCATCGACGCCTCGGCGAGCATCATCGTTGATGCTCTTTGAGCCATCGACGCCTCCGCGAGCATCAACGGTGATGCCCATTGAGCCGTCGACGCCTCGGCGAGCGTCACCGGTGATGCTCTTTGAGCCATCGACGCCTCCGAGCGCACCGACGTTGATCCCCGCCGAGCCATCAGCCGCCCGATGGCCTTCGTCGTTGACGCCCTCCAGATGGATCGACCCGACGGGGCGAGCTGTTGGCCAGTCGAGACACAGCGGGCGGGCCGCAGGAGCCCGTGGCGGGATCGCTGGCCGGCTGGGGCGGGCCGCGAGGTCGTCGTGGCGGCGTTGGGGGGCGGTGCGCGAGGGCGTGGGGCGCTCGTGGAGCGTGGGGGGGGGCGCCCGTCGAAGGGGCCTGGAGCTATCGCTGAGCCAACCTGTCGCGCGCCTCCTCGCGCCGACGATCCCGGCTTCGCAGGCGTCCGCCGACGATCCCGGCTTCGCAGGCGTCCGCCGCGATCCTGGCTTCGCAGGCGGCCGCCGCCTACGGGCCTTCGGCGGCCTCGGAGGAGGCCGCCTCCCTCCCCCTGCGCCCCGCCGCGGCCTCACCCTGGAGCGCGCCCCACGGCGCCGCGACCCAGCAGCGGGCCAGGCGACGAACGCGCGGGAGCGTCGCGATCGCGCGGCGCCTCGCCTCGCCGCTCTGGAGCGCGACGAGGCCGCCGGTCTCCATGGCGCACAGCGCGTCGATGGCGGCCCCGATGTCCCCGCAAGCCGCCAGCCCCACCCGATCGGCGCTCTCGACGATGGCCTCCAGCAGCAGCTCTGCCCGCCTGCGCGCGCCCGCCGTGCCCTCTCTGTCGAGGTCCCTGTCGGCTCGGCCCGTGGCGGCCGCCCCCCCTGAGGCGGCGCCCTCCGGGGGATCGCCCGCCGCGCCGCGC
>SXGS01063229.1_pt1 | contig 23498 bp, 15 predicted proteins | sample 3174681 | NCBI WGS metagenome assembly SXGS01 (sample SAMN11356861, study PRJNA531348) | freshwater metagenome | isolation source: freshwater sample F1-80 | place: China: Fuxian Lake, Yuxi | collected 2017-12-25
CCCCGCAGAAGTCGCGATGTGCGGACACCCACTCCACAAAGCGGGGATCCACTCACAACGTGCTGGCGCGTCGCCCCAACTGACTCGGTCCGGCGCGCTTCACGGGAACTGCTTGCGGTACGTACACCGCCGGATCCTCGGGTCAAGCCCACGGATGACGATCGACGAGGGGTGTGTTGGTGGAAACCACGTGGATGTGGGCGCTCCTGGGTGCGGCGCCGTCGCCGCCCTCCGTCGTCCCCGCAGAAGTCGCACTGAGCGGAGACTCACTCCGCAAAGAGGGGATCCATTCGCTTTGACCTGGCGCGTCGCCCCGAGTGGCTCCCATGGATGGATGCGCCTGACGAGGACTGCTTGCGGCATCTACACCGCTGGATCCTCGGGGCAAGACCAGGGATGGCGATGATCCAGGGATCGGCCAGCAGGGGGCTGTTACTCGGGCGCTGCTACTCGGACATGGAACAACCCCCGGACTTCGGGGAATTGAGGCACGATCGGCAGCCTCGCACCCGGAACGAACAACTCCCTATGGAGTTGAGGCGACAGGCTCCAGGTCGCCGGAGTGAGCGCTCGGTTCCCCTGTCAGGCAGCGTACGCCGTCACGCGCGAGGCCAGCCGCTCTTCCGGCGCTACATCTTCGGGCCAGAAGGTGCGATCGTCAAAACGAGCTCCTTCCAGGTCCGCGTCATCCAGCACCGCGCCATGCATATTCGCGCCGCAAAGCGCGGCGCCGAAGAAGTTGGCGCGAACCAGACAAGCGCCACGAAGATCGGCCCGGATCAGCACCGCCCTAACCAGACTCGAGGCTCGAAGATTTGCCTCCACCAAAAGCGCCTCGGTGAGCAGCGCTCCCTGAAGATTGGCCCCCACGAGATTCGCGTCCGACAGATCCGCATCCGTCAGGTTAGCTTCCCGCAGGTCGGCCCGCATCAGGTTCGCGCCCCGCAAGTCGGCGCCGCGCAGATCCGCTCCCCGCAGGTCGGCTCCCTTGAGGTTCGCTTTTCTCAAAACGGCCGTCGTCAGATCGGCATCCTGGAGGGTCGCATAGCGAAGGTCGGCGCCCTCCAGCTCCGCGGCCCGCAGCGCCGCGCCCTCCATGGTGTTGCCCTCGATGCGGGCAAGAATGGTGCGGGTTTCCTGGTGCTTGATGGGGATCATCGACTGCCTCCGCGGGGGACCGCTGCCGGACTTCTTCCGCGACTCATCTACAGTGCTGAATACGACCGGACTCTTGGAGCCGCTATCGTCCGATGGGTCATGACCGACTGACCGAAGGAGGGAGCGAGTCTGACCACTGGATGGACGCGTCGAGTCCATCGGGAGTTCCAGAACGCACCCCCGAAGCGGCTCCTCGGAGGACTGTTCGGATCCAGCGCGCAAGGTTTGGAACGAGAGATGAGCGGCGGCGGGCCTATCCGCGGGCCGAGCGCCGTCGTCACGGTAGTGAACTGGGAATGGAGACGGGGGTAGGGATGTCAAAACCGCGAGTCGGGTTTATCGGCCTCGGGATCATGGGGCGGCCCATGTGCGCCAATCTGTTGAAGGCCGGCTATTCTCTAACGGTCTGGAACCGGAGCCAACCCGGCATTGATGAAGTAGTGGGCTGCGGCGCGACCGGAGCCGCCTCCCCGGCGGAGGTGGCCGCCAACAGCGACGTCATCATCACGATGGTGACCGACTCCCCCGATGTGGAACGAGTGGTCCTCGGCGAAAACGGCGTGATCCACGGCGCCGCAGCGGGATCGGTGGTGATCGACATGACCACCATGTCCCCCTCCGTCACCCGGCAGATCGCGGAGGCGCTGGCTGAGAAGGGAGTCGACATGCTCGACGCTCCGGTGAGCGGCGGCGACGTCGGTGCGCGCGCCGGGACTCTTTCCATTATGGTGGGAGGCTCCGACGAGGTCTTCGAGCGCTGCCTGCCGGTGCTCCAGGCGATGGGGAAGAACATCATTCACATTGGCGGACATGGAGCGGGCCAGACCTGCAAGCTCTGCAACCAGATCGCGGTGGCGCTGAACATGCTTGCCGGATGCGAGGCATTGATGTTCGCCGCGCGAAGCGGGATCGATCCCGCCAAGATGCTGCAGGCGATTTCCGCGGGCGCCGCGGGATCCTGGATGCTCTCAAATCTGGCGCCTCGCATCGTGAACCGTGACTTTGCTCCGGGCTTTATGATCCGACTGGCGCAGAAAGACATCCGGCTCGTGTTGGAAGGCGCCAACGAGATGAATCTCGCTCTCCCTGGAACGGCGCTGATGAACCAGGTGTGGCGCGCGGTGCAGGCGGATGGTGGAGACGACCTGGGAACCCAGGCCGCGATCCTCGCGCTGGAGAAGTGGGCCGGCGTGGAGGTGAAGTCAGGGGAATAGACCCCTCACACGGGCCGAGGGTGCTCCCGAGTTTCGGAAGCGCCCTCGCTCACAACCGGATCGCTCAGGCCCTCAGGCTCATCCGACCTTCAAGACGCCAGGGCATGCTCCGCGGCCCACGTATGCTGGGTCGGTCCGACGCCCAGCAGCCTACGAAGAGCCAGTTCAAGTTCGCCCTCGGAGTGCTTCCACGGCAGGCAGAGATCGGCGCCCGACCGCCACCCCCGTACGAGCGCCTCCTGCTCCGCCGACTCGATCAACAGCACCACCGGGATCTGCGCTGTTCCACCCTCGCTTCTCAGCGCATCCACCATCCGGCAGCCATCTAGAATCGGCATGTCCGCATCGGCAATGATGAGATCCGGTTTCAACTCATGGGCTTTCAGGAGAGCAAGCGCGCCGTTCTCGAAGTGTCGGACCTCGTACTTGAGCGCGGCGAGCCGAAAGGCCATCATTCGCGCCCGATTGGGATCCCCATCTGCAAGTAATACGGTTCGCCGTTGGTGCATTCTCATTGGGTTCCTCAAAACCCGCGCTTTCTATGCAGCCCTGCATCCCGATCAACGTCAATCGGTATGACGACTTGTTCGGGTGGACTGTTCTCCGCGTGTGGTTGATCTCACAGAGGCCGTGGCGGCCCGGCTTTTCCGAACCGCTACGGCTCGAACACCGTCTCCCGGAAACTCTTGCCCTTCATCCCGCCGATGTAACGCGACAGGGTTTCGACATTCCGAACAAAGGTCTGACAGCGCAGTTGATCGCCGTCTACCCATCGATCTTCCGTTCCGAGAGAGTTGCAAAGTTCCCGGATCCGGCCGTCGCGTTCTGGGGAGTGGGCCCGCACCGCGGCGGCGCGAGCTTTCGCAGCGTCAGTACGGTACGCGTCACGTCCCTTCCGCCGAATCTCCTCGTACGTGCGGATGACGGCCGGGACCCCATACTCCGACTGGAAGGAGTAGTGGGTCGGCAAATCATCGTCCTGGTACACCAGTCGGTAATCGCGGGTGAAGTACAGCGGGCGATTCGTTTGAAGCTCATAAAACCGGGCCCACATCGCTCGTCCGCTCTTCTGAAAGGAGGATCGCTTCAGCCATGCCACGGCGGGTTCCACCGGTTGAATCCAGCGCTCGTCGCCGGTGAACAGATAGAGATCCAGCAGCGTTCGGATTACGCCCACCGACTCTCCCGCTGTGACCGACGGCGGCTCGAACTTGCGCGCCCACGCCGGTTCCAGCATCCGGTTGTACTGCTGGGCCCACGCCGGCTGAGGCTCCGGGAGCTGTGCCCGCAGGATGAACTCGCCCCCTCGAAGAGCAGCATTGATCCGCTCGCCATGGAGATATCGCGTCCCACCCTCCAGAAAACAGAGAACCACATCTCGTATCGCGCCATCGTTGAATGTGTAATGGTCGCGATAGTCCTCATTCGGCCAGATTCTGGACCAACTCTCCGGATAGCGGCTCTGCTGCACCGGATAGTCCGCGTGATTCTTGAGCGTGCCGTCCGAGCGCTGCGGCCAGGCGCCGTTCGGGTACTGCATCTCGGTGAGTCGGTGGAAGGCATAGTCCACCGCTCGCCGGAGCTCCGGGTCGGAGCCGTTGAGCACGCGGTCGAGGCGCATCAGAAACCGAAGGGCGCTCTGGGAGGTGTCGTCGTCCAGGGTCGTGGTCCGCTTCCGGCCCTTCCCCTCATCGTCACCGGCTTCCACATCCGTGCGGTAGTGCCAGGCGCGCGCCTTCTCCGGATCGAACTCGATGACGTAATCCCATCCACCCGAGGAGAGCTGCGTCTTGCAGAGCGACTTCGCCGTCTCCAGGGCGGCATCCAGGTACATCCGCTCGCCGGTGGCGATGTGGGCGTCCAGGTACGCCAGTCCGACGGATGGCGTACCCGGAGGCTGAACCCAACCCTGGCTCGCCGTGGCCGGAGTCTCACCGCGCCGGGACATCAAGTCGGGTGAGTAAGTCCAGAGATAGCTTCCCTGCACCGCGACCTTGCCGCGAAAGTAGCGCACGGCCCGAGCGAGAGTCTGCTCCGCGAGGCGTACGGTCTCCGTGGGAGCCTGTGCCGACGACCCGATCGGAGCGATCGTGACGACAGACGCCGCGGCCAGGGCGGAGAGACCTACTCGCCAACACCGGCCAGCTCCGCCGACGCGGCAACTCCAATCAGAGGATGTTTCACTCAAGTGGCGCATTCAGGAGGCTCCAGGGCGGGCGAACTCGTTTCCATTGGAGAATCCGACCGGGCAGTTCCTGCACCGCACGTGCCCGCTGGACACATTCGTGAAGAAACTCACACTCATTCGAGCGCTTGGGGATCACCGTCGGAGTCCTTGTGTGCGGCTCCGATGAAGTGCTTCCGGTAGCGGGCGAGCAGTTCCGCATCCAGGCCCTGCTCAAACGCTCGAAACTCCTGGATTATCGATTGGGCCTCCGGTGTGAGCTGAGCTCCGCCACCGCCCGCGCCACCGACGTGACCGACCACCAGGGCGTGCCCGAGTCGAGTTTCCATCTCCCGAACGCGAGTCCACGCCACCCGGTAAGGGACTTTCATGGCCGCTGCGGCCGAGGTGATACTGCCGGTCTTGCCGATCTCGTCCAGCAAGGAGACTCTCCAGCGGGACAGCGCCACCTCGCCGTCCGCCTCCAACCAGACGTTGAAGCGGACGTCGCAGTTCTCCCAGTCCGGCATCTCGGGAACCCCTCTTCCTCGCGCGCCATCCGGAGCGCGAGACCCATGAGCCATGCAGCTGCGGTTTGGGAGGTGACCGCGGTCGAACTCTATTCTCGTCCGAAGGCGCGGCTATTCGCCGATCGGCGTCGGTTCAGGGAGCCGTTCCACGTACCCTGCCTCGGTTCGCTTCATCTCCGCAACGGCGAGCCGGCGGAGCCGAGTCAACTCGCTGCGATGGGCAGGGAGCGCGGCCAGGTTGACCAGTTCCTCCGGATCTCGTTCGAGATCGTAGAGTTCCTCCGGGACGCCGGGGGTCAGGTATCGGATGTACTTCCAACGAGCTTCGCGGGCCACAAAGTACCACGGCACATTGTTGTACTGAGCCTTGTCGGGCGTCTCCGAAACGATGCGGGTCGTATCGGAGCCGAACCGATCCCCGGTGTACTCGTAGTACACTGGACGGCTCAGCTTCCGACCCGGATCCTTCAGCAGCGCCGATACGTCCCTCCCATGCATCTTCCAGGGGAGCTTCAGCCCGGCCTGTGAGAACAGAGTCACGATGAGGTCGGGGGCTGACACACAGTTCGGCGAGAACTTGCCCCGCGGGATGACCCCCGGCCTTGAGAGGATCAGCGGCGAGCGGTAATTCGCATCGTAGGGACCGAGCTTGGTGCGGAAGCCATGTTCCCCCATCGCAAACCCCTGGTCAGCGGTGTAGACGACCAGGGTGTTTTCGAGTTGGCCGCTCTCACGAAGAGCCTTGAGCACCGTCCCCACGCCTTCATCCAACCCGCGAGTGCATTCCTGCACCTGCCGGATGTAATCCTGGTAGGTTGCGCTTCCCTGCCCGGCGGCATCCCCGAAGGCCTCCCCGCTGGCGCCGGCAACGAGACGTCCGTCGGGGGCCCGCCGCCACGCCTGGGTCTTATTGAGGTAGTCCGGCTTTCCCGGTCGGGGTGGCAGAATATCGGCAGGTTCCCGGACCGGGGTATTCCGATGAAGCCCTTTATGACGGTCGGCGGGAGTGGTGGGACCGTGAATGGCGCCGTAGCAGAGCCAGAGCATCCACGGCTTGGCCGGATCTCGATGCCCGCCCCGGATGAACTCGCCGGCCCACCGGCTGTAGTTGTCCGTGGAGTAGCCGGGCTCAACCCGCTCCTCGCCGTTGAAGCTCAGGATCTGATCCCGATAGTAAGCGCCCGCGTTCTTGGGATTCTTGGGCCGATTCCAGACGACCTGCCAATCCCAATCGCGACCGGTCCCGGCATCCACGCCCGTATGCCACTTCCCGATCTGCGCGGTCACGTAGCCCTTCTCCCGGAAGACCTTCGGCCAGAAGGGACACAGCTTCGGATCGTAGACTCCGGACGGGTAGGGCTCCGACGGGCGAAGCGATTCGATGCCGTGGGGGAGGCGGCCGGTGAGAATGCTCGCGCGAGACGGAGTGCACCAGGCGCCCAGGAATGCCCCGTGAAAGCGAATGCCGTCAGCCGCCAAACGGTCGATGTTGGGCGTGTGCGCTCCCGGCAGCGCTTCCGGATAGCAGCCGACCGTCTTGTACGATTGATCGTCGGCGTAGATGAACAGGATGTTCGGGGGCCGCTGTTGGGAGGCGGCCCGCGCTCCGGCCGAGGCTGCTGCGGTAAGGCTCAGAAGAACACCGAGGGCGCGCCCGCGATGGCATCTCTCGACCGCGGTAAGTCTGGACATGGTGGGGTCCCCGACGCGGCTGCCGCGTCACTCCGGACGGATCTCGACGGGCCACACCGGGCGAGTTCGCTTCCGGTAGGGCAGATCTTCAAAGATGTGAGTGTGGATGCCGGCCGCGTCCACATTGAAGATGGAACCGGCGATTGGCTCGAAGGCCGCCCGGAAGTGGGCCGCCGACTTCAGGCAGATGTAGCGCATCTCCGAGCAGTCGATCCCGAGTCCCCGGGCAAACGCCTGGTCAAACGGCTGCTCGCGTCCGGTCACGACCACCACGGTCGCTCCACCGATCTTGAGCACCGCGCTCGTCCCCAGACAGCCGCGAAGGCCCCGGAACATCGGCCCATCGTAGGCGAACTCACCCGTGGAGAGTGTCGCCACCTCGGCGTCGGTCTCAATGGGCGGGCCCTGCACGGACGCGGACTTGCCGCCGAGGCTAACCTGGATGTGGGCGCCAACCCCCGCCGCGTGAGCCTGCTGGGCGACATCGGGATCCACCAAGTAAAGCAAGAGCGCATCCCGAAGACCCATCTCCAGAAACGTTCTCAGCACCTCAGTGGAGTCGCCGGGGGACCCGCCGCCGGTGTTGTCGCTGTGGTCGGCGAGGATGATCGGATACCGCCCCAGGCGTTCACCCGCCTCCAGCGCCTCTTTCACGCTCACCGGCGGAGCAAACCAGGTGTGTCGGCGCTCCCATACCCAGGCGCCGAGTTCGTCCGCGGTTCGCTGGGCGAGTTCCCGATTGCCATCCGCCACAACGATGATGGAGCTTCCGACCTCCGGCACATCGGCCCACGGAAATCCGGTCGCCAGCGTGACCGAGAGGATCCCGGGGCGCTGCTCCAGGGCATGGACCTGCCGCATGGCTTCATCCATCGGAGGGTGGGCCGTCACCTGCCGGCTGGTGCTCCAGAACATGGGGAGCTGATGAATTGCCTGAGTGGGCCGAACTTCACCTCGAACCGTGCGAACGATGAGTTCCGCCGCCTCCAGACCCCGTTCCGACATATCGATGTGCGGAAACGTGTCGAAGCCGATCAGCGCGTCCGACTGCTCCACTCTCAGCCGGGTGTGATTGCCGTGGAGGTCCTCGGTAAAGATGAGCGGCCGATCGGGCCCGATCACCTCCCGCACGGCTCGAACCACATCTCCATCACCGTCGTCGATGCCGTCCACCACCATCGCGCCGTGCAGGTCGAGCAGCACGCCATCGATCCTCTGCACTGCATCCGCCGCGCGCAGTCGGTCGCACAACTCGTCTCGGAGTTGCCGGTAATCCTCGAACTCGATCAGGCCACCCGGCCATGCCGATGCCCGGAGCAGCGGTACCGCCTCGAAGCCGAACCGCTTTGCGCCATCGAGAAAGCCGCCCATACAGACGTTTGTGCCGGGAAAGGTGTGGAGAATCTCCTCGCCCCGCTGGATGCCTCGATTGCCCGCGAAGTCGGCGAGGGTGGTCCGGGTCTCAACACAGGTGCTGGTTTCGTGGATGATGCCGCCGACGGCGATGCGCATGGGTTCTGGCTCCGACTCGATTTCTGCCTCACCGTCCGCCACACCGAAGCGCATCTCCTCTTTGCCTTGCGAGATCCGGGCAGGTCTGGGGGGTAGCATCCAAGGAGGGCGCCTTGGGGAACGCCATCCGACACCCGCCACGCAGGGAACAACCGGCTGAGCGAGGAACGAACCTGGCGGATGTGAGCGCGCAGTGTCGCCGACTCGCAACCCGGATGAGGCTCTCTCGTCGGCTCCTGCCGCCGAGGGAGAAGACGTCCCATCCGTCTCGGAGGCGTGTTGATGAGCACCCACCCTCGACGACTCGATCGCCGAACGCTGCTCGGCGGCGCCGCAGCCGCGTTGGCGCCCACGGCCGCATGGACCGGCGGCTCGAACGACTCGATCCGGAAGCGGCCCGCCCCGCTGGCCCCGGGCATCAAGATCTCCCTTCAGGTCCCAGGGAACTTTCTCGACGATGATCTGCGCTTCGCAAAACAGCTCGGCGTCGGCTATGTCAGCGTCCCCACGCGGGGCGGCACCTACGACACCTTCTCCGGAATCCGAACCCGAGTGGAGGCGGCCGGGCTGAAGGTGGCCAACATCGGCAATTCTCGTGTCCACAACATGGAGGAGGTGACGCTGAACCTGCCCGGCAGGGATCAGAAGATCGCCGAGTACCTCCAATACCTTCGAGACCTGGCGCGCTCGGGTATCTACTACACGACCTACGCCCACATGGGGAACGGCATCTGGAGTTCCCCTCGGGAAACCACCCGAGGAGGCGCTCCCTCGCGAGCCTTCCATCTCGACACCGCTCGCGGCAACTGGGATGGTAAGACGTTCACCGGCCCCTTCAGCCACGGACGGAAGTACACGCCGGATGAGTTGTGGGAGAACTACACCTACTTCATCCGAAAGGTGGTTCCGGTCGCGGAGGAGCTGGGCATCCGTATCGGCATTCACCCCGACGATCCGCCTGTGCCGGAACTCGCCGGCGTGCCACGCTGCATCTTCGGCAATTTCGCCGGCTACGAGCGCGCCTTGAAGATCGCCAACAGCCCGAACATCGGCGTCTGCCTCTGCTGCGGCACCTGGATGGAGGGCGGTGATCACATGGGCAAGGATGTGGTCCAGGCGATCCGCGCCTTCGGCCGCATGGGGAAGCTCTGGAAGATCCACTTCCGAAACGTCACGGGCCCGATTCCCAACTTCGTGGAGACCTACGTCGACGACGGCTACACCGACATGAAAAAGGTGATGCGGGCCCTGGTGGATGTCGACTTTCGCGGCATCCTAATCGCCGACCACGTTCCGGCGATGGTAGGCGATCGCAAGACCGGGTGGGCCTACAGCATCGGCTACATCAAGGCCCTCTACGACACGATGAAGAAGTAAAAAGTAGCCTGCTGAAGCGGAGCGAGTCCGGGAAACCCTGCCCGCTCCGCTTCCGGACGGGCGCCCCGGCTAGCGAGAGGGCGGCGTACGTGCCTCCGGCGCCCGAGGGAGATGGATTTCTGCCCGGCGCACGGGCCCATCCACCTCCGGGGTTCGGTATTCCAGTCTGAATCGGACCAGTGGGACGAGAATCTCCACATCGCCCGGGCTGCGGGGATTCGGCTCCTCGACGCGATTGACCTGATCGATGATGCCGTAACTGGCGCCACCCGAGGCCCGCGCCACGTACCTGAGTGCCCCGGGCGTCAGCGTGGCCCGAAGTCGCATTCCGCCGGAAACCGGGGAGAACGGCTTCGGACCGGCCGGGGACCTGCCTTGAAATCGCCCCGGAGATGCCACAGCCGACAGCCAGAGTTGTCGCACCACCGGGGTCATCCGGCGTTCGTCGATCTCATCTCCGGCAAGCAGGGCCCGGCGTTGGCCCATTGTCAGGGCAGACCAGAGCCGGATGTCCAGCCGTTGATCGTAGATCCCGGCTCCAAACGCCGGGAGATCGGCGGAAGTACCTTCGAAGTACGCTCTCCAGAACAACTGAAGTCCCTTCAAGCGCTCCGCGTCCAGCTCTCGCGTCATCGAAGCGTAGTGATCCAGAACCACCAGGGGCGAGAGGTCTCGCAGTTCCCGGAGCGGCCGAAGCAGCCGGTTGGGAACCTCTTCGGCTCGATCCACTGCCCAGCTCGCAGTGGAGAGCGTCAGGGTGCTGTCGTTCAGTTCCCAGACAACGCCCAGCGTTTTCAGGTGGCGGAGAAGCGCTCCTAAAGTGCGGTGGCGCGCAGGTTCCGACTCCTTGAGACGAAGGCGCACAAACGAACTGGCGAGGATTTGCTGCCGAATCTGAGGTCTCAACGCGCTCAGCACCGTCGAGAGCGGTACGAATCGTGTGTTCTCGCGAACTGCGGGCGCGGTCGGCACGGACGGCGGAAACTCAATGGCCTGCTGCAGCTCGCCGTTCGGGGCCGGTGGTTCGGGGGCCGCATCCATCGGCGCCTCTCCCGGCTCCGTCGGCTGCCAATTCATGTTGCGGCGCTCCGATTGTTTCCCCTCTCGGAACACCTGCTGAAGGATCCTCACCTGCAAGCGAGGGGGATAGTGAGCAGAACCTCCCGCACTGAGGGGCAAGAAGGATATCTCCAGCCGACCGAATTCCAACTCAATGGAGTACTCGTAACCGGAGATCGGCGGGGGGCTTGGCGTGGCTCCCAGTCCGCCTCCCTGTCCGCGCGAGCGATCAAAGTGCTCCTTCAGGGCTTCGGCGACATCCGCCGGAACCAGGCCGTCGGTTGAATTCAACATGAGGGCCGCTCCGTTGCGCAGCGACTGGAGTTGTGCCGCACTCAGGCGCTGGATGACCCGTGAGACGATGAGCGTCCTCGGATTGGAGAGGTCGATCAGACGCAGCATTCGTCGACGAACCAGCAGACGCTGATCCGGAGGCAAATTCGCGGATGGCTGCGAGAGGGCGCGGATCTCCTGGGCCTCGCGCTGCTTCACGTCGTCCGGCAGTGCGGCAAAGGCCGGCGCCTGGCGGAGCACGCCGATGGCGTACTCCCAGGCTTCAGCCGCTTCGGTATCGCGCGCATCCGCTTCCCGCTGTTTGGCCTTCAGGGATTGGATGAGTTCATAGGCGCCCCCTCGCTGGTTCCAATCCAGATCCAGGTGTCGAGCCAGCGTGGTGAGGATGGCGGCGGCCGCCGCCCGGCGGTAGAAGACGGTTACCTTGAGATCCCGGGTGTCTCGCGTGGTTTTCAGCGAGACACCGAGTTCCTTGCCCAGGCGCGGCAGCAGGTCTTCGAGCGCTTCATCCCGCGCCGACAGATCTACCTGCCGCTGAAACCGCGGCTCACCGGCGAACACGGGATCCACGCCGGCCCGCGTGCCGCCGCCGTCTGCCCGTACCGTCAACATCCCCGCCGATCCCAGGCCGCATCCCACCAGCAGCAAGAGGAATGAGATGAACCGCATGGAGACCTCCCGGCGACCGCTGCTCCCTTGGCGCAGTTAGATGTTCCTCGTCCTCTGCCGGCCGATCCTCTGCGAGTCTCGTTCAGAACGCAATCAGATCATTCCATCGAAGTCCGCGTTAACCGGCCACTCCGATGAGGTCAAGCAAAACTCCCCTCCGGCCGGCAGATCGATTGTTCCGACATGTGTCTTTGTAACCTGTGAACTCGAGGCCGGCGTGGGAGATGGATCATGGACTCGATCAAGACGATTCGCACCCCCTGGGATGCCGTGTGGAAGGAGGCGCTCACCCAACTCCTACGACCGGCGCTGGAACTCCTCTTTCCGAGAGCAGCGGCGGAAATCGACTGGAGCTTCCCGGTGGAGATTCTCGACCGGGAACTCCGCACGATCGTGGCGGGATCTCTGGGGCGGAGGGGACGCCACCGATTTGTGGATCACCTCGTTCGCGTTCGAAGGTTGACCGGCAGGGTCGACACCGTGCTCATCCATCTCGAGGTGCAAGGAACTCCACAAAAGGATTTCGAGGAACGCATCTACCTCTACCACTCGTGGTTGACGGGAGTTCACGGGAGGCTCGTCGCCACGTTTGCGGTTCTCGCCGACGGCAATCCCGGATGGCGGCCCTGCGAGTATCGAGGGGATTACCTGGGCGGCGGGTCCGCACTCCTGGAGTTCCCAACAGTAAAGCTCATCGACCTCGAGTCATCCTGGGAGAGCCTCATCACCTCCGACAACGCCTTCGGCCTCTTTGTAGCGGCGCACATCAAGGCGCTTCGGACCCGGCGTTTTCCCGACGAACGGCTCAACTGGAAGAGCCACCTCACCGAGATGCTCACCCAGAAAGAGTGGGACGAGCACACCCTCAAGTTGATCTTCCAGTTCATCGATGCCATCATGATCCTGCCGAAAGATCGGCAGCGACACTTCACCCAGTGGGCAGAGCATCTGCAGGAGGAGCGCGCCGTGACGTTTTTGAGCCCGACCGATCGCCTCAGAATCCTGGACGCCCGCCAGGAAGGCCGCCAGGAAGGCCGCCAGGAAGGCATCCAGGAAGGCATCCAGATAGGCGTCCAGGAGGGACTCTGCCGGCAGCTTCGACAGAGCCTCTATGAGCTGGCGGAAGTCCGATTCGGAGCGTGCCCGCCAGAAGTGTCGGCGCTCGTGCAGGCCGCTAGATCTCATGGAGAGCTAACCGCGCTGTGGGACCGCATGAAGCGCGTCGAAACACTTTCCGAGTTTCTCCAGCGCTGATCGCACTCCACGCTCCGGAGCAAGTTTCGTCGGTTTCCGTGGAGGTGTTGCTGTTCCGCCATGGGTGGGAGCGGCAAGCTCACTCCGAGGCAGGACGAGCGCAAGACCTACGGTTCTTCACATCTGCGCCTGCCGGCGATGAACCCCGAGAAGCTGAACACTATGGCCCGAGAAGTCTCGCCAGGAGGTATTCGCAGTGGAGTTTTTGTGCCCGACTCATCGCCTCCGCATCCTTGACGCCCGAGCGGAAGGCTACGCGGAAGGCATGGAGCGAGAGCTACGGCGTACATTGTATGAGATGGTTGAAGTTCGCTACGGCCAGTGTCCACCGGAGAGTTCGGAGCTCATCCGGACCGCGGCGAACCATCAGGAGTTGTCCGCTATCCTCGAACGCTTGAAGCGGGCGAATAGTCTCTCGGAGTTCCTCCTCCGCTGAACTCCGAGGAGGAAACTCCGCCACCGTTTTCGGGTCGAAGGCGGTTGTGATGACTCGCGGGACACACCTCCGAAACTCCATGCTTGCAGCCGGCGCGATCGCCGTCCTCGGGACAACGGTCGCCTGGGCGCAGGCGTCCCACTGGGCTTTTCGACCGATCCGGCGCCTCGCCGCCAACTCGCCGCGTTCGGGTGCGGATGGGTGGATCGATCGGCTTCTAGACGAGCGGATCCGGCGCGGGGGTCTTACGCCCACCCCCGCTGCGGACGCCCGAACGCTCCTCCGGCGCCTGTTTCTCGATCTTACGGGCCTGCCGCCCACGGCGGAGCGAGTGGACACTTTTGTTCGGGAGTTCGGCGCGGGCGGGCCGGCGGGCGAGCGAGCTTACCTGGCACAGGTGGATGAACTGCTCGCATCCCCCCACTTCGGCGAGAAATGGGCGCGGCACTGGCTCGACCTCTGCCACTACGCCGACACAGACGGCTACCTCACCGATCAAGCGCGCCCCCATGCCTGGCGCTACCGACACTGGCTGGTGGAGGCCATCAATCGGGATCTGCCGTTCGATCAGTTCACGCTCCAGCAATTGGCCGGCGACCTGCTGCCGGACGTTGCCGGGGAGACCTCGGCGGATCGCATCGATCGACGGATTGCGACCGGCTTCCTGCGCCAGACCCTCAGCAATCGCGAAGGCGGGGCCGACCTTGAGGAGTTTCGGGTCGAGCAGGTGGTGGACCGAACCCAGCTTCTCGGCACGGTTTGGCTCGGCCTAACCGTCGGCTGCGCCCGCTGCCACGATCACAAGTACGATCCGATCAGCCAGAAGGAGTTCTTCGCGCTCTACGCCATCTTCGATAACGCGGATGAGGTGAACCTCGACGCTCCCCTCCCAGAGTATCCCGAGCCGACTCAGGCCCAACGACGTGAGGTCGAGCGGGAACGCGCCACCATCCTCCGCCCTGTTGCCGAAGAGCTTGAGCGACTCCAGGCCGATTGGGAACGGCGGATGCTGGACGCGGCCCGAATTCCTGGACGTGATCACCTCTGGGACCGCGAATGGGAGGTGTTGGGCCTGGTCTGGGGCGGTGGTCAGGGCGAAGGACAGCTTGAGGGCTGTCGCATCGTCGAGTTGGGTCGAGCCCGTCGCTCGCCGGAACAGCACGCCCGTCTCCAGGACTACTTTTTGAAGTCTGCTGCGGGCCGCTACCCACAGGAGTTCAAGCGCCTCGGGCTTGCCGAAATTCGAACCAGGCTCGAGCGCCTCTCCGCCGGGCTGCCGCGTCCCCCACGAGCTGCAACCGTCGTCTCGTCCCCCATCCCGCGGCAGACTCGGCTGCACCGGCGCGGGGACTTCCGCTCACCCGGAGAGGTGGTGTCTCCCGGGTTGCCTGCGGCGCTTCTAACGGGGCCGTCACCGATCGGAGGCGGCGCCCCTGCAAGACTCGATCTGGCGAGATGGCTCGTCTCCGACGCCAGCCCAACCACCGCACGGGTAACGGTGAACCGGGTGTGGCAGGAGCTCTTCGGCGTCGGACTTGTGTCCACTCCGGACAACTTCGGCCGTCGAGGCGAGTTACCGTCACACCCTGAACTGCTGGATGAGCTTGCGGCGCGCTTCCGCGCTCGGATCACGCAGAGAGCAGGCGGGATGGACTGGTCCATGAAGCGGCTGATCCGAGAGATCGTTCGGACTCGAGCCTATCGCCGCTCATCCCAGGCAACTCCCGCGCTCCGGGCTCGAGATCCGGAAAACCGCCTCGTGGCCCGGCAGGCGCCGCTCCGGCTTTCCGCTGAAGCCGTGCGGGACTCCGCCTTGTTAGCATCGGGTCTGCTGAACGCAAAGATCGGTGGGCCCTCCGTCTATCCGCCACAGCCACCGGGTGTGAGTGAGGAAGCCTACGGTAACAAATGGAAGGCAAGCGAGGGCGCCGACCGCTACCGCCGCGGCCTCTACACTTATGTCCAGCGGCTCTCCCCCTTCGCCCAGAATGTCACGTTTGACGCACCGGCCGGCGCCCGAGCCTGCTCCCGCCGCGAGCGCTCCAACACGCCACTGCAAGCGCTCACCCTGCTGAACGATCCGGTGTTTGTCGATTGTGCCGTGGCGTTGGGGAATCAAGCTCAGATCGCGGCCTCCGACGGAGATCTCGGTGGCGTGGCGCGCCTCTTCAGACAGGCGCTGGCCCGCAAGCCGGAACCTGCCGAAGTTCGTCTCCTGACGGGGCTTCTGCAACGTGAACGATCCCGGCCCGGCGGCAGCGCCACATCGGCCTGGACCTCGGCGGCCGCCGTGGTTCTCAACCTCCACGAGTTCATCACGAGAGACTGATGCCGCCGAACCCAAACACTCCAGGCCATCCCATTCCGCGTCGAGCGTTTCTCGGAGGCTCAGCCCTGGGGCTGGGATCCGTGGCTCTGGCGGAGTTGCTTGCCGCCAATTCCGCTCAGGCAGCCGCTCCGGCCCGAACCCATGCTCGCCCTCGAGCGAAGAACGTCATATTCCTCTTTATGTCCGGGGCCCCAAGCCAGGTGGATCTCTTCGATCCGAAACCCGAACTGGCGCGCCGGGCCGGCGAGCCGGTACCCGAGTCATTCCTCGCCGGGCTTGCGGACTCCCTCATCAAAGGCAGCACCCGGCTGATGCCGAGTCCCCGCACGTTCTCCCGACACGGCCGGTGCGGAATGCAATTCTCAGACTTCCTGCCGGAACTCGGAAGCTGCGCGGACGACCTCTGCATGGTTCGCTCGATGCACACTTCGGTGAGCAATCATGATCCCGCGCAGCTCCTTATGAACTGCGGTGTGCCGCAATTCGGTCATCCCAGCATGGGCTCGTGGGTGACCTACGCGCTCGGCAGCGAGTCCGCCAATCTTCCGGGCTATGTGGTGCTGCTCTCGAACTCCGGCGAGGGGGTGGACGGCGGCGCGGCGCTCTGGCACAACGGGTTTCTCCCATCCTCGTACCGCGGCGTCACTTTTCGATCGAAGGGCGACGCCATCCTGAACCTCTCTAGTCCTCCGGGGGTGGCTCCGGAGTCGCAAAAAGATCGAATTGAAACCATCGTATCTCTGAACCGATTTCGACAGGGCGCCCGCCCCGATCCCGAGATTGGATCGCGCATCCGCGCCTATGAACTAGCGGCGCGAATGCAACTTGCCGCGCCGGAACTCCTCGACCTATCGCAGGAGAGTGAAAGCACGCGAGAAGCATACGGCCTCGGATCAGAAACCACGCGATGGTTCGGCACCCATTGTCTCCTCGCCCGCCGAATGGTGGAGCGCGGTGTCCGTTTCGTTCAGCTTTATCACTCCACATGGGATGATCACAGCGATCTCAACCGCAAGCTCCGTACCAACACCGCGATGACCGACCGGCCTGCCGCGGCACTGATTCGGGATCTAAAACAGCGGGGCATGCTCGACGATACGCTGGTGATCTGGGGCGGAGAATTCGGTAGGACCCCAATGACAGAGGTTCGCCGCGGTATGGTCGCCGGGAAAGAAGGACGTGACCATCACGCCTTTGGTTTCACGATGCTGCTCGCGGGAGGCGGGATCCGCGGAGGTCAGGTCATCGGCCGGACGGATGAACTCGGGTACCACGCCACCGAGGATCGCATCCACGTTCACGACCTTCAGGCGACTCTGCTGCACTGCCTCGGACTGGATCACCTGCGTCTCACCTACCGCCACGAGGGCCGCGACTTTCGTCTGACGGATGTCGGCGGACAGGTGGTGGACAAACTGCTCGGTTGAGCGACGATGATCGGCGCACGTGATGGGAACACGTTTGATGCCACCCCTCGCACAATTCCTTGAGTCGCACTGCATCCCAACCTCGCCCCGTCTCTCAGGGGAGGCGTCATCCACTCCGATTGGGGATTCGATTTTCTCCAACCATTGAGAAGTTCGTTTGTCCGATTCAATAGGGAGTAAGCTTGCACCAGAGATCTTGCTGATAACTGCGCCCGAGGTGCCCCTGCATGCTGTACCGCCTGTTTTGCTTTGCCATGGCATGCTGCGCCGTCGCTATCGGATGCCTTTCGCCCCAGGCCGCGCTGGGAGCAGCGGCTAAACCCCCGCGGTCTGCGGCCCCCGTCCCACTGGCCGCGATCACGGCTCCAGACCAGGTGTTGGATGGCTTTCCCGTCTGGCTCGGGAAGGATCGAGTCCTCGATCGGGTGGTCGTGCTCGTTGAGGGGTTCGATCTCCAGAACGCGGTGGATGCGCCCCAGTTGCTCCGACTCGTCGCTCCCGCGGCGCAGCGCATGCTGCACGAGGGACTCGATCTTCTGGTTGTTGACTTCCCCGACTCGCACCTGGCTCCCGACGCGCTCGCTCCGCTGGTCACGCGAGCCATTCAGGCGGCGTCCCGCGCGGCGAAGGGCAATCTGGTGGCGGTTGTGGGGCTCTCCGCAGGGGGAATCGTGGCTCGGTGGGCTCTCGTGACGGCAGAACAGGCCGGCGCGCCTCTTCCGGTTCATACTCTGCTTCTTTTCGATTGCCCCAATCGGGGCGCCCGGATCAACCCTGCCTTGCAAGCGCTCGTGCTTCGCTATGGGAAGCGGAATGACCGAGAGGCCTTCAGTTGCGACTCGGCACGGTCCCTCATTCAGCACGTCCCCGGCAAGGTGCACTGGAAGCGCATCGGGCCACGGCTCCCCGCGGCAGGCCGAATGGTGCCCGAAAACTGGACCCCGGACGACGGCAGGAGCAGTGCGTTCTTCGAGAGATTGTGGGCTTTGAACGAGCAGCGCGGCTATCCACAGAAGTGCCGGGTCGTAGCCGTGGCGCAGGGCAGCAGGCGGGCGACCCGCAGCACCGGAGACCTGTACCGGATCTGGCTGCCCATCGGTCATAACTGGCAACCGCCGATGGATACAAGCGATTGCGTTCCGGGCTCGCTAATGCCCATCATGCTGGCGGTTCGGCTCCGAATTCGCATGCCGCTCGGCATCGCCGGCGCCTATATGGACTCGATCCCGACCTTTACTCCCACCGAGTCCGCACTGGATAGCGGCCCTGACGAAGAGCCTCCTTTCGATGCATGGTACGCACGTGAGGACGACGCGCCCGCCATCGCGCACGACACCTTCGACCCGGGAGCGGTGGCCTTTGTCATCGACGTCATCCTGCGGAGGCAAAGCGTGAAGACGCTTGAGCCCGGCGACTGAACACGACGCTCCGGTTGCTCGTGCGACTCGTGATCGAGCCGTGACGATTTCGTGACGCGGATCTCTCAGACTCCACCCTTGCGACCGGACGGGCGGCCGGGCCGGCAGCGAGTTGAGCGGTCAGGATGGACGGAATGCAGGAGAGCTTCTTCATTACCGGCGGCAGTCTTCGAGCGGACGCGCCCTCCTATGTCGAGCGAGCCGCCGACAACGAACTCTACGACGCTCTCTGTCGGGGTGAGTTCTGCTACGTGCTCACGTCGCGACAGTTGGGCAAGTCCTCTCTCATGGTGCGGACGGCTTCGCGCCTTCGGGACCGCGGCGAACAGGTGGCCGTCCTGGATCTCACAGCCGTCGGCCACAATCTGACCCCGGAGCAGTGGTACGACGGGCTCTTGATGCGACTCGGAGAGCAGATCGGGCACGGGGAGTTGCTGGAAGAGTTCTGGAGCCGCAATTCACGATTCGGTCCACTACAGCGCTTCATGAGCGCGCTCCGGTGGATGGCGAATCAATCCGCCCCCTCCCGAAGCCTCATCATCTTCATTGATGAGATCGACACCGTACGCAGCCTTCCATTCTCCACCGACGAGTTTTTCGCAGCCATCCGCGAGTGTCACAACCGCCGGGCCGAGGAGCCTTCAGACCACCGCCTGACCTTTTGCCTGCTGGGAGTGGCAACGCCGACGGACCTGATCCGCGATCCCCGCTTGACGCCGTTCAACATTGGCCGCCGAATCGAACTGGCGGACTTCAGCACTCCGGAAGCCCAGCGGCTGGCAACCGGCCTGGCACCGGCAGCGGCGGTCGGCAACCGAAGACAGGGGGACCGGGCTCAACGCTTGCTGCGGCGCATCCTGTACTGGACCGGTGGGCACCCCTATCTCACCCAGCGGCTTTGCAGGGCTGTCGAAGAAGCTCAAGGGACGAACCGCCGGCCGGATCAGGATCGAGATCCCAGCGCCGCCGTCGACACGCTGTGTGGCGAGCTGTTCCTCTCGGCCCAGGCCAGAGAGCGGGACGACAATCTGATTGCCGTCCGGGAGCGCCTCATCCGCGGAAGCAGTGATCTCGGCGGCTTGATCGATCTCTACAGCCGCGTACGCAGCGGAAGGCGATGCCCTCCGGATGACACAAACGTTGTGCTGGACGCGCTCCGACTGTCCGGACTGGTGAAACTGGTCGGCGATCGGTTGATGGTCCGAAACCGGATCTATGCCCGGGTGTTCGACGGGAACTGGCTGCGCGCCCACCTGCCCGACGCGGAGGCTCGACGCCAGAGAGAGGCGTACCGCCGCGGCGTCACGCGGACGGCCGCGGTCGCCGGTCTTCTCATCGCGGCTATGCTGGGGCTGACTACCTGGGCGGTGCGGCAAACACTGAGCGCCGAGAGACGAAGCCAAGAAGTGCGAATCGCTCTAGAAGGCGAGACCAGCGCCCGCGCCGCTGAGCGAGCTCAGCGCCAGATTGCACTGGAGCAAGGGCGGTTCGCGGAACTGGGGAAACAGGAGGCACTCCGGGCGGAGCGGGTCGCCGAGGCGGAAAGCAGGCGTGCCCGCGCCGAGCAGGCCCACGCAAACCGAGAAAAGCAGCGCGCCGAGCGGGCGGAACAGATCGCACGGTACGGCGCCGAGCTTGCCGGCCGGGCCCACTATGTGGCGGCGATGGCGCTCACACAGACCGAACGAGAACGCGGCAATGGCCTTCAAACCGGCCTGCTCCTGAAGGAAACCCGACACAGCCCGAATCGTGGATTTGAATGGGGATACTGGCAGTTCCGCACTCCCCGTCTCGTCCACACCGTGAGGGAGCCTGGAATGGACCTGCCTCGTCGAAGAGGGTCCCTTCGGGAACAGGACGAGCTGCCGAGCCCTCTTCCCTGCACCACGGCGATCTCAGGCGATGGCCAGGTGGTGCTGTGCGCTTCGGTGGGTGGGAAGGCATCCCTCATCACCCCGGAAGGAGTCCGCAGGAACTGGCCGCTGCCGGAACCTCTGCCGCCCGTTCGTACGCTCTCGCTCTCTGCACGGGGCGGCCGGGCACTCATTCTGGCGCTCGACGGAACCGTTCAGCTCTGGGACGTGCCGTCCGCTCGCCGCCTGCTCCAGCTTCCGTCAAACCCGGGGGTTCGCGCGGTCGCGCTGTCTCCAGGAGGCGACCGGATCCTCCTGGCCCGTGAAAGCAGCGTCTCGACCCTCGACGTCCAGGGCCGGAGGGTCGGCGAACAGGCGGGACTGCAGACATCCGCACTCGCGTTCTCCGACGATGGGCTCCGGGCGATCGCTGGTGGGGACTCCACCGGGGCGCGAATCTGGAATGTCGCGACCGGCGAACCCGTCCAGACGTTGAAGCCGACCATGGGGACGAACTCGCCAGACACCTGGGTGTGCTTCGCGCCGGATGGAGATCGTGTCGCCACGGTCGACGGCAGGAGCCGTGTGACGTTGTGGGCGCTTTCGACCGGCCAACTGCTCCGATCGTTCCGCCGGCATACCGCCGACGTTCAATCCGCTCGATTCTCTCCCGACGGCAAGAGGCTGGTGACCGCATCGCTCGATCGGACCATCCGCATCTGGGACACCGAGACCGGAGAGCAGATCCAGATGCTCCCGGGAGACAGCGATGCGCTGTGTTCGGCGGCTTTCTTGGCCAATGGGCGCCAGGTGGTGACGTGTGGGGACCGAACCGTGCGGATCTGGGAGGTCGAACATCCGAGCGCGACGAGAACGTTGTCCGGCGAAGCGACGATCAACGTACCGGTTGCGTTCTCCCGCGACGGACAGCGCCTTCTGACATTCAACGACAACGAGCAGATCCAGATCTGGAATGTTCGGACACTTCGCCCCATCGACGAATTCTCACCCGAACAGATGGGCTTCACGGTCCCCGCACTCTCCTCAACTGGAAAACTCGTGGCGGTGGGAGCCGAAACCGGCGAAGTCACGCTCTGGCGATCGGGCTCCAGCGAACCCCAGTCGCACCTGCGGGGACATACGGACCAGGTCTATTGGTGTGACTTCTCCCCCACAGCGACTCTCCTCGCAACGGGGAGCAAGGATCACACAGCCCGAATCTGGGATCTCCGTACCGGGCGCACCACCCACCGGCTTGTGGGCCATACCGACGAAGTCTTTGGAGTCTCATTCTCCCCGGACGGTCGCTTCCTGCTGACCGGCTCCATGGACGGCACGGCGCGCCTCTGGGACTCCTCCACGGGGCACTGCCTGGGGGTGCTGAGATCCGAGGACTCGAGCGCCGGCGCGGTGTCCTCGGTTGCCTTTTCTCCAAACGGCCGCATCCTGCTTGCCGGGTACCAGGACGGGAGCGCGAGACGGTGGGAGTTCCCCGGGCTTCGACCGCTTCGCACACTGCCCGCATCCAACGAAATGGTGCTGCCGGCAGCCTTCAGTCCGAATGGCCGCCGCATTCTGACGGGCCGCATTCTCTCGTCGTTCGAGGGCGGCGATGTGGGAGGCGCGGCGAAGCGGAGCTTTGCGTCGCTGGTCTTATGGGACTCTGAGACGGGTCGCCCCGTGCTCACCCTGGGCGACACCGGCTTCGGGGCCGCGTTCTCCCCCGACGGCGCCGTGATCGCCGTGGGCGGGCTGGATGGGCAGGTGCATCTTCACTCCGGCACACCCTCAGGCGGCACAGTTCGGCGAATGCCGCCAACTCACGCGTCATCCCATCGACCCTCGCTTCCGTGAGGAATTGGAGAGGAATTCGGGACTGTCCGCGGTGAGAGCGCGGTGATTGCAAGCGTGTAGCTATTCTCCTGACCGGTCATCTGGTTTGCCGGTTGGGAGACAACGCTCATGCACCCCAGGACCCTGATAACCCTCTGCTGCGGCCTTTTGCTAGTCGGCTGCATCCAACCCCGACCGGCGTTCGCCGCGCCCCGAGCCGGTGGGCAGAACCCGCCGGCGTCTTCGATTGCTGCTCAGCCGGACCAAATTGTGGACGGCTTCCCGATCTGGCTCGGAAAGGATCGGACTCTGGATCGAGTGGTGGTGCTGGTGGAAGGCTTTGATCTCCAAAACGCGATGACGGCGCCGGCTCTTCTGCGGCTCGTTGCACCGGCGGCCGAACGCCTGCTCGCCGAGGGTATGGATCTGCTGGTGGTCGACTTTCCGGACTCCCACCTCTTGCCGGACGCTCTGGCGCCACTCGTGGCGCGAGCCGTTCAGACGGCATCCCGAACCACCCACGACAGTTCCGTTGCCGTGGTCGGACTCTCGGCCGGCGGAATTGTCGCGCGATGGGCTCTCGTCACCGCGGAACTCGCCGGCAAGCCCCTTCCGGTGCACACACTGCTTCTATTCGACTGCCCCAATCGCGGCGCCCGGCTCAACCCGTCTCTGCAGGCCCTGGCAATCCGATACGGCGTGAAGCAAGACCGAGAAGCGCTGACCTCAGACTCGGCTCGCGCCCTGATCCAGGAGATTCCCACCGACGTCAACTGGAAGCGCGTGGGCCCGCCCATCCCTGCGGCACGACGGCGCGTGCCGACCGATTGCAAACCGGATGGATCCCAGTGCACCGCCTTCTTCAACCGGCTCTGGAGCTTGAATGATCGGCGCGGATATCCAGGAAAGTGTCGGGTGCTTGCCGTGTCGCAAGGGAGTCGCAAGGCAACCAACGAGCGTGGGACGCTCTATCGAATGTGGCTGCCCGCCGGTCAGGGGTGGGAACTGCAGATGGACGAGGCGGACTGTGCGCCCGGCTCGCTGCTGCCCCAGTTGCTGGCCATCCGGTTCCGTATTCGGATGCCGCTCGGCATCGCGGGTGCCTATCTGAGGAGCCTTCCCACCTTCATCTCCACCGAGTCTGCGCTGGATTGTCGTCCGGGCGAGACCCCTCCGTTCGATGCCTGGTATGCCCGAAGTGACGATGCTCCTCCCATCGCGCACGACAGCATTGATCCCGGAGCGGTCGCCTTTGTTGTGTCCGCGCTCCTGGAGGCTC
>SXGS01068869.1_pt1 | contig 23491 bp, 23 predicted proteins | sample 3174681 | NCBI WGS metagenome assembly SXGS01 (sample SAMN11356861, study PRJNA531348) | freshwater metagenome | isolation source: freshwater sample F1-80 | place: China: Fuxian Lake, Yuxi | collected 2017-12-25
AACGCATGTGGACAGCGATTGCCACTTGTAAGAAACAAGAACGCAACTTCTTCACCTATTTGCACGATTCCATCGCCGCTCACCTCAATCAGCAACCAAATCCCAGCTTGCTCTCTAAATAACTCCGTGAACGGTTACGTTACTTTTTCATTCATCGGATACTGCGCGCTTGGATAACGATGATCACAGTACCGGCAGTGAACTTCATTTGGGCGCTCGATGGTCCAGATAAGCTGGCCCTCTTGGCGACCGGACTTGCAATTGGCACAACCCACGTAACGCAAACCCGATTGCACAGGTACCAAGCCAACCAACGCGCGCTGGTCCATTGCGCGAATCGCGGCGGTGCGATCCAGCAGGGATTGTACTTCCTGGGAAACTACTGCAGAAACCAACAGGCACTGAATCAAGACTGCGACTGGAAGCTTGACAAGCCGACCTGTAAAAGGTCTTCGACACGCGCATACAGTCGGCATATGACTCACGGTTACAGCCTTTCCCATCTGCTCGAAAGTGATGGTGGCGACTTTAGCGTTTGCAGGATGACGCAATAGCGCTCTACCAATTGAATCAGTTTATCGAGCTTAGTAGGCTCGGCTGCCGAGTCGATCAGAAATATCAATTCGATGTTCTGAAATCCAACTGGGGAACTTTTGTCGATACCAAGCGTGCCACGAAAGTCCATCGTTCCTTTGGCCTTAATCCCCGCGCTTCGAATTTCGATTTCCATTGACGTAGCGACCGCACTGAAGGTCACTCCTGCACAGGCCACCAGAGACTGAAGTAACATATCGCCGGAACAGGCATCTTCGCCCGTTCCTCCTGCTGCTGAATGCAAACCCGCGATTGTCGAACCGCCATGAGTTGCCACGATGCACTTCAACGCATCCGCGTCAATGCGACCTTCGGCATGGCATTGGACGATCGCCGAACTGGGATCAGCCCTATATCGCTCCTTCAATGGCGTTTGCAGCGCACGCAATTTATCGGCTTTCATATCAAACTCACTATCATGTTGTGTCAACTAGTTCAGAGATAGCTTGGCAGGAATTTGGGTTTGCGTCTGGCTTGAGCGGCTTGTTCGAAGGCGAAGGCAATTTCGATCAGCACTGGTTCGCTGAAGGCGCGGCCCCAGAACGATATGCCGATCGGCAGTTCGCTGAGGAATGCGGCTGGGACCGTGATGTTTGGGTAACCGGACACGGCGGCGGGAGTCGTGGTACTGACATAAGAATTGCGAGAACCTCCGTCGCCGCTCACTAGGTCGATCAGCCACGCCGGACCATTGGATGGACCAGTGATCGCATCCAGTTTATCTTTGTCCATTGCACCATCGATTGCATCCTGGGAAATTGTTTTGGCTTGGAGAATCGCCAGCCGATATGTGCGACTTTCGAGGTTTTCTTTGGCCTGGGATGAAAGAAGCAATTCTTGTTTGAAGTATTTCATTTCCAAGTCGGCGTGTTTCTCGTTGAATTCGATCAAGTCCGCCAGCGATTTTATCGAGCCGCCGCGACGAGTGAGATATTTGTTGACACCATCCTTGAATTCGAAGCTTAAGACCTGGCTAGAGGAATCTGCCAGTCCGGTCATTGGAACCTGGATGTCGACGAGCTGGGCGCCGCAAGATTCGAGCACTTTCAATGACGATTCCATGATCGTATCGATTTTGGAAGCGCTGCCAAAATAGTTTCGGGCAACACCAATTCGTTTTCCTTTGAGTCCATCGGCTTTAAGAAATTTGCTGTAGTCGGTCAATCCTTTCGTGGCTTGCGAAGTGATCGCATCGTTGGCATCGGTCCCGACCATAGCGCCGAGCAAAATGGCGGCATCGGCAACGGTGCGGGCCATGGGTCCGGCAGTATCTTGGCTGGCAGCGATCGGAATGATGCCGCTGCGGGAAATCAATCCGAGCGTGGGTTTGATGCCGACCAAAGCGTTGTTCGCCGACGGACAGATGATGGAACCGTTGGTCTCCGTTCCCACAGCTACGGCGGCCAAGTTGGCAGCAATGGCGGTGCCAGAACCTGATGAAGAACCACAGGGAGTACGGTCAAGTATATAGGGATTGCGAGTTTGGCCGCCGCGTCCCGACCAACCGCTGGACGAACTGGTCGAGCGGTAGTTGGCCCATTCGCTCAAGTTGGTCTTTCCCAGAATCACGGCTCCGGCTTGCCGCAGTTTGGCGGCCACAAACGCATCTTCATTGGGAGTCGGCGCGTTGACCAGCGCCAGTGAACCTGCGGTGGTCTTCATCTTGTCGGCGGTGTCAATATTGTCCTTGATAAGTACGGGGATGCCATGCAATGGTCCGCGCAACTTGCCCGACTCACGCTCCGCATCTAATCGAGCAGCGATTTCGAGCGCATCGTGGTTCACTTCGACCACGGACTTGATTTGCGGATCGATCTGCTGGATGCGATCGATATATGCCTGTGTGATCTGGCGCGAATTGGTCGAACCCGCGGACATGGCCGCTTGCAGGTCCGAGATGCTGATCTCTTCGAGGTTGGGCGCTGCAGCTCGAGTTTCGCGAGCATGGATTAATACACAACTGCTCGCTAACGCTCCCAACTCCAAAAACTTGCGACGTTTCATAGTTCGCTCTCAAGGGTCGTGAACAAGAAAAACCAAGGTATCGATAGTAGCACAATCGTTGATGCTTGGGGGTCGCGCGTTCAAAATTCAAAATTGGCGGAGGAATTAATTCGCCGATCGAAAATATGATGCTCGCCAATTTCGAATTTTTAACGCGCGACCTCCAATTCTCACGTGGATGCCTGGTGTTGGTAATCTGTGGTAGTATTGGCTCTTTGAGGAGGAATCACAGCCTAATTTGAGCGAAGTAGTTATGGCTCTTGACGAGGAAAATTTCACTGTCTCTGACGAAGTTAGGCGCTCGCTCGACGCGACAAATGGCGAGACAACTCCGCCTGACGAGCTATGGGACGAATCGGAAGAAGCTTCCGCAGAACCGTCGTTTCTGTCGTTGCGATCTCCTGCAGCAGTAAGGAGTTTTTGGCTGGGCTGCGCTGGATTGGCGATTATCTGCCACCTGAGTATGGTTGCGGCGATAATTGGAGTTGATTTGATCGATGACTGGATAGCCAACACATTTTTCAAGATGCTGGGCGGTCCAATGTTATGGGCCCTGATCGAACCTCATCGTCGAATCGTATGGTATTGCATCTGTCCAGGCATGATTCTGATTTCCGTTACTGCGGTCCTATTGTGGCGCGGCAGTTTGGGCCAGCGCAGCGTCGTTGTCTTCCCCATGGTCGTCTCCGGAGCCGCAACCTATATGGTTTGGATGCGGTACTTTAGACGCAGTAGCGAATATGCTGAGCCAGGAATCGCATTATTGGGAGTTATTGGTTGTTGGTTGGCTCTCCCGGCGATCTTTTTGCTGCCACCGTTTAATCGGATTCCAAAGCTAAGACTAATCGCTGGAGTGGGCTTGATCCTACTTTTGGCATGCATCGAGATAGCTTCGATGCAGGCATTCCCAATGAATCGACACATGCTTGGGTGGCTGACATTGTTCTCAACGGGATTGCTATGTGCCTTGGTAGCACGCAACATGAGAAACATTGTTACCTTTGAAGCCAATTCTGATTTGTATCAATACGACAAAACTTCAAGCAAGACCATGCTGGAGCTGATGGCTGTCTGCGGGCTCGTATTCGCAACCGTTGCCTCCTGGCGCATCCAAGTGTTCAGCAATGAATTGGTTGCGAACATGCTGGTCGCGATGGTCGTAGCGCTGGCCGTTTCCGTGCTCAGTACGTGGGCTACTTGCAGGTGGTTAGGCATGTCTAGGGCAGCGCCTATACCATTTCTCTTGCTTTGGATCGGGCTGGGTCTGCTATTCGGTTCGCTGGGGAGCATCGAAATGGAATATCGATACGATTGGGGATTGTTCGATTATGCTGGTTTCGGCGACTTTAGGTTGATCAACGATTTCGCAACTGGGATGGTTTCCAGTCTCATCTTGTTTGGCTGTTTATCTCTATGTGGATGGTGGCTGCGCTTCTGCGGATGGAAGCTGTACTTTAAAACGTCGCACGAGGTTGTGAAGTAAACACAATACAAGCCCGACGCGCATGCGAGTGCGTCAATCCTGGAACGCACTCGCTTCAAATAGAGATTTCGCCCAACGGCCGGATCGGTCAGTTCCAATTGGAGGTCGATCGCTGGCATGAACTGGACTGGAGCTGGAAAACGAATCAGGGAGTTTCAACGTTGGCGATTGACCAAATTCATGAAATTCAATTTGGCGATAAGTTCACAATAGTTCAACCCGGAGTCTGCTACGTTCGATTCCGCTCGACTGCAAAAGGCCCAGATCATGGAGGGTTGTTGGTCGAAAGAGTCGAAGTGCAAGTGCATTAAGGTAAGGCGCGCGGCAGATAGGAATTTACCAATACAAGCCCGAAGCGCGAGCGAGTGCATCAATCCGTCAATCCTGGCACGAGAGTGCGTCAATTCTGCGAGTTGTGCGTCAATCCTGGTACGAGAGGATGTTGGTACGCACTCGCTTGCGCTTCGGGCTAGCATTGAACCACCATAAGTAGTGAGTGAGGTAAATTTGTGCGGGCTTGGAAATCTTTTGCGAAGGACTTATTCCCATTCGCTGGCCAACCGAGTATAAATAGAGCAGTGCTATTGAAACTGAGTCTCAATTCCATTTGCACTGAACTCACCCAATGATTGCTCCCGCCTTTACTGATGACATATTTCGGTTTGGTGAAGTTGTTCCGCTTGAGATGCTGCGAGCGAACGAACGAGCGTGTATCGTCGAGATGGTAGGCGATTCGAAACAGATGCATCGCCTGGAAGAAATGGGATTGCGCGAAGGTTCTTCGATTCGCATGGTTCGACCAGGAAGACCTTGTTTGCTGGCAATTGATGGCAAACGAATCAGTCTGCGTCTTGATGAAGCGGCGGACATCTTAGTTGAAATTGATGCCAATAGGGCGCGGGCTGCTGTTTGACAGTATTTTGCCACGTGCTTCTGCAAGATTCCGTTTGTGCTGTTGGACGCACCGCGATGAGTACTTTAGCGGACTTAACGGAAGGGCAAGCAGCCACCATCGTAGAAGTTTCGGGCGACGATCAGATCTCGCAGCGAATCATGGAAATGGGATTGACCGATGGTGAACAAGTAAGCTTGCGTCGAATCGCACCCATGGGAGACCCCATGGAGTTTTCGGTGCGGGGATACCGAGTTTCATTGAGGCGAGCAGAGGCCGCTCGCGTGTCAGTCGAGATTCATCCCAGCAAAGGATGATGTAAGTCAGTTTGCTATGAAATACGATGCGGCGAACTCATTGCGTAACACTACCAACACTGCCGCGCAACCTCGGACTGTCGCCTTGGTTGGAAATCCCAACACGGGCAAGAGCACACTGTTCAGCGCATTGTGTGGAGTGCCGACTCGCATCGGCAACTATCCCGGTGTAACTGTCGAGGAAAAGCTCGGCAAATATAACGATGGTCTTGGAAAGATCACGGTGGTTGACCTCCCGGGAACCTATAGTCTCTCGGCGCGCACACCTGACGAAATGGTATCCGTGGATGTCCTGCTGGGACGCAGACGCGAAGTGCCCAAGCTGGACGCTGTGATTGTAATCGTGGACGCGACCAATCTCGAACGTAATTTGTATCTGTTCACGCAAGTACGTCAATTGGGATTGCCAATTGTCGTCGTGCTCAATATGTGGGACCGTGTTGGTCGTGCCGACTGGAAGATTGACGTGTCAGCCCTCAGCGATCGGCTTGGCGTTCCCTGTGTCACGGCGACGGCTTCCAAAGGTGTCGGACTTGAGCCTATCAAGCAAGCGATTCGCAACGCTACAGCCGCTGCCAACAACATCCAATCGTGCGAGCCCAAGTTATTTCCTCAAACATTTTACGATGAAATCGAATTGGTGGATCGTTGGTTGGCCGATCACGGAGTTGAGAAACTCCAGTCGTTTTTGATCGAACGCATGTTGCTGGACGTAGGTGCTACAACAGGAGAAATAGCATCCAAATCGCATTTGCATAGTTCATTAGCAGCTTTACTCAATGACAGTCGGCAACGCCTGGCTGCTGCCGGTTGCCGTGTTCCCGCTGTCGAAACGAAAGCTCGTTATGCTTGGATTCGCGAGCAGTTGACTGGAATTGCCCAGCGGCCGACCCAGGACTTGCAAACTGGTTCGGACCGCATCGACCGCGTATTGACGCATCGTTTCTGGGGTCTGCTGGTTTTCGCACTGATCATGTTCGGTATATTTCAAGCGATCTATAGCGGAGCAACGGCTTTCATGGATGGTATCGAAAGCTGTCAAGGATGGGTTACCGCGACCGTTCAAGCTTTGATGCCTTCTGGAATATTGCGCAGCCTAATAACCGACGGAATAGTGGCGGGCGTCGGATCCGTGATTGTGTTTTTGCCACAAATTCTGCTGCTGTTCTTTTTTATTGGCCTGCTGGAAGATTGCGGGTACATGGCGCGGGCGGCGTTTGTCATGGATAAGGTCATGACAAAATTAGGCTTGAGCGGCAAGTCCTTTCTACCGCTCATGTCGTCATATGCTTGCGCCGTACCGGGGATCATGGCGACACGTACGATCGACAACTGGCGCGATCGATTAGTAACGATCCTGATCGCTCCACTGATGAGCTGTTCGGCTCGTTTGCCCGTCTACTTGTTGCTTATCTATGCGTTCGTCCCTGACACCAGTTGGCTTGGAGGCTGGGTGAACTTACGTGGATTAATCTTAATGGCGATGCACTTGGTCGGTTTGTGTTTCGCCATTCCCATTGCGTGGACGCTCAAGAAATTCGTCTTTGGCGGACAGCCTTCACCCTTCGTGATGGAGTTGCCCAGCTACAAATGGCCTTCGCAGCGTGTGGTCCTGTACCGAGTGCTCGAACGAGGGCAAGCATTTGTCGGACGGGCTGGTTTGCTGATCTTCTGCACATCAGTTTTGATTTGGGCAGCAGGGTATTTGCCGAGCGACCATACTGAGTTGCATGCGGTAACAAATCAAATTGAATCGCTCGAAGCTGGAACCGATCCAGGCGCCGAGAAATCCGCCCAGTTGATTGCGTTGGAAGAGGAACAAAGGCGATTGAACAGTCGTTTGATTCGCGAAAGCTATCTTGGTCAAGCAGGAACCTTTATCGAGCCGGCGGTAAAACCACTGGGCTGGGATTGGAAAATTGGCGTGGGTGTGATTGCATCCTTTCCAGCTAGAGAAGTCATCATCGCAACTTTGGGAACGATCTATTCCTTGAGTGGCGAGTCGAGCGACGAATCGGGGCTGGAGCAGGCGCTCCGGCAGTCGACATGGCCGGACGGCCGACCGGTATATACTTTGCCCGTCGCGTTTTCACTGATGGTTTTCTTTGCTCTGTGCGCCCAATGTGCAGCAACCTTGATGGTCATTCGCCACGAAACCAATTCCTGGCGCTGGCCGATCGTAACCTTCGTGTATATGACCTCGCTGGCTTATCTGGGCGCACTGCTGACTTACCAAGTCGGCAGCCGGATTTTTGGTTGAAGGACCGCCATCGCGAGATACAGTAACTATGCCAAACTTTGATTTCCAAATCTATATCGCCTTTGCCATCGTAGTTGCGTCGATTGGCTATCTACTTAACACTTTGGTCCAATTTGCGTTTGGGAAAGTCCATCGAACTTGCGGCTCATGCTCGAATTGCCCAAATCGCACTGCAGAGAAACCGCTCGTATCGTTGGAAAAACCACGCAAGCAATTACCAATTACATGACGCGTCCAAACCTCTAGACTTGCAATGGCTCATGAGTAGGTAGAAGCTAGTTGTTGTTGGTTAAGAATCAACAATCACAGGAGGAGATATTCGCCACTCTACGTTTACCAGGAGACTACTATGCCGATTTTTTCGCGTCGCCGAATGATTCAAACCGTTGGAGCAAGCACGGTTGGCGTTAGCTGGTTGCAACCCGCCGCGGAGGCGCAGTCGAACGTCGCGCATAGCGATGTGACTGGTTTGTTCGGAGTGACAACCGGTTCGTTTACCAGGCATCTAACTCAAACTGCCGAGTCTGGCAAGCTGGTAATGCTTGACTTGCCGAAAATCATGAAGAACGAATTGGGCATGCGCGTCATTGATTTGATGACCGCAACCTTGCCCAGTCTCGACAAAGAGTATCTCGACAAATTTCGGGACCAAGCCGAGAAACACGATTGCATTATCACGAACCTGAAGATGAACCAGCCAGGAATCGACATGGGTAGTCCCATTGCGGCAACTCGCGCACAAGCGATCGACGTTTACAAGCGTACTATTGACGCAGCCGCGATTCTCGGTTGTCGCTGGGTACGTCCATTGCCGTTGCCAGACCGCCCTGAGCTGAATGACTACGTCGCGAGCTATCGGATATTGATCGATTACGCGCGCCCCAAAGGCATCTCACTACTGATCGAGAATTTTGGCTGGATCAAAAGCGAGCCGGACGTGATACCACGCATTATCCAATTGGTTGGAAAGGGTTTGGACGCTTGTCCAGATACGGGAAACTGGACCGATGAAGTGCGTTATCAAGGGCTCGCACAAGCTTTTCCGCTTGCGGTAACCTGTGATTTCAAGGCATTGGCGTTGGACGCGCATCGTCAGCATAGCGCCTATGATCTGCGCCGGTGCTTTCAAATCGGCTGGGACGCTGGATTTCGCGGGCCCTGGTGCTTCGAACATTTCCATAGCTCGCTCGCTGAGTTGTTGCGCGAGTTGGTGTACCTGCGCGATACGTTGACCGATTGGGTTAGGCAGAAAAGTGAGTAGAGCAATTGTCCTCAATTGCTCAACACGATTGAGGGCGAAGACAATAGAATGCAATAATATGAGTGAGGGTGAAAAAAAAGAGAAATGATCGTGGGTAAAGAAACGATCGAGACGATCGTTCTACTCTCTTTAGCGCGGTGCTTTGGGACGCACCTGAGTGTACATGCTGGCAACCAAGAAAAATGGTAAACCGCTGGCGAGTCCTAATGTCACGATCGATAAAACGACATGCACGCACATGAACACGAGCATTGAACCCAGAATGGTCAGCCAATTCTCGGTGAATATTCTTAGCGATGTGCCAATGGCTGTGACGATCCCATCGCCATCGAGCATCGCATACGGAGCAAACATGAACGCCATATATGGCAACATCAATACTGGTAACGCAATAACCATCAAGATCAGACCGACAACAGTGAATCCAGCCGAACCAGCCAGTCCACCCGCAAAAAGAAAACCAATCGGAACAAAGGAGATCAATGCTGATACGGCAGCAGCCAGCACTGAGACCAGAATCAGCTTAAGGAAAATGTGAGCTCCTCCAAAAAACACTTCCGTGGTCAGTTCACCTTTGCGCACGGTGTGCAGTGAAAGATTCATCATCCAACAGTAAGAGACCATAACGAGAAACGCAGTGGAAATCCACATAAGCATAATAGCAATACTGAGGACCATTCTGAAATTCTCGGACGCCTGTATGCCATAGGTACGAAATATCCAGCCGATGCCATACAAAATGCCTATGCAAGTAATCATCGGGAGAAATGCGACGAGTGCTTGCAGAACGACATATAAGCAGGCTGGAAAGCTCCGATCAAGCAAGATGTTAAATGTTTTGTCAAAGGCAATCGTGCCAATGCGGCGCTTGCTTGTGCTGGCGGTCTGCCATGTCTGTTGGGCAGATGCTGCAAACGGGTTGGGCATATCCAACGGGTCTGCGTACGGATTGTTATTCACGGCAAATGGATCTACCGCGGGCGATTCCAAGCTGAGACTCTGACTGGCAACTGGCTGGCCGGAAGACGCACGCAGACTTTTTGGTCGAGTAGATTTAGTAGCTGCTGCCGATTCGCTCGAATTGGGCTCGGGGATCTTCAGGATCTTGTTGCAAAACGGGCAAGCGGTTTCCAAGCCGGCCGTGGAGCCTGGCACTTCCAAAACTCCAGTACATGCATGGCAAGCAAAGCGAATCGGCGAGCTGGCTTTCTTGGACGGTTCTGTGGCGGTTCCGCGGCGCGTGGACTGTGAAGCGGCTGGTTGTGCCGTGCTGTGCTGCGGAACTACAACGGTTTTTTCGCGTTGATTTTGCGATTCCTCGCCGCGGGGCTTTGCTACTTGAGATGGTGGCTGGCGGTTGGTTGAATCAGAGAGTGGTGTTGGAGCGGTTTGTGGCGCAGGTGAATTCCTTGCAGCCGCTTTCTTGATCTCAATAATGAATACGCTTTGACAGACGTGGCATTTTCCTTTGCGACCATGCATCTCCGACTTGCCTTCGAACAACTGATTGCAATTCGGGCAATTGAAAATCAGGCTCTCGTGGTTGTCAGTTTCAGCTAGTATTGGGCTTGAGTCGGTTTGAATGGTAAAGACATATCCACACTGTGGACAATGGCCGCGCGTGCCGAGCAACTTAGTAGAGCAAACCAGCAGGTGCAAGCATTTGGGACAAGGAACGCTGGTCTTTTGTTCCGATTGATCGCATGTTTCCGTCTGAGGATTATTGGTCTGAGCGACGTGGCCGGGGATGGTTGCAATCGCCGAACATGCGGGGCATTCACACGACTGACCTTCGCTCCCATCTGGAACTCGCAACAGCTTCGTGCATTTTGGACATCGAAAATCGATTGACATTGAACGCAAGCAATCCAGAAAATCAAAGGGAGACGGCCCAGTAGACCAAGGTCAGGAGTATTGTTGATGGTACCACTACATTACTTGGTTCGCGGCGCGATATCAATTAGTTGTTTCTAGGCCGCGCGGCTTGCAGAATTTGCTTCGTCAATCCAGCGCCGAACGCGTTCTAGCTCGGGAGGTGACGACTCCCGCAAGATTCTTTGGCCAGCGGAGGTTTGTGATTGATGATAAATAGCGGCATGGAGTGATTCCGCATCGAACCGAGCGATGTCGGACAGTTCCTTGATTCCTACCAGGGTCAGCAACTGCGCATCGACCGAACGTAGATTTGTTATGCGGCATGCCAAGTCCGCTTGCGATTGCCACGAGCGGATCATGTCGCTGGAGATCCAATTCGAGGCCAATCGAGACGCCAGCACCGCTGGATGCACTTGCAATAAGTGCTCCACGGTATGCACTCCAGCCTCAGCGAGTCGGAGCGCCGTTTTGACACCAATCGAAGGCGCATCGATCACAGGAGACTCTGGCCTGAGCCGTCCCTTTTGACTTCGTTCGCGACGATCAACTTGCGGTAGTGAGTGTGTATTCGAAGCCTTGGCGTCGGAGTTCACCGAAGTGGCATCTGCGGGCTGGACCTCCGATTGCGTTTCGGTAGGACTGTCAATTGCCTGCGGTAGCTCTCGACTAGAGGGTAATGAATTCTGTACCAGCGATGTTGGTGGAGCGGCACTATTTGGAGGCGATTGATGGTTGACTGATTCAGTCGCCAGGATCCCATGTTCACGTTGTTTTGTGGCCGCGACACTACGGCACTCCCGCGGCAGAAAACGTTCGAGTTTACCTTGGGCCTGATACTCAGCCAAGATGTTGCGCACGGCCCGTTGCTCACTGATGGAACCCGCTCGCTGCACGATCCACATCAATGGAACGTCGATAGTCGCTAAGGCAGTCGCAAGAGTTAATCCCATATCTGGAATCTCCGCTGTGACCATGGCCGCCGTGCGATCTAAGACCTGTCCCCAAGCTGTTAAGACGCGTCCAAACAATAACGAGAAAATTTCTATAGCTTCGGGGTTCAGTCCCATGTTTGGCGATTGAGTGGCGCTGGCAAGATCATAGATTTCCAGCAGCCGTTCATAGTACTGGCGCGAAAAAGTTGCTCCCTGCACGATCATCGATCCCAACCATTGTTCGGTGGGTTCCACGTCTATTGGCTCGACCTGTTTACCGCCATTGTTCCAATGTTCGAAAATGGTCTGGTAGGATTTGCAGACGCTCCATTCCAGCGGACGATGGATTACGGCTTCGCGTTGCGATTGAGCGGTGTGGAGCGGCATGAAGGGATCGGTGAAATAGTGAGAAAGCACTCCGGCAGCGTACGCGGCAGCTCGCCAGTTTTCTTCGCGAAGCAGTGTTACGAGATTTCCATGCCACGTGTTTGCGGCTTGAATCGCACCGCCCCACATTTTGTCCTGTACGTGCAAAACGTGGTTTTCGAAATCCTTAAATGAGTCATCGGGATCCTTGGCGCCAGTAAGATAGCGATCGTGGTGCTTGAGCAGCAATGATCGCAAACGACGTCCAGAGTCGGTGCGCACATACGCTAATCCGTCGAGAGCAAAATAGTGATGCGTGCTGCGACAGTGTACAGCTCGCAGGATTGTTAGCAGTTGATTCACGGTAGACTCCATTCTTGGTTCTGGGCGGCCAGCCAGTGCGGAGAATACACTCATCCGGCATGCGATGCCAACATCCTTTTTTCAGTCTTCAGTGCCTTGTATTTTTCGAAAACGCTAAGGCGCGCGGCAGATGGAAATTTACCAAGGCCTAAGCGAATACAAGCCCGAAGCGCAAGCGAGTGCGTCAATCCTGGCATACACTCGCTTGCGCTTCGGGCTTGGTTTGGTAAGAAACTATCTGCCGCTCGCCTTATAAAATTGCAGAATTGACAGAATTGATGTTGACGAATTGGGTAACTAGTGTACTATCTTAGTAGTTAACTGTATCACAAGGTTGGTTGGAAAAGGCTGCATATGTTTTTCTCGATCGAACCGAGCAATGGCGTGGCGATTTACGAGCAGATTGTGCGGCAGGTCAAGTTCGCGATTGCCGAAGGGACTTTGGGGCCCGGGCAGTTGCTGCCAAGTGTGCGGATTCTGAGCCAGCAACTGGCGATCAATCCTAACACGATCGCCCGGGCTTTCCAGCAACTGCAAGCGGATGGAGTCTTGGAGTCTTTGCGAGGCCGCGGGTTGGCGGTATGTGCGACTGCGGCGGATCACTGTCGCAATGCGCGGCAATTGATTATCGAGTCGCGACTGCGATCTGTGCTTGTTGAAGGATTGCACTCGGGCCTTGCCGCTGATGATTTGCGGCGCATCGTGGCGCATCAATTGGACGAACTGGTCGGCATGGCGACTGTAGCGTCCGCAGATCGAGTCGCCAGTTCTTAAATAAGTTCAGTACCTTTTTCAGATCGTGTATTGCTATCGATTTGCAGCAAGGGTTAATTCATGTCAGACGTGATATCGATCAAGGGACTTGAGGTTCACTTTCGCGGATGTGACGCGCTGCGCGGAGTGGACCTTTCGGTTTCTTCGGGAAAAGTGTTCGCGCTGCTCGGCGAGAACGGCGCGGGGAAGACAACTTTGATCCGAGTTATGACCGGGTTTCTACGCCAGTCGGCTGGCGAATGCACTGTGCTGGGCTTGAATCCGGCAAGAGAGGCGCAGGAGATTCGCCGACGAATCGGTTACGTATCCGATGCGCCAGCCTTGTACGAATGGATGCGTGTCGACGAAATTGGCTGGTTTGCATCATCGTTCTACAGCGACGGATTTCTTGCTCAATATCGCGATGCGATCGATCGCTTTGAAGTACCCGCCAGTCGCAAGATTCGCTACCTCAGCAAAGGCCAACGCGCGAAGGTCGCGCTGGCCTTGGCGCTCGCGCATGATCCCGAACTGTTGATACTGGACGAACCGACGTCTGGCCTGGATCCACTGGTTCGTCGAGAGTTCTTGGAAAGCATGCTCGACCGCGCGGCGACGGGGCGGACAATATTTTTGTCCAGCCACCAGATCTCGGAGGTGGAACGCGTCGCCGACGATATTGCAATTTTGCATCAGGGCAAGTTCAGTGTCATTGCGCCTCTGAATGAGCTGCGCGATGCGATCAGCGAAATCACCGTCAGCATGAGCGATCCATTGGCAGCGCTACCTGATTTCGAAGCCACGACGGAAGTGCTCAGCGAACAAACGGAAGGTCGCCAGCGGCGATTCGTGGTGCGCGGTTTAGTGCCTGAGCTTGCCAAACAATGGGAGCAAAGACCCGGAGTGGCCAACGTGCGAGTACGCCATGTTACTTTGGACGAACTGTTCGTCGCCTGCACACGTGGCGCACGATCACTGGAAGAAAACGGCAAGAGAAAACCCTCGACGATCGAGTTAAAGAAGCACGTAGGCTAGTTATCAATAAATTAGCCGCGCGCGGTGAACGAATTGAGTGTTTTCAGGTCACATTCCTAGGCAATAGATAAGTCCATCATGAATCAGAATCTTGCCCTCCGACGCTTGGTATGGAAGGAAGTCCGGCAGATCCAGCCGCTGGTTGTCCTGCTGTTCGTCTTAGGATTGTTGCTGCACACGCTGGTCCTGCTGTCCGGGTCGGACTGGCGAGGAAATTTTCAGTATGCGCAGGTGCAACATTTTTATGTGTTCTTGGGATTACCTGGCCTGTTTGCGGTCGGAGTCGGAGCGCTGTTAGTGAGCCAAGAAAAGGAACAGCGGACCATGTTCTGGTTGGCTTCGCTGCCCATATCACCACATCGAATCGTCATGACCAAGCTGCTAATCAGTCTCGGTGCGCTGGCGGTAGTTTGGACTCTCAGCGGCCTGGCTCTCTCGACATTCAAAGTCCAGGGAGAATCGCTCTGGCTGAATAGAGATTTCGGTTCTTTTGCATCCTGGGTTATGAATAGCATATTTGTGTTGTTGGCCGGCACCGCACTGGCATGGAAGCTTAATTCATCGTTCGCCAGCCTCGCTTGCGTTGTCCCCGTCGCGGTATTGCCGCTGCTGGCGGCAAACGTTTTGGCAAGCAACGACGCTAGACTGCCTCTCTTTGCGATCGATCCTTCACCAGCAAGTTTGCTCGTCACGCAATTGTTGCTAAGTGCACTGGCGATTGGTCTGGCGTGGCGGTTTGGCTTGCAGAGCTTGAGTGCGGCCAGAGTACCTGCGATAACCAAGCCTGCGAGACCTGAGGACCTAAAGCATGCCAACACTTGGAATTTCGGCCCGTTGTTGGCACCGCAATCGGCATTGGTTTGGCAGTTCACGCGCCAATCGCGAGTATTGCTGGTGGCATTGCTGGCGGGTTTGTTTTTAGGAACATGGTTTTTTGTAATAGGAAAATTCTACCGGGGTACTGACCTCGTAGTTATCTGGGCAGCGATCCTCGCGCTGCTCGCCATTATTTGGTTGGGAGTGTGTAGCTTTCAGGGCGATCGGTTGCACAATCGAATACGATTCTTGGCGGATCGCGGCGTCCGACCGCGTACTGTCTGGTGGACTCGCCATTTGGCACCGCTGGGAATGATCGCGATTGTGGGAACTGCTTGGATGGTATTTTCAGGTACTGTTATGGTTGGATCTATTTCCCTCCTACTGTCTTTTGATCCGATTGTCCCTATCAGTTTGATTTGTTTTGCAATCGTAGCGTATTGCTTCGCACAATGGGTCGGGCAGGTGACGACCAGCCCAATCGTGGCTGCCGTTACCAGTCCTATCGTTGTAGTTGCGGCCCTGTTCTATCTTTCGAATACTATTATGTTGCTGGGAACGCCGGTTTGGTTGTTGGTTCTGTGCTTGCCCATTCCACTGATCGCCACGTACGGAGCAATGAACCTGTGGATGGACGGCCAAATTGGAATTCGATTCTGGTTGTGGCATGCGGGTCTGTTGTGTGCTTGGCTGTTAATTCCGGCGATTCCATTTCTGGCGGTAGTCTCGACGATCGATTCCATGCCAGCCTCAATCGCGACTGAAATTGCCACGTTCCGATCGCCATCGCCTTCGTTGCCAGCGCGGGTTAACGTCGATTCCACGGTAGTAACACCGCCCTCGCAGCACTATGTGGGACTTGCTGAACATTGGAAGGTTCTACAGTCAGACGTGAGCAAGTATGTCCATGGTCCACGGGAAGGTCTGCTACTTGAACGAATACAACGACTGATTCCTTTTGCGATCTTGTTTCGTACCAACCTACAAGTGCCCGAAGAGAAATCCGAGCATTTGCAACGCTACCAGCAGTCTATCGAATTGCTTACCGACTTGGTTCGGCGTTGTAGAGCCAGCTCACGACTATTGGATCAGGACTTTGCCGACGTCGTGGAGTGTTTCTTGGTCAAGGAACTTTTGCTGCCCAACGCACGGCAGACGCTCGGTGCAACCTTTGAAACGACAGCCAGACAGCTCGCCGACCGAGACTCGCGAGCAATCGCAAGACAACGCGCGATCGCTGCTGGCTGGCAACAGTATCAGCAGCAATATTATTCTCGTCGCCCAGCGGAACGCAGCGTCGATAGCTTCGGCGGCTACACGATCGGTGGATTGAACCGTAAGGCGGGATCATTCGAAAATTTAGTCGCCCGTCAGCGGCGATTTGGTCGCGCGGTTGCGGACTTGTGGGAACTGGCCAAGCTTCGCGAGCAAGGCGCAACCGACGAGCGATTGCGCAAGATCGCGGATTATTGGGGATACACTCGCTTCAACGACACAACACCATTTGTGCTGCCTACACCGATCATACCTCGCGTTCCGGGCCGATTGTGGTTTGCCAGTTGGGAGAGTCAAGCAGCCAAATTAGTGACCGATCCACAGTAGTTATTCAAAGACGGCCAAGAGTGACCGTCTTACGCTTGCACGTGCACCGGCGCGTACCATTTGATAACCGCATTTGAACAAGAAACTAAGACGCCAAACATGCCATCCCACAGCAACGTTGCAACTCACCGCCGCAACTCTTTCCTGTTCGTTTTCAATCTTGCGGTTATCGCGATCGTAGCACTGGTCGGTGTCTTGGCGGTGGTGCAGCAATGGTCGGCCAATCGACAGTATGACCAAGAGATTGCAGAGTTGCGCAAAGCGGGCCTTCCAGTCGACAACACATCCATGGCTGAGTGGTATCTGGCACAAACTTCAGCCCAGGCCAGCGAACACTGGAGTGAAATCTTGGCAATTACCTCGCAATTTGATTGGACCCATGTTGCGGTCAAGACACAGGTATCGGCCATGGGTTACGAGCAATTCCCAAAAATGGTAGCGCCGGATTTGCCCTGGGCTCAAGCTCAAGAAATCGGCCATGCGTTACGGGAATTCAAGCCCGTGATTGAGCGAATTGAACAACTCGCCACGCCCGGACAAAAAGCCGTGCGGATGCCGCTCGAGTTCGACGGATGGGAGACAACTTTAGATCCGATTCAAAATTCCAGGAACGTCATGCGCTTGCTCGAACTAGAATTCGCTCACGCGATTTACGAACGCGATCCGGCTCGCGCCCTCAAAGCTCTCGACGCAATGGAGGGAACTGCGGCAGCCTTCAACTGGAACATCGGGTGGGTATGTTCGCTGATTCAAGTGGCATTCCAAGGTTACATTCGCGACAGCATTGTACGGTCGGTCAGTTCCAACGTGTGGGATGATGCTCAGTTGGCGGAGCTGCAGCAAAGGTTAGCCAAGAACTTCGAGGGCGCTGTGAACTGGAACACAGCACTGGCGGGCGAGCGCGGATTCTCGCTCGCCGCAATCGATAATCTGGTGAATAGTAGCTACGAATTACCGATGCTGGTGCTGGCTAGCCCGACGATTAGGCTCGCGTTCCTGCAGCAGTGGAAACATCACGAACGACAGCCCAACGTTTCATTGGACGAACTGCGAGCAAGAGGTGTCGCAATTCTGCCAAAGGGTTTAAATCGTGACGCGACTATTAGTTGGACGTGGATGCTGCCTTCTTTTGAAACCTTTGCTGCTGCATTAATTCGTCAGGATGTTCAGCGGCAGGGCACTATCATAGCGGTCACCTTAAAGCGATTTCAAATCAAGTACAAACGTTGGCCCCAGGACCTGACGGAGCTGGTCGGATTCGAACCTCAATTAGTCAGCGATCTCAAAGTACAAGTTGACAAACACCACTATCGAGAGCGAGCTGGTCATGCGCTCGTTTGGCCCAAGCTGATTCCAAGTAATGGCGACATGGTCTATTCACCGGAGAGCTTAGGGGATCTAGACCAGATAGAGTCAGCGCTGGTGATTGAGATTCGCTGAGGATCGGCTTGAGATGAACTTTGTGCATCAGGGGTCGCGCGTTCATAATTCAAAATTGGCGCGAGTTGAACTCAAGCGGTACGCTAAACGCTTGCCCCGCCAATTTAGAATTTGAACGTGCGACCTCTAAACTCTCAAGCAGCCCGACGCTGCTGAGACTGCGGCGTTTCGATGGGTACGTTTGCGGGCGCTTCGTTGTGCTTGTCGAGTTCCTGGCGCAAGATGCGAATTCCGTCCGGAGCTTCCACGCCAATGCGGACTTTCTCTCCTGCGATGGAGACGATCGTCAACACAATGTGGTCTCCCAAGTGAATCGATTCGTTGCACTGGCGCGAAAGGATCAACACGATATTCTTCCTTGAATGTGTTTGGCTGTCCTAATAATTCTTCGATATCATCCTGCAGCAGGGACGGTTAGTGGTCGAATCGCTGCACGCCGGCCGAGGGAATCGTACAGGATGATGGCTTCGCGCGAAACATCCCATAGGGCGGTCAGCCGAACGCTGCGCGGGCCGTGGATGCAGAAAAACAGACCACATAATTTTCCTTGCTTAAGCACTACTTTTTCCGTCATTTGAAAGGCATGTCGCTCAAGTTGATTCCTCTGGCACAATTCCTCGCGAACAAGCGCTCGAACTTGTTCGACTCTCTCGGACTGTAACGATTCTCTCGGCATTTTTTCAGAAGTCCTCATCCAACGCTGTAATTCTCAATGTCGATATATTCGTCAACGTCTACCAAAGCTCCGATTTTCAACATGGCAGATTTCGCCTTGGCATGGTCCTCGTTTAACGAACGTGGGATAAGCTTCCAGCTTGTCAATATCTTGTGCAAGCAATGGCGAAACTCCGCTACAGGTTGACAAGCTGGAAGCCTTGTTATACCCCACATCTTTCTTGACATAAGAATGATCGAATTCCTAACCTTCAAGTCCCTCGAATCAAGATCGATTTGGATACTTTTCTTGAGATCTTTACATCGATTTTCTTTGCTAGCGAGGTAACGTTGGGGAATTTAGGAAAACTGGTCATTGGTCAACTTATGTCAAAAAAGATGTGGGGTATAACAAGGCTGGAAGCTTATCCCACGTTCGTTGAATGGTATTGGGGTTAAACGAGGACCATGCCAGCGCCACCCGGTCCATGTTGCAATCAGTTTCGGCAAGGTGATCTATCGACGGCTGGAGCGCGGAACGTTTAGGCCGGATCAACTGAGTTCGTAGGCTAGATCAGAATCTGTCGATACGCCCGATCTATAACCTGCACAGTGTGCAGAATTGAAATGCGGTCATTGCCTTGCCGCAGGAATTTTTCAATTTGTACTAAACATCCGATATTTCCTGTCGCGACGATGGCAGCCCGAGTACGGAGAATATCGGCGACTTTGCGGCGCCCCAATCGAGCGGCCAATTCCGGTTGTTCGATGTTGTACGTTCCAGCCGATCCGCAACAAGTGTCTGCGTCGGCCAGCGATACAACTTCGACACCAGGAACTTTACCCAACAACTCGCGAGGCGCAGCGCGAACTCCCTGAGCATGAGCCAAGTGGCACGCATCATGGTATGCGATCTTTACAGGCGTCTGCAACTGAGGAATGGCCTCCAATTGCAGGCGGTTCAAGTAAACGGAAATATCAACCGACTTTTCAGCTAACCGGCGAGCCGTGTCCTCCAATCGCGTTCCGGCCATCAGCAGCGGATACTCATGAATGGCTGAGCCACATCCCGCGGCCGTGGTTATCAGAGCATCAACGTCCGCCGGAATCGACTTCATTAATTTCGTAGCTGACGACATCGCATCGCGACCGTGTCCAACGTGCCAGGCCAGCGCGCCACAGCAACCCTGTTCGCTGGGAACGACGACGTCAATTCCGTTGCGCGCAAGAACGCGAACGGCGGCGGCATTGATATCCGGAGCCAGAATTTGCTGTGCACAACCGGCCAGCAGAGCGACTCGTCCGCGTCGCGTTCCTTGCGCGGCGGTAAAACTCGAAATCGGTTGTCTAGCCGGCAGTTGATCGGGTACCAAGTCGAGCATCGGTCGCAAATTTTTTGGCATCAGAAAGCTGAGTCGCTTGGCCAGCTTTCCCGATCGCACGGCCCACAAGAATCTCCGGGGGTAGGGCAGTGTCCAGCGCGCTAGCATGCCCGGCAGTGAGAATTGTTTTTTCCCTTCCACACGCATGCGATCACGATAAGAACTGATCAGGTCTCCGTAATGGACTCCGGATGGACAATGCGAAACACAGGCCAGGCAGCCCAAGCATCGATCAACGTGTGGTGCCGCGGATTCGGCTGTTAACTGTCCTTCCAGCACGCTTTTCATCAAAAGAATTCGTCCGCGCGGAGAGTCCATTTCCTGACCAAGTTCCTGATAAGTCGGACACGCGGGAAGACAAAATCCACAGTGAACGCAAGCTTGGATTGCTGCGCCCATCGCATTGCCTCGCGGCCCGATGCTGTCGGTATCAATATTGTGGTGCATGGTGCCCCAATTGTAATTCATCCATCATGCACGTACACTCCGACGCTTAAAGGATGTCGGACCAGCGTGTGCGCCAAGATCCGATGAGAGTTTTGTCGTTCGGAGTATTCAACGCATGGGTGCGCAGCACTCTAACTCGCGCCCTTATCACCATGGTGACCTTCATCGCGCGCTGGTCGATGCCGGAACTCGTATCGTGGAAAGCCATGGTGTCGAGGACATCTCGCTCCGCGAAGTTGCCCGCCAGGCACAAGTTTCGCACACTGCCCCATACCATTACTTTGCCAACAAATCGGCTCTTTTGGCCGCAATTGCAGCGGCAGGCTTTAAGCAAATGGTTGCCGAGATCCAGCAGCTCGGTACTGAAATGGCTGGCTTGGAACCCCAACCGCTCGATCCGCTGTTCCCGCTGCGATGCGTTGGTCGAGGATACGTCAAGTTTGCGCTCCAGCGACCCTCTATTTTTCGCTTGATGTTTCGCCCAGAACTTACGCAACCCGCCGAGAACCCTGAATTGAGAGAAGCGGAAAGCCAAGCCTTTGGGGCGTTGCAGTCAGCGATTGAGTTCTATAGAAATATCAATCCCCAGATTTCCTTGGATCCGCGCATTGCGTCGGCATTTGCGTGGAGTACCGTCCACGGCTTCGTCACGCTTCAATTAGATGCGGTGTTTCAGGAAACACCGGTCGGCCAGCTCGATATCGCGTCCACCGCCGAAGCGGTACTGAAGCTTATCGAAGGTGGTATAAAATCGTTTGAGAAGCAATAGGCCGGGCGCGTCTGCCATTTGCATTGTTGCCTACGGAAGACTCTTCGCCGGTTTCGTTAGCGGGCTGTTTCGCAATTGCGGGTGGCAAGTTCGAATGCGTGAGTGCTTTTAGCGCCGCCAACTTTGTCAAATGAGCTGTGTTGGCATCTTCCGACATCGCAGCTTTAGAATTAGCGACGGTAATCCAAGTTGGAAAGAGCTGATCGGGCCACAATACATAACAACTCACCACCCGCTCGCCGCTGCTGGGAATTTGAACGACTGCGAAACCTACGTCGCATTTAGCCAACATTCCCAGAAGTTTCTCTTTTTGACCGTCTGCATTTTCTTCGCGTAACATTCGCAGGTTCATCAGCAATACGCGTTCAAACACTTCGCGACGCACAGGATCCAGTTCAGCATACCGCCACTTCAAAAACTGTTTTTCGTTCAGCCAATCGATCTGTTCGTTCGGCAACTGCGCGAACAACTGTAGTACACCGTGAAGCGCCGGATCAGCCATTTGCATTAGAATTAAATGACTCTCTTGCAGCAGTTTCTCTTTCTCTTTCTCAGATAGCCTGTCCAAACCTGCCCGCACCGTAATATCAACTTCCCGGTCGAACGAATTCGCGAAATGGCTCCCACAACCTCCGCAAACCGGCAGGCCGGTAACAACTACTGCAAATGCTAGATAATACCCATGCATTTTTGATCATTCTCCCTGTGTCAAAACCATTCCGTTTCCACCAACTACGAACAGTTGCCGGACACAAGTAACTGATTCGCCGGTTCGGGAAAATTTGCTCGATTCTTAAGAAACTACGGCGTGCATCTCAAACTGGCGAATCGAAACCGCAGAACTGCAATTAATTCGGCAGGATTTTGGAAATCTTGTCACGCTTTTTTCAAGGAAACTCGGGCTCAAAGCGGAAAGCGATTGTCTAGCACAGCTTTTGCATCCGGGCCAACTGCAAATCTCGCTTGGAAGCTATCGTAGACCCCAATCTTGCCATCGTCAAGATACTTGCGTAGGAACCACGGTAGCGATAGTGGACCTGCGCCGATTTGGAGAACTCGGCCAAAACGTGGGCAGCTTTGTTTCGAGGTCTCAAGGTATGGTCTGTCTCCGCGTTTGAGATTCCGCACGGAATGAAGGCGATCAAAGTCGGAATCGGCTGCCATAGCGGTCAGTAGCCGTTGTTCCGTGTCATCCGTGAAATCCGTGGTGGCTAGACAGCGGCTGAAACAACCAAGATTCCTGACGTTCTCGTAGATTGGACGCTACGGCGGGACTAAATTCCAGCGGCTTTACTGCAACACAAATCTTCGCGACTATGCCACTGGTGTCCGATACCACGCATCAGTAGGGCACAATCGAACTCGACCGAGCCACTAGGAAACATTGATTGGTTTTCGAAAAAGCTCGATTCAATTCGATCGACATCGAGCGCCTCGACACGCCACTCGTTGCAGCGCAGCTCAAGGCCGTCGAAACGGCCGACGGTTCGAGTAACTGAATATCCCAACGAACCACGCTGAAAAAACTCCGATGCGGCGGCCAATGAAGGAAAGACCGAAGAGCTCGGTAGGTGGTCGGTGGTCGTCCCCGAAACTACGACTTTGGCCGAGCCATCATCGCTGTTCATAGCAATCGACAAATGATGGTCGGACTCGTGGACAGTGAATTTAGCGTAATGGTGCATTCCCGGAAAGATTCTGCCGCCAACCCAAGTATTCAATCGCGAATTAGTATCCCGGCGAGGGATGAAAACACCTTCCCGAACTTGCCCGTCGACATCCCACTGAACCGCTACGCGATGAGCCGCATTTTCCGACCGCAATCCCCATGGCAGCGGCACGATACGTGGCCGTATTTTCTTGAGCCGAATCAGGCAAATTCCACCCATGGAATACCCGCCCGCCAATTTTGGGCGGAACGGCTCGGGCAGATGCCTTGCCATCACGTCCGGATCCACTCGAAAGTTCGCCAAGATTCGCCGATCAATGATGCCGCTGACAACCGGTATCCGCATAGCTCGTTGTTGCCTCTGAATTGACGTTAAACTGATTGCGCAAATTGGCATAGCGAAGCTACACCCTCGTGTTTGCTCAAACCATCCCCAAGTTAACCGCAAACGCCGCAACAGATTAACTTTTGATGAAATTACTCGGATACGTACGAGCGAACACCTAGTCGAGGTTCCATCGATTGCGCAAGATTTCCGAAGAAATCGGAACCACTCGTGCGGAGAAGTTCGTCGAAA
>SXGS01109219.1_pt1 | contig 23489 bp, 24 predicted proteins | sample 3174681 | NCBI WGS metagenome assembly SXGS01 (sample SAMN11356861, study PRJNA531348) | freshwater metagenome | isolation source: freshwater sample F1-80 | place: China: Fuxian Lake, Yuxi | collected 2017-12-25
GGTATGAGCCGACCAGAACCATTCGTGTGCCTCCTTGAACAAGCGTCTGCCATAGGGAGTGTAATCGTGCCGGTAACGAAAGATAGTTTCCACGGCATTGTGGAGCACCGCAGCTAACAGCCGGCGCTCGCCAGTCCACATGCGGGCGGAATCCGTAGCGCGTTGGAAAAACTGCTCCGGGGTGAGGATCTCCGTCACTGCCCACGACAGAGGACGCTTCTCCACGTGAGCTGGTGGCACCGTGGAGGCGATCTCCATAGACATACTCTCCGTCACTACACCGCATCCCGCGCTTCATGGACTTCGGCTACTTGTTTCAGCGCAGTGGCAAAGTGTTCGAGGGTCTCGAGCCGATCCGCATCGACGAGAAACGCCTCCCAAGCTTTCTTATGCGTCTTCAAGAAGGTTTCCCCTTTCGGAGTCAACCGAAACGGCGGCGGCCCAACCCGAGAGCAAATAAGATCTTTCCGCCATAGGGCCGTCGTCGCCTCAGCGACTGTGGCCTTGCCGCGCACATCGCCCCAGTACCAACCCGAGGTGCGTGAGTCCGTTTGGATCGCCTGGAACACTTCTAAACAGTGCCGTACCGTCCCAGATTTCATTTCGAGAGATTGATGCATCATGGTTCCTTTCAGCTTGCGTGGCGTGCGACGCCTACGCGGTGATAATGGCGTCATGGCCCCTGCCCTTTTGGCGACAGCGGCTCATCTGACACCGTAAATAAGAAATGACCGACCTGTTACGCGACTGCGGGAAGAAGACGGCGCACCGGGGCTTTCTGGTACATCGCGCCAATGATGCCGCCGTACATAAAATGCAGGACAAAAAATCCAATCATTGTCGTGGTGCCGAAATTGGCAGCGAATAACCCTGGAGCGAGCAGATGGCCGTCAAGAAGTGGGAGAGGAGGACGAACAAGCAATGGATGCAGATCGCCTAGCGCATCCATGAAGAGACCAGCAAGACCCAAGTGAACAAGAGCAAACAAGAGCCCAACGGCCCAACTCGCCCGTTGCATCACATGGGCAAAACCAACGGCGTAGAGGCAGGCAATCCCCCCAGCAATGAGGAGGTACAGGGCGAAGCCAATCGCTCCCGACAAAGGGGAGAGGTCTTGGGTGAGCATGCTCCCCAGGAGCAATTCGACATTGAGGCTGGTGATGCCGGCACTGCGACCAACAACCATCGCGAGTGACGTTGCGAGGCCAGCGATAGTCCCACTATAAAAGGCTTGCTTGAAATCCATGAGGTTCCTTTGAGGCGGTACGCTGTGACGGCGTCCCGAGTCTCGTACTCTGGTTATGAAACATGAGGTTGGTCTTCTCATCTAAGGGCAAGAAGTTCAGAACAAAAAGAAATAGATTACCCCGATGGCAGCAACGCCCAATAGAGGCAAACCCCATCGTTTCAGCGTGTTCTGATCGCTCGGCGGGTTGACAACCATCCGTCGCACCGGCTCGGCTGTTGCTGTCGCTTTCGCCTCCGCCACTGCTGGCCCAAGCTTCGTTAGATCGCTCACCCCAAACACTTCGGCGAGCCCTGCTGGTGCCGATTTGACGACAGCTTCTCTCTGCCCCATCAGTAGCGTATTAAGACGCGTAGCATTTAGCCCCTGCACCGCGCGTATACGTCCGAGCACGCCGACCACCACAGGTGCGGTGAGACTCATCAGTGAAGACGCTGAGGCGTTGGTCACACCGCTGGCGGCGGCAACACGCTCGCTCGCACTGTCGAGCTTGTCAGCGAACACGACACGCAGAATCTCCTGGCCAGTCGTCATCACGTTTTGCGTGGTGTTCCCTTCACCACCTACACCCGAGAGATTGTTCAAGAGTCGCCCGTAATTGTCGCGATTAATCAGGGCTAAGAGCTGTACCGGGCCGTTGGCAAGCGAAGAAAAATGCATCAGGCCGGCCAGGATGGTGGGAATCGCTCCATTCACCGCCGCCTGCGTGTGTTCCACAGTTTCGCCCAGAAACACGCTCACTTTCTGGACCATTGGGGGCGCTAATTGACTCGTGATGTTCTCTAACAGATCGGTGCTCATGGCCTTCCTCCTTATGAGAGACGTTCTGTCCCATTGCACCTGACGGGGACACCTTGACATCGTTTCGTAACTGTATCGGCGCTCTTTAGCGTTGGAGGTGAGTTTCCAGCACCCAGAGCTGCTTATCGACCCCACGCGAAATATCGGTGTAGACGGCGGCACTGCCAGCATCTTCCACATCCATCGCTTGCGCGATGCCGCCACGCATGGCCGTAGCGTAGTAAGCGAAGCGCTCGACCAGTGCTTCAACATGGTCGTTGCCCTCGACAAGCGTGCTGGGGTACTCCTGCAACTGCGACAGCATCGCCGCCGTGCGGGCCGTTCCCATCACCACTCCGCCCAAGATGGCAATGCGCTCAGCCACCAAGTCGGCGTAGACGTCAAGCGCCGCAGCAATGGTCGTGAACAAAGTATGCAACGGGATAAAGTCTTTTCCCTTGACGTTCCAACACGCTTGCTTAACTTGGGAACGCAGATCTACGGTCGAGGCGAGGGCTTGATTCAGCATAGAGATGAGATCCACACGGATTTCCTGGGGGAGATCGATCCGGGTGGGATGCAGAACGGGGGCGCGATCATGAATAGCCATAGTCTGTCCTCACCGTGCGACACTCAGCGCATTGCTTTCCTTTCGTTCACAAGAAACGTAACCCACGCAGTCCGTCCCGTCTGTGAAATTCCTGCTACAAATGTTGGAATGTTGCGATAATCGCAGCACAGGCAAGAAAAAAGTTCCGCGCTGACGACGCGCGGACGCCCGAGCAGCCTAGGAGCCAGCTTCGCCCGGTTCGCAGTGGCTTGGCGATCCGAAAAGTGTCTTGGTGCTATCCCGGTAGGCTTTGGGCGTCATAGAGACGTGTTTGTGAAAGAGTGCCGTGAAGTGACTCTGGTCAGCACACCCCACCTGAAGGCCAATGTCACTGAGGGAAACCTCGGTCTCGGCGAGCAGCAGTTTCGCCCGATCCATCCGACACATGATGACGTACTGATGAGGCGTCCGACCGGTAGTGAGCTTGAACAAACGTGCGAAATGGGCGGGACTGGTCTCGCCCACGGCAGCCAGAGTCACGAGAGACAATTCGTGGGTGAGATGCGCTTTGATATAAGCAGTGGTCCGGCGCAGTTTGTAGGGTGACAAGCCGCCAGTCAGCTCTTCGTGATGAGGCTGAGAGGACGCGTAACGTCTGAGGAAGTGTACCGCGAGGGCGTTGGTCAGCACCTCGGCATACAGCCGCTCGGCAGCGCTTGTCCCTTCAATCGTTGCTTGTAACGCGAGTGCGACATGCCGCAATAAGGGATCATGCGCGGGAAGCGACAGGGCAATCGTTGTGGGCGCTACGGACACTACTGCACGCAAAGAGCGGATCAACAACGCAGGGCGAACGGCAAGCGGCAAAGACGCAGGTAGCCCTCCCCAACCAACCCACACCAGCTCGCCGGTCGCGCTAGAGATGTTGTCGTAACTGAGATTGGCAAGGAGGAGCGAATCGAGCACCAAGATTGTACCGGCTGCTGCTTGTTCCCACACGATTTCGCGCGAGGGGGAACGCGATACAAGGCAAACGTTTCCTGCCGTCCAATGCGGCAGGGCATGCGCTGTGAAAGAAGGTGGTCCGATCGCTTGGAACGATGGCAGCGGTGGCGATAAGAACGGCACCTCACTGGCCTCGGCATCCGGAATGCTTTTCCCGTCCCAGTGCAGCCTGAGCCCGACAGCAGGCGACGTAAGCGTGACGTTCGCCACGGCTGAGCCAGGAACACGAGATTTTTCTACCACGATGTCTTCTTTATGTGCTGACCTCGTCAGGTCGAGCCTGAAGCATAGACCTCTACCTCTGAGAAACATAGGCGGCCCCGGCGCAGTAGAAGCGCTGGGGACTGAATTCCCCAGTTATCGTCGGACTCTCGCTCCGCGAGGTCTCACAGAGTTGCGTCGCGGCAGGCGGAGAGAGCGCAGTCTACCGTACCGCCAAGCGTCGAAGCACGAGCGTTGCCGTGTCCGGCTCCAGGGTCATATGGAACTGGCGGAGAATGTTCATCCCTAGAACGCCGTCAATCTTCAAGATGGACGGAAAATCGAGGACGAGAGCTGTGACCGCCGTCAGGTGCAATCCACCAATGCGTAGTGCTCTGATGGTTGCCTGTGGCGCTTGAAAAACCTGCCCATGCGCTGGTGCAATAGCCACCGTTTGTCGAGGAACAAGCGGAATGTCGAGCAAGGTAATGACATCCTGGCTCACCGCCGTATATGCGGCTCCGGTGTCGAGGAGAAACTCGAAGTCCTGCCCTTCGACCCGGACAGGGACCAAAAGGACTCCGCCATGCGCCAAGCGTCCCCGAATGCGGCTAGCGGAGGGCAAGCATGACCTCGATGTGCTCGGGAATAGGATCGCCAGCGAAGAAAATGAACATCCTGGCTTGTGGATGCCTACTTAAATAGGCTTTTCCTTCGCGATAGACGCGCTGTTTCTCCGGGCTGTGGCTCACCACCTCGCCAGCTACCGGCACGTCTGTTTTATCGGTCTGCGTAACCTCAGCTGCCACCCACTCATCGACAAACGTTTCTCTAGATAGCGGTAATTTTCATGGGGAGAATAGTAGCGGGATCAAGAGGACGATACCAGCGAGATTTCTCACCCATTCGCCGTCGCAGCCGGGAAGAGATCGCGCATCTCAGGAATGATCCACAGAGGCGGCTGACCGCGAGCGACCCGTTCGATGTTGGCGTAGCCGTTGTGAAACCGCTTGCGATAGCTGTCTACCGTTGGTCCGGCACTGTGTGGGGTCAACGTCACATTCGGCAACGTCAGCAAGGGATTGTTGGGATCGGATGGCTCCTTGGCTTGCGTATCGAGGCCGGCGGCCAGTATCCGTCGCTGTTGCAAGGCAGCGATCAACGCTGGCTCGTCAATCACCTCGCCACGACAGGTGTTGATGACAATGGCCGAAGGCTTCATGCGACCAAACGCTTGGGCATCCATCATATGGCGGGTGCTGTCGTTGAGAGGCACGTGCAGACTGACGACATCAGCGGTTTCGAGCAGCGTATCGAGCGGCATATATTGCACGCCCAGCGCCTGCTCGTCTTGCGGACTCAGTCGGAAAACATCGTAGTAGATCACCTGGGCATCGAAGGCTTGCACGCGCCGGGCCACCTGCCGACCGATATTGCCCAATCCCACCAGACCGACGGTTTTACCTTCCAGTTCATAGATATCCACCGTGCGCGGGATGCCCTGATGCCAGCGACCGGCGGCGACATTCTGGTGGAACGCCACCAGTTTGCGATAGACCGCCAGTATGAGCATGATGGCATGCTCGGCCACGGCCACAGAATTGGCCCCACCGTTCGAGCAGATAGGAATACGCGCCTGCCGCGCACCCTCGATATTGAGATAGTCGTAGCCCGCGCTCAACACCTGGAGCAGCTTGAGGCGTGTGGCTGCCGCGTACGCCTCATTCGGCAAGAAGCGAGGAAAGCCCACCAGATACTCGGCTTCACGTATCGCCGCAGCAATTTCCTCGGCACTGGCACTGGGCGGTAGCATCTGCAACGTAAACCCCGCCGGTTTCATCTGCTGCACCAGCGCGAGAATATCCGGCGGCATCTCGATCCCTTGGGCAAAGACGATCGTCGGTGCGGTCATGACACTTTTCCTTTTGTTTAGACCCGGCCTACGGAAGGAACGAAATTTTGCGAGAGAAACACCCCGGTAGGGCGTCTCTATACCCATCAGTCAATGCGCGTGAGCACGAAGACCGGGATCTGCCGATCTGTCTTTTTCTGGTAGTCCTTGAACACCGGCATTTGCTCGGCTTGGCGGTCGTACAGCCGCTGGCGCTCCTCGCCAGAAGTCGTCGCTGCTCGAACGCGAAAACGTTCACTGCCGATTTCGACTGTCGCCTCGGGGTTGGCAACAAGGTTGTTGTGCCAGGAGGGATGATTAGCGGCTCCCGCAAACGAGGCAATGATGACGATGCGGTCGCCATCGGTGGTGTAGACCAGCGGCTTGGTAATCGTCCGACCGCTTTTGGCACCGGTCATGGTCAATAGCATCATGGGCATGTTGGCGAAGCGGCCGCTGACCTTCCCTTGGTTCGCTCGAAATTCTTGAATCACCTGTTGGTTGAAATCGTTCATTGCCGACATATTGCCTCCTTATCTTCATTGGGTTTTGCGCCGCAGAGGGCGCGATTTTTGTATTGGCGGCTAGCGAATGGCGAACGGATTGCCCGGCGAGCCGGTAGCACCTTTCAACCGCAGCGGCGCAAAGACGTAGACGAACTCGTAGACTTTCTCCTTGGCTAAGGCGCTCAAATCCAGGTTCTCGTGGATATGAATGCCATTGCGCGTGAGCAAATGCTGATGCGCTTCGGCGAAGCGGTCTTTATTCTCGCCAGGAAAGGCTTCTACTGCCGCCGTGTCCGCTCCGACCATAACGATTTTCTTGTCGATGAGCCAGTCGATGGCAGTCACACCAGGACCGGGCTGTTCGGCTTTGTACTTCTCGTTATCCTTCATCCACAGGTTGCCATGCCCGGTGTGAAACAGAACGGCGTCGCCTTCCTGAATGTCCACCTGTTGCTTCGCTAGCATGCCCTTGAGGTCATCTACCGTCACAATGTAGGGAGACTCCACGCGCTCCACGCCTTTATAGGCAGCGACATCAAGGAGCACGCCGCGCGTAAAGATGACGCCGACATTTTCGATCCCCAATTTTTTCAGCCCATAACTGTCGCCGATGTCGGAAAGCTTAAACCCGTTGTAAAAAATATCTTCGCCATTGACCCGTACCCCGACGTGCCCCAACCCGTCAAATTGAGTGCCGACTTGCCCAATCTCCGTCGCGACCATTTCGCTATTGGCAACAAGTGCATTCTTTCCCATCGGCCCCGCCGTTGGTCGGCCCGGAATAGTCAGGACAAAACTGCGATTCCCTGAGAGCGGCATCCCTTGTTCGTAGAGCCGACCGAGTTGATAGATTTTCCCTTCCTTAATCAGCGTCGCAGCTTGGAGAATCTTCTGCGGAGTAATCCGATTCACCGCACCACGCTGGTCTTCCGGCCCCCATTCCGATGGCCACCATTTCGGCCCAATTGGCGTGTCTTGAGCAAACGCAGTGGGCAGCGATGTCAGGACGGCACCAAGCCCAAGCAGCGCAGGTACAACGAGGCTTCTCATCGAACCACAGCGGACGTTTTTGTGTCGCGGCATACTCTCTCCTCCTTTGGAACGGCCATAATCCTACCGTTGCCGGTACCACAGTTTCCTTCTGGTTTCCACACATCGCCCGGCCTGCCTTCCTTTTTTTCCGCCCGCACCCTATGTTCCTTGGGAAAATCCCAAGGAGTGCCTATGAAAATTGTCGATGGCGACAGCCATTTTATTGAACCATTGGACCTGTTTCCTCGGTACATCGACCCCGCCTATCGCGACCGTGCAATGTGTGTAATCAACGATCCGCAGACCGGCAAGCAACGTATGATGGTGGATGGAAAGCCTATGCACTTGGGCAACGACACGGAAGAGATGCTCAGTGTCATTGTCGCGCACGGGCAGAAGGAAGAAGGTCACGCGATGAACGATTTTGATCGCTCGCTGATCGAAGGTGGCGACTGGCAGAACATGGACAAGCGGGTGAAGTTTCTCGATGCCGAAGGTATCGACTGTCAGATCCTCTTCCCCACTTTGGGGCTGTTGTGGGAAGGTGACGTGCGTGACCCGCAGCTCGCGGCGGCATTGTGCCGCGCCTATAACACCTGGGCATTCGAGGTGTGTGCCGGGCATCTAGATCGTCTCTTTCCCGCTGCCCACGTTTCGTTGCGCGACCCTGCGCTAGCAGCGCAAGAACTCCAGCGTGTAGCCAAGCTCGGCGGGCATTCAGTCATGATCGGCTCGGCTCCGGTGCATGGGAAGAGTTTTGGACATCCGGACTACGATGTCGTCTGGGCAGCAGCACAGGACCTGAATTTAGCGGTTAGTATTCATCCAGCCGGAAATAGAGAATATATCGGCAGCGCGTGGTATCGGGATCGCAATCCAGGGTTCATGTTCATTTCCATGAACGTGATCCAAGACCCGCGCATGTCGCTAAGCACCATGGTCTACGATGGCGTGTTCGAGCGCTTTCCCGCGTTGCGGGTGGCCACAGTCGAAGCGATGGGCAGTTGGGTGGGTGAGTGGATCGAACGCTTCGAGTACCGCTACCAGTACATGCGCCACACCTCACAGATGAAGCGTCCGATTCGCGAGTATTTCGCTCGTAACATCTGGGTGAATGCCGACCCTAGCGAGAAGCTGTTGCCGCTGATTGTACAATTTGTCGGAGACGATAAATTTTTCACCGGCTCGGACTACCCGCATGCCGAAGGGTTTGCCCACTTGGTACCGGCAATGCGCGACCTTCTCGCTGGATTGCCAACGACCTCGGTCGATAAAATTCTGGGCTCCAACGCTTCGGCTTTTTACGGTATCTGATGAGCGCATAACAAAATTCTGGAGTCCGGGTCGCGGTCTGTGGCCCCCGGATCAAGTCCGGGGCAGGCCCGCCCGGAATGACGAGTGCGGCACGGTCGTCATTCCAGCGAAAGCTGGAATCCAGGGAGAGATCGAGAAGGCTTTTGCCAAGAAAGCGTTCTGCACCCCAGCTCGACTCTCAGCTTTCTTCCCCGTCTCTTTCTGCTACAGTGCCCCTCTTCATGCACATCTCTCGGGAAACTCGCGCCTTTTTGTTGTTGACGTTGGTCACGATGGTATGGGCGGGCCTCATGCCGACCGGCAAGATCGCCTTGCGCGGCGTGCCACCGCTGACCATCGCGGCAATTCGGCTGGTGATCGGCTCGCTCCTCTTGTCGATCTTTTTGGCGCGCGAGTCGCGTCCGGTACCGTGGAGCCCAAAACTGGTGAGGACGCTCCTGGTGCTCGGCTTTGTCGGTTACTGCGGCAGCGTGGGGTGTACGTATTATGGACTGCGGCTCACCACTGTTACCAATGCTGCGCTCCTCAATGCTGCGGCGCCCGTCTCACTCGCGCTGCTCTCGATGGCACTTCTGGGCGAGCGACCTTCTTCTCGGGCGGTCCTTGGCATTGTCTTATCCGTCATCGGCGTGGCCGTCATTATCACGCGCGGATCATGGGAGGTCGTCAAGCAAAGCCAATACAACCTTGGCGACTTGATTCTCCTCGGCACGCAGATCAGTTGGGGGCTGTACACGATTTATGGGCGGCGCTTGATGAACACTGTGTCGCCGCTCGCAGCCACCACCTACACCTACATGGCCGGTGCCATATGGCTGCTCATTGGTTGCATCATCTTAGAGCGCGACCAGTGGCATTTCGCCGAGGTGTCGTGGGCGTCCTGGCTTGCCATTGCCTACCAGAGCACGCTAGGATCATTCGCCCACTTTTGGTTCTACGATGCTATCGCCGTACTCGGCCCCAGCCGCGCGAGCATCTTTCTCAACTTAGTGCCGGTCATGGCTATCGGCATTGCCTATGTCTTCTTGAGCGAACCTATTACACCATCACACCTTATCGGCGGTGCCATCGTGATGATCGGTATTCTTGCGGCGACGAAGAAATAGACTGAGGCTGGGTCTCTTAATGCATTGCTGGCACGGGAGAGGCAGCGCCAGAGCGTTCGGCCCCTGAAGCAAACAAAGGCCGGGCGGATACGCCGAGCGCCATAATCAGTGCCGCCACGAAGATGCCACCAGCAGCAGTATAAAACGGCAGTGCCCAGTTGCCAGTCGCCGTGACTTGATAGCCAGAGAACGTCGCCGCCGCCATGCCAGCCAAGCTGCCGAAAGTGCTCATACTCCCCCAAATTGCGCCGATATGGCGTGGACTCATCTCGGTCGGCAAGCTCATATACCCGCACAAAGCCGCATCGTTGAAGAGCCGGGCGCACATCAGCAAGGCAATACACAGCGAGCCGGACTCGACACTCACCCCGGCAATCATGAACGGAACCCCCATCAACATGCTGATCACGGGAAACGTTTTCCGCGCATGGTCAGCACTGTAACCAAGTTGTAAAAGTTTATCGGAGAACCAACCGCCGGCAATCGTCCCCACCAGTGCCGCACCAGTAATCATGCCGCCTAAGAGGCCCATCTCGCCAACAGAGAACCCTCGTCCACGCACCAGATAGGAAGGCAACCACGACGCCATCAGCCACATGTTGTACACCCACAGCGCGTAGGAGATCGTTAACGCCCATACTCGTGGGGAGCGTAGCACCTCGCCCCAGCCTTCGTGCTCGCTCGTCGGTCGGACACGCTCAGCTTGAATGTACGCAAGCTCTTCCGCAGAGACCGAGGAATGTTCTTCTGGAACGCTTTTCGCCAGCCAGAGCCAGAGAAACGCCCAGACAACTCCTACACCTCCACAGATGTAGAACACCCAAGGCCAGCCGAATTGCAAGGTAATTGCCGTGACCAGCGGGTAGCCGATCATGATGCCGCCATTCAACGCAGCGGGAATCACCGTCTGCGCCCGCGCTAATTCGTGGCGGGGCACCCACGCGGCGTTAGCGGCACTCATCGCCGGAACGATAGGAGCTTCAAACCCGCCGACCAAGCAGCGCAGCACCAGCATCAACGTGAAACCTGTCGCGCCCAACGGCGTCAACAGCGTTGCTACCGACCAGCCCAAACACAGCCACGGAATCAACCGACCGCCATAGCGGTCAGTCAAATAGCCGCCCGGCAGTTGGAAGGCCATGTAGCCCCACAAAAACGCAGAAAAGATGACGCCGAATTGGGCTTCGCTCCAGCCTAGTTCGCGAATCATCACCGGCGCAGCAATAGAAATGTTGGCGCGGTCGATGTGGTTGATGAGCGCTAACAGAAAAATCAAACCGACGATGCGATAGCGAACCGGCCCGAGCATAGTCCCCCCTTTTGTAGCCAGAGCGCACGAATGAAAGCCCTCCGCCTCTACCATGAATTCCACTAATGGACAACCCGAGCGCACCTCGTCTCTTCTCGGACACGGGACTCTTATGCTATGAGAGTGAGCAGACAATCTCTCACACTCTCACGAAGGAGGGCAGACTATGCCGATTAAAGTCGTCGAATTGCATCACCACGGTATCCGGATTGGGACCAGCCAAGAAGACGTGGACAAAGCGCGGAATTTCTACACCGACGTGCTCGGTCTCCACACTGACTCGCATCGCCCCAACATCCCGACCATTCCCGGCTTCTGGATGTATGTCGGCCAAGGCGAACGCACCACGCAAATCCACTTGATGGGCGTGAATGGCAAAGGTATGTCGCCGATGGCACGCAGCGAGAAAGAAGACCCGACCCTGCCCCACGTCGCACTCGCCGTCGAGGACATTGTAGAGGCCAAGAAAGAACTCGAAGATCGTGGTCTCTGGCACTGGCAAATCAAAGGGCTGGTCGGTCCGAATTCCGATCAAGTGTTCGTGCAAGATCCGTTCGGCAATGTCATCGAGCTGCATCAGGTAGGTTCATGCAGTTGCAACAAGGTTGCGCTGCCAGCGAGTTAAGCCCTGTTCCTAGTGCTCAGTCAATGTAATTTTGCGGAATAGATTGTCGTCATGCCAGCGAAGGCTGGCATCCGGAAAAAATATGCACTTGTCTACGGTTATGCCTCCTAGATTCCCGCTTTCGCGGGAATGACGTTCCCCCTAGCGATCCGTCAAAATTTCCTTGACTGACGGCTTGCTATATTTTGCTTGTGGCATTTTTGCCCAAAGAAAGAAAAGGATGATTCATGGCTGACACCTACACTGGACGTCTACTCTCATCGGACTCACATATCGTCGAACCGGCAGATTTGTGGGTGACGCGTATGGACAAGAAATGGCGCGACAGAGCACCACGGATCGAAGCGCTCGACGAATCCGGCGACTACATCGTGATCGACGGTTTGCATCCGCGTCCATTGGCGTTTGAAGGCCCGATGCAGGACTTGAAAGCCCAAGGCATGGATATTCCTGCACCCAAAGGCTATCGCTACTCGGACAACCGCCCGGGCACCTGGGACCCACATGAACGCTTGAAAGATCAAGATATCGACGGCGTCTCAGGTGAAGTTATGTATCCCGGGGTCGGACTCACCCTCGTCCGCGCTCCCGACCCCGAATATCTGTACGCCTGTTGCCGTGTCTACAACGACTGGCTTGCGGAATTCTGCCAACCCTACCCGGATCGGATCAAAGGCGTGGGGATGCTCCCGTGTCGTGGGCCGATTGAGTGGGCCGTGGCAGAAACGGAGCGCTGCGCCAAGCTTGGTCTCGTCAGCGTCATGTTACCGGCATGGGTGGATGATCGCCCCTACAACCTGCCGGATTGGGACCCGCTGTGGGCGGCAATGCAAGACATGGGTGTAGTCGCAAGCATGCACATTGGCGGACGTGACCCGTTTGGCCGGGCGCATGGTCCTGGTGCCGGCGGCATTATCATCGGCGTGGTGAAATTCGAGATGAACGATACCTTGCAGCGCCTGATTTGGGGCGGCGCTCCAGTGCGCTTTCCCAAACTAAAATGGGCGCTGGTAGAAAGCGGTATCGGTTGGATCGGTTCGGTGCTGGAGTTCATGGACCACTGGTGGAGCGATCACAAAGGCTGGATGCAGCCAAAACTGCCGGAAACCCCAAGTACCTATTTCCGTCGTCAGTTCTACGCCACCTTCGAGGATGACCGGGCCGGCGTGCTGACCCGCGAAATCATGGGCACGGACAACCTTATGTGGGGTTCGGACTATCCACATACCGAGGGGGTATGGCCCTTCTCGCGTAGCAAAGTCGCCTCGAACTTTGCCTCCATCCCCGAGAGCGAGACCCGCAAGATGGTGCATGACAACACGGCAAAGCTGTACGGGTTTCCGACGGCATAGCACAGTGCTGAGTGCTGAGTGCTGAGGAGAGACGTCCGGTTGGGGCGTCTCTTGTTTCCTGACGGATAGCAGAAGCATGCGTAGCCAACATTTCCCCATGAGCAAGGGCGCTTTTGATCGGATGCCGAAGAAGCTGGGGTGGAAGCATGAATACTGGGACGGGCAGGCGCATATCTCACCGCGCTGGCAATCCGTCACCGTCACCCTCGCAGTGCAGCCGCATCCTGTCCGCACCTCGTACACGATCCGAGCTGTCACGACGGAGGATGAACCTCAACTCGTGGCTGGGTACATTGCCGCGTTTGAGGATTCTTTTGATTTTTGTGATTGGGAATTGGCAAAAATCCACGCAGCCGCACGAGAAGATGTCAGGAAGATGTTGTCTGGTCAACGCGGGCGGCTGCTCCCAGCTTCATGCCTTGCCCTCGACCCACATGCCGCTACGCAAGAAGAACAGATCATGGGTGCCGCGCTGATTACTCATAGCGAGGGGCATCTTCCGCTGTTGGATATTGTGTTCGTCGCTCCGCAGTGGCATCGCCAAGGCGTGGCTACCGCACTACTCGCGACGGTAAGTAACGCGATGTTCGCGGCGGGAATGCCAACGCTCGAAAGCCATTATATGCTCGGCAACGCCGAGAGCCGCGCGTGGCATCAGCACTTTGGGTTCGTCGAGGAGCCAGACTTATTGCTTGCCAAGACGTATTATCACCACGCGCAATATGAATTACATCGACGCGAAGACCTCGGCGACCTGCTCGTAAGCGAACGTGAAAAACTCCGCGCCGAGCGCGACCACTGGCAAGCTCGGGTTGACGAGTTGGAGCAGCTCGCTCACCAACTGGGCATGGAAGCCGTCATGCCGAGCCTGCGGCGACCGTAATGCAAGGATTCCTCGGGAACGAAAAAGATGTTTACCTACAAAGCAATGTATAAATTCCTCGATCAAGGTGTTCACGCAGAAGTACTCGATTTTCCCGGCGTCATTACTTGCGGGGCCACCCTAGGAGAAGCAAGACTGTCGCTTGCCAGTGCCCTAACAGATATGGCCGAAACGAACTTGCTGCGTGGCGAGCCATTGCCCTTTCCTGACCCATCATGCTCAGATCCAGAAGCCGATTTAGAGGAGCCTATTCATCTGCTTATGATGGCAGCGTCACGGATCAGCATTACCCCTCAATCTTCTGCTCCATGAAACGACGAGATTTACTCCAGCACCTTAGCCAACACGGCTGTCGGTTCGTGCGAGAAGGAGGAGAACACTCCATCTGGGAAAATCCGGTGGCGAATCGTCGGACTTCTGTCCCACGTCATCGCGAAATACCGGACTTCACTGCCACCCGCATCTGTAAGCAACTCAGGGTGCCGCTGCCTTCCTAAATACCCCCACCTTTCCTTTCCCTGCTCTGCCCTTTACCCTCTAGCCGCCATGTTCTGACGGGAGGTAAAAGACTATGCCAATGGAAACCAATGGAAAAATAACGGGCGCGGAAGCGGTGATTCGTACGGCTGCCGCCGCAGGCATCGACGTATGTTTTGCAAACCCCGGAACGACGGAACTGTATTTGGTCGAAGCGCTTGATCGCTGTCCAGAAATCCGCTCGGTCTTGGCGGTGTTCGAGGGCGTCTGCACAGGAGCCGCCGACGGCTACGCCCGCATTAGCGGGAAGCCTGGGCTGGCCTTGCTACATTTAGGTCCAGGATTCGCAAACGGCATCGCTAATCTTCACAATGCTCGTAAAGCCAAATCGCCAGTGATCTCTCTCGTCGGCGATCATGCCAGTTGGCATATTGCCGCCAATGCACCACTCACCTCGGACATCAACACGCTAGCGCGACCAATGTCGGTCTGGGTACATACCTCGACAGCAGCCGATACCGCCAGTGCTGATATGACCGAAGCAATTGCCCAGGCCACTCGGCTGCCGGGTGGTCCGGCGACCCTGATTCTTCCCGGCGAAGTCCAATGGGACACGACTGGGCAAGCTATCACTCGGCCAATTTTTCCCTTACCGGCGGCACCCGAGGCTGGAGAAATTGAGCGTGCGGCGCGTGCGCTGCACGCCAACAGCGCATCCACAGCGATTGTCCTTGGCGGCAGCGGTTTACGCACGCGCGGACTGCGCGCAGTAGAGCGTATTGCTCGCGCCACTGGTTGCCGAGTGCTTGCCCCCACCTTCCCTGCGGTGCAGGATCGTGGTGCCGGACTCATTGCTCCCGACAAAATCCCCTACGCGCCTGAACCCGCACGACAAGTGCTCGCCCCTTACTCGACGGTCATCCTGGCTGGAGCCAGCGAACCGGTGGCGTTCTTCGGCTATCCCAACAGTCGTAGCGGCTTATGTGCCGAAGGCGCAGAGATTTTCCACCTCTGCCGAGCCACAGCTGACCCAGCATCGGCACTCGCGGCCTTGGCAGACGCACTCAGCGCCCCAGCCGAACGCGATGTTCCCGGCGCACCACGACCGGAACCACCGCGTGGCGCACTGAATCCATTAGCCATGTGTCAAGCCGTTGCCGCCGCTCAACACGAAGACACCATCGTCATGGACGAAGGCGCGACTTCCGGGTTTGCTTACTACGGTGCGTCTGCCGGTGCACCACGCTTCACCTATATGGCGTTAACCGGTGGCTCAATTGGCCAAGGCTTGCCGTGTGCCGTGGGCGCAGCAGCAGCAGAGCCGGGCAAGCGCGTTCTGAACCTGGAAGGCGACGGCTCCTCGCTGTACACCATTCAAGCGTTGTGGACCGCTGCCCGTGAGAAGCAGAATTTGACAACCGTCATCTGCAAAAATCGCGCGTACTCAATCCTCCGCTGGGAGCTCGAACGTGCGCACATCACGCCTGGCGCTGCCAGTTTGGCAATGACCGGATTGGATCGACCGTTCTTCGATTTCGTGAAACTGGCGGAAGGGTTTGGGGTCGAAGGTCGGGCGGCACACACGGCGGAGGAACTCAACGAAGCGCTGCACGCCTCGTTGCGCACGCCTGGGCCGATGCTGATCGAAGCCAATTTGGAGTAGGACGGCGAGCTAGAGACCGTCCAGATAATCGAGCACTTCGCTGACCGACACGACATCGCCGTACTTTGCGCCGATGTCGAATACGTTGGCCTCGTGCGGTTCATGTGCACGGTCGCCGATGGCTTCGAGCGGCACGATGGGGCGGAAGCCATGGTTGAGTGCGTCCATGACGGTAGCTCGCACACAGCCGCTGGTCGTGCATCCAGTGACGATCAGTGTGTCTACCCCTTTCATCGTCAGCGTCGAGCCGAGATAGGTCCCAAAGAAACCAGAGGCGTATTTTTTGACGATCACGAGGTCTTCAGGTTTGCGGTCGAGGCGCGGGTCAAGCTCGACCAACTCACTCCCCAAAGTGAGAAGGCGTAGCGACGGCACTTTTTCTGGCCATAGTCCCGCGTCATCCTGACGATGAGGATCGTAGCCAACAACAGTAAAAACGATAGGGATGTTTTTCTTACGCGCGGCGGCAAGCAAGCGATTGGTGGCCGCCACTTCAGCGTCAAGATTTCCCGCCAACGGTGACCGTTCCGGCGCGGTGAAGCCAAGCTGAAAATCAATCACGACGATGGCTGGTCGCTTGCCATAGCCGAGTGTATGACCAAACTGCGCACGCTCGTAGATGGCGTGTTTATTTTCTTGTTGTGGCATGACTCCTCCTGAGCAACATGCCCGGGAGCATAGCATTCCATGCTCCCATCAGGCTAGCGCAAAGCAGTCGGAGGAGCTGCTTGTCCAAGTTGTTGGGCGTAGGCAGGCGCAGGATTGTGTACTGGAGCAGCTACAGATCGTTCCATCGAAGCTGGCGGTGCAACGACTGGCTGTTCTTTCACGAGTGTGACCGGCGCAGCCTCCGGCACCTCGAAGACGAGCTGACCTGCAGCTTCCTGCGCTTGAATGCGTGCCGTCAACTCAGGAGAGAACTGCATCGGGCGCTGGCCAAGGAACTTCCCTTCTTCAAGCAACGGGCGGAGGAAGAATTGTTCGGGCGTCTCTACGCCGGCTTGACTCTTAATGCTGGTATCGAGATACCACTGCCGCCGCATGAAATCCGGGTAGAAGAAGTACTGCTGCTCGTCTGCTGTCCAGGTTTTGACCCGGTGATTGTCACGAACGTTGTACGACATGATATCCGACGCGATGTCCCAGTAGAGGATGAAGAGCGGGCCATAGCCGCGATTCCCTAGCGCCGGATTAAACATATCGGTGAGGCGCGTTTCCACCATCGTCAGTTTGCCGTCGCGGCCATATTGTTCCATACGCAGCGGGTAGAAGGATCGCTTCTCCAGCCAATAGAGGATGCGCGGCGCGTAATAGTCGGGAAGCCAATCTGCCCGTGCCCGCGCTTCCACGACGTAACACTCGACGCCGCCATTCGCTGTATAATGCGGATAGGCGTCGCCCATGATCTTTATATCGGCTGTCGCTTTTTCATACAGCGTGCCATCCGCGCCGTTGCCTAGCACAATCGTTGGCCGTGTCGAAGGAAACCGCACGGTTTTGTGCAGGACATCTGTGCCCACCACGCGCCAGGTAAATTCCCAGGCGTCACGCCCGGTGGCGTCATCCGAGGTTTGCGCCTGATTGGGGAATTTGTCCTGTCGGCGAAACGGGGTTTGATGGCGCACCCGTCGAATCGACGGGGAGTACATGAAGGCTTCTTCTTTCTTGGTAAACGATTGATCCGTGCGATAGCGGATCATCATGCGCTGCGAACCTTCGGAATCAGGCGGAGCCGTGTTTTGGTTCAAGTAGCGATACATCTCTTCGCCGGGTTTGCGCAGGAACTCAGCATCCACCCCAATCGGTTCGGGATAATCCATGAACGTGGTGGATCGTCCCGGGTTCATTAAGACACCTTGCGAAGAAATCGACCCCCACAGATTGGCGAACGCGCACGACCAGCGCGGACGCTGGGTGAATTCCATGAGACGGTAGCCCATTTCTTCTGCCGTGTATGGTGCAGTGAAAGGATAGGGTTCCGCTGGCGCATAGGGAATCTGCGCATGGCGGGGAGTGTCGGTCGAAAAATCGACTTCGCTCAGCTCCTGTGGCGAGAGTTCTTCCACGGTTTTCCATTCACGTCCGTGGACAGATATCGTCTCTCCGCCAACGGCCAGAACAGTAACGCTGGCAGAAAGCCCAAGTGTAAGGATTGCCAGCAGGACGGACCATCTCCAGTGCATATGAAGCAACCTACCTTCCTTCCGTGTGTGAGGGGCGAGCGTCAACGTTATTTTTCGGCGACGCATAGAAAAGATCGTGAGCAAATCGTTGTTATTGGCGGTGCGCATGTTGCATCGGAGCAGGCGGGGTTGCAGGATCCGCCGGAGCATCAAAGACTAACCGCCCCGCCGCGTCCTGCGCCTCAACACGTGCCTGCAAACGCGAATCGAGCTGAATCTTCCGGGCGTCTGGAAACTTCCCGGGTTCAAGCGACGGACGCAGAAAGAATTCTTCCGGCGTGTTGATCGACAGCAAACTCTTGACCGGCGTCAGAAACCAGCGCCGCCGCATAAAGTCGGGACTGAAAAACGTCTCGCGGTCGGCGTGCGCCCAGTCTTTCAGTCGATGACCATCCCGCACGATATACGTCAGCAAATCGAGGGGAACGTCCCAGTCGAGAATCAAAAATGGACCATAACCACGCTCGCCAAGAGCCGGGTTCATCATCTTGGTGACGCGGACTTCAACTGTGTTGAGCTGCCCCTCGCGGTCATACATTTCGATGCGCAGGGGAAAGAACGAATACTGATCCAGCCAGTAAATGATGCGCGGCACCTTGTATCCAGGCAGCCACTCCTCGCGTGCCCGCGCCTCGACGACAAAACAGGGGACGCCGCCATCTGCCGTGTAATGGGGGTAGGAATCGCCCATAAGCTTCAGATTGGCGGTGGCAATTTCGTGGAATGTGTCGCCATCCGCCACGGTGATCTTGGGCCGCGTCACCGGAAAGCGCACGCTTTGATGAAGGACATCCGCGCCCAACAGTCGCCAGGAAAATTCCCAGGCATCGCGTCCCGAGGCATCGTCAAAGCTTTGTGCCATGTAGGGAAACTTGTCGTTGCGCCGCATTTGGTTCTGATGGCGCACCCGTCGCGTGGACAGCGTGTAGCTGAACAAGTCTTCCTTCTTGGTGAAGGTAGGGTCCGTGCGGTAGCGAATCAGCAGGTTCTGCGAGCCTTGTGCGCCAGGAGGAAAAACGCCTTGAGTCAGATAGCGATAGACCTCTTCACCCGGCTTACTTTGCAGGTGCACTTCGAGACCGCCGGGTGCAGGATACGCGGAATAGGAAATGTTCATCCCTTTGCCGAGCAAGAACCCCTCAGTTGTAATCGAGCCAAACAAATTGGCAAAGGCACAAGACCAGCGTGGGCGCTGGGTAAATTCCATCATCCGATAGGCCATCTCCTCGGCGGTAAACGGCGCTTGGAATGGGTACGGCTCGGCAGGCAAGTAGGGAATGTCGGCATGACGCGGGGTAGAGTCAGAGAAATCGACGCGCCCCTTTTCTTCAGCGGACAATTCCTCGACCGTCTTCCAGGTCTTTCCTGAAGCGGCCGTCTCGGCCCAAGCTGCTGGCATCGCCAACCACGACGACATCCGGCACCATTGCGCGGAGCTGGACCACATCCCCCATAGAGCGAGCGCTAGCAGAAAGACAGAAAAATAGGCGTTCATGGTAATGGTGCAATCTGACGGCGCTTCGAGGACAAACGCGAATGTGACCCGCCGGTCTCAGTATTGCCCTTGCCAGTCTTTTATAGAGGAGGGCGAGCGCTTCAGCAAGAGGAGTGAAAAAGTCGCCTTGACACTCTGGAGACCCTGCCCGTATCATCGACCTCTGAACACCTCGCTCGCCACAAATAAGGCAAATTAAGGATAGATGTATGCATCCTAAAGACCTCCAATCTCTTGCTACCCACACCCGTGCCACGCTACTTGCCAGAGCCTATCAACAAGGCCTGAAGGGCATCAGCCGACTGCACAAACAAGATTTGCTGGAGATCCTCACGTGGCTGCTGACAGCGGACGAGCCCCCTACTCCGAGTGAAATCAAAAGTCGGATCGCGGCAGTCAACCCGAGACGGTCAAGAAAGGCACTGCTCCAACAGGCGCAAGAGCTGCCTTCATCGTCGGTTGCTGTGGCACCCAATCCAGTGCCTGCTGAGCGGCCAGACCTCCCACCAGTTCCAGCAGTAGTCACTCCCATCCAAGACGTTGCCGAGAGCAAGTTTTTCTTGGGAGCACATGCCACTGACCAACTGGCCGAGCCAGACACCCTACCCGCCTCCTACGATGATAATCGCGTCGTCCTCCTCGCACGGGACCCGCACTGGCTCTATGCCTACTGGGATTTCGCTGCCAGCCATTTCCGCACGATGCAAGATCAATTCGGGGCTATCAACGATGGGCTGACGCTGAAACTCTTCGATGTCACTCATATCGAGTTCAACGGCAATAACGCGTGGAACAGTACGGAGATTCGCCTGACGCCGTTCGCCTCCAATTGGTATATTCCAGTTCCCCAGGCCGACACGACCTACTGTGTGGAGATCGGCTACTATTCGCGAGAAGGACGGTTTGTCACCCTCGGGCGCTCGAACACAATCACAACTCCACGCGCCGAGCTGGCCACAAGCACTGAAGTGCAGTGGTTCACCCCGCCAGTACCATGTCCAGCCGCCGCGCTCAGGGAATCGGGCACGACCTCACCCCTCATACGAGAAAGTCGCAACGGCCAACAGGCAGCAAAAGAGTTCTCCCATCCAGAAACCATCACTGTGCCCTCGCCTGCCCTCTCTCCGGCCGAGCATCCGTTCTCCTGGGGTGCCGAACATCGTCGCGAACATCGCCACTAACATCGACGCCCCATTCAGTAAGGAATCTGCATGCAAGGTTTTCTGGCCTTTGTCCTCCACACGCATTTGCCATTCGTCCGCCACCCTGAGTACGAGGAGTTTCTCGAAGAAAGCTGGCTCTACGAGGCCATCACCGAAACCTACCTACCCTTGATCGACATGTTGGACGGTCTCGTACGAGACCGCGTACCATGTCGCTTCGCTATGTCGCTGACCCCACCGCTGCTCAACATGCTGAGCGACACCCTGCTCCAGCAGCGCTACCTGCGCCGTTTGGAGCGTCTCATCGAACTCTCTGCAAAAGAGCGGGAACGCACGCGCCAAGACCCCGTGTTCTGCGGTTTAGCCGAAATGTATTGGCAGTTGTTCTCGCATGCACGGGCAGTGTTTGCCGACCGCTATGGCTGCGACCTGATCCAAGCCTTTCGCCGCTTCCAAGAGTTAGGAGTCATCGAAATCATCGGCTGCGCAGCCACCCACGGCTACTTACCGCTCATGCAAGTGAACGAGAAAGCCGTGCGTGTACAGATTCGCGTCGGGGTGGAGGAATATCGCCGTTTTCTCGGTTGCGACCCACGCGGCTTCTGGTTGCCGGAATGCGCCTATTATCCCGGTGTAGACGCAATCCTCAAGGAGCATGGCATTCGCTATTTTCTCGTGGACTCGCACGCGCTTTTGTATGCCACCCCGCAGCCAATTTATGGAGTCAATGCTCCGCTCTATTGCCCCAGCGGAGTGGCCGCGTTTGCCCGCGACCCAGAATCCTCGAAACAAGTGTGGAGTTCAGTCGAAGGCTACCCTGGCGACCCGGCGTATCGGGATTTCTACCGCGATGTTGGCTACGACCTCGATTACGACTACATCCGCCCCTATCTCCCGCCCACCGGCGAGCGCGTCAACGTCGGCATCAAGTATTATCGCATCACCGGCCAGACTGACCAGAAAATGCCCTACGACCCGGACGCTGCACACGAGCGCACGGACGAGCATGCTGGCAACTTCGTCTTGAATCGCGAACGGCAAATCGCAGGGCTGGCGTCAGACATGGACCGTCCACCGCTTGTCGTGGCACCGTATGACGCCGAGCTGTTCGGTCACTGGTGGTTTGAAGGGCCGCAGTGGCTCGACTCGGTCATCCGTAAAGCCGCCAACAATCAGCAGGCCTTGCAATTAGTCACCCCGTCGGACTACCTGGACCGCTACCCAAATAACCAAGTCGCCACGCCCACGGCATCGAGTTGGGGGCATCGCGGCTATAGTGAAGTGTGGCTATCGACAGAGAACGATTGGATTTATCGTCACCTCCACAAAGCCGCCGACCGCATGACCGAACTGGCAGCACGCTTTCCTGAAGCCAACCCGCTGCAACGGCGTGCCTTAAATCAAGCCGCGCGAGAACTCCTCTTGGCGCAATCCAGCGATTGGGCATTTCTGATGCAACAAAAAACCGCCCAGCATTACGCCGCGCGTCGCACGACTCAACACATCCAACGATTCACACGGTTGTATGAAACCCTTGGCTCAGGACACATCGACGAGCCGTGGCTCAGCGAGGTCGAACGACGAGATAACATCTTTCCCACACTCGACTACCGCATTTACCGTTAGCACTCAGTCAGGAAAGTTTCGATGCGTAGCCGAAGGGAATGTCATTCCCGCGAAAGCGGGAATCCAGGAAATGGGGCTGGATCTCTGGATGCCCGCCTGCGCGGGCATGACGGAAAACCCTCCTTCAGAATTAAATTGGCTGGACATTAACCGTGCCTGCTTCCCCTACTGACACCGTACTGCCTATGTTTTCGTCACCAATCCTCTCGCTTAAATTCGAGCAGTTCCTTGACTGGCTTCCGACGGCGGGGGTACGAATCGTTATTATCTTGGCCGTCGCTGGTATCGTCCTGCGCCTCATTCGCGTGCTCACCGAACGCCTGAGCCCAATTCTCACAGACATCGCCTCACGGTCTGCTGAAGGCAAGAAACGCACGCAGACTTTAGTGACGGTGACACGAGCCTTTGCCTCGACAGTTGTCGGCATGGTGACGGTCATGCTCATCTTGGGCGAGTTCGGTGTCTATTTGGCACCACTCCTCGCCGCCGCAGGCATCGGCGGCATCGCTCTCGGCCTCGGTGCGCAAAATCTTGTCCGTGATGTAATCTCGGGATTCTTTCTCTTGTTGGAAGATCAAATCCGTGTCGGCGATGTGGTGAAGATTGGCGACAAATCCGGCAACGTGGAGCATATCGGGTTGCGCATTCTTACCTTGCGCGATTTCGACGGCAGCCTGCACATCATTCCCAACGGCACCATCACCATGGTCACCAACCAGACCAAAGGTTTTGCCTACGCCATGGTAACGGTAAACGTGTCGCATCACGCTAATGTCGAGGAAACGCTGGCACTACTGACGCAAATTGGCGTGGAGTTCAGCCGAAACCCAGCTTTTGCCAACGACTTGCTTGCCGATGTCGAAGTGACCGGTCTCGAAGACTTCGCCGCACCACGGCTGCGGTTTACCGTGCGCGTTAAAGTCGTGGCTGGTCGGCAGTGGCACATAGCCCGTGAACTGCGCCGCTCCATCAAGGCCACATTCGATACCCACGGCATCAAAATTCTCTGAGCCAAACTAGACGGTTGCGATTGCATTGACCCTCACCCTTGCCCTCTCCCTCCCAGGGAGAGGGCAGTCCGA
>SXGS01682736.1_pt1 | contig 23487 bp, 27 predicted proteins | sample 3174681 | NCBI WGS metagenome assembly SXGS01 (sample SAMN11356861, study PRJNA531348) | freshwater metagenome | isolation source: freshwater sample F1-80 | place: China: Fuxian Lake, Yuxi | collected 2017-12-25
AGGTCAACGTGCGGGTCGAGGGGCAGACGGTGTTCAACAGCACCGCCCTGATCCTCAAGGCCGCCCTGGGCGGTCTCGGCTTGGCATACCTCGCCGAGGACAAGGCGGAGCCGTACATCGCGGAGGGCAGGCTCGTGCGGGTCCTTGCCGACTGGTGCGAGCCGTTCCCAGGCTACTACCTCTACTACCCGAGCCGTCGCCAGCCCACACCGGCCTTCGCCCTGCTGGTTGAGGCCCTGCGCCATCGCGGCTGAGGACGAGCGCGGGACGAAGCGCCTGAGATCGAGGCGCCCCTGCGTAGCCTTTCGCGGAGACGGATGCCGGGTCGCGGCGTTGTCGCTGGCAACCGATTCGCCGGAGCCTCGATGCTGATCCCCTTCTGTGCCGCGTTCCTGCTCGCCATCGAGGCGCTGAGGGTCATCGAGTTGCGACTGGTGCGGATCGCGTGGGGCGGGGCCGAGGCGCAGGCGGAGATGGTATCGATGGTCGGCGAGAAGGTCGTGGCCGCCATGGAGGCTGCCAACACCCTGATGGCGGGCGGCACCCGAGGCCAAGTCGTGGCCCGCTACCGCGAACTGGTGGCGGACAACACGCGGCGCCTGACGGCCTGAGCGGGTCCCCTTGGCTGCGTGGCAGGGCTCGGCTCAGCTAGCCTTTCGAGCGTAGCGGCCCTCGTCCTGAGGCTCGAAGTACCGACCGTGGAAGACGCGGACGTCCATCTTCTTCTTGAGGGTGCCTGGCGTCAGGGGCTCCTTGTGCAGGGTTGCGCCGCGGAGCGTCACGGCCCTGAGCCCCGGCAGGATCTCGGCCGGCGTAAGGGGGCCGCGCTCGACGAGGAGCTCAGCTATCTCCTGCATGACGCGGTTCCAGAACTCCTCGGCCCGGAAGCGGTCGAGTTGGTTCTCGACCTTGGCGAGGCGGGCCTGGACGCGGGCGGCCTCGTCCTCGGCAGCCTTGGCGCGGACGGCGAGCGCGGCGTTCTCGGCCTGGAGCGTCTCGATCATCCCGAGCAGGTGCTCCCGGTCCTGTTTATCCTCGGCCGCCGCGGCCGCGGCGGCCTCGCGCTCGCGGGCGAACGCCTGGGTCGCCTCGCGCTTGGCCTGCTTCCAGAGGTCCATGGCGAGGGCTTGGCCGGCGGCCTTCATCGCCTTGGACAAGTCGGTCGGATCGAGCTTGGGGTCGTAGCCGCGCTTCTTCCGCCAGGCGCGCAGGTGTTTGCAGACCTCGCGCGGGGAGCCGCCGGTGGGGATGGCCTCGCGCACCTTGCGCAGGCTGGGCCGCTCGCCCTTGGCGAGCAAGGCGTCGGCGACGACGAAGACGGTGTACTCGGACGGCATAGGCGTTCCCCCTGGGGCGGCGGGCAGCATGCCTGGGCGAGGTTAAGCGGGCGCTCAGGCTAGCCCCCTGGGGGCGGGGATTCGCGACTCCGAGGCGAGGTATCAGGTAGCGCGACCCGATACCCGGCGCGCGAGCCTATGGCGGCGAGCGGGGCGGGCGGGCCGCCTTCTATCGCGCGGTCGCTGTCTTCAGCGCGAGCACGTTGGTCACGAGGCGTACGCCGGCGTTCGCCGCCGCCATCCGCACGACCAGGTACTGCACGACGAGCGCAGCGACGTACTCGGCCGCGACAACCTTGCTGTGCATGAGGAGGAACGCGGAGGGGCCGAAGATGGCGATGAACAGGACGCTTAAACTGGCATAGTCCCTCAGCAGCAGGAACACCTTGTTCGCGTCGAGCACCATCACGTCGTTCCGCACCGGCTTGTAGAGCTTGTACCAGGCCGCGTTCTGTTCGGCTGGCGCCTGCGGGAAGGTCCCCTTGAATGCCTTGCGTAGGCGTTCGAGGTCGATGCGGGTGTCGCGGGCCGCGTATTTGCTGAACGCGCGGTGGCCTGGCAGGGCGTCGCGTCCACGCCAATAGACAAGGGTCGCTTTGAGCTCCGCGCTCGGGAGCGTGTTCAACACGGTAGCGACCAAGCCCGCGAAACCGATGGGCAAGAGGCTGGGAGCTTGCTTGAGCAAAGCCGGCAGGCCGTCCATTCGAAGCTCGTTGGCCTGCTGGATCGCGTAGAAGACCACGGCGTTCGCGACAACGGCCAGCCACAGCTTCCTGTTGTTCTGCTCCTTAAGGGATCTCGCCACGGCTCAAGTCCCCGCGTTGTGGTCGACCAACCATCCCCACGCGCCATTGTCATGGATGGTCAGCACGATGTTCCCGTAGAATCTCGTCGAGGCCACTCGCTCGGACTGGCCGCGGTACTTGCTGCTCGCGTCGGTCGAGGGCTTCCGTCCGACCGAGACGAAGGTCATGATCGGGCGGATGAGTTGCAGGGCCTCCAGGTGGTAGCCCGTGTCACGGCCGTGATGGCTGGCCTTGAGGAAGTCGCTCTTCAGGCGACCGCCGTAGAAGTTCACCATGTTGTCCCAGGCCAGCTTCTCCACGTCACCCGGCAGGAGGACAGTGCGCCCGCCGTGGTGAACCCGCAGGACGATGCTGATGTCGTTCGAGATGCCGGCGGTGTTGCAGGCGCCGACGACCTCCTCGTCCGGAGAGAGGATCTCGACGTTGTCGCCGCCCGGGTAGCCGTTCTCGTCCTTGCCAAACGCATAGAGGCTGTGGCCGCGACGGTAGACCTTGCGGCGGGTGTCCGACTGCAGGCTTTGGTAGAACTCCCAGTCCACGCGATCTGCGTCGCTGCGGTAGCTGGGCCGCGGCTTCGTATTCGCCGTATCCCAGAAGTTCGCGAAACCGATGCTGTCGTGGATGCGCCTCAAGCCCCTCATGTGGTCGAGGTCCGGATGCGTGAGCACGAACCGATGCAAGCTTCGTCCGCGGAGTTCGCGCTGCATGTAGTCGACGGGGTCGGTCAGCTCCCGCTTCGCCTTAGCCTCGACCTCGTTCCAGGCGGCGAGCCGGCGTTCGGCCAAGAGAAGGGGCGGGGCGGCCCAAGCGGCCGATCCGAAGACCGGGACGGCGGGCGTTAATCGAGCGACTTCTTCGCGGACGAGCGCCTGCTTCGTCTCGTCGTCGTAGGATTGGCTGTTGTTGATGTCGACCATCGTCAGGCGTCCCGACGGATGCTCGATGATCGTGCAGTCGCCGTGGCCGACGTTGAGGAAATGGACCCGCAGCATCGTCGATGCGTCCCGGCGGAAGCCTACAAAGCTTGGACGCCCGACCGTAGCGGTTCACGCGCGCCCCCGTAGCAAAACAGACAGACCGCCGGCCAGTTCCGGCCGATGTTCGCCGAATGTCTACGTTTGTTTGAATTTTGTTCACTCAAGCCCAGGAGCACGTCAACGCGCCCTGGTCCGAGTTCGTTCGGTGTCACATGCGGGCGCGGTGCGCGAGCTTGCGTCGGCGCAGGCCCGTAGTCGACCTGACCGGAAACCCTTGCAGGGCGTTGGACTGGCGTCTCGCCTCACCAGCCCCCCGACCGCGGTGACTTCGGCATCGGCTCAGCCCCTTCATGTGCCTATCCATCATGCATGGGGTAACGGGTCACGCTACCCGATACCCTGCCGCCGTGTCGCGTTTATCGGGCCCGGGCCTCCTGCCGGAAAGGCCTCCGGTACCAGCTCGACCTCGCGCCGGTGCGGATCACGGCGCACCGGGCTTGCGCGGGCACCCGCACCGGGACAGGTTCTGCGCCCCTCAGGAGCCATCGCCATGAAACCCGCGGGCCAGCACCCAACCCATTGACCGCCGGAGTGTCGCCGCATGCCGGGCCTCCGTATCCCGCGAGGCCCCGATGCCAACAAAAATTCTTTGGTCGAGCGACCATCATTTCGGCCACCGGGCCATCCTCGATGGTGACCCGAGCGCGTAGGGGGTTAAGGTCCGGCGCGGACCGAAACCTGGCGCTCGAACCGTGCGATCGCATGCAAGCCGGCCCAGAGCTCGACGACGTCCTCCTCCTCGACAAGCTCGTGCGCCAAAAGACGCGCCTCCTCGTCGGAGGAGGCCCATAGCGGCACCATGCCGGAGATGCGCCCGTTCCGCGCCACTAAAAAGGCTCGGTAAGCCTGCGTCGGCGGATGAGACGACGTGAAAGCCGTGGAATGACGGTTCGAAATCTCGGTCATCGACCTAACCCGTGCGACACGTCGGAGAGGCTCCTGTTCGCCTTGGGCTTGCCTCAGCCGTCGTTGGAACGTGGAGCGGGATCCAAGGTCCCATGACGTCGGCTCCGCGGCGTTGATCCAGGTCATGGCATCCGGAGCAGGCCTCCAACTTTGGTGATCCCGCATCGACATTCGATCGGAAGTGGAAGGCGCGCTGTCGCGAGCACGGCAGACGGCCGCCTTCGTCCTCGTCCGTGATTCCGGAGTGGCTGGAGCGTTCGACATTGGGAAGTCCGGCCACCGCTCCTGACGCCGTTCTATAAGAAGGAGGGCGCCTGAGCCAAAGGAACGCCGACGCGGTCTTTGGCGGATGAAGTCGCGCTCCCAACGATCCGGCTCGCTGAGCTTGGGATGAACCATGAACCCTGCGCCGCGGGGCCAAGCCCAGGTGCAGGAATCATGTCGCCAGCCTCCGTTGTCCTGCCATGCCGAAGGATCCCTGCCACCTCGGTTCCCCAGACGATGTCCAGGAGTCCGCCAGGCATGCCGTTGGCGCTGCCGGGCCCGGCAATTGATGCAAATCAAAGCTTGGGCTTGATCGGCTTCCTAAGCGCGGCGGGAGATGGTCCCACGCGAGGCAATCGGGCAAGCCATGGCCGCGATCCCATCATCGATGCACATGACGCCGGCAGAGGTCAGCCTGGGCCTGACGCTGCTCGTCGCAGCTTTTCTCTGCTTCCTGGTGTCCGCCTGCACCGTGGATGCGCCATTCGGCGTCCACATGGCCGTTCTCGCGCTCGCCTCGATCGCGGGTTTCGTCGCCATCCCCAAGCGTCATGAGGTCCGGGCAACGAGGCTCCGCCGCAAGTCGTTGGGTCAAGCCGAGTCACAACCTCGCACGCCGGCTTGGATAGATCGGCTCGACCAAGCCACCCTCAAGTCGCTCGCCGCCTACGTCAACGGCCTGGGTCGCGGCAGGTGACCGTCGTTTCGGGAGGGGCTCCTTCATCTCGGCGCGATCAGGAGGAAACCAGGGCGGACGTCGGCCATCCCTAGATCGCGGTGCCGATCCTAGGCCCCGTAATGCGAGGCTCGGTCTCGCTTCAGGTCCGGCGGACCGACCGTGGACCGGTTCGTCATGAAAGGTTTGACCGGTGGCCCAACCATGCGGAGGGCACATCGGAGAGAAGGAGAGTATTGAGGATGAGCCATCACGATCCTGTAAGTCCAGATAACGTTCACGATTCGGATGCGCTGCCGTCTTCCGCCCGACCCTTGCTCGACGAGATCGCGCGCGCCCTGAACATCACGACGGCGCTCCCCTCGGCGGTGGCCGAAGCCGGTTCGCCGGACGGCAGCGGATTGGCACCTTTGGCGCAAGCCTCGTTGCTGCTGCAGGCGTTCATCAACCTCTCGGATCCGGAAGCGCGAAGGCGCTGTCTCGACTTCGTCAGGGAAGAGGCCGCCAAGGAGCAGGTGCGAGACTAGCGCACCGTTGACAAGGCGACGCGCCCCTCCGTCCCTCTGGTTCGCGCCGCGGCCGCGCTGACGACCGTCCCGCGGTCCGCGCCGGTGCAGGCCGGCACGCGGCGCTTCTCGACGCCGTCGCCGTCCTGGGCGTCACCTGCCCCTGCGCTCTTGGGTTCGCGATCCCTGCCGTGCAGATCGTGGCGGCCGGTGTCTTGTTTCCGGGGCTGCCCATCGACGGCGCGGTCCTGGAGCGCTTTAGCGTGTTCGACGCGGTAGTGCTCGACAGAACCGTCACGCTGACGGTGCCGGAACCGATCTCGGCCTCCAAGCCCGCACCTGGACCCGCCACGGCGAAGCAGTGGCACGCCGCGCCACCGGGATGTCTGTCCAAGCCAAGTTCCTTGCGTTCCACGACGAGCCGTTCCGGAGCGAAGCCTGGTTTCCCGGGAGGACCCGGAGCTTCGCGGATCCGATAGCCGTGATCCACGCCGCGACAACCGGCTCAGGCCAAGCGGCGCCGCTCGGCTTCATCGGCGTGGGATCGGGTTTCCGTGCCTCCGTCGACGAGAAAAACCTGACAGCAGCCTGCGACGCCTAGCTCGTTCGCCTGTTCGACGCGGAGTCGGCTCAGCCGCGCAGCCCTCCGCAAGGACTGGTCGGCGGATGCCTTGACCACGACCGCGGAGGACAGCAGCGGCGGCGCATCCCATGGCCCCGCGGACGAGGCTTGGGTCCGGGGACGCCGGACCGGCCTCGGACGGGCAGAGAGCGCGCGAATCTCGGAAGGATCCCGCTTAGCATCGGCTCGCGCGGCGCCCGTCGCGCTCGGCAACCAGGAGCGTGGCTTGAGGTCTCCGACGTGGCACCGTTGCAGTTCGCGCCGGCTGTGCTCCCTGGCAAACTCCCGCAACGGAGCCTTCGCCGGTTCGCGCCCGGGCTCTCGACGTTATGGCCCGCGAAAGGGGCGCTCGGAGGCCCGGCGGCGCCGTATCATGCCAATGGCAGAACAAGGTCGACATGGTCGGCGTGTAGGTAGCTATTCCTCATCGCTCACTTGTGGATCCCGGCGGTCCCTCGCCGCAACGCTCCCTGTGGCGATGAAGACCGAAGTGCCGGGTGACGCTTCCCGATAGAAGGCAGTCGGAACCGGGAATCCGATATCCCGGCAAGGGACGCGGGACGCCGCCTTGGCAAAGGGTCTGTCAGGCCCGGCCGTGGAGGGGCTCGCGGCGCCCAGGGGGCGGAAGGGTGGCACCTCGACGACCGCGGCCCCGCAAGCGGCCATCAAGGCGCGCAGCAGGTCGACGCACTCCTCCGCCTGGGCTCGGGTGAGCAACCCCGCGCGGCGGAACACCTTTCCGGAGGCGGACGCGGCCACGACGGCGAATCGCCCGTCCGGCATGTCGACGATGCTGCAGCGGACCGGCCTTGCCATGACGGTGCGGCTCCTCAGACGCCTGTGAGGCGCCGCGTGTTGTCAGCGACCAACTCGCGGTAGCGAGCAACGATACGATCGTGCGAGCCTCCGGCCATAATGGTATTGGCCGCCTCCATCGCCGCGACGACCTTCTCGCCCACCATCGAGATCATCTCCGACCTGGCCTCGGCCCCGCCCCAGGCGATCCGCATCAGCCGCAGCTCGATGACCCTTTGCGCCTCAATGGCGAGCAGGAACGCGGCACAGAATGGATTGAGCATCGGGGTCTCCGGGCAGGCACGAAGGGACGGGTAACGCAAACGACGAGGCCTTGGTGCCATCGGACGGCCGCTAAGCGAGGGCGTGGGACAAACCGGTGCGAGTTCGTGGGAATGGCATGGATGCTCTCGTGCCCGACGACCTCTGGGCGGTGGTCGAGCCGCTTCTGCCGCCTGGGTCCAAGAAGCCCAAAGGTGCCGGCCGCCTGCCTCGGATCAGGCGTTGGCAGGCATCATCCCGGTTCTGCGCACGGGCATGCAGCTGCACGCCGACAAGGCATACGGCCATTGCCGTTGTCGGCACGATTGCCGGGCGCGCAGCATCACGCCCCGGATCGCGTGCCGCCGCATCGAGAGCAGCGAGGGCTCTGCCCTTACCGATGCATCGTGGAGCGGACGCTGGCGTGGCTGGGCCGCTTCAGCGAGCACGCCGTCCGCCACGAGCGCAGCGCCGAGATCCACGTCGACCTCAGGACGCCCGCTTGCGCCATCAACTGCAGAACGCAGGCAACCCGGCTTCGCCCCTGACTCTAAGCTGCGGGGCTTCTCCGTGACGATGGCTCGAATGCGAACGGTCCGAGGAACGCTCCGTTATGCACGAAAGTGTCGGGGCCGCCGTCATGCTCGACCGAAAGCGCTCCCAGGCGTTTGTCCGGAGTGACTGAGCAGCGAGAACGAAGCCTGGATACGCCAGCGAGGAACCTGCCCCCCGGTCTCGCGAGGCGGCTCTGCACGACCCGCACGTGGATCGGCCTGGGCGTCCTCGTGCCCATCGGTATGCTCGTCGTCTCAGGCGTGATGCTCCTCGACCTGCGCCGTGAGGCCTGGGACAAGGCCGGGCAGACCTCGATCAACCTGCTGCAGGTCATCGAACGCGACATTGCCCGCAACGTCGAGATCTTTGATCTCTCCCTACAGGGAGTCGTTGAAAACCTGCGCACGCCCGGCATCGATGCGATCGGCCCGGCGATGCGTCAGTTGGTCCTGTTCGACCGCGCTGCGACCGCCCGCGACATGGGCGCGATGTTCGTTCTCGACGAGCACGGCGACGTCACCGTGGATGCGGGCGCCCTGCCGCCCCGCAAGGGCAACTACGCTGACCGCGACTACTTCCGGGCTCATAGGGAGCGGCCAGGCCTGGGACTCTTTATCGGCCGGCCGCTGGTCTCCAAGATCAGCGGCGAGCGCATGCTGCCCTTCAGCCGGCGTCTGAACAAGCCCGACGGCTCGTTCGGCGGGGTAGCCCTGGGTTCGCTCAAGCTCGGCTACTTCTTGCGCCTCTTCGACCGGCTCGGCCTTGGGCAACAGGGAGCGGTCAGCCTATACATGCGCGACGGCACGCGGGTCATGCGCTACCCGTACGCGGAGTCCGAGATCGGCAGGAGCGTCGCGGGGACGCCTACTTTCGAGCGGTTCGTCGACGAGCGCTCCGGCACCTTCGTGGATACCTCAGCCCAGGACCGCATCAAGCGCCACCACACCTTCACCCAGGTCGGCGACCTGCCGCTGATACTCGACGTCGCCATGGCCATCGACGGGATCGAGGCCGGATGGCGCGCCAAGGCCATCGTCATCGGTGTCGCCGTCATCGCGATGTGCGGGCTGACCGTCATTCTGTCACTCCTCTACGGGCTCGACCTGCGCCGCCGCGACGCGATGCAAGCGGAGCTCGCCCACCTCTCGCACACCGAGCCCTGACCGGCCTGGCCAACCGGCGCCGCTTCGAACAGGCATTCGAGCAGGCCTGGAGGAATTCCCGCAGGAGCGGGGAGCCGCTCTCCTTGCTTGTCGTCGACGCCGACCACTTCAAGCGTTTCAACGATCGTTACGGCCACGCCATCGGCGACGACGTGCTGAGGGGACTCGCCCGCTGCCTCATCGCAAGCGCGCACCGGCCGGGGGACCTCGCCTGCCGCATCGGCGGGGAGGAGTTCGCGGTCCTCCTGCCCGAGACCGATGCGGCCGGAGCGTTGCGCATCGCCTGCAAGGTCCACGATCTCGTATCGGTCCTCACGGTGCCGTCTGCCGGCATCGGCGCCGGCGGCGTCACGGTGAGCATCGGCCTGGCGACCAACCAAGGCTCGTCGAGCGAACAGGCGGAAGTGCTTTACCGGGCGGCCGACGCGGCCCTCTACGACGCGAAGGTAGGCGGCCGCAACCAGACCCGGTGTGCTTCCGGCCCGTGGGACCACCACGAGGGCGGTACGCGTCCGCTGCGCCTTGTGAGAACCTGACGAACCTGTGCGAGCCCGCGCTAGACATTCCCGGCAAGGATGCTGGCGTAGCGAACCTTCAGGGCTGCGACCTGGGCCCGCGCTCCCATCGCCTTCACGCGGTGGTATCGGACGAGGCTCAGCATACCCTCGGAGATAGCATGATTGCCGGCTCGGCGGCATTCGTGGGCGCTGGTGGCCAGCGAGCGCGCAAGGCCCTCGTCCAGGATGATCCCCCGCAGGAGCTCGTCCATCAGCCTGTGAACGGCCTCGCGCATTTGTGCCCTCCACCGCACGTGCCTTCGCCTCCGCGCGCTGGGCCGCCGGAGACGAGCCGTGTTAAGGCACAGGCCAAGTGACCGGGAAGAGGTAACGGATTTGAGGGACAAGGCCGCGTCGGCGGTTGCGCCCGAGCAGGGCGGCAGCGTTGCCGAGGAACTCGCCTACCGCCTGCGTCAGCAGCAACTCGCCGCCGAGTACGGGCTCTTCGCCCTGAGGACGCACGACACCGCCACCCTGCTGCAAGAGGCCACGCGGCTCTGCGCCCTCGGCTTGCATAGCGAGCTCTGCAAGGTGATGGAGTTCCTGCCCGACGAGGGCCAATTCATCGTGCGCGCCGGCATCGGCTGGAACCCCGGCGTGGTCGGGCACGCGCGGGCCGGAGCTGACGTGGAGAGCCCGGCCGGCTACGCCTTCCGCACCGGCGAGCCCGTCATCTCGAACCATTTGGAGGCGGAGACCCGGTTCCGCACGCCCGCCGTCCTGGTCGAGCATGGTGTCAGGCGCGCCATCAACGTGCTGATCCAGGGCGAGGACAGGCGCTTCGGGGTCTTGGAGGTCGACAGCCCGACGGAGGGGCGCTTCACGCAAGCCGACCTCGCCTTCGTGCAAGGCTTCGCCAACCTGCTCGGCGTGGCCATCGAGCGGCAGGAGGCCGAGGAGGCCCTGCGGGCGAGCGAGACCCGCTCCCAGGCAAACGAGACCCTGCTGCAGGATGCGTTGGCGCAGCAGGAGGTGCTGACCCGCGAGATCAGCCACCGCGTCAAGAACAGCCTCGCCATCGTCGCCGGCCTGCTCAGCATGCAGGGCCGCAGCGCGACTGACCCCGCCCTGCGGCAGGCGCTGGAGGATGCCCGAGCCCGGGTGCAGACCATCGCCGGCGTCCATGACCGGCTCTGGCGCTCGGACGAGATCCACAGCGTCAACCTCGCGGAGTTCATGGGCGAGCTGTGCGAACAGCTTCGCTCGTCGGCCAAGCCGGGACAGACCCTTGCCGACGCCTTCGCGCCGGTGTCGATCGCGGCGGACCAAGCCGTGCCCCTGGGGCTGCTCGCCAACGAGCTTGTCACGAACGCCTTCAAGTACGCCTACCCGGACGGCGCGGGAGAGGTCTCGATCTCGGTCCAGCCGGATGCCGCGGGACACCTGCGGCTCACGGTTCGCGACCGGGGCGTCGGCCTTCCGCCCGGCTTCGATGCGGGGACGTCGAAAAGCCTCGGCATGAAGCTGATCGCGACGCTCGCCCGGCAACTCGGCGGGGAGCCGCAATGGCGGGTCGCCGAGGCGGGAACGGTGTTCATGCTCGACTTCCTTCCGAGAGCGGGCGCGCGGGACACGACCTAAGCGCCAAGCGCCTCCGCAGCAGGGCCTCGGGCTGCACGAAGGCGGGTTTGAACCGCCGGACGGTTTGCGGAACGGGCAAGCGCGCACACCCGTCAAGGTGTCCTCCGCGCCGTGGTCGGCCTAGCCGGCTGTACCATCAGTTGCGGCTCGGCAGCGGCATGGCGACCATGACTCGCAAGCCGTCCGGATCGAAGGCGATATCGACCTTGGCGCCGACCTGCAGGGTAAGGATCCTGTTGAGGAGAGCTGCGAGCCGAAGCCCTCGCGGGTCGGCAGCGCGACCGGCGGTCCGTCATGCTCGTTCCAGGTCCAGCGCAGCAATCGCCCGTCTGGCTCGTCCTCCACTGACCAGGTTACCTCCACGCGCCCGTCCGGGTCGGCCAAAGCCCCGTGGCGCAGGGCGTTTATGGCGAGCTCGTGCAGCGCCATGCCGACCGGAACCGCCAGCTCGGAAGCGAGGATGACAGGCGGCCCGCACATGGTCGTGCGTTTCCGCCCTGGCTCGTCGTAGGCCCTCAGCTCCGCCGAGACGAGGTCCCGGAACGGCACCGCCTGGGTATGGTCCTCCGTTATGAGCGCGTGCGTCTTGGCAAGCGAGGCGATGCGGCCGGTGAACGCTTGGCGGAACTCGGACAGACCAAGGGATGAGCGCAGGCTCGCGTTGAGCACGGCCTGGACGATGGCGAGCGTGTTCTTCACCCGGTGGTGGAGCTCGCGCACCAGCAAGTCCTGCCGGTCCTCGGACGCACGTCGCTCGGTGACGTCGCGCTGCGCTGAGACCCAGCGCGTGATTCGCCCCTCGGAGTCCCGCACCGGCGTGATCAGCCACTCGACCATGTAGGTCGTGCCGTCCTTGCGGTAGTTCACCGCCTCGTCCTGGAACGCCTCGCCGGCTGCGAGCGCCGCCCGCATGCGGTCCAGTACGGCGCGGTCCGTTCCCGGACCTTGCAGTAGCCGCGGCGTGCGGCCGACGACCTCACGCGCCTCGTAGCCCGTCATGCGGGTGAAGGCGGGGTTGACGTACTCGATGCGTGGACCGGGCTCGTCCAGATCGGCCGAGGTGATCATGATGGCCTCGCCCGATGCCTCGACCGCGGCCTGCAACACTTTGAGATCCGGTCGCCGTAGACTCGGTTCGTCCTCGTCCGCCACTGCATTCCCCCTGGCTGCACGCCCGCGAACCTCCGGGTTAACCTGTGTCATGCCAACCGGTTGCGGCCCTGCGTACCCGGCCCGGTGAGACGCTTCGCCACCGGGCACGTTGTCCAGCGCCGCAACGGTGCCGCGGCGGTTCGGAGCGTTGCGTGTGGAACAAGGTGTGGTGATGGCGGTCCTCTGCATCGTCGGCGGCGGCGCCGCCGCCCAGGTGCCCGCGGCGCGGCTCCGCATCCCGGCCATCGTCCTCCTACTTGGGCTCGGCTTCATGGCGGGTCCCATGCTCGGGCTGCTCCACCCCACTGAGTCCCTCGGTCCGAACCTGCGCCCGTTGATCGGCCTGGCCGTGGCCGTCGTGGTGTTCGAGGGAGGGCTCGCGCTCAATTTCCGCGAGCTTAGGGCCGCCGGCGAGGGCGTGTTGCGGCTCACCGCCATCGCGCTGCCCATCGACTTCGTGCTGGGAACGCTCGCCGCCCACCTGATCGGCGGATCGTTCTGGGGCCCGGCCGCCGTGTTCGGCGCCATCCTGGTAGTGACCGGGCCCCACCGTGATCTTGCCGCACCTGCGCCACGCCCGGCTGGAGCGGCGCTCGGCCTCGTTCCTGAAGTGGGAGGCGATCGTCAACGACCCCGTCGGCGCCATCCTCACCGCCATCGTCATCGAGATCCCGGTAGGCCTGCCCCAACGTTCAGGCGAGGAAGCCGCCGCGGACTTGGCGCTGCACCTCGCGGAAGGCGCGGCGGTCGCGACAGCCCTCGGCGTGGGCTCGGCCTTCCTCGTTGCCTTGGCATTCCGGCGCGACCTCGTGCCCGAAACCCTGAAGACGCCCTTGGTGCTGGCCCTTGCGCTCGTCGCCTACGCGGTGCCGAACCTCCTGATGCACGAGGCCGGTCTGATCGGCGCGACCGTGTTCGGTATCGCTCTCGCCAACCTACACATGCCCGGCATCGCGGAACTCCGCCGGTTCAAGGAGGCGCTCGTCGTCCTTCTGGTCTCCTGCCTGTTCGTCGTGCTCACGGCCGACCTCGACCTTGCGGTCCTAGGCAAGCTCTCATTGCCCATCATGGCGCTCACGGCCGCGACGCTCTTTCTGGTACGTCCGTCCGCCATCTGGCTGGCCACCTGGCGCAGCGACGTGATCTGGCGCGAGCGCCTCTTCGTCGGCTGGATCGGCCCACGCGGCATCGTGGCCGCAGCGGTCGCCGGTCTGGCGGGACCCAGGCTTAGTGAGGCCGGCTACGCCGGCGGCGACTTGGTCCAGCCGACGGTGTTCGCCGTCATCGTCGCGACGGTGCTGGCGCACGGCTTCTCGCTCGCGCCGCTGGCGCGGCGGCTCGGGCTCTCGGTCGCCGCCAACGCAGAGCGTCTGGCCATCGTCGGCGCCTCGCCCTGGTCGAGCGACCTTGCACTGACGCTTCATCGCGCCGGCGTGCCGGTACTGCTGATCGACACGTATCCCGGTGCCTTGCAGGCCGCGAGGGCCTCACGGGTGCCGACGCTGCAGGCGGAACTGCTCTCGCGCCATGCCGAGGAAGGCTTGGTCGACCATCCGCCGGACTACCTGATCGCGGTGACACGGGACGAGCTCTACAACGCGCTCGTCTGCACCCGCCTCGCTCCCGAGCTCGGCCGGGAGCGGGTCTACCAACTCGCCCCCTCGGCCGATCATCTCTTGCACGCGGAGACAGGCGTCAGCCGCGACCTGCGCGGCAAGGTGCTCGGTGTCCGTGGCCTGGATTTCGAAACCCTGGCCGAACGTCACACAGACGGTTAGCGCTTCGCGGTCGAACAGCCGAAGCCGCTCAAGCGTCGGGCACCCAGTGCCTGCTGGCCATCTGATCCGACGGGGTTCTCGACTTCCCGTCACCCGAGCGCGAACTCGACGCGGCGACGGCTGCCGACCGGCTGCTCGTGTTCCTGGCGGGTGACAGGGACACCCGCTCGCCCATCGAGCGTTGCGGGGAAGCCGGCACAGCGGCCCTCAAGTAGCCGAGAGCAACCAACCAAAGGATGGCGATGTCGTCCGGGGACCGACGCGGCAAGTGGCCGCCATCGGTCCAAGCCCGTTGAGAAACCGGCATGTTTTCCTGAATGTTAATCCGCGGAACTTTGATCCGCGCCGGGCGATTCTGAATGGAAGCCGCGGCAAGCGCGGACCCGTTCGGGAGGAAGACGATGACCGCGACCGTCACGTCGGGTGCGCCCGATACGCCGCGCAACCGCGGCGACCACGATGCGCCACACACCAGCCCCGTCACGCCGGGCGAGGACGCGCGCTCCATCATGCTCAACAAGATCTCCTGGGGCGCGGTGCTCGCGGGCGTCGTCGTCGCGCTCGTGGTGCAGCTGCTCCTCAACCTTCTCGGACTGGCTATCGGGGCGGCTTCCTTAAGCGCGGCCGGCGGTGACAATCCCTCCGCCCAGACCTTCTCCATCGGAGCGGGCCTTTGGTGGACGCTGTCGGGCGTGATCGCCTCCTTCGCTGGCGCCTACACGGCGGGCCGGCTCTCGGGCAAGCCGAAGGAGAACACCGCGGCCTGGCACGGGCTCACGGCCTGGGCCTTCACCACCCTGGTCATCTTCTACCTGCTGTCGTCGACCGTCGGCGGCGTGCTCGGCGGCACCTTCAACTCGCTCAGCAGCGTGGCCGGCGGCCTGGCAAATACGGCCGGCGGCGCGGTGCAGACGGCCGCGCAGACGGCCGCGCCCTCGCTGTCGAAGGTGGGCGACCCGTTCTCCTCCATCGAGCAGTCGGTGCGCGGGGCTTCGGCCGGTCAGGACCCGGCGGCGGCGAAGGATGCGGCCGTGTCCGCGATGCGCGCCGTCCTCACCGGGGATCAAGCCCAGGCCGACGCGGCCCGCAACCGCGCGGCTGAAGCTCTGGCGAAGGCGCAGAACATCTCAACGGATCAGGCTAAGCAACAGGTTCAGCAGTACGAGCAGCAGTACCGCCAGGCGGCCGACAGCGCCAAGGAGCAGGCCAAGCAGGCGGCCGAGCTGACGCGCAAAGCCGTCTCGCGCGGCGCCCTGTTCGGCTTCTTCGCGCTGGTGCTTGGAGCCGTCGCCTCCTGGTTCGGCGGGCGCATAGGCGCGGTGCACCCGACCGTCACGGGCCTGAACCTCAGCCCGATACAGAACCGGCCGTGAGCGACGGTCCCGCCTACACGACCCCAACCGGCCCGACCTCCACGGACGAGGTGACAGCCGGCGAGACGGTGGTGATCCCAGTCGTCGAGGAGACGGCGCGCATCGAGAAGCGCGCCATCGAGACCGGCCGGGTCCGGGTCAGCACGCACACGGACACGGTCGAGCAGGTCCTGCGCGAGACCCTGCGGGGCGACATGGTCGGCGTCACGCGAGTGCCGATCAACCGGACCATCGGCGAGGGCGAGGTCGCCCCGCAGGTCAGGGACGAGGGCGGGGTGACCATCATCCCGGTCCTGGAGGAAGTACTCGTCGTCGAGAAGCGGCTGGTCCTCAAGGAGGAGGTCCACATCCGCCGCACGACCTCGGGCGAGAACGTCGAGGTTCCGGTCACGCTGCGCCGCCAGCGCGCCGTGGTCGAACGCGTGAGCCCCACCGGGGAGATCACGGAGATACCAACAGAGGAGGCGGGTTCATGACACAGACCATCACGGCCATGTACGACGACCAGGCGCAGGCCCAGGCCGCCATGAGCAAGCTCATCGGGGCGGGCTTCCCGCAGAGCGCGATCCGGCTGACGGCAGGCGCATCCACGACCACGACCGCGGTCCAGGGTTCGGGTTCGTATGACCGCACCCGCGACGAAGGCGGCTTCTGGGCATCGCTGAAGGACGCCTTCATGCCGGAGGAGGACCGTTACACCTACAGCGAAGGCCTGAGCCGTGGCAGTACGTTGCTGACCGCCACGGTGGAGGACAGCCGGGTCGGTGACGCCATGGACATCCTGGAGGAGCACGGCTCGGTTGATCTCGACGAGCGCGAGGCGACGTGGCGCAAGGAGGGCTGGAGCGGCTACAGCGGCGGCACGTCCACGGGCGCGGGCGCGACCGGCACGGCCATGCAGGGCGGTGCTCAGGCAGCCGGCGGCATTCCGGTGACCGGTGGGGCGACCGGCGCAGGAACGGCCGCGGCTGCAGCCGACCTGCGTGGAACCTCGTCGGGCGGCGTAGCCGCCGGCACCCATGGCACGGCTGCAGGTGACAAGGAGTACATCCCGGTCGTCGAGGAGCGGCTGAACGTCGGAAAGCGCGTGGCCGAGCACGGGCGTGTGCGGGTGCGCTCCTACGCCATCGAGCGTCCGGTTGAGGAGCAGGTGAGCCTGCGCGAGGAGCACGTCGAGATCAACCGCCGCCCGGTCGATCGTCCGGTCACGGCGGCCGACGAGGCGCTGTTTGCCGAGAAGACCATCGAGGCGACCGAGCGTCGCGAGGAGGCAGTGGTCTCTAAGGATGCCCGCGTGGTCGAGGAGGTCGGCATCCGCAAGGACGCCACCCAGCGCACCGAGACGGTCTCGGACACGGTGCGGCGCACCGAGGTCGAGGTCGAGGACGAGCGCGGCAACGTCAGCCGCACGGGCACGACCGGGACGGACACCCGTAAGCCCGTCTGAGGCTTCGGAAACCTGGACCTCGGGGCTGGCTGATCCTTCGAGGTCGCGCCGGCCCCTTGCGGACGGATGGCGGCATTCCCTCGACACGGAGAACGAACGATGAGCGACGGCTACCCCTCGATGACGGCGCTGCTGGGTCTGTTGGCCCTGGCCGGTTACCAGAACAGGGACAAGCTCGCCGAGTTGCTCGGCGGAGCCGGTCAGGGCGCCTCGGCGCCCGCAAGCCCCGGTGCCGCACCCGGCGGCCTCGGCGGCTTGGCAGGCGGAGCGGCCGGGGGTCTCGGCGGGCTTCTCGGCGGCCTCCTCGGAAGCCAACGCGGCGCGGCGCCCGGCGGCTTCCTGAGCAGCGGCCTGGGCGAGATGCTGGAGCGCTTCCACCAAGCCGGGCACGGGCCGGCAGCGCAGTCCTGGGTGAACCATGGACCGAACCAGGAAATCGCGCCACAGCACCTGGAGCAGGCCATCGGACCCGACGTGCTCGCAACGCTGACGCAGAGGACAGGCCTGTCCCGGGACGAGTTGCTGTCGCGCCTCTCCCGTGACCTCCCGCAGGCCATCGACCGCTACACGCCTGACGGCCGAGTTCCGGCCTAGTTATGTCGAGGTTCCGCCCTTGGCCGGGGGCGGCGTCGAGCCAGCTTCGACCAAGGGCGGAACCGATGCAAGCTGCGGGTGGTCACCCTCGGGGGGTTCCCCTTCGAGACGGGTGAGCGAATGGCCGAGCCTGAGGTGCCGCTCCTCGACGAGACTCTCGACTGCCTGATCATCGGAGGAGGGCCGGCTGGCCTGACCGCCGCTCTCTACCTGGCCCGCTTCGAGCGCCGCTTCCTCGTGGTGGATGCATTCATCCATGCGCTCCGTGATGATGGCGGCGTCCTGACGGAGTTGCCGCTCCGTCCGGGGCGGCTCCAGGCCCGAGAGCGACGCCTTGCTCCGCCCCCACAAGGACAGCCTGATGGCGATGGCCGCGAACACGCCCCCGACGATGGGGCCGCGAGCGCGTCCGACTGGAGGAGCACCGCCAAGCCCTTCACCAGGGCGAGGATCCACACCATGAGCGCCGTCACGACGAGCACGCCGGCGGCCATGAACAGGCTCATGGCCAGGGTAAGGTGATGCAGCCCCTCGGCCATCTCGGCCCGGAGGAGCGCGATCTCCTTCGAGACGAGTTCCTGCGTGTCGCGGACCGCGTCCCCGAGGAGGGTCGGGATGGGGCGGGGCCGGGGCTCGGCCATGGGCGCTCCTAGATGTCGGGCGTGGGGAAGACCTCGACGGGCACTACAGCGTGCGAGCGCGGGATCGCCCCAGGCCCGGACGCCTTGAGGAAGCGGAGGAGCGCGAAGCCGGCCAGCGCTGCGGCGGCCAGGGCGACGCCGGGCCGGCACCGGACGGCGGCCTCGACCTCGTCGTAGAGCTCCGCGCCCGTGCGGCGACCGATGTCGGCGGAGAGTTCCTCGACGCCCTCGGCCGCGCTGTCGAAGAACGCTTTCAGGTGCGGCGCTCCCTCGAAGCCGGAGCCAGCCTCGCGGATGCCCGCTGCGACGTCGGAGACGGCTCGGACCGCGTCCTGCTTCCGGTTGGCTGCGTAGCCCTGCACCTGCTCGCGGATGGCACCGGCGAGTCCGACGCCCGGCGAGGGGTCGTGCTCCAGGGGACCTGCCGAAGGGTCCCGGGAACGGTCGGGCATCGTGGCGTCTCCTTCGCGCGAGCAGGGTGCTTGGCCCGTCGGAGACGGAAGGCCGCATTAGGGGGTTCCGCGCCCCGCACTCGATTGGAGTGGGTCCGAACCGCCTCGCTTCGCGTTGAGGCGGCGAGGACGCGCACCGCGCGTCGATGGAGGACGACATGGACGAGCAGAGGGTAACCGGCGAGGTGAAGAAGGTGGCCGGCCAAGTCGAGGGCGCCGTGGGCGACCTGACCGGCGGCAAGGAGACCAAGGCCGAGGGCCAGGCGACCGAGCTGCGCGGCACAGTCGAGAACTTGGTCGGGCAGGCCAAGGACGCCGTGCGCGACGTCGCGGGGCAGGCGAGCCAGGTCGCCGGCCCCGCAGGCGATGCGGCGCGGGAAGCCCTGCGCACCGCCCGCGAGAGGCTGCCCAGGGCCGACGATGCCTACCGGCGCGGCAACGAGGCGGTCCGCGGCCATGTCGAGGCAGCTCCCATCGGCGCGCTCCTGGCGGCCGCGGGCGTCGGCTACCTTCTCGGCGTGCTCATCCACGGGCGAGACTGAGTGCACGCGGGCGCGGACCGGACGCTGTGGGTCCGCGCCCCGGCAACGTTCGAGCCGCTGCGGGACCGAACGGCGTGTCGTGCGTTGCACCAGGGGGCTGCGAGTGAGCGCGCGCATGCCGGTCTTCTTCTTCGACGTGTGCGCCGGGGGGCTCCTGGAGGCCGACGAGGAAGGTATCGAACTCGCGAGCGCCGAGGCGGCCTACCTTGAGGCGTGCGCTGCCATCCCGGGCTTGACCGCCGAGCTGCTGCGGGCCGGCGGCCACCCGAAGGGATACGCCTTCGTGGTTGCGGACGAGGCAGGGCGAGTCTTGTTCGAGATCCCCTTCCACGAGGTGCTCGATGGCGGGCTCGCGCCGCGACGCCCGGGACCGGGTACCTAGCGCGTCCTCGCCCACGACCATTGGGAATAGTCTTACCAGCAGGGGCTGATTTTTTCAGTCACCGCCACGTCAACGGTCCGCCGACCGAAGGCGGGCCCCCTCAGGTGCTCACCAGCCCCGGGCAGGAGGGTCTCGAACCCTGCTCCGCGATGGCCGGGGCAGGGCCCACGCGCCAACACCTTCGCGTCGTTTCCGATTCCGAAAGGGCAGTGCGAGCGGGGGCCAGCGCGCCCCTCCTGCGGCAGCCTGCGAACGCCCCGCCAACGGCGCCGCTCGGTCCTCGAACGCACCCTTCCAGGTGCGTACCCCGACGGCGAGCCGAAGCGTCACAAGTCGTACGGCCATCTTCGGACGCCGGAGCCCTCGCGCGTTGCCCGGGACTTCGCGCTGGCCCTTGTCGGGAACACAGGGATTCTGGGTGCGCGCCGCGACCGGCGGCGCAGGTGCCTCATGAGGGTCGCGTAGCCAACCCATGAACCTGCGGAGCGTGGCAGGCGTTACCGGCTACACGGGGACGAGACCGCATGCAGCAGCGCTGGCCGAGTCGGTTGTGGATCGTGCGGCACGGGGAGAGTGCCGGCAACGTCGCCGCCGAGGCCGCGCACGGCGCTCGCTTGGCCCGGATCGACATCGCGGAGCGCGACGTGGACGTCCCCCTTAGCGAGCGCGGCGAACGGCAGGCCGACGCGGTCGGGCTCTGGTTCGCTGGCATGCCGGCGGACGAGCGCCCCGAGATCGTACTGACCTCGCCCTACCTGCGGGCCAGGCAGACCTCCGAGCGCATCCGTGCCGCCGGTGGCCTGGCGCCGGGCGCACCCGAGCACCTGATCGACGAGCGCCTCCGCGAGCGGGAGCTCGGTATCCTCGACAGGCTGACGCGAGCCGGCGTCGAGCAACTGCATCCCGAGCAGGCCGAGATGCGAACGCGCCTGGGCAAGTTCTACCACCGGCCGCCGTCCGGCGAGAGCTGGTGCGACGTGATCCTGCGCCTTCGAAGCGCGCTCGACACGGTCTCGCTGCACCACGGGGAGCGGCGGGTGCTCATCGTCGCGCATCAGGTCGTGGTGCTCTGCCTGCGCTACCTGATCGAGGACATGACTGAGGCCGAGATCCTGGCCATCGACGCCGAGGGCGACGTCGCGAACTGCTCGGTGACCGAATACGCCTTCCAGCCTCGCCAGGGCACTACCGGCAAGCTGGCGCTGCAGCGTTACAACTTCGTCGCGCCCGTCGCTGCGGCAGGTGCGCCGGTCACCTCCGAACCCGATGCGAACGTGGCGGCCCGATGACGACGCACGAGACACTCACCGCCGACCGGCTCCGGGCGTTGCCGCTGCCGATGCCTCAGGAGGGCAGCAAGGACGAGCGCGGCAGCGCGCTGGTCCTAGGCGGCTCGGTGTCCGTCCCGGGCGCGGCCCTGCTGTCCGGCGTCGCGGCCCTGCGCGCGGGGGCCGGCAAGCTGAAGATCGCCACCGTCGGGAGCGCGGCCGTCGGCCTGGCGCTGGCAGTGCCGGAAGCCATGGTCATCGGGCTTCCCGAGACACCGCAGGGCGGCGTCGATGGTGCGCGGGCGTCGGACCGCCTGCGCGAGGTGGCGGAAGCCTGCGACGCCCTCCTGGTCGGGCCCGGGCTGATGGGGAGCGGGCCCACGACAGCGCTGGCGGTCGAACTTATGGAGGCGTTGCCGTCCGCCGCCTTCATCCTCGACGCCGCTGCCGTCAGCGGGCTGGCCGCGCATGCCGACCGGGTCCGCCGACACAAGGGGCGGGTAGTGATCACGCCCCATGCCGGCGAGATGGCGCAGCTGCTGGACCGGAGCCGGGACGCGGTGGAGGCCGATCCGCTCGACGCGGCGCTCGCGGCGACGGACCTGCTGCAGGCCGTGGTCGTGATGAAGGGGGCGCAGACCTGGGTCGTGGACCCGCAGGGCGCGCGCTGGTTCTACGAGGGCGGCGGCGTCGGCCTGGCGACCTCGGGCTCCGGCGACGTCCTGGCGGGCATTGTCGTCGGACTGCTCGCGCGGGGCGTGGAGCCGCTGACGGCCGCTCTGTGGGGCGTCTTCCTGCACGGCGAGGCCGGCAAGCGCCTGGCTGCGTCGGTCGGTCCGGTCGGCTTCCTCGCCCGGGAACTCTCGGGCGAGGTGCCGGGACTGCTACGGGAGACGGAGGTCTAGCTCCCAAATGCAACCGTAGTGGCTGAGCCACCTATAGGCGCGCTCCGGACGCCATCACACAAGTGCGCCCTGTGTGCCGGTGCCCCTTTACCCGGCGGTCCGAGAACGTGCTTGAATCGAGAGCCGCGTTTCACCCACAAGGAAGGTCCTGATCGGATCGGACACGGCAGCGAATGGACGGCGCGCCGGCGACACCTCTGAACCCCTTCCCGGGCACCGGCGAGATGGCCGCCCGCATGCGGGGGCACGACTGGTCGGCAACCCTGCTCGGGCCCGCCGACGCTTGGCCGACCGCACTGGTTGTCATGGTCGGCGTCGCGCTCCAAGCCGCCACGCCGATGGCGGTGTTCTGGGGCCCGAACCTCGCCATCCTCTACAACGACGCCTGGGGCGCGCTCGTCGGCGGCAAGCATCCCGGCGCCCTGGGGCGTCCGGCGCGGGAGGTCTTCCCTGAGGCGTGGCCGGAGCTCGGCCCAATGTTCGCCCGGGTGCTCTCGGGCGACGGGGCCGTCGAGGTGCAGGACCAGCGCCTGGTGCTTGACCGGAACGGCACGCCCGAGGAGGTCTCCTTTACCTACAGCCTCAACCCGGTCCTCGGCGAGGACGGGCGCGTCGCCGGCGTCTTCAACGTCGCGCAGGAGACGACCGGGCGCGTGCGCGCAGCGGCCAGCCTAACCGAGAGCGAGGAGCGCTTTCGCAGCTTTGCCGAGAACTCGGCCAATGTGCTCTGGATCGCCGACCCCGAAGGCAACCGCCTGGAGTACCTGAGCCCGGCCTACGAGCGGATCTGGGGCGACCGCCGCGAACCCGTCATGGACGACCTTGGGCGCTGGGCCGCGCTAGTGCATCCCGAGGACCGAGAGCGCGCCTACGCCGCCATGCCGCGCCTCCTCGCCGGCGAGACCTGCACGGTCGAGTACCGAATCGTGCGGCCGGATGACGGCGAGGTGCGCCATGTCCGCGACACTGGTTTCCCGATCCGCGACGAGGGGGGACGCCTCCGGCGCATCGGCGGTATTGCGCAGGACGTCACCGCGGAGCACGCCCGGGAGGAAGCGCTCCGCGCGAGCGAGGAACAGTTCAGGGTCCTGGCGCAGGCGATGCCGAGCCACGTCTGGGCGGCTCGGCCGGACGGCGGGCTCTACTGGTTCAACGACAGGGTCTACGCCTACAGCGGCGCCCGCCCCGGCGCGCTCGACGGCTCGGACTGGCTAGAGGTGGTCCACCCGGACGACCGACAGGGAGTGAGGCAGGCCTGGCGCGAGGCTTTGGGGACAGGCGCCGGATACGAAACGGAGTTCCGCATCCGCCGCGCGGACGGTGCCTACCGCTGGTTCTTGACACGGGGCCAGCCGGTGCGGGGCGCGGACGGAACCGTCACGCGCTGGGTCGGTACCTGCACCGACATCGACGACCGCAAGCGCCACGTCGCCGACCTCGTCCGCTTCAACGAGGCGCTGGAACAACGCATCGCGGAGCGCACGGCCGAGCACGACCGCGTCTGGCGCAACTCGCGGGACCTGCTCGTCGTGGTCGGCGTCGACGGCGTCCTCCGCGCGGTGAACCCTGCCTGGAAGGCCATCCTGGGTCACGAGCCCGCCGAGGTGGTCGGGTGCAGCTTCCTGGAGTTCATCTGGCCCGAGGACCGTGTCGTCACACGCACCGCCCTGACCTACGCCGCCGCCGCCGAGGACCTCACCGCCTTCGAAAACCGCTACGCGCACAGGGACGGCACGCTCCGCTGGATCTCCTGGCACACGGCGGCCGAGGGCGACGTCGTCTTCGCCTACGGGCGCGACGTGACCGCGGAGAAGGAGAAGGCCGCGGCGCTGGCCGAGGCAGAGGAGGCGCTGCGGCAATCGCAGAAGCTGGAGGCCATCGGGCAGC